>ENA-OZAK01000316-OZAK01000316.1-human-gut-metagenome-genome-assembly--contig:-NODE-316-length-17619-cov-6.540708_pt1 | contig 17619 bp, 21 predicted proteins | sample MGYA00244209_ERZ653502 | MGnify/ENA primary metagenome ERZ653502 (study PRJEB26926, sample SAMN06164928) | human gut metagenome | biome: ENVO:00009003; feature: ENVO:2100002; material: ENVO:00002003... | reverse complement strand
CTATTCCGTAGAGGAAGGAGAAGTCGTTTTTGATTTTTCAGTAGATACAAAAGAAAAGTTCTCTCAAAAAGAAGTCCAATGCGAAACGCAGAAGAAATATGAAATCACTTCCATAGCCCATCCACAATTTCCATGGCTGCGTAGAATCCGAGCATTGGTAGACGTAAATGAAGCGGTTCCCAAAGGAACCTTGGGTGGCTTTGTAGAATATGAGCAAAATCTTTCCCAGGAAGGATCATGCTGGATTTATGACCAGGCTATCTGCTGTGAACGTGCGGTAGTGGAAAGGAGTGCAGGACTGTTCCAAGAAGCGATTGCCAAGGGTGATGCCCTTCTTACGGGAACTGCAGTGATGTATCAAACGAGTATTGCAGAGGAATCCTGCCGTATTCTAGCTGGAGAGGTTTGGAATATGGCACACATTCGAGGATTTGCCAAGATTACTGCGGCAAAGGAAACAGGAGATGCACCTTTGATTCTCGGAAATAGCTTGGTTTTTGGAAATGTATGCGGGAAAGTATTGGTGAGAGGAAATGTTCTGCCAAGCCGGAGTGTGGAGAATCAGACACAAGACCTGTTGGTTTTTAGAGGAGGTGATTCCATTCGTAAAGTAAATGAAAGTAAGAAAAAAGTAAAACAGAAGAAACAGCCAGAGCGCTGATAAGAAAGGATGATGCCTATGGAAAATACCCTGCAGTTAGGGAACTTATTGAAAGAAGGAACATACCCGGAAGAATATACCGGAGGGGAGAAGTGGACAATTTTACATGGAGATACGCTGAAACTGGTGAAAGCGTTTCAGCCGGGAATCTTTGATGCAGTGATTACCGATCCGCCTTATGCGTCCGGGGGAACGAAGCAAAATGAAAGAAACCGCACGACCAATCAGAAGTATAGCAGTATGAAAGCGGAGAATGCCTTACCGGATTTTGATGGGGATAACAAAGACCAGCGTTCCTGGACACACTGGATGGCAGAGTGGCTTTACGATGTGCGGAAAGCCTGCAAGATTGGAGCTCCTATCTGTCTTTTTATTGACTGGAGACAATACCCGTCCATTACCGATGCCCTTCAGTGGGCAGGTTGGATCTGGAGAGGTACAGCGGTGTGGGATAAAGGAAACTCCCGTCCGCAAAAAGGGCGTTTCCGCCAGCAGGCTGAATATATTGTGTGGGGCAGTAACGGACCGATGCCTATCAGCCGTCCGGTGTCCTGTCTTCCCGGTGTGTTCCGCTATGGAAATCCCCAGAACCGTATCCATGTGACAGAGAAGCCTTTGCAGCTTATGAAAGATGTGATCCAGATCTGCGAGCCAGGTGGAAGGATCTTAGACCCCTTTGCCGGAGCTGGGACAACCATCCTTGCAGCCGTAGAGGAAGGATATGAGGCAGTGGGCATCGAGGTGACGGATGCTTATTATAAGCTGGGAAGTGACCGGGTAAAGTTTGCACTGGAAGCAAAGGGAAAAGAAGAAAGCGAGAAATAACAAGGGCATCCACATGGATGTCCAAATTTATTTCAGAAGAAGAAAGGTGCATCCACATGGATGCAGGAAAGGAGTGAGGCGATGGAACAGGCGATGGCGTATGTGTGCTGTCCGGCAGAAGAAAGCAGGGTGAAGGTGCAGAGATACTGCCGGAAGATTTATGAGCTGGGGTATGTACCGATTTGTCCGAGGTTTGGGTTTCTGCCATTTTTGGATGAAGGGGAAGCGGAAGATCAGCAGGCATATAATCGGATGTCCCATTTGATTTTAAAGCGGTGCCGGATGGTAGTGGTCTGTGGAAAAGAAGTGACCGGAACAATGAATACGGATATTAGTACCGCTGACCGACTGCATATCATCTGCACCACGTTGGATGGTTTGATCAAAATCAAAGAAAATGAATCGTAATCGATTTTATGGGAAAGAGTCGATGTTAATCGATGGAACTGGTTTTGCAAGCATAGCGTTTGGATATCCAAACGCACTTTGGGGAGAACCCCAATCCCCCGGCAGTCGAGAAAGGAGAGAAGAAACATGTTTTTTGCAGGAATGGCGCTTGGGGCAATGGCAGGCGCAGCCTTTGGTATTGGACTGATGTGCTGTGTGGTTGCCGGAAAGCGGGAAGATCAGCAGATGGAACAGATGCGGATACGCAGACAGAAACAGGGAGAACGGAAAACAATCCATTTCCGAGATATGGAAGGGTTGGAGCGGTTCTCCCTTTTGGATGAGGAAAGCCTTTGCATGATGGCAGAGGACGGAACAAAAGAGATTGGACTTTGCCGCTTTGTGGACGAAAAGCTGGTGGATGTGAATGGGCAGGTCTGGGAGATCGGGGAATTCCTCTGGCAGATGGAGCGCAGAGGAATCCAGGTGTATCCCTTACAGATAGCATAAAAGAAAAAGGGAGGTGGTCAAATGAGAAAACGAAACCATGTGGTTCCGGTACGGTTGAATGCAAAGGAACTTCGGCATCTGGACGGACAGGTGGCAAAGAGTGGACTAAGCAGGGAGGAATTTTTACGTTCCCTGATCTTAGGCGCACAGCTCCAGACAAAGCCCTGTGAGCATCATGCAGAACTTCTTCGGAAGATTGCGGGGCTTTGCAACAATGCCAACCAGCTGGCCCATGTCGCCAATGGCACCGGGATGGCAGGGGAAGCCAGCGTACAGGAAATGCTGCGGATTTCCAAAGAGACCTGGCGTCTGGTAAAAGAGGAATGGTAGATGGCATATACCAGCGTCCTCCCCGTCCACCGCCTGGACCGTTCCATTGATTATGTGAAGGACCGGGCAAAGACCACTAAGAGTGCCGGCTCTTTGGAAGAAGCCATCGATTATGCCCTAAACCGGGAAAAAACAGAAGAGACCATTTTTGAGGATGCCATTGGGTGTACCTGTGAAAATGCCTATGCGGACATGGTAAAGACCAAAGAGCGCTTCCATAAGAAAGGCGGGGTACAGGGCTACCATCTGGTGCAGAGCTTTGCAGAAGGGGAAGTATCCCCCGAACTAGCACATCTCATTGGACAGGAGCTGGCAGAGCAGTTATTGAAAGGGCAGTTTGAAGTGGTGATCACGACTCATTTGAATACCAGTCATTACCATAATCATCTGGTATGGAATTCGGTGAGCATGGCAGATGGGAAGAAATACCACAGTAATGCCAAAAGTTATTTTACCGAAGTGCGCCGGATTTCGGATGACTTATGCAGGAAATACGGTCTTTCCGTGATCCAGACGAATCAGGGGAAAGCCATGCACTATGCCCAGTGGAAAGCAGAAGCAGAAGGGAAACCTACCTGGAGGACTGCCATCCGCATGGATATCCGGGAAGCCATTGGCGTGAGCTTTTCCTGGAGTCAGTTTGTAAAAGAAATGGAGAAGCGGGGTTATACCTGGAAGCTGAACCGGAAGTATCCGGCATTAAAGACACCGGATATGGAGAGGTATGTCCGTCTGCGTTCCTTGGGAAAAGGCTATGGGGAGGCAGAGATCCGGGAGAAGATCCTGCGTCCAAAGATCCAACAGGTCTATGGAAAACCACAGGTGAAGTTTCCAAAGAGGAAACTTACCGGACTTCAAAAGCTGTATTTTTCTTATCTGTATCGGATGGGAGTGCTTCAGCAGAAGCCAAAACGGATTTCTTATGCGGTCCGTTCCGATATCCGAAAACTGGATCTGCGCATCCGGCAGATGGAGTTTTTGCAAAAAGAGGGGATCAACACCAGGGAAGAGCTGGCAGCATACCGGAAACCTTTGGAGGAACAGGTACTTTCCTTGATAAAGGAACGAAGGACGCTATACCGAAAAGAAGCAGGTGGTATGCGCATTCAGGAGATCAACGGGGAATTAAAAGAACTTCGGAAAAAGATCCGTTTAAGCCAGCAGATCGAGATCCAGTCGAAAGAGATGGAAGAGAGGTTAAAACGGGCAAAGGAACAGGCACAGGAAACGTCCGGGAAACAACGAAGGGAAGAAGAACGGAAGCGGTAAGGAGGTGAGAGCGTATGAACTATGGCGGTGATGCGGCAGATCAGATCGTCCGGTATTCCATGGAAGGAATGGAACACACCTTACGGATCAGCGGGAGCATTGCAAAGAATCTGGCAGTGCTGATCGTTGCAGTAATGAAGGACCAGAAAAAAACCAGGGGAAAGACCAACCTGCTTCGGATGTTAAAGGAACAGCGGGCAATGAAATTTTTCACCATTCCCCATGACAGGCTGCGGGAGTTTGCCGGGGAAGCCAAATCCAGGGGGCTTTTGTATGTGGTCATCCGGGATAAGAAGAACCCCCAGTTTTCCGAGATTATGGTGTTTGCCGATGATGCGGCAAAGGTGAACCGGGTGCTGGACAAGATGAATCTGGACTTTGTAAAATCCGAAGCCGGGGAAGCGGTTGTGGAACAAGCGCCAGTCCGGGAAGGAGAGCGAGTGATCGATGCAGAGTTTACCGAGAAAACCGAAGGAAAAGAAGAACTTCCGGTAAAGACCGAAAAGGTGGTGCTGCCGGAAGGAACCATTGAGTTTGAATTGGATGAAGAAGAGCATCTGTTTGATGTAGGGGAAGTCTCTCCTTCGGAGGGAAATTTTACCCAGGCGGAGAAGGCAGGGAATCTGTCCGGACCTTCCTCGCACAGCAGCGGTTCTTTTTCCGGGCAGGAAACTAGCTGGAAAGGGGAGAAACCATCTGTCCGGCAGGAATTAAAAAAGATTGAAACGGAACAGAAACAGCGGCAGAAGCAACAGCAGAGCCGGAGAAAACCGAGAAATCAGCAGAGAAAGAAACAGAAGAAAGTGAAAGGCAGGTAAGGCTATGGATTTAACGAACATGATCCCTGGTGGGGCAGGGGAAGAAAAAACTCCACAACAGCAGTTATCAAAAGAAGAATATGCAGCCATGAAAAAACAGCAGAGGGAAGAGGTGTGGGCAGAGGTAGATGCCCAGGCACAGGCGGTGTTCCAAAACGGGGATTCTTTAAAGGGATTTTTAGATTTTATGGCACAGTGTAATACGCAGAAAACACCCAATCTTCTGTTGATCTACGGACAGAATCCAGAGGCAACGGTGGTAAAATCTTATGATTACTGGAAAAAAGAACACCGTTCTCCAAAATCCGGGGTGCATGGTTACACCTATATGGTCAGTACGGAATATGAAAAAGATGGGGAGATGCGGACAGGCTATGCCATCGGTAAAGGATTTGACATCAGCCAGATGTCTGGGAAACCGCTGGAGGAACGTCCACAGCGTTCCATGGAAGAACTGATCCATGCAGTCTTAAAGGATCAGCCAGTGCGGATGCAGATCGCAGACAATCTGCCGGAGGGCATCCAGGCACAGTATATCCCGAAACAGCGTACCGTCTATGTGCGCAACGGAATGGATGAGAATACAACATTCCATGCAGTGAACCGGGAACTGTCCTGTGCCGCCCTGGATCAGCACGATGGGAATTATATGAGAAAGAAAGTGAATGCACAAGCCTATTGTGCAGCCTACGTGGTAGGCAAGCGGTATGGGGCGGACGTGTCCGGCTTCCAGTTTGGAAAAGTGGCAGAGATGCAGGCAAACGGACAGAAAGATCCTCAGGAATTAAGGGGGTTTTTGAATGATGTGCGTCAGGCAGCCTATACCATCCGCAACCATATGGAACGGAATTTTGGGGAACAGGAGCAGACCTTTTCCAAGGATGCGTTTTCCTTTGAGGAACCGCCAAAGCAGACACCGAAGAAGGAGAAAAAAGAGAAACAGCCGGAGCGATAGGTTCTTAAAAAAGTTCCGCCGTTGGGATAGCTATTGGGAAGGTCTTGTGGTATGTTGGGTGTAACAAAGACAGGAGGGAATGCGGATGGCAGATTACTATTTAAAAACGGATAACATCATGAAAAATATGTTTGTGGTGGCACTCAAAGATGAGCTGGCAGCCCAGAGCCAAAGGGGAACGGTTCACCCAGAGACAGAAGCCATGCTGCAGAAAGTCCGAGCCTATGAGCTTTCCGAGAAAAGGCTTCCCATTACAAGTGAGGAACAGCGGGAACTTCGCAATGCCCTCAATCGGCTGCGGGACAAGTATCTTGCCATGGGCAGGTACAGCGACGGCATTGACAGCGTGATCTTAAAGGTCATGAAACCACACACCAGCAGGCACTTCTTCTGGTAACAGAAGGGAGGGATGTCTATGAGTATATACGATCAAAAACAAGTGGAACAATTACGAAAGCGGTATCCGAAAGGGACAAGGCTCTGCCTGGACTTTATGGACGAGCCGGGGATGCCGCCGGGATTACAGGGAACGGTAGCATATATTGATGACGCCGGGCAGATTCACATGCATTGGGAGAATGGGCGAAGCCTTGCCCTGATCCCCGGAGAGGATTCTTTTCATAGGATAGACGGACCAGCAAAGGAAGTGCCAAAGAGTGAAAAAGCGAAGAAGGAGAGAAGCCCGCAGAGGTAGCATGGAAACGTGCGGACCTTTGGGTGTGGCTGCTGTTTTTGCCCGTTGTCTGGTGGGCAGGCGCCATCACTGCCTGTGCCATAAAACCAGATACCAATCTGTTACAGATCTTACAAGTGCTGACCGAAAAACTGGATCAGCCTTTTTCTATTTCTTATACACCGTACACGCTGCGGTGTATGTTCACATTCACAATCGCCTATGTGTTAGGCATCGGTATTTATTATTCCCAGAAGAGAAACTATCGAAGAGGGGTGGAGCATGGCTCTGCCAAATGGGGTGATGCAGCTTCCATCTGCAAGCGTTACCGGGACAAGCGGTACACCCAGAATCTCATTTTAACCCAGAACTTCCGTATGGGACTGGACTGCTATAAGCACAAACGAAACTTAAATGTTTTGGTGGTGGGCGGTTCCGGTGCGGGAAAAAGCCGGGCATACGCCGTAGTCAACATCATGCAGTGCAACTGTTCTATGGTGGTCACCGATCCTAAGGGAGAGCTTCTTCGGAAAACCGGAGGACTGCTGGAGAGGGAAGGATATGAAGTCCGGGTGTTTGACCTGATCAATCCGGAGACATCTTTTTGCTACAATCCCTTTGCCTATGTGCGGGATGATAAGGATGTGTTAAAGCTCATCAATAACCTGATCCGAAATACTACCCCGAAGGGGGCGCAGAGTTCAGATCCGTTTTGGGAGAAAAGTGAGACCGCCTTGCTGCAGGCGCTCATGCTGTATCTTCTGCATGAAGCACCGCCGGAGGAACAGAACTTCTCCATGATCATGGAAATGTTAGGTTCTGCCCAGGTAAAAGAGGACGATGAGGAATACCAGTCTCCGCTGGATATCCTGTTTGAACGTTTGGAGATGCGAAATCCGGAAAGCATTGCAGTCAAGCAGTATGCGATTTACAAGCAGGCGGCAGGAAAGACCGCAAAGTCGATCCTGATCTCCGTAGGCGTCCGTCTGGCTGCGTTCAATTTAAAACAGATCGCCAATCTGACCTGTACCGATGAACTGGATCTTTACAGCATCGGGGAGAAAAAGGTGGCGCTGTTTTGCTGTATCCCGGATGCGGATACCAGCCTCAATTATCTGGTGGGCATGATCTACAGTAACCTCTTTCAAACCCTTTACTATGTGGCGGACCGGAAATACCATGGGAAACTTCCTATCCCGGTACACTGCATCATGGATGAGTGGCCAAACGTGGCACTGCCGGATGATTTTGACAAGCTGCTGGCAACCATGAGGTCGCGCGCAATTTCCTGCAGCATCATCATCCAGAACATTGCGCAGATGAAAGCCTTGTTTAAGGATAGCTGGGAAAGTCTCATAGGGAATTGCGATGAATTTTTATATCTGGGCGGCAATGAAAAAGAAGGGCATAAATATGTCTCGGAACTATTGGGGAAAGAAACACTGGATACCAATACCTATGGGCAGACCAAGGGAAGGAGTGGAAGTTATTCTGTGAATTTCCAGCAGTCCGGAAGGGAACTTTTGACTCCCGATGAAGTACGCCTTTTGGATAACCGGAAGGCAGTGCTTCTGGTGCGTGGGGAACGTCCCATTCTGGATGAGAAATATGATCTGCATAAACATGTGAATGTGAAATATACGGAGGATGGAGGGGCGCCGCCTTATGATTATGCGAAGGCTCCCCTGTCCCATGAAGATGTAACCATTGATACCAGGAGACTGGATGATTATGAACTGCTCTCGGCTGAGGAGATCCTCGGCAGGGAGCAGTCTTTTTGATTGGAGGAATGCCATTGAAGAAAAGAAATGAAATGCTAAAGAGACAGACAACAAACCATGCCACTGCACCGATGCCTATGGGCAGAGGACCAAAGCGTACTCTTGCTGCGTATGCAGCGCTGGTGCTTACTATGACGGTAGGAGGCATCCCGGTGCTTGCAGCCGGAGATCCCCTGTCAGTCATCAATAACCTGTCTACCTTTATCTTTTCCCTGATCCGAGCCATCGGCTTGATCTTACTGGGATTTGGTGTGGTGCAGGTAGGTTTGAGCTTAAAGAGCCATGATCCCAGCCAGAGAGCCAACGGGTTTCTGACGCTGGCAGGCGGTGTCATCATCACCTTTGCAAAAGAGATCCTGGATCTGATCGTTGGGTAGCAGGAAGAGACAGAAGCGGGCAGGGAGGACAGCTTCCTGCCCCGGCAAAGGAGGTGAGACTGTTTGAGTGATAACTGGATCGTGCAGAACTTAAACTCTGCACTGAACACCTGGAATGAGAAACTGGCAGAAATCTGGACACTCCTCACCCAAAGCCCGGAATCCTTTAAGGGCGGGACGATATGGAGTGTCATCACCGGGATCAACGGGGCTCTGACCGCTATTGGGTATGGACTTTTGGTATTGTTTTTTGCAGCCGGGATCGTAAAGACCTGTGGCAGCTTTACAGACATGAAAAAGCCGGAACATGCCCTCAAAGCCTTTATCCGGTTTGCACTGGCACAAGGCGCCATCATGTATGGCATGGAATTGATGACCGCCCTGTTTTCCATTGTACAGGGGATCGTATCGACCATCATGGCACAGTCGGGGATGACAAACGGGGGTGTGACAGAGCTTCCGGCAGAGATTGTGGAAAAGATCGAAGCGGTAGGGATGCTGGAATCCATTCCCTTGTGGATCGTGACGCTGCTGGGAAGCCTTTTGATCACGGTTTTGTCTTTTATCATGATCCTTACGGTATATGGAAGGATGTTCAAGCTGTATATGTATACTGCCATTGCGCCCATCCCCATTTCCACCTTTGCGGGAGAACCCTCCCAGTCGGTGGGAAAGAACTTCATCAAGTCCTATGCAGGTGTGTGTCTGGAAGGGGCGATCATTGCACTGGCCTGTATCATCTTTTCCGTCTATTCTGCCAGTCCGCCGGCCATTGGGGATACGTCCTTAAGTGCAGTGACCATTGTGTGGAACTATGTAGGGGAATTGGTGTTCAACCTGCTGGTGCTGGTGGGTGCGGTGAAAGCATCTGACCGGATCGTAAAAGAAATGATGGGATTGTAGGAACAGAACAAATAAAAGAAAGAGAGATAGAAGTATATGGAAGTAAAAATGAATAAAGAAATCCGCAATTATCAGGAGTCTATGTTTATGGGACTGAACCTGCGGCAGTGTATTTTCTCCCTGCTTGCCATCGCTGTGGCGGTAGGGATTTATTTTGGCCTGGGAAAGTATGTGGGACAGGAAATGACCGGGTGGCTGTGTATCTTAGGGGCTGCCCCTTTCGCAGCCTGCGGTTTTTTCCAGTACCATGGCATGAATGCGGAGCAGTTTGCCTGGGCGTATATCAAGTCTGAATTTTTATACCCCAAGCGCCTGCTGTTTCAAAGTGAGGACCTGTACCATGCCTGCATGGAAGAAACGCTGGCTTTGGGAGAAAAGAGCCAGGGGGATGGCGCAGCCCTTATGAAAAAAAGAGAACAGCGGGCAAGGAAGAAACGGATGAAACAGAAAAAGAAAACGGGAAGGAGTGGTGCGTTTGATTAAAACCTTACAGCAGGCATTGAAAATGGACCGGGAGAAGTTCAAAGTCCCAAGGTCTGTCCAGCAGGCGATCCCGATTCAGCGGATCTGGCCGGATGGGGTGTTCCAGTCCGGGACAAAATTTTCCAAGACCTTCCGGTTTTCCGATATCAACTATGCCATCGCAAGCAAAGAGAATAAAACAGAAATGTTCTTGGATTACAGTGAACTGTTAAATGCCTTAGATTCCGGTGCGGCGGCGAAGATCACTTTAAATAATAGGCGGATCAATAAAGAAGAGTTTGAAGCATCCCTGCTTTTGCCCATGAAAGAGGACGGGCTGGATGAATACCGAAAGGAATACAACGAAATGCTGTTGTCCAAGGTCAGCGGTACCAACAACAGCATCTATCAGGAACGGTATCTGACGGTCAGTGTCCATAAAAAGAACATCGATGAGGCAAGAACCTATTTTGCACGTGTGGGAACGGATATTATTACCCATTTAAGCAAGCTGTCCTCCATTGGGGAAGAACTGGATGCGGAACAGCGGTTACAGATCTTCCGGGATTTCTTCCGGGCAGAGGAACCCCAGTGCTTTCCTTTCGATATGAAGGCGTTTGCAAAAAAGGGGAGCAGCTTCAAGGACTGGATCTGTCCCCAGTCCATGGAATTTTCCAAAGACTGTTTCAAGATCCATGAACGGTTCGGGCGGGTGCTATATATGCAGGATTATGCCAGTTATGTCAAGGATGACATGATCTCGGAGCTGTGCGATCTAAGCCGGGACTTGATGCTGTCCATCGATATCCTCCCAGTACCCACAGACGAAGCGGTGCGTGAGATCCAGAACCGTCTGCTGGGTGTGGAGACCAATGTGACCAACTGGCAGAGGCGCCAGAATGCCAACAATAACTTTTCTGCCATTGTGCCTTATGATATGGAATTACAGCGGAAGGAAACCAAAGAGATGCTGGATGACTTGACCACCAGGGACCAGCGAATGATGTTCGGCATCCTCACCATGGTGCATATGGCAGACAGCAAGAAACAGTTGGATTCGGATACGGAGAGCATCCTGTCGGTGGCAAGAAAGCATTTATGTCAGATGGCAACCTTGAAATGGCAGCAAGTGGATGGACTCAATACGGTACTGCCTTATGGCATCCGCAAGATCAATGCCCTTCGTACCCTGACCACAGAGTCTACCGCTGTGCTGATCCCTTTCCATACCCAGGAGATCATGCAGCCGGGAGGTATCTATTATGGGCAGAATGCGGTGAGCAAAAATATGCTGGTGGCAGACCGGAGGAAGTTATTGAATGGAAACTCCTTCCGATTGGGTGTCAGCGGTTCGGGAAAGAGTTTCTCAGCAAAAGAAGAGATCGTGGACCTTGCCCTGTCTACGGAAGATGACATCTTGATCTTAGATCCGGAGTCGGAATTTGGTTCTTTGGTGGAATCGCTGAATGGGGAAGTGATCTCCATTTCTGCAACATCCCATACCCATCTGAACGCACTGGATATGGACTCCGCCTATGGCAATGACAAGAATCCGCTGATCGAGAAGTCGGAATTTATCCTGTCTTTGTTTGAGCAATTAGTAGGGGCAGGAAATCTGTCCGCCAAGGAAAAATCCATCCTGGACCGCTGTACCGCAGATGTGTACCGGGAATATATCCGAAGCGGTTATAAAAGCGAAGTGCCGACCTTGAAAGATCTGTACCGACAGCTCATGCTCCAGCCGGAAGAGGAAGCCAGGGGGCTTGCCTTGTCTTCGGAGTTGTTTATCAACGGAAGCCTAAATACCTTCGCCCAGAAAACCAATGTAAATACGAAGAATCGTATCATTGCCTATGATATCCGGGAACTGGGAGAGCAGCTCATGCCCCTGGGGATGCTGGTCACCTTGGACAGCATCTTCAACCGGGTGATCCAGAACTGGAAGAAAGGAAAGACTACCTGGATCTTTGCCGATGAGTTTTATCTGTTGTTCCGCTATCAGTATAGTGCGGACTTTTTCTACCGGCTCTACAAGAGAATCCGTAAATACCATGGATTTGTCACAGGTTTAACGCAGAATGTGGAGGAACTTTTGAAGTCGGATACGGCAAGACTGATGCTGGCAAACAGTGAGTTTTTGATCCTTTTAAACCAGGCGACCACAGACCGGGACGAACTGGCCTCCCTTTTGAACATTTCCGAGAACCAGTTATCCTATATCACCAATGTAGGCGCAGGGAAAGGTCTGATCCGCTGTTCCGGAAATCTTGTGCCATTTGAGAACAGCTTCCCGAAGAATACGGAGCTGTACCGCCTGATGACGACAAAACCAGGGGAATGCTAGTAAAAAAGATATTTTTGTGGGGTGCTGTTGAACGTTTTTCGGCAGCATCCTTTTGGGAAGGAGGGAATGTAGATGGAAGAAAAAAGCGTAGAGATTCCAAAAATACAAGGACCGCTTCGGGAGCAGGATAGTATCCGGGCATTGCTGGAACTTTTGGAACAACAGGGCATGGGACAGGAAAAAGGGGATGTGATCCGCATGGCAGATCATATCGATTCTATGGAAATGCAGCTCGGAACCGTCTTGAAGGAACTGGGGGAGATGAAGAAGCAACTGGGCGTGATGCAGGAAAGCAAGGTTAAACTCTTTGCGGTGAATAGGATCCAGAAAGCAGAACATCAGGTGCAAACACTTCGCTTTCAGGTGGGAGAATGGAAACGAAAGTTTATGGAACGGGCAGAACAGGCAGTTTTTGATTTTAAAGAAAAGGGAAAAGATGCCCTTGCCTCTGCGGTAAAAGGAATGCACCTTACCCAAGGCTTACAAAAGCTGCAGTCTTCCCTGCATACGGTCATGCTGTCGATGGATCAGAAGATTGACCGTCTGGGGAGTATGGCGGAGGAACTGCACGTTGCCAAAGGGCATCTGAAAAACGCATTTTTGGAAATGAACGGAAAAGATACCGCAAAGATCACAGAGCGAAATCCGGAACAGGGAATGATCTTTCAAACACAGAAGGTGCTATTTCAGTCTATGCGGAGCATCCATAGGCTGGAGCAGAAAACAGAGCAACTGAAACAGCAGGCAGAGAAACTGGAGGCAAGAGGGAGAAAACAAGGGTCTGTGAAGGATACCCTGCTGGAACTAAAGCAGGAACAACATCCTTTGAAGTTAGGCAAAAAAGAAAAACAGAAGGCGGCAGTTCGATAAAAAATTTTTCAGAGAGAGGTGAGAGCCATGAAAGAAGAAACAACCATTACCTTTTTTGCATCTGAATGCGGAGAGTTTCCTGGGATGGGAGAGCGAATTGAAAGCACATCTCTAAAAGAAGCATTCCGGCATTACCAGAGATTTTGCAAACGTTCCCCTCAGATGCTTCCGTCTTTGGAATTTTCCCTGCACCATGCAGAGGATCCTCTATATAACGAGGGAGAATATCCATTGGCTACCGGGAAGAAAGGAAAAGAGTTATTGTCTTGCGTTCCCTATTATGCCAATCATCCGCTGGTGCAGGAAGCGGTAAAGGAACTGGAACAGCTGGAGAACCAGCAGAAGAAAACAAAAAAACGGGGAAGGGAACGTTAGAAAGTGCAAAAGATGGGAGGTGTGTGATTGAAAGAAATCAAAGAAAAAGTGCGGGATCAAAGTCCGAAGATCCGTAATCCTGCCTCCCGGCTTCCAAAGGAACTGGTACGTTCTGCGATGCTGGAAGCAAAAGAAAAGTCTAGCATCATGGCAGATAAGATCGGAAGAGAAACGGGGGAGGAATCCCCTGTGGAATATGCAGGAAACAGGATAGAGCGTGTGGAACAGCGGGCTGGTAAGGAAAGCGCTTCCGCAGCCTATCGTGGGGGAAAGAAGCTGGCAGTGAAAACCAGTGAAAAGCTCACAGAGCAGAAACAAAAGCAGAGAGACGCTGCTGCATCCCCTGTGGACGGAGAAACAGGAGTGGGTGGCACGTCTGCCCAGTTAGGACAGAGGAAGGCAAAGAAAGGGCGCACAGAAGCCGGAAGAAGCATTAAGGTCAAACCGGAAGCAGAGAAAAGTATCAAGGAAGCCGGAAAGCGGACGGTAAAAACAGCGCCACGTGTGGTGAAAGCCTCTCCGGTTTCTTCAGAGAAGGTAAAAACCCAGGCAATCCTACAGAAGAAACAGTCACTAAAATCCATGAAAGCAGCCAGGGAAGCGAAACGGGCTGCCATGCATTCTGTGCAGACTGCCAGGCAAAGTGCAAAGACCGCCAACACAACTGCGAAAGGAGTAAAAGCTGTGGCGGAAGCCGCTGCCCATGCAGTGAAGGCTGTGTTTGTGGCATTGATGGCAGGCGGTGGTGCGGTGCTTGTTATTCTGATTTTGATTGTAGGGATCATTGGCGGCGTTGCCTTTTTGGGAAATTCCCAAAGCAGTGAGGCATTAAGCACAGAAGTGCTGGCATATACGCCTGCCATTCAAAAGTATGCCAGTGAATTTGGTATCCCGGAATATGTCTCGGCAATCCAAGCCATTATGATGCAGGAAAGCGGGGGCAGGGGAACAGATCCCATGCAGGCCAGCGAGTGTCCTTATAATACCCAGTATCCCAATACGCCCGGTGCGATTCAGGACGCAGACTATTCCATCAAGGTGGGCGTACAGTATTATGCGGATTGTGTCCGGGAAGCTGGATGTGAAAGTCTCCAGGATATGGACAAACTGAAACTTAGTTGGCAGGGATACAATTATGGGAATGGGTATATCTCTTGGGCATTGGAAAAATTTGGCGGTTACAGCGAAGCCAATGCGTTGCAATTTTCTCAGGAACAGGCTGCCGCTCATGGCTGGTCGGGTTATGGGGATCCGGAGTATGTTCCCCATGTGATGCGGTATTATTGCGGTGGCGGTTGGTTTGCAGGACTCTTTGGAAACGGTCAGCTTGTTACCATTGCGAAAAGTCAGCTAGGAAATGAAGGCGGCCAGAAGTTCTGGTCATGGTATGGATTTACCAGCCGACAGGAATGGTGTGCCTGTTTCGTGTCCTGGTGTGCCGACCAGGCAGGACTGATCCAAAGCGGTGCTGTCACAAAGTTTTCTCTCTGCACCGATGGAAAGAACTGGTTTCAAAACCAGGGAAGATGGCAGGAAGCGGGGAGTATGCCAAGCCCCGGGGCAATCATCTTTTTCGACTGGGATCATGATGGAACGTGCGACCATGTAGGAATCGTAGAACGGTGTGACGGAACAACCGTTTATACCGTAGAAGGAAACTCTGGAGATGCGGTAAGAGAGAGAAGTTATGCAATCAGTTCCGATTCCATTATGGGATATGGTATGGTGGTTTATTAAAAGGGCATATAAAAACGAGTTGTAGATTGGATTGTAGGAGCAGAGGAACAATGTTATAATACAAAGGAAGGCAGGGCAAATGTCCTGCCTGTTACAAATTTGAAAGGTACAATCGTCAGATTGAGAACATAGAGTCATTGAGGAGTGGAAGATTTGAAGCGGGAAGAGATATTTGAATATGTAAAAAAGCAATACGGAACAATTCCGGAGTACCTATGGAAAGAGTCACCGGAAAGTGCCGTACTTCGGCATCAGAATGGAAAGTGGTATGCGGTATTGATGAAGGTTGAAAAATCCAGACTGGGATTAGAAGGGAATACAAAAATAGATATCATTGATGTAAAGTGCGAAACGGATATGGTTGGGCTTTTAACACAGACCTATGGATTTTTACCAGGGTATCATATGAATAAGAAATACTGGATTACGATGTTGTTGGATGGAAGCGTAAGCGAAGCGAAAATCTTGGACTTTTTGGATATGAGTTATGATTTGAACGATGGGAGTATATAGTATCAGTTGATTTGATGGGGGAAAGTATAGGTTGAATGATGTATAAAATGTAGAAGAGTATCATAATATAAAATGGCTTGAGTTTCCGCAAAATGTAATTTTGAAATAATCAAATTTTCCAAAAGTGTCACTCCGTCAAATTTTTGAATGTGATAGAAGGGCAGGTTTGAAATCAGACGCACTTTCATAAATAAGCCCCGCCGAAACCGGACTATGAGAAAATACTGCTGTTATTTCTATCTAAGCGGTCAGCTTAAGACAGAGTTGACGGTATATGCAGGACGTTTTGTCCGGAACCAGAGTCTGGCGCCTATTGCATGAAGCTTTCTCATGCGGAAGTTTTCAAACTGGAATATTTGTTTTTTACAACGGAAGTATTCTTCGATTTTCCATCGGGAAAAAATAGGTTCTTGTCATCTTGCATACATCTTCTTTCGATTTTATTTCTTTATTGGTGGCAAGCATCATGGGATGCATCAGTGATGCCGTAAACCAAAACCAGATAAATCTCTTTTTTAGATGCAGTAATCTGCACTTTTACATGGGAAAGATAAGCATCATGGTTTTTGCCTTTATAGAATACGCTGGTTTTAATTTTGCCTTTTCTGCGGTCACGAAGTTCCGTAGCGGGAGTCCACTTGTTGTGATAAAGAAGCTTTCTTTTGACGGTCAGACGGATCACGTATTCCTGCCCTGATTCGTCAAGTTTCAGGAACATCTTGTTATCGTCGTACCCAGGATCCATTACAAATGTTGCTTTCTCAAAGAGTGCAACACCTTGTTCTATGGCATCAAAGGTAATGGTATTGGCAGATTTATAATTCTTTTCGGCGGAGGAGTGCATTCTTGAAAATATGTTGACAGGATGATTGCTGGAGGTAAGGCACTGGCTTCTGTATCATGATAAACTTTTTGTATACACTTTTTGTGGAGGTACTTTCCGAACCATGCTGACAATGCCAAGAGATTCAAATTTATACCCCTCTGGTTTTACAACATCACTATCATTGATATGGATAACTGGTTCAGAAGGTATCCACTTTTTAATCATCTGAAGATAAGAACTTGTAGCTTTTGCAGAAGTCCCTTTATTAAGATGTCTGGAAAGTCGATCAACGATATTTTTTTTAGAATCTTCATGAAGCTGATCCACAACATCTGTTAAAAGACAACTTTTAGCAGCTAACATACCGTAAGAGATATCTGCTGTAAATTTACGTTCCGGTTTGGAAAGCGGTCTTGAAATTTTATTTGTAAAAGTTAAAATTTTTCTTTTCAAAGTGTAGGTATTTGATGTAAAATTAGTCATAGGGAATCTTCTTTTTTGTTTGGTAGCTTAATTTTACATCAAAAAAGAAGATTCCTTATATTTTGGGCATTTTTTTAAAGTTGTTTATAATGGAACTGATAAAAACAGAGACCTGTGGATAAAACTGCGGAAACTCAAGAACACAATTATTCTTTTGCTTCATGCCGTTTCATGATATACTAAAAAGAAACGGCGGTGATTCATTATGGCAAGACCTAAAACATATCATATTATACTCAGTGACAATGAAGTGTCAGCTCTTCGTAAGGTTATTAGGGATAAGAAAACCTGTAAAACCGTCCTAAAGAGATGTCAGATTTTATTAGAGTTAGATGAAGTCAGTGGTACTGGTTTGACCCACTCACAAATTGCACATACTTATGCGGTCTGTCCGGCTACGGTTACAAATATTATCCAATCTTATGTTAAGAACGGTATTACTAATATCGTCAAATACAACATCAGCCCAAATTCAAGTGCGGCATTACGCCTGTCTCTTATACACATCTGACGCTGCCGA
>ENA-OZAK01000311-OZAK01000311.1-human-gut-metagenome-genome-assembly--contig:-NODE-311-length-17776-cov-5.532250_pt1 | contig 17776 bp, 10 predicted proteins | sample MGYA00244209_ERZ653502 | MGnify/ENA primary metagenome ERZ653502 (study PRJEB26926, sample SAMN06164928) | human gut metagenome | biome: ENVO:00009003; feature: ENVO:2100002; material: ENVO:00002003... | reverse complement strand
CGGCAGCGTCAGATGTGTATAAGAGACAGCTACCGGGCCGCCGAAAACGGGCTGACCATCAACAACGCCTCGTGGGGCCACAAACAGCTGTGGGACACGGCGAAGAACACGGGAAACTCCCTGATCTTCGAGTTCTCGACGCAGGGCGTCAGCTCCACGCAATGCTCCTTCGTCTTCACCTGCCGCTACCACTCGGCACAGGGCGGACTGCGCTACTGGACGGCGGAATATTCGCTCGACGGCGACAACTGGAAGAAGCTCACCGATTTCACGGTTCCCGACAACGGCAACTGGGGCAACATGCAGCTCGAGCAGCTTTCGGGCGACAAGAACGTGTGGATGCAGGTTCCCACCGAGATTCTGGGACAGAGCGTGGCATGAATCCGCCTGCGCCCCGTGCAGAACAAGATCGGCACGGCGACGACCTACGACACCGCGACCATCGCATCCAACGGACAGGTAGCCAACGCATTCACCGTCTCCTACGCAGCCCTGCGTTACAACAAATAAACCAGCGAACGACATGAAAACATACGACACGATACAGATGCTGCGCCGGCTGGCTTTCGGGGCGACGCTGCTCACGGCCACGGCCCTGCTGCCCGCCTGCGACGACGATCCCGCCGCACCGGACGAGGAACTGACGACCGATCCGGGAACGAGCGTCCAGCCCGAAACCCTGCGTTTCATCAGTTACAATATTCTCGAGGGCATGAAACTCGACAAAGCCCAGAACTTCGACAACTTCGTCGACTGGGTGAAGGAGAAGGACCCCGACTTCATGGCCCTCTGCGAGTGCAACGCATTCACCGAGGAGTCGCTCACGGCCCTTGCCGGCCGCTACGGGCACCCCTACGCCATACTCTGCAAGGAGAGCGGATTTCCGGTGGGGCTGACGTCGAAATACCCCATCGAACTGCGCAACCGCCTGCTCGAAGACGTTCCCCTCTGGCACGGAGCCATCCACACCCGCATCAAGGACATCAACGTCGTGGTGCTGCACCTCTATCCCTTCGGAACCTATCCCAACGGGCAGGGCGCAGCCGGGACGGGCAACACCTACCGCGACCGGGAGATCAACTGCATCCTCGACAGCACCATCCGCCGCTATCCGGTGGAACCGCTGTGGCTGATGGCGGGCGACTTCAACTCCTATTCGCCCAAGGATGCCGACGCGATGCCCGCGAACACCTATTTCGAGACGCATTCGATCGTACTCAAGAGCGGCTACTGCGACGCCCTGCGCGACCGCCACAGCCAGTTCTTCCACACCGTTCCCACCCCCTACAACGGCGAATCGACGGCGGATCAACGGCGGATCGACTTCATCTACGCCTCGCAGGCCGTGATGCGTGAAATAACCGACTCGCGCATCATCTACGACGAATTTACCGCCACGCATTCGGACCACTACCCGGTGATGATCGAATTCCGCCACTACCCCTCCGGGAAGCAAGCATCAGGAGTTGCACTTAAATAAAAATTCGCATGAAACAATATATCATATTACTGATCCTGCTGGTTTCGGGAGCGCTGACGGCAGCGCCTGCCTTCGCGCAGAAAAGCGGAACCAAACATACCGTAACGGGCAAGGTTACGGACCAGAACGGCGAGCCGCTGATCGGCGCGACCGTACTGGTGACGGGCACGACGAACGGCGCCAGCACCAACGCCACGGGCGATTATTCGATTCAGGTTCCCGAAGGCGCTTCGCTGACCTTCCAGTACATCGGCTATGAAGCCAAAACCGAAAAGGTCGGCGCGCGCACGAGGGTCGACGTGAAACTCGAACAGAGCAAGCAGACCATCGACGAAGTGGTCGTGATCGGCTACGGCACGGTGAAGAAAACCGACCTGACGGGTTCGGTGGCCAACGTCAAGATGAGCGACATCAAGGACGTGCCGGTGGTTTCGGTCGACCAGGCCCTCCAGGGCCGCATCGCCGGCGCCGACATCATGGCCACGACCGGAGAGCCGGGCGCCACGACCTCGATCCGTATCCGCGGCACGCGCTCGATCTCGGCATCGAACGAACCGCTGATCATCGTCGACGGCGTCATCGACGGCATTCACGACCTGAACGACATCAACTCCTCGGACATCGAGTCGATCTCGGTGCTGAAGGACGCCTCGTCGACGGCCATCTACGGCGCGCGCGGCTCGAACGGCGTGATCGTGATCACGACCAAGAAGGGCCGCGGCATGGACGGACGACCCAACATCTCCTTCAAGACCGACCTGGGATTTTCGCAGCTCCCGCGTCAGCTCGACATCATGGACGCCACGGAGTTCGCCCGCTACCGCAACGACTACGCCTATTTCTTCTCAAGCGCCGACGGCAACGATAAAATCGAACCCGACTCGCCGATGTCGAAATACCCCTTCCCCAACCCCGAGGCCAAAGGCGTCGGCACGAACTGGATCGACACCATCACGCGCACGGCGCTCTATCAGAATTACGACCTTTCGATTTCGGGAGCCTCCGCGAAAAGCTCCTACTACGCCTCGGCCGGATTCAACGAAACGCAGGGAATCATCGACAACAGCGGGCTGAAACGTTACTCGGCGCGCCTGAAGGTCGACCACGAGTTCGCCAAATGGCTCAAGGCCGGACTGAACCTGAGCTACACCTACCGCGATCAGGACGAAAACCTGGCCACCATCGGCGGAACCAACTGGTGGAACGCCGCCGTGTTCCTCAGCCCGTTCCTCTCCCCCACATCCGACATGAACGACCTGTGGTACTCGGGACAGAAATTCAACAACCCGCGCATCATGCTCGACCACTGCCTCAAGAACGCCCGGCGCATTTCGCTCAACAACAGCGCATTCGTCGAAGTGACCCCCGTCAAGGGGCTGAAGCTGCGCAGCCAGTTCACCTACTACTCCTACCAGCGCCACGGACGCTACTACGAGCCGGGGTACCTGCCTGCCAAGAAGGAGAACGAAGGCGGTTACGCCAGCCGCGACGAGTACGACGACACGAGTTTCTCAAGCGAAAATACGGTCTACTACGAATTGCGCCCCAAGAGCGGCCACAATTTCGACGTGCTGGGCGGATACACCGCGCAGATCAAGTACGACAACAACTTGAGCATCACCGGGCGCGGCTACACGCTCGACGAACTCACCTGGAACAACATGGCCGCGGTTCCCGACAAGCAGAACACCTCGATCAGCACCAACCACACGGACTGGACCAAGATGTCGGTGTTCGGACGTCTGAACTACAACTACAAGGAGCGTTACTACGTTACGTTCACGGCCCGTTACGACGGCGCCTCGAACTTCGCCGCCAACAAGAAATGGGGATTCTTCCCCTCGGCGGCCCTCCGCTGGAACATCGCCAACGAGAAGTTCCTGCAAAAAGCCAAGTGGATCGACGAACTGGCCCTGCGCGCCAGCCTCGGACGCACCGGTAACGACGCCATCTCGGCCTACCGTTCGCTGGCGGCCGTCGGCAACTCGACGAGCGGCTACCTGATGGGAGGCACGCAGCAGCTGGCAGTCTACCCGTCGCGTCTGGCATCACCCGACCTGACGTGGGAAACCTCCGACCAGTATACCCTCGGAGCCGACATCTCACTGTTCGACGGACGGCTCAACGTCACGGCCGACGCCTATCTGATCAAGACCCGCGACCTGCTGCTGACCGTACAGGTAGCCTCGCAGACGGGTTACACCAACTACTTCGCCAACGCCGGACGCACCACCAACAAGGGGTGGGAACTCACCGTCGAAAGCCGCAACATCGTCCGTCCGAAATTCCAGTGGTCGACGACCCTCACCCTGTCGCGCAACAGGCAGATGGTGGACGACATCGCCTCGGAAGACTTCGTGACAGCCTACTCGTCGCCGTCGTCGTCGGGAACCACCTACATGATGTACGGCTACAAGAAGGGCTACACGCTCAACGCCCTCTGGGGATTCCGCTACGGCGGCGTATGGCACAACCAGGAAGAGGTCGAGCGCAACAAGATCACCAAGGCCTACGCCTCGGCCAGCGGCAACACCTTCAAGCCCGGATACGCCCGCTATCAGGACATCAACCACGACGGAGCGCTGAACAGCGACGACCTGGTCTACCTCGGATCGGCCGACCCGGACCTCTACGGCGGTATCCAGAACACGTTCAACATCCATAACTTCACATTCAGCTTCTTCTTCAACTACTCGATCGGCGGCAAGATCTACAACGTCGCCGAACTCTGGATGGGCAACGGTTCGCCCTATACCAACCAATACAAGTACATGCAGAACTCCTGGCATCCGGTCCGCAACCCGAATTCGAACCTGCCGATGGCCGGCAGCTACGACGCCCTGCCCAGCGACCGGCTGGTGCACGACGCAAGCTACCTGCGGCTGAAGAACATCTCCGCGAGCTACACGTTCGACATGCGCAAGGTCACCAAAAACCGCCTGCGCGACATCCGCGTAAGCGTCAGCGGCGAGAACCTCTACCTGTGGAAGAAATACAACGGATTCGACCCGGACGTTTCGACATCGAGTTCCAACTCGGCCCTGCGGCGCGTCGACATCGGCGCCTATCCCAAGCCCCGGACCATTATTTTCAGCCTCCAGATCAGATACTAACAGCCAAGACCATGAAATCATACAGTTTCCTGAAAAAATACCTGCTGGCAGCCACGGCAACCGCCGCCCTGCTGTTCAGCGCGTGCGACCTGGACGAACACCCCACGTCGTTCGTAGGACCCAAGGAGTACTACAAGACCCGGGCGCAATGCCTGGCAGGCCTGAACGCCTGCTACATACCGATCAACAGCATCTACGACTACTGTTTCCTGATTATGACCGAAGGCGTCACCGACCTGATGTACATCGCTTCGGGAACCAAGGACGCCCAGCTCGACATATCCCCCGCGAAGCCGCTCAACGGCCAGAAGATATGGACCCAGTGCTACAAGGGCGTCATGTACTGCAACTCGACCATCGCCGCCATCGAACGTTCGCCCCTGAACGACATCAAGGAGTCTTCGGAAGCCGACAAGCTGCCGCTGCTGGCCGAAGGCGTGGTCATCCGCTCGTTCTACTACTGGCTGCTGACCTGCATCTTCGGCGACGTGCCCTTCTACACCAAGGAGGTCGCCGACCAACAGGTGATGCAGGAGATCGCCCACATGGGCCGCATGTCGGCGAAGGAGACCCGCGACTACCTGATCGACGAATTGCAGCGTTACGTGCCCTCGATGGACCAGGTGCGTTCGTCGGAGGTCGCGGACAACCGCATGGGCGCCGCGATGGGCTGGATGATGATTGCCAAGCTCGCGCAGTGGAACCACCGCTGGGACGACGCCCTCAAGGCGCTCGGCGAACTGGAGAAAATCTACGGCGACCTGCAACAGTATCCGCTCGAAGACATCATGTTCCGCAACAAGAACACCCCGGAGTCGATCTTCGAGGTGCAGCGCACCTACACGCCCGGCGGACTGTCCGTCACGACCAACGTGGCAGCCATCACCACTCCGTACCACAACGGCAAGGGCATCTACGACGGCGTGGAGATTCCCGAAATGGGCACGGGCATGACCACCTGGACCTCCATGCGCCCCAACAGCTATTTCTGCGACGGTCTCCAGACCAAAAAAAGCAACGACAAGCGCAAAACGCTGAACATGGCGTGGGAATACGACGGCAAGCCCTTCTCGGGCGTGGGAACCCGTCCGTGGCTCGGCCCGAAATTCTGGTGTCCGGGGATGCAGAACACCGCCGACTTCTCCAACCAGAAGGTATTCCGCTATGCCGACGCCATCCTGATGATGGCGGAGTGCTACGCCGAGACGGAGGACTCCGACGAGGCCGTCCGCTACCTGAACATGGTCCGGGAACGCGCCGGAACCACCGCCTACGTCTTCAAGAACAAAGATGCGCTTCTGGAGGAGATCCAGAAGGAGCGCGGACGCGAACTGCTGGGCGAATTCCAGCGCAAGTTCGACCTGGTACGCTGGGGAATCTGGTATCAGATGACCTACAAATACACCAACTACCCGACGCTCAAGGACAACATGCTCCCCTGCCACGAATACTACCCGATCCCCGACAAGGAGGTCGTCTATTCGGGCGGCGCGCTCGACAACAAGGCCTATAACGAATACGGCATGTAAGGCCGACGGAACGAACAAAAAAACACAACGATGAAAAATAACCTTACAGACTGCATCTACAAAGCGTGGCGCACGGGCATCCTGCCCCTCGTCACGGCGCTGCTCCTGCTGACCGGATGCGAAATGGATTCGGACATGGACCTGCCGCTGAATGTGGATTCCAACAAATACACGCTGACTTCGGACGCCGGCTCCACCCAGGTGCGGATCTATTCCACCGGCGAATGGTCGGTCCGTCTGTCGGAAGACGTGGAATGGGCCTCCATCAACCGCCTGAACGGCTCGGGAAACACCCCCGTACTGTTCAAATACGGCGCCAACTACGGCGTGCCGCGCGCCGTGGACATCATCTTCACCCGCGGCGGACTCGAACAGGCGGTACGCATGACGCAGGAGGGCGAAGACCCCATCCTGTCGTTGGAGGAGAGCCGCATCGAGATTTTCAGCAACCCCTGGGACCTCCGCATCGGGCTTGACAACAACCTCCGGGAGGATTACAAACAGATCCGGGACACCATCGTCTATTCGGTGATTCCCGACGAGGACGACGACGAAACGCCCGAGCCGGACGAGGAGTGGATCGAAAACCTGGCCGTCGGAACCGACGCCGTCACGTTCAGCACCCTGAAGAACAACTCGCCGCGCAAACGGCAGGCCGCGATCACGCTGACCTATATCGACGCCAAGGAGAAGAAACACGCCGTCACGCTGACCGTCACGCAGGCGACCGAAGAGGCCTGCATGACCTTCACGCCCGACCGCGCCAAGACCACGCGCAAGGCCACGACCATCAAGGCCGAGCTGAAGCACAACCTGGGCAGCCTGCTCGGCAAGGTGGTCTGCACGCCGGTCTACGAAGGCGCGTCGGCCGACTGGATCGAGAACATCACGCTCGAAGACAAAGTGCTGTCGTTCGACGTGAAGGAGAACGACTCGGAAGGCCCGCGCAGCGCGTCGATCGCCTTCTCGCTGCCGGGAACGGCCGGAGAGCTTACGCCCGCGGCGCCGTTCGTCGTCGAACAGACCTACGAAGCCGACTACCGCACGCTGATCAAGGGCGAGAGCGGACAGGTCGTGATCAACAATCCCGAAGCCAGCTTCGAGGGCATCGTGATCAGCGACAAGGACAACGCCAACGTGGAGACGACGCCCAACACGGAACGCAACGCCACCGACTACACGGTGAACGCCAAGACGGCCTACGTGCAGATGCTCGACGGCAGCTACGGATACCGCCTGCAATTCGACGCGGCGGACGACAACACGCTGAAACGCTACTCGCAGGTGAAAATTTCGCTCAACGGCGTGACCCTCACCAAGGAGGCCGATCCCGAACGCTACACGCTCAGCGGACTGACGGCGGCCAACATCGTCAGCCAGACGCCCGGAACGGCCAGCGACCTCATCCGCAAGGAGAAGTCGATCGGCCAGCTCACCGACGAGGACATTTACACCTACGTCTCGCTCCGGGAGGTGGAATTCGCCCTGCCCGACGGCAGCTACACCAACGTCAACGAAGGCTATTTCGGAACGGCCAACCACACCAGCTGCGTACCCCGAACGCTCTGTGACAAGGACGGCGGCGCGATCTCGATGCTGGTCAACAACAAGACTCCCTGGCGGCGCGACGGCAGCGGCATGCCCAAAGGCAAGGGCACGTTGAGCGGCGTCATCGTCCACGACCTCCAGCCCCGCTACGGCTACACCAACGAGGGGTACATCGGCCGTTACTCGGTCCGCGTGCTCGAAAAGGAGGAGATCGACCTCGCCGCTTCGGAATCGAGCTCCAACCGCCAGACGCTCGTGGAGTGGAACTGGAACAACGCCGAGGTCAGGACCAACGCCGACGGAACGATCGCCCCGGATAGGGGCAACGGCTCGCTCTGGTGCACCGACCCCGCAGCCAAATACCTCCTGGACAACGAGTACAACGGACTCACGACCAGCGCCGGGCTGAACAGCAAGAACGCCCTGAAATTCGAGAACACCTACTGGTGGGACTTCGCCGAAAACACGGGCTACGCCGTGGCGCTGAAATTCTCGACCGAGGGCGCCGGCGCAAACCTCTCGCTCAACTTCACCAACTCGCAGGGCAACGCCGGCGGCACGAGCATCTACGGCCCCGTCTACTGGCAGGTGGAGTACTCGACCGACGGGGTGAACTTCACCGTGCTGCCCGAATCGGGCTTCTGCTGCCGGCCGTTCGTCTATTGGCAGGGAGCAGGCGGCAAAGACCTCTCCTACTGCGCCGTCCCGGGCTACGCCGACCGCGTGTTCATCCTGCCGGACGCCCTGCGCAACCGCCCGGAGGTCACGCTGCTGATCAAGGCCCGGAGCACGCAGTGCATCGCCTCGAACACCGCCACGGTGGACCAGGGAGACACGGGCACGATCACATCCGACATGGCGGCCAACAAGCGTTCGCCGATGCGTTTCGGAACCATAGCCGTAAAGAGTAACAAATAAACCGCTCAGGCGGGGAGGGCGCGTCCCTCCCCCGCCGATGCGCGAAACCAAATTCAGACCACGATGAAACAGATAAAATCATTGTACCGAAGGCTGCTGCTCCCGCTGCTGGGCGGACTGGCGCTCACGGCCTGCGAAAAAGACAACGGCGAAGAGACCCGCGTCTCCGAGTTCGGCCCCTACAAGAAAGAGATCATAGCCCCCTGGAAAGGCGGCACGGGGAGCATTCCGGTCCTCTCCAACCAACCCTACGACATCGAACTGATCAATCCCGACAACGGATGGCTCACGCTCGACACCGAGGGCCGCGGAACGCATTTCACGGGCGACGACTATTTCAAATTCGAGGCCACGACCAACGACGGCTTCCCCCGCATGGAGGGCATCCGCCTCTGGACCCACAACCGCGCGGATACCGTATACATCAAACAGGAGGGCTTCATCACCCCGAAACTGGACTTCTCGACCCGTAGCATCATGGTGCTCGGCGACGGCGGACAGGCGACGGCGCAGCTCTCCACCAACCTCGAACTGGAGGACCTCCGGCAGTCGATCGTCTACACGAGCGCCGACGAGGGCGGATGGATTTCGGACCTCGACATCAGCAACGGGTTCCTGATTCTCCAGACCGACCCCAACGCCGACCCCGAAGCCCTGCGCAACGCCCGCATCACCCTCAGCTACCGCGACGGGTGGAACCGGACCATCTCCTCGACGGTCTACCTCACGCAGGCCAACGCCAAGAACGAGTTCGGGCACGAAATCTCGTTCAGCGAGGTGCGCGACCTGGTGGGCATCGTCAACAAGGACGTCTACATCGAGGGACGCATCATCAGCGACATCGGCAACGGCAACAACGGCGAGAACATGATGACGGGACAGACCTCGATCGACTACACCGAGACCTATCGCACGGCCTACATCCAGAGCCTCGACGGTTCGCAGGGCTTTATGATCAAGACCGTGACCGAAGACGACAACATCTTCGAACGTTACAGCAAGGTCCGCATCCTGCTCAAGGGCGTCACGGTCGAAGCGGAGTCGAACCCCGAACGCTACATTCTCAAGAAAGTCACCTCGGCGATGGTCATGTCCTCGGTGTCAGGCTCGGCGGCCGACATTCCGCAGAAGGTGAAGCGCTACAACGAGCTGACCGACATGGACGTATACACCTGGGTAACGCTGGCCGACTGCGAACTTCCCGTACGCAAAGGCAGCCTGACGCCGATCAACGAAGGCTATGCACGCAGCACCAATGCCAACCGCGAAACGAAATACCCGATGCTGGTGCGCGACAAGAACGGCGACAGCTTCTACATGCTGACCAACACCACCTGCAAATACCGCCGCGACGGCAGCATGCTGCCCTACGGTTCGGGGAACATCTCGGGCGTACTGGTTCACGAGACCCACGACCGCTTCGTCTGGATGGGATCGAAGGACATGGGCGACATCGGCCGCTACCAGATCCGCCACCTCACCCGCGAGGACATCGCGCTGGAGAAGGATTTCGAGAACAGCTTCTCGGCCCTCCTGACCGAATACCGCTACGGCAAGCTCGAAAGCCACATCTTCCGCCCCACGACCGGCGACAACGGCTACCTGACCTTCACCCATCCCGACGAGAAATCGGGCGACGCAGGCTGGGGAACAAGCGACCCGAGCTACCTCGGCCCCATCGGCAACGAATCCAACCCCGACAAAGAGAAACCCTGGGGCGGCACCAATAAAGGCAACATCAACGGAAACGGCGTCGTCGAAAACGGCAAACAAATGTGTTCTGACCCCGGAACCAACAACGACGGCAAGGGAAACCTGACGAGCGCGGAATTCTCAGCCTGGACCAACAAGTGCCAGTGGTGGAACACCGAAACCGACCGCAGCGAAGCGTGGCTGCTCCACTTCTCGACGCAGGGCATCTCGACCGATGTGCTCTCGATGCAGGTAGCCATGCAGAACCGCAGCATCGGAGGCCCCCGCTACATCAGGGTCGACTGGTCGGAACACGGCGACAACAACCGCGACGACTGGAACCCGATCACCGAATTCCAGGTCCCCGACATCGTGAACTGGAACTACACCCTCTACTGGCAGTGCGCCGGCTACAAGTACATCAACGTACCTCTGCCGCTCGAACTGCTCGGCAAGGACGACGTATGCATCCGCTTCTCGGCCGCGAACAAGAAAGCCGGCGGCAAGGAAGACGGCGAGTTCGACGACCAGATCATCACCACCGGAGAGATCGCCTTCTCCTACATCGGCGTACGTTACAACAAATAACCCTATCCGGAAGCACCCCGCCTGCAAACGTTTTGCAGGCGGGGCTTCCCTAACCGCTCAACCAGAATCCAAACCGTGAAACACCTTCTATTCCTGATTTTCGCCGTCCAGGCCTGTCTGCCGGGATTCGCAGCCTGCGACGGACGCGTCCGCATCGTACCCCGCCCCGCCGAGGTCGAAGAACTGCCGGGATCGTTCCGGCTGACGCCCCGAACGCCCGTCGTCATCACGGACGAACAGCTGCGCACGCCCGCGGAGATTTTCGCCCGCGCCGTCGGCAAGCTCACCGGAACCGAACCCGCCGTCACCGCCGCACCTGAAAAACATGCCGTGACGCTGCAACTGCAACCGGGCTACGAAGCCGAAGAGTACCTTCTGGAAGTCGGCAGACAGCGCATAACGGTCACGGCATCGACGCCCCAGGCGGTGCTGCACGGGCTTCGAAGCCTCCAGCAGCTGGTCGCCGGAGGAGAGATTCCCGCCTGCGTCGTCCGCGACAAGCCCACGTTCGCCTACCGCGGGGCGATGCTCGACGTCTGCCGCCATTTCTTCCCGGTCGAGGACGTGAAGACCTACATCGACATCCTCTCGCTGCACAAGATCAACAAATTCCACTGGCATCTGACCGACGATCAGGGCTGGCGGATCGAGATCAAAAAATATCCGCTGCTCACCCAGATCGGATCCCGGCGTGCGGAAACGCTCGTCGGACGCTACGACAAGAACAAAGAGGGCGTTTACGACGGCAAACCCTACGGCGGGTTCTACACGCAGGAGGAGATCCGCGAGATCGTCAGCTACGCCGCAGAGCGCCATATCGAGGTGATTCCCGAAATCGAGATGCCCGGGCACGGGCTGGCGGCGCTGACCGCCTATCCGTGGCTCGGCTGCACGGGAGGTCCCTATGCCGTATGGACCCATTGGGGCATCAGCGACGACGTTTACTGCGCGGGCAAGGAGACGACCTTCGAATTCATCGAGGACGTGCTCACGGAGGTGCTCGCGCTGTTCCCCTCGAAGCTCATCCACATCGGCGGCGACGAGTGTCCCAAAGGACGCTGGAAGGCGTGCCCCCTCTGCCAGCAGCGCATCCGCGAGGAGGGGCTCAAGGACGAATACCAGTTGCAGAGCTACTTCATCCACCGCATCGAACGCTGGATGCACACCCACGGCCGGGAGATCATCGGTTGGGACGAAATCCTCCAGGGCGGCATTTCGAAAACCGCGAACATCATGTCGTGGAACGGAAGCGACCCCGGAATCAAGGCCGCACAGCGGGGAAACCCGGTGATTATGACGCCGAAATGGTACTGCTACTTCGATTACAGCCAGACCTCCGACCCGGAGCGTTACGAACCGCTGGGCAACACCCGCTACGTCTCGGTGCGGCAGGCTTACCGCCTCGACCCCTGCGACCGGCTCACGCTGCCCGACCAGAAACGGATCAGGGGCGTGCAGTGCAACCTCTGGACGGAGTACATCGCGGACATCCGCCACGCACAGCACATGGTCCTGCCGCGCATGGCGGCTCTCGCCGAGACGGGCTGGGCCAACGACCGCAAGGATTACAACGATTTCGTGCGCCGGATTCCGGCACTGGTCGCCGTCTACAAGGCCGAAGGCTACAACTACGCCCCCTATCTGTTCGAGGGCATCGAATGACGCGCCGGAAGCGCTTCCGAAGCCGAACACCCCGCAGGTCCTGTGACCTGCGGGGTGTTTTTCCATGCGCCGTCCGCCCAAAGCCCCGGCAACGCCCCGGACGCAGCCATGGGAACGTCGGCACGCGAAAGCGTCCCGGCCGAAAGCGGCTATTTCTCCGACACGTAAAACCACCGGCCCGTATCGAACTCGGCCCGGACCTTCCGGTTCTCCCAGTGGACGGAAAACACGAACAGGTAGTCCCGACGCCCTCCGGCGGTTTCGATCGGCAACAGTATTTTTATCTGCGTAAGCTTATCCGCATCCCGCAGGAGATTCTCGAATACCCACCGTTTGAGGTCGCAACTGTAAAAAAACCGGTTCTTGACGGCAAGCGACTCCGAAACACAGCTTCCCTTCACGACCACGGAAGGAACCTGCGCGTCGTGTCTGTCGAGCAGCTTCACACCCCGGTGAAACACCCCCTCTGCGGCATTCGAGACTCCATCCACGAAGACGGCCTCGTCCCAGATGATTCCGAAGTCGGAATCGCTCTCGTTGGTCAGGGAAAAATCGACATGCGTCGGCTCGAAGGTGAAAACGACGCGGATCGTGGAATCCCGGTAGCCGGGCGTGGTGAATCCCTGCTCATTCTCGGGATTGCCGATAACGCCGCCCCGGGCGCCATCGGTCTCGACAGATTCCAGACGAACCCGATAATAGTCCAACTCATATCCCTTCGGCCTTGCCTGCGGGGATAAGGGAAGCGACAGCAACAATGCGACAAACGCCAGGACAAGTCTCATAGCACCCTATTTGAAGTTTATCCGAATTTACGGTTTTATTTCCGATCCGCCAAATTCCGAGGCTCCGAAAGTTCCATTCGCGCCCTCATCCGCCGTAGACCATCCCGTCGCCGCACCATCCCGCCTCCGTCATCGCCGATTTTCGCCCCGCCGCCCGTGACAGCCGCGCTCCGTGACTTCGGCCGCGTTCGGCAATGAATCCTCACCCCGAGCGCAAGTTACGTCGCATCGCTCGCCTCCGCTCGCGATAACCGCGCTCCGTGACTTCGGCCGCGTTCGGCAATGAACCGACAATCCCTGCGGGATCAATAAAAGAGGAAGGACGAAAGTTTCGAATCAATTCGATCTTCCGTCCTTCCTCTTTTATTCGCCTACGGCGTTTTGGTGGTCATTGCACTCACTAACTGCCGAAGTTATCGTACAAGATATTCTCCGGCGGCACGCCGAGGTTGTCGAGCATCTTGACGACCGAAGCGATCATCATCGGAGGTCCGCACATGAGGTAGATGCAGTCCTCGGGAGCCTGGTGGTTCTTGAGGTAGTTCTCGTAGAGCACGTTGTGCACGAAGCCCGGCGTGTACTTCACTCCGGCGGCGTCCGCCTCGGGATCGGGACGGTCGAGGGCCAGATTGAACGAGAAGTTGGGGAAATCCTTCTCGATCTGATGGAACTCGTCGAGATAGGGAACCTCCTTCAGCGCACGCGCGCCGTACCAGAACGACACCGGACGGTCGGTCTTTTCGGTCTTGAACAGGTGCATCAGGTGGCTGCGCATCGGAGCCATGCCCGCACCGCCGCCGATGAAGATCAGCTCCTGCGTCGAGGGCAGATTGTCCGGCAGGAAGAATTCGCCGTAAGGACCCGAAATCGTGATCTTGTCACCCGGCTTGCGCGAGAAGACATACGACGAACAGATACCCGGGTTGACCTTCATAAAACCGCCCGTGGCCTTGTCGAACGGAGGCGTGGCGATACGGATGTTGAGCATGATGATGTTGCCCTCGGCCGGATGGTTGGCCATCGAGTAGGCGCGGAACGTCGGCTCGGGGTTGGTCGTCACCAGATCCCACATCTTGAATTTGTCCCAGTCGGCGCGGAACTTCTCGTCCACGTCCATCGACGAGAACTTGATGGCGTCGTACTTCGGAATGTCGATCTGGATGTAACCGCCGCTGCGGAACTTGAGGTTCTCGCCCTCGGGCAGCTTCACGACGAACTCCTTGAGGAAAGTCGAGATATTGCGGTTCGAGACCACGGTGCACTCCCACTTCTTGACGCCCAGCACGGCCTCGGGAACACGGATTTTCATATTCTCCTTGACCTTCACCTGGCAGCCGAGACGCCAGTGGTCCTTGGCCAGCTTGCGCGAGATGAAGCCCGTCTCGGTGGGCAGAATGTCGCCGCCGCCTTCGAGCACCTGACATTTGCACATGCCGCACGAGCCGCCGCCGCCGCACGCCGAAGGCAGGAACACCTTGTTGTTGGCCAGCGTCGAAAGCAGCGTCGAACCGCTTTCGGTCGTGATGACCTTCTCACCGCCGTTGATGTCGATCACGACGTCGCCCGAGGAGGTCAGTTTCGCCTTCGCATAGAGAAGCAGTGCGACCAGCACGAGCGTTATGGCCAGAAAGGCCGCAATCGCTATTAAAATCGTTGTAGTCATTTATCGGAATCTCTTTTTTTAAAGGTTAGAACTGAATGCCCGAGAAAATCATAAAGGCGATACCCATCAGACCGGTGATGATGAAGGCGATGCCGGGGCCTTTCAGCGCCGCGGGGATGTGCGAATAGGTCGTCTTCTCGCGGATGGCGGCCATCATCACGATCGCCAGCCACCAGCCCAGTCCCGAGCCGAGTCCGTAGACGATCGTCTGCCAGAGCGACGTCAGTTCGCCGCCGTCGACCTTCTGCTGCATGAACAGCGAGCCGCCCATGATGGCGCAGTTCACGGCGATCAGCGGCAGGAAGATGCCCAGCTGGCTGTAAAGCGTCGGCGAGAATTTCTCGACGATCATCTCCACCAGCTGCACGAACGCCGCGATGGTGGCGATGAAGACGATGAACGACAGGAAATTCAGGTCCACGCCCTCGACGAGCGCATTGGCCTTCAGCACATATTCGTACAAGAGGTAGTTCAGCGGAACGGTCATCACCATCACGAACGTAACGGCGGCGCCGAGTCCCAGGGCCGTCTTCACGCTCTTCGACACGGCGATGTAGGAGCACATGCCGAAGAAGAAGGCGAAGACCATGTTGTCGATGAAGATCGACCGGATAAAGATATTCAATGATTCCATACGTTATCCTCCTATTTTTCCTGTAAGTCCTTGTTGCGCGAACGGTGCACCCAGATGATGCAGCCCACGATGATCAGCGCCATCGGCGGGAAGAGCATCAGTCCGCAGTTCGAATAGAAGCCGCCCTCGGCCATGTACCAGCTCTCGGGGATGATCCGGTAGCCCAGGAGGCTGCCCGAACCGAAAAGCTCGCGGAAGAAGGCCACGATGACCAGAATCAGACCGTAGCCCAGACCGTTGCCGATGCCGTCGAGGAACGACGCCCAGGGCTTGTTGGCCAGCGCGAAGGCCTCGATGCGGCCCATGACGATACAGTTGGTGATGATCAGTCCGACGTAGACCGACAGCTGCTTCGAGACTTCGTAGACGAAAGCCTTGAGCACCTGATCGACGAGAATCACCAGCGCGGCGATGACCACCAGCTGGACGATGATGCGGATGCGCGAGGGAACGCCGTTGCGCAGCAGCGACATCACCAGGTTCGAGAAGGCCGTGACGACCGTCACGGACAGGGCCATGACGATGGCGGGCTTGAGCTGTACGGTGACGGCCAGCGCCGAGCAGATACCGAGGATCTGCACGATGACCGGGTTGTTCGCCGAGAACGGACCGGTCAGGTATTTGAGGTTCTTTGCCGAAAACAAAGGCTCTTTTTCCATCTTACTCATTGTTTTCTACGTTTTCTTCGTTAGACACTTCGGCCGGAGCGGGAGCCGCAGCGTTGCGCTTGGCCTCCAGCAGGGGCAGGTAGTTCTCCAGGCTGTTGTAGAGCATCGCCGTCACGCCGTCCGAGGTCTTCGTACCGCCCGAAATGGCATCCACCTCGTGCGCGGGGTCCTTGGCGCCGCCCTTGCGGAGCGTCACCGAAACGAACTTGTCGCCGTCGAAGATCGTCTTGCCGACGAAATTGGCCTGGTACTTGGGCGTCGCGATCTCGGCGCCGAGACCCGGGGTCTCGCCCTTGTGGGCCATGATGATGCCGGCGACGGTGTTCATGTCCTTCTCGAGAGCCACATAGCCCCAGACGGGTCCCCAGAGACCCATGCCGGTCACGGGAATGACCACCCGGCCGTCCCGGGCCTCGAAGATCGGGAACTTGCCCGCCTCGAAGGTTCCCGGCAGGTCGTTGAGCAGCGCGAAGACATCCTCGCCGTCGACGCGCCTGCCGTCCTTGTCGACGACATAGGCGTCGATGAACTCGTCGTAGGACCGGTCACCGGCCGACAGCGACGCGAGGATGGCGTGCTTCTTCTCGTTGAGTTCGTTCTCGTACTGGCGTTTCTGGAGTCCCAGCGCGGCCAGCGCGAGCAGCGTGGCCACGATGACGACCATCACCGTCGAGTACATAATAATATAGGCATTGCCGTTCTTGTCGCTGAACAGGCCCTTCTTCTCCGGCTTCAGCTCGGTGAATTCCGAGGCGGGAACTCCGCAGACGGGGCAGTTAGCGGGCGCGGCGTCTCCTTCGTGGATGTAGCCGCAGACGTTGCATTTGAATTTTTTCGTTGCCATAACAGTCTCCCCTATTTTGCGAGTTTGACACGTTTGCGGCGGCGCGAGATGTTGGCCTCGACCACGTAGTAGTCGACCAGCGGCGCCAGCGCATTCATAAAGAGGATCGAAAGCATCATGCCCTCGGGATAGGCCGGGTTGACCACGCGGATCAGCACGGCCAGCGCGCCGGTCATCAGGCCGACGATGTATTTGCCCGTGTTGGTCTGCGACGAAGTCACAGGATCGGTGGCCATGAAGACCGCACCGAAGGCGAAGCCGCCGACGATCAGGTGATACCAGGCGGGATAGGTCGTCACGCCGAGCGCCTGGAAGAGGTAACCCATCGCCAGTCCGCCGACGAACACCGACGCCATCGTGCGCCACGAGGCGATGCCCGTGAACAGGAGAATGGCGCCTCCGAGAAGGATGGCCAGCGTCGAAGTCTCGGCGAACGATCCGGGAATGAAGCCCAGGAAAGCGTCCAGCGGCGAGTAGTTCATCGCGCCGGTCGTGCCGAGCTGTTCGAGGGCCGTAGCGCCGGTGATGCCGTCGACCTGCGCGCCCATCATCGTCCAGTCGGAGTACCACACCGTCTCACCCGACATCGAAGGGGTGTAGGCGAAGAAGGCGAAGGCGCGCGCCAGCAGCGCGGGATTGAAGACGTTCATGC
>ENA-OZAK01000297-OZAK01000297.1-human-gut-metagenome-genome-assembly--contig:-NODE-297-length-18397-cov-4.964126_pt1 | contig 18397 bp, 15 predicted proteins | sample MGYA00244209_ERZ653502 | MGnify/ENA primary metagenome ERZ653502 (study PRJEB26926, sample SAMN06164928) | human gut metagenome | biome: ENVO:00009003; feature: ENVO:2100002; material: ENVO:00002003... | reverse complement strand
GCCTTTTCTATTTCGCCGCCGACATGCAGAACGTCGGTCTGGGGATTTCGTTTTACGACCTCTTTACCACCGACGAGCTTTACGGGCTGAACGTGTACGACAACTATAAGTATTACGTGATCCGCGGCCCTTCGCCGCTCAACAGGCGTTTTCCGCAGTATTATGCCAAGGCGCTGCTGGAGGATTTCCTCACGCGCGCCGACCGGGCCGTGGAGGGCGGCGCGGTTTCGGCCGACCTGCGGTTCGGCCACGACGGCAACCTGATGACGTTCGTGTCGCTGCTGCAGTTCGAGGGGTGCGACGTCGTGGAGAGCGATCCTGAGAAGATCGCCCAAATGTGGCCCCTGTATAGAATATCGCCGATGGCGGCCAATATCCAGCTGGTCTTCTACCGTAAGAAAGCTGCGGACGACGTGCTGGTGAAATTCCTCTACAACGAACGCGAGGTGCGGATTCCCGTCGCAAGCGATCTGGCGCCTTACTACCGCTGGAACGACGTGCGCGACTTCTACCGGAACGTGATGGAGAACCTGCCCGATCCGGCCGCGAAATAGCCTGCGCCGTTTCGGGGCGGGACGCTCCGGGACGATATGAAAAAAGCTCTTCCATTACTGGAAGAGCTTTTTGTTTGCGGTCGGGGCCGCTTATTTCGCAAAGCCTTTGCCGATGCCGAGGAAGTCCTCCGCCTTGAGGGCTGCGCCGCCGATCAGACCGCCGTCCACGTCCTCCTTTGCGAAGATTTCCGCCGCGTTCGAGGGCTTGCACGAACCGCCGTACAGGATCGCCGTCTCTTCGGCTGCTGCGCCGAACTTCTCGGCCAGCACCTTGCGGATGTAGGCGTGGATCTCCTGCGCCTGCTCGGCCGTTGCGGTCTTGCCCGTGCCGATGGCCCAAACGGGTTCGTATGCGATCACGAGCTCCTTGTACTGCTCGGCGGTGAGGTTGTAGACGACCTCTTCGATCTGCGCCTTCACCACGTCGAAGTGCTTGCCGGCTTCACGCTCTTCGAGGTTCTCGCCCACGCAGTAGATCGGCGTCAGGCCGTTTGCGTAAGCCTGCGCCATCTTCTTGTTGAGCGTCGCGGAGGTCTCGCCGTAGTACTGGCGGCGCTCCGAGTGGCCGAGGATCACGTATTTGCATCCCAGCGCCGCGATCATCGAGGCAGCGATCTCACCCGTGTAGGCGCCTTTGGCTTCGGTGGCGCAGTCCTGCGCGCCGAGTGCGACGTCCGAACCCTTCAGGGCCTCGGCAACCATCGCCAGATGGGTGAACGGCGGGCAGACGATGAAGTTCACGCACGAGCAAACCTCTCCGCGGCCTGCCACGACGCCTTTGGCCAGTTCGACACCTTCGGCGGGAAGCGTGTTCATCTTCCAGTTGCCGGCAACAATTTTCTTTCTCATAGTTGTAATTCTTTTTTATGTTAATAAGTCTATCCTTTGTTTAGCAAGAATCCCGGTTTCGCATGCGCGGCGTTCCGCTGCGTTTGCAATTCTACCCTCCCCTAAATCCCCTCCTCGGAGGGGACTTTATCGCGATGTTTCCGGGTTTTGGGCCGAAGTCGCGGCCTGCCGATCCGCTTCGGGCGAATCGAAAAATTTCTGACCGGGGCGTTCCGTAATTTTTAATTCTTAATTTTTCATTTTTAATTTGCGTCGCACCAGCCTTTCACCTCGTCGATCGAGGGGGCTTTCAGTCCGAGCTTGTTCTTCTTGTTGAATCCGCACAGGTCGTTGAAGAACTTGCCGGGGGCGAGTTTGCGGAGCGACTCGACGGTGAGGTACCCCATCTTCTGAATCACCGGAACCCACTCTTCGGGAACGCCGATGGCGGTGTAGGCCTCCGCGGGATCGTTCACGACCTTCTTCTCGGGGCGCATCTGCGGGAAGAACAGCACGTCCTGGATCGAGGACTGGTCGGTCATAAACATCGTCAGCCGGTCGATGCCGATGCCCATTCCCGAGCAGGTCGGCATGCCGTATTCCAGCGCGCGCACGAAGTCCATGTCGATGAACATGGCCTCGTCGTCGCCCTTCTCCGAGAGACGCAGCTGCTCCTGGAAACGCTCCAGCTGGTCGATCGGGTCGTTCAGCTCCGAATAGGCGTTGCACAGCTCCTTGCCGTTGACGAACAGTTCGAAACGCTCCGTCAGGTCGGGGTTCGAGCGGTGACGCTTGCACAGCGGCGACATCTCGCGCGGGTAGTCCGTGATGAAGGTGGGCTGGATCAGCTCCTCCTCGCAGTACTGCCCGAAGATGGCGTCGATCAGCTTGCCCTTGCCGAAGGTCTCGTCGACCTCGACGTTCAACTGCTTGCACGCTTCGCGCAGCTCCTCCTCCGAGCGGCCCGTGATGTCGTAGCCGGTCTTTTCGCGGATGGCGTCGGTCATCGTCAGACGGCGGAACGGGGCCTTGAACGAGATCGGCTTGCCGTCGATCGTCAGCTCCGTCGTGCCGTTCACGGCCATGGCCACCCGTTCGAGCATCTGCTCGGTGAACTCCATCATCCAGAGGTAGTCCTTGTAGGCCACGTAAATCTCCATGCACGTGAACTCGGGGTTGTGCGTGCGGTCCATGCCCTCGTTGCGGAAGTTCTTGCCGAACTCGTAGACGCCGTCGAATCCGCCGACGATCAGTTTCTTGAGGTAAAGTTCCGTGGCGATGCGCAGGTAGAGGTCGATGTCGAGCGAGTTGTGGTGGGTGATGAACGGACGCGCCGATGCGCCGCCGGGGATGGGCTGGAGGATCGGGGTCTCGACCTCGATGTATCCCCGTTCGTTGAAGAACTCGCGCATCGTGGCCATGATCCTGGCGCGGCGGACGAAGGTCTCCTTCACCTGCGGGTTGACGATCAGGTCCAAATACCGCTGGCGGTAGCGCACCTCCGGGTCGGTGAAGGCATCGAACGTCTTGCCGTCCTTCTCCTTGACGACGGGCAGCGGGCGGATCGACTTCGACAGCACGGTGAACTTACGGCAGTGCACCGACAGTTCGCCGGTGTTGGTATGGAAGGCGAATCCCTCCACGCCGATGAAGTCGCCGATGTCGAGCAGTTTCTTGAAAACCGTGTTGTAGAGCGTCGGATCGCCTTCGGGGCAGATGTCGTCGCGGCGGATGTAGACCTGGATGCGGCCCGTGTGGTCCTGCAGCTCGAAGAACGAGGCGCTGCCCATGATGCGGCGCGACATGATGCGGCCGGCGATGCGGACGTCCTGGAAATTCTTCTTCGCGTCGTCGTAGTTATCGGCGATTTCGCGCGCCGTGGCCGTCACTTCGTAACGGGCGGCGGGGTAGGGTTCGATGCCCAGGTTGCGCAACGCCGTGAGCGACTGCCTGCGAAGCTGTTCCTGTTCGCTGAGTTCGATTGCCATATCGTGTGTTTTTGATGTATCGTTTTATATCCGTGCAAAATTAGTGAAAAAAGGGCAAAGTAGCAACTCTTTCCGCAATCGGCTGCAACCGCGGCGCGGCGGCCCGGGAAAACCGGGCGCGGGCGGTTGTTGTTTATTCGGTTTTTATCGCTATATTTGTTTGTGTGTCTGACTAAAACCTGAATTATGAAACAACTCTCCATTCTCTTTCGCGGCACGCTGGGTTTCCCCTTCCCGGTTTCAGGGGCGTTCGCCCTGTGCCTGCTGCTGCTCGCCTCGTGCGGCGGCGACGACTCTTCGGACGAGGGCTATGCCGCCATTGAATCCGCATCGTTCACCTTCGACGAAACGACTCCGGCGAACAATGCGGTCCGTGTGATCGCCAACACCGGGTGGCAGGTTTTCTGGACGCCCGAGTCGGCTGCCGTCCGGGTGGAACCCGTCTCGGGTTCCGGTAACGGAGTGTTCTACGTGCGGGACATGCCCAAGGGCGCTTCCGTTCAGGTGGGCGTGCGCGCCGCCTCGGGCAAGACCTCGGGCAAGCCGGTCACCGTGACCCGCGCCGCCGATGCCGTCGGGGTGACGCTCTCGGTCGCTCCCGGCAACTTGGATTTCAACCCCGCGGGGGAGAATCGCATTACGGTAACTTCCAATGCTGCGTGGCAGGCTTCGTGTCCCGATGCGGCGCTCAAATTCTCGCCCGCCTCGGGTACGGGCGACGGGGTGATCACCGTCAGCGACGTTCCTGCGGGCAAGCGTTGCGTGCTGACCGTCACTGCCGGAACGGGTTCGGACGCCAAGTCGGAAACCGTGGAGATCGTTCGCCGGGCGGATGTTCAGGACGATCCTTTCTTCACGCTCGATTTCGGCGACGGAGCCGGCGGGGTCTGGGCCGATGGCAATCAGGAGTGGAAAACCCAGACCGGGGCGGGAGCCTCGACGGTGAGCTATGAGGTCTACAACATGCGCATCAACAACGACAATTTCGGTTCGGCGGGCAAGTACGCCGGTGCTTCCGGGAAGGCCTATGCCAAGTTGTTCTACGACCCGGCGAAGACCTATTTCACGATCGCGCATATCGCGCTGCCGGCCGCCGAGACCGACTACACGCTTTCGTTCGGGGCGATTTTCGAGGCGGGCGACATGACCCTTGCGATCAGCGCCGACGGCAAGAGTTGGAAACAGCTGACCTATACGGCTGCTCCGACCTACAACACCTGGACGTTGACCAGGGTGGGCTTCACGCTCAAGGAGCCGGTCGGCGAGCTGTACATCCGCTTCTCGCCGACGGGTACGGAGCGCGCCTACGGACTGAATTTCGACGACATCCGGCTCTCGGCAGGCGGCGGCGGTCAGCAGGTCGACCTCGGGACGGGTGCGGGCCTTCGCTGGGCCGAGCTTCCCTCCAATTTCGAAACGCCTTCCTCCGACCAGTTCGTGCATACGACCTGGACCACGACTGTTTCGGGCGGCAAGCGGGTGCGCAATTACACCTATTGTTACGATAAGCGCCGCCACAATCCGGTTTGGGTGGCCTATCCGCATCATCGCTGCTACCTCGAAGGTTCGGGGCGCTCCGACGAGCCGTGGGCGGCGGATCCGGCGCTTCCGGAAACGCAGCAGGCGAAGATCTACCCTTCGTCGGCAGGCGACGTTTACCAGTATTGGGTCGCCGATCTGGTGACCGGCCGTTACGGCAGCGGCTATTGGTCGCGCGGGCACCTCTGCATGTCGCGCGAGCGGCCCGGTAAGGGGTTGGAAATCAACATGCAGACCTTCCGGCCGACCAACATTGCGCCGCAGGCCGCCGAGCCGAGTCCCTTCGGGAAGATCTGGGGGAATATCGAGGAGGCGATTTCAGGCGGCGCGATTCCCGCCGACACGCTTTACATCGTGGCCGGATGTTATTACGAAAACGACGGCTGGGTTCAGAAAGACGCCTCGAACAACGGTGCGTTGAGTTCGCTTTCGAAGGATTGCGTCATGCCGACGCACCAGTTCAAGATGGCCGTGCGCAAGAAGACGGTCCAGGTGGGCAAACCCATTCAGGAGTGTACGGCCGACGAACTGGAAACCATCGCCTTCTGGGTCGAAACCCTGACGACGAGCGCCGCCACGGAGAAGTCGCAGTTGGGGCAGTTTATCGTTCCCATATCGGAGATCGAGTCGAAGATGCGGATGAAATTCTTTCCGGGGATTCCCGACGCGGCCAAGAGCCGGGCCGGCACGCTGTCGGCGTGGTATTGACGGAAAAGGAGCTGCTATTGCAGCTCCTTTTTTGGGCGGGACAGTCTCCGGTAGGTCCAGAAGGCCGCCAGTCCCAGCGCGATGCCGACCGCCGTACCCCACACGAGGTCCATCGGGTAGTGTTTGCCCAGATAGATGCGTGAGTAGCAGATCAGGAGGGTGGAGAGAACCATCAGTCCCGTGAACCACTGCCGGCGGATGACCGAGGCCGACAGCACGGCCAGCGTGACGATGACCGCCGCATGGGCCGAGACGGTCCCGAAGCGGCCGCTCACGGCCTCGACGGGGACGTGTACGACCCAGTCGTGCGTGACGCCCGCGGCGGCGAGCGAGTCGGGCGTCAGCCAGCGCAGTTTGCGCAGCGAGTCGGGAGCGATCTCCAGCCCTTCGAGCGCGGGGGTGAACATCGGCCGCCAGCGCGGTTCGAAGTCGGGCAGCAGTCCGCCCAGCACGCCGTTGTGCTTGAAGATTCCCGAAACCATGTCCGAAAGGACCAGCGCGGCGATCATCAGCGCCGTGAAGAGGATGACGTTGCGCCATCCGTCGCGGCGCCACACGAGCCAGAGGATCAGCGCGTAGAGCGGCAGCCACATCGTCGTGCCCGAGACGGTCAGCATCAGGCGATCCATGAAGGGGCCGCCGTCGAAGTTCAGGGCTAAAAAGAGGTTATGGTCGCAATTCATAGGCTAAAAGTCGAAGGTGAAAGTTCGGGCAGATAATCCGGTTGTCGGATTGTCCGCATTCCGGTTGCGTCGCGACAAGCCCCCGGCAAGGCGGAGGTTTGGGGGTGGGTCCAATTTGTAAACGCCGCTGTAAGCGGCGAAAACGACATTCCGGGATGCATGAGCGGGTCCATATACGTATCAGAACTGGAAATAGATAAACGGCTGTATGTCGCTGGATTTGATCTGCATGACGCACCAGATCATCGCCGCGGCCATCAGGACCTGCAGAACCAGCGGCGCATGGACCACGATCCGCTGCGCGACGGCGTCGACGGCCGACGGCAGCAGGTGCAGGATGTAACCCGCGGCGATCAGCGCGAAGACAGCGGCGTAGCCCGTCACGACCTGCGGGATCATCGCGGCGTTGAAGTTTTCGAAAATCTGGTGCAGCATCAGCGAGACGGTCTGCATCGACTCGGCGCGGAACATCAGCCACCCCAGGCAGACGATGTTGAACGTCAGGAGCATGCCCGCCGCGCGGCTCCACCAGTGCATCTGCGCTCCGGTGGCCTTGGCGCCCGGAACGAGGGCCATCCAGAGCTTGTGCAACGCCAGGGCCGCGCCGTGCAGTCCGCCCCAAAGGATGAAACGCACCGCCGCGCCGTGCCACAGTCCGCCCAGCAGCATCGTCAGGAGCAGGTTGCCGTAGGTCCGGATGCGGCCCTTGCGGTTGCCGCCCAGCGAGATGTAGAGGTAGTCGCGCAGCCACGTCGAGAGCGAGATGTGCCACCGCCGCCAGAACTCGGTGATCGTCGCCGACTTGTAGGGTGCGTCGAAGTTTTTCGGGAAGCGGAAGCCCAGCAGCAGGGCGATGCCGATGGCCATGTCCGAATAGCCCGAGAAGTCGCAGTAGATTTGCAGCGCATAGCCGTAGATGCCCATCAGGCACTCGAATCCCGAGTAGAGCAGCGGTTCGTCGAAGATGCGGTCGACGAAGTTGAGCGAGATGTAGTCCGAAATGATCGCCTTTTTGAACAGGCCCGTGAGGATCAGGAAGACGCCCGTGCCGAACATCTCGCGCGTGACCACGACCGGGTTCTGCCGGATCTGCGGGATGAAGTCCCGGGCGCGGACGATCGGGCCGGCCACCAGCTGCGGAAAGAACGACAGGTAAAAGAGATAGTCGAGCCAGTTGGACAAAGGCTTCAGCTGGCCGCGGTAAATGTCTATGGTGTAGCTCATCGACTGGAAAACGAAGAACGAGATGCCGACCGGGAGGAAGATGTTCTGGAATTGCAGGAAGCCTTGTCCGAACAGCTGGTTGGAGATGTCGATGAGGAAGTTCGTGTACTTGAAATACCCCAGCATGCCGAGGTTCACCGCGACGCTCAATACCACCAGCCAGCGTTTCGTCCACCGGAAGCGCGCCCGGTAGATGCCCCGGGCGATCAGGAAGTCGCTCGCCGCGGCGAAGACGAGCAGCAGAAAATAGATGCCGCTCGACTTGTAGTAGAAATAGAGCGAGAAGGCGATGACGTAGACGATGCGGGCCATCGGCGCGCGGCGGAAGGCGCTGTAAACGAGCAGGAATCCCGCGAAGAGGAACAGGAACAGCCCGCTGCTGAAAATCAGCGGCGAGGAGGCGTCGTAGGCAAACAGCGCCTGGAGCCTGTCGGTGATGCCGTCCGTTGCGGGAAAGGTCATTGCGCGCGCGGGTTAAGGGGTGCGGAGGACGGGAGGATGCTGCGGTCGACGGCGGCCCTGCGCGCCGAGTCGAGGACAGCCTGCGCCGCCGTGCGGCGCAGGCTGGCGATTCGCTGTTCGGTGTAGATTTCCGAGACTCCGGCGTTGATGGCGTCGAACAGCGCCCATGCCACGCGGCGCCCTCCGGCGTAGTTGATGTGGGTGTAGTCCTTGCCCGCCCAGCCGTTCTTGACGAACTGTTCCATGCCGCCCAGGGCGCGCATGGCGTCGCACGTGGGCCAGAAGGCCGCGCCCGTGTTCCGCGCCGCACGGCGCTGGCAGTCGAGCATGTGTGGGATGGCGTCCATCGGTTCGAATCCGGCGTCGGTCTTCACCGAACGGTCGCTGACGCCCAGCACGAGCACCGCCGCCCCCGGGAAGCACTGGCGGACATAGGCGATCATCTTCTCGATCTGCCCGGCGTAGTTGGTGTAGTTCTTCACGCCCGGCTGCATGATGTTCAGCCCGTACTGGAGCACCACCAGATCGTAGCCCAGCATGGCGTTGATCTGGGCGTTGACCGACGGGTTGGTCCAGAACATCGCCTGCCCGTTGTTGCTGCGCACGGAGTAGTTGTCGACCACGACGCCCCGGCCTTCGAACACCGCTCCGTAGCCGACGAAGTCCTCCGCGCCGGAGAGCACCTTGAAGGCGAGCGAGCGGACACGGGGGGCCGAGACGGCGATCTGCCGCACGGCGTCGTCGCCCGCGATGTCGAATTCGCGGCGCTGGGCGTCGTTGAGCGTCACCTCGACGCGGCTGTCGCGGGGCGAGAGGAAGAAGACGCGCGCCGTGGTGCACGAATCGAGGCGTTTGCGGTAGTCGGTGCTCTCCCAGCGGGTCGAAGCCCCGGCCGCAGGCTGGCTCACCCAGCCCGAGACGTAGAAATTCTCGCGCAGGCGCGCGGGTGCGGCTTTGCGCTGCATGATGTTGTAGGTCGTCCAGCCCTTCGACTGGGTTTTGACCGTGCGCCGGAACGCCGTCAGCGGCGAGGCCATCGGGGCGAATCCCGCGCCGCCGCCCGAGTAGGCCGACTGGAGCCGTTCGCGCAGGTCGGCCGTGAGGATGTCGCCCTCGACGAACGAGTCGCCCAGGAAGGCGATGCGCACCGGGCGCGGAGCGTTGAGCAGCGTGTCGCAGAAGGCCCGGATGCGTCCGCTGTCGCTGAAATCCTCGATCGGGGTCAGCGTCGCGACGAAGCGCGCCGAGTCGGGCACGGCGCGTTCGCGGCGGGCCGTGTCCTGCGCGAGGAGCCATTCGTAGGTGATCTGCACCTCGCGCGGGGTGGTGTCGGCCTCGATGCGTTCGGCGACGGCGGCCATGTCGATATGGAACTCCTCTTCGTCGAAGAGCGCCGGCTCGGCGGCGGGTTCGGCCGCTTCGGCGTCGTCGAACGAAAGGAGGTCCGAGAGGATGTTGGCGCGGCGGAGTTTCACGCCCCCGACGCTTTGCGGAGGGATGAAACTTACGGCCACGAGCACTGCGATGAGCGCTGCGGCCGCCAGCCAGCTGTGGTGGGTGTAATCTTTTCCGGGGGTGTTCATCGGTGGGTCAGTCGCGCCGTCCGAGGATCAGGAAGACGTAGTAAAGCACCGACGCGATGGCGCTCAACGCCGCTACGAGGTAAGTGCGGGCCGCCCACGAGAGGGCCTCTTTGGCCTGCGCGAGCTGTGCTCCCTGCATCGTGCGGCTGGTCTGGAGCCACTCCACGGCGCGGGCCGAGGCGTTGTACTCGACGGGCAGCGTGACGAGCGAGAAGAGGGCCGACATGGCGATCATGCCCACGCCGATCCAGCACAGCAGTTCGTTCTGCGTCGAGGCGAGGATGACGAGACCCAGGATGATGACCCACGTGGCGGCCGTCGAGGCAAACTGCACGACGGGAACCAGCTGCGAACGCAGCGTCAGCGGGGCGTAACCGCGGGCGTGCTGCACGGCGTGGCCGCACTCGTGGGCAGCCACGGCCGCGGCGGCGACGCTCGACGACGAGTAGACCGAGTCGCTCAGGTTGACGGTCATCGTCTGCGGGTTGAAATGGTCGGTGAGGTGTCCGCCCACGTGCGTCACCTTCACGTTGTGGATGTTGTTGTCGCGCAGCATCTTCTCGGCGACCTCGGCGCCGGTCAGCCCGCCGGGGAACTGCACCTTCGAATACTTCTTGAACACCGATTGCAGGCGCGCCTGCACGATGAACCCGATGACGCCGATGGCGATGATCAGGACGAACATGCCCATCGTCGCGGCGTCGTAGCGCGCGGCGTGCGGCTCTGCATAGTAACCTGCCTGGAGCAGGGCAATCATAGGAAATGTCATAGCGTTGTCTGTTTTGTTTTCCGGTGCGTGTAATACGCTCCCGCCTGCTGCGAGGGCATCAGCACCATATCATTAACGTTCATATGGGCGGGTAATTGTGCCGCCCATGCGATTGCTTCCGCAATGTTGGCGCCGGTGAGCGGTTCGACGCCGTCGTAAACCGCGTCGGCGCGCTTCTTGTCGCCGTGGAAACGCACTTCGGAAAATTCGGTCTCGACCATTCCCGGGCGGATCTCCGTCACCTTGATCCCGGCCGAAAGCAGGTCGGCGCGCATCGACTGCGAAATGGCGTGCACGGCGTGTTTCGAGGCGCAGTAGACCGCGCCGTTCTCGTAGGCCTCGGTCCCGGCGATCGAGCCGATGTTGAAGATGTGCCCGCGGCCCGCGGCGACCATCTTGGGCGCGATGACGCGCGTGACGTAGAGAAGCCCCTTGACGTTGGTGTCGATCATGGCGTCCCAGTCGCGCGTGTCGCCCAGGTCGATGTGTTCCAGTCCGGCGGCGAGACCCGCGTTGTTGACCAGCAGGTCGATGTTTTCGAGCGGAGAGAGGTTGCGGCGCACCTCCTCCTCGGAGCGTACGTCGAAGGCGAGCGTCGTGCAGCGGCCGCCCGCCGCTTCGATCTCCGCGCGCAGCGTCGCGAGCCGGTCGGCCCGGCGGCCCGTGGCGATGACGGCGTATCCCTCCTTTGCCAGCCGGAGCGCCGTGGCGCGTCCGATGCCCGAAGTGGCTCCCGTAATCAATGCCTGTTTTTGCATACGAAAAACGTTTGTTTTCCGCAAAGGTACAAAAAAGTAGGATGGCTGCAAAACAGAATTGCGGGCGCGTTTGTAAAACCTTCCGGCTGATAAAAAGTGTCGTTACGATACCGGAAATACGAAATTTATATGTTACTTTGTACAAATTTTCGACAAGACAGCGCACCGTGAATCTCGCCTTTTTCATCGCACGCCGCATGGCGCAGCCCGCGCCCGGGAACAAGCCCGGGGTGATGGAGCGTATCGCCGTGGTGTCGGTGGCGCTGGGGATGGCGGTGATGATCCTCGCGATGGCCGTCATCATGGGCTTCAAACGCGAGGTGGCGCGCAAGATGACGGGGTTTGCGGCTCACGTCGCGGTGACCGACATAAGGGGCGTGAACGCGCTCGATGCGCAGCCCGTGCGCCGCAGCGCGCATGTCGAGGAGCTGATCCGCCGGACCGACGGATTCGTGGCGATGGCTCCCTATGCCGTCAAGGGGGGCATCGTCCGCACGGCCGACGCCGTGGGCGAGGTGATGCTCAAGGGTGTCGAGGCGGATTACGACTGGTCGTATTTCCGCGAATGGCTCGTCGCGGGGGAGCTGCCCCGTGTGGGCGGCGAGGTCCGCACGAAGGACATCCTGCTGTCGCGCACGCTGGCCGACAAACTGCTGCTGGGCGTGGGCGACAAGGTCGAGATGCTGTTCGTCGAGCCGGGCGAAATGCCGCGCCGCGACCGTTTCAAGGTGGCGGGCGTCTACGAGTCGGGGATGGAGGAGATGGACGGCGTGGTGGTCGTGACGGACATCCGCAACGTGCAGCGGCTCTCGGAGTGGGGGCCGGACGAGATTTCGGGCTACGAGATCCTGACGCGCTCGCTGGCCGGCGCCGACACGTTCGCCCGGACGCTGGGCCGGACGCTGTTGTACGATGATGCCGAAGATTCCGAAAACCTCGCCGTGACGAGCGTCCGGGAGCGGTACGCCAATATTTTCGACTGGCTGAAGGCCCACGATGTGAACGCCGCGGTGGTGATCGTCATCATGCTCGTAGTGGCCTTCTTCAACATGACCTCGGCGCTGCTGATCCTCGTGCTGGAGCGGACGCGGATGATCGGCCTGCTGAAAGCCCTCGGGATGCGCAACGGCTGCCTGCGGCGCATCTTCCTCTGGCGGGCGGCGCTGGTGACCCTGCGGGGGCTGGCGTGGGGCAATGCCGCCGGACTGGGGTTGTGCCTCGTGCAGAAATGGACGCATCTGGTGAAGCTCAGCTCCGAGGGATACCTGCTCTCGGAGGTGCCCGTGTCGCTGGGCTGGGGCTGGTGGCTGGCGCTCAACGCGGGGTTCGTCGCCGCGATCGTCGCCCTGCTGGTGATCCCGACGGCCGTGGTCTCCACCGTGAAGCCCGAAGAAACGATTAGATACGAATGAAACCATACAATACAGATCAGACCAAAAAGGAGGAGGTGCGCGAGATGTTCGACAACATCGCGCCGAAGTACGACCTGCTGAACCATACGCTTTCGATGAGCATCGACCGCGTGTGGCGCCGCCGCGTGGTCGGCGAGGTGCGCCGCGCAAAGCCCGGCCGCATTCTGGACGTGGCGACCGGAACGGGCGACCTGGCGATCGCCATGGCCCGCCGTATCCGCGACGTGCAGGTGCTCGGGGTGGACCTTTCGGAGCAGATGCTCGCCGTGGCACGCCGCAAGATCGAGGCCCGGGGGTTGGACGGACGCATCGTCCTTGACCGGGGCGATGCCGAGCGTCTCGCCGTGGCCGACGCGTCGGTCGATGTGGCGACCGTGGCGTTCGGGGTGCGCAACTTCGGAGACCTCGGGGCCGGGCTGCGCGAACTGGCCCGCACAATAAAACCCGGGGGCAAAGTCGTTATCCTGGAGTTTTCGCGTCCCCGCAACCGGGTGTTCCGGGCGTTGTACGAATTTTATTCCTACAAAATCCTGCCCCGCATCGGCGGGCTGGTGTCGCGCGACAAACGGGCCTACGAGTATCTTCCGGCCTCGGTCGGGGAGTTTCCCGCGCCGGAGGAGTTCATGGCGATGATGGCCCGGGCGGGATTTCGCAACTGCCGGGCGCGGAGCCAGAGTTTCGGTATCGCACAAATATATATAGGAGAAAGATGAAGATGATACAACGTTATTCGGTGTACGTATTGCTGCTGGCGGTCGCGGTGTCGCTCTCTTCGTGCCGCCGCGCCGTGGAGAAGGCCCGGCGCAACATCCGCTTCGAGGGCATTGAAAGGGTCGAGCGTCAGGGACTGACGGGCGCCGAGGTGGTCGTGCGGGTGATGAACGATACGGGTTACAAGCTGGTGCTCGATGCCGCGGAAATGGGCGTTTACTATGCCGGCGGCCGTGTGGGGACGATCGTCCTGCGCGAGGCGGTCGAAGTGCCCCGCCGTACGACGGACAGCTTCCGGACCTTGTGGCAGCTGAAAATCTCCGACCCGCTTGCGCTCTACGTGCTGGCCCGGAAGGTGAAGTCGGGCGATCTGTCGCAGGTCGAGGTGTCGTATGCCGTGGAAGGGCGCGGAGGCCCGGCTCCCGTGAAAATTTCGCGCGAACGGATGCCGTTGTCGGATTTTTTGAATACCTTTGGCCTTACGATAGAGGACGTTAAAAAACAGTTGAAATAATGCGCAGATTGCTTTTCCTCATGCCGATTCTCCTGTGCGCGGCCGTTTCCGCGCACGCGCAGTCGCTCGACGCCTTCAAGCAGCGTCTGGCGGAACCCACGCCCGGGGCGACGCTTTTCAACCGGGCGCAGGTCACCGTCACCGAGCATGACGACGCCGCACGCGCCGTGGCCGACGCCGCGCGCGCCGGGCAGCGGCTCTATTTCGAGGGTTTCCACCGGGTCTGCGTCTTTTCGGACAACGGGCCTGCGGCGCGCGACGGGGCTTTTGCCGCCAAGGCGCTGTTCGAGGAGACCTATCCCGACGTGAAGGTTTACGTGGATTACGAGATTCCCTATTTCATCGTTTCGGCGGGCAACTGCCTGACCAAGGAGGAGGCCATCATGCTCAAGGGGCGTGTGTCGGCGACCTTCCCGAAGGCTTTTCTCAAGCAGCTGAAGAGGGAGAAATCCCCGATTTCCAACCTTTTGGACCAATAAAAGTCCGGTTTCGAAAAATAATTCTTTTTTCTTTGCTTTTCCCGGGCGAATATTTAACTTTGCGGCGTTACGGAACAATTAACAATTAAATGTTTAACGCCATGAAAAAGATTGTCTCTTTTGTCATCGTCCTGGCTGCCGTCGCAATGGTAGGCTGCTGTGGAAATTCGAACAAGAAGGCTGCCGAGGGCGCTGCCGCCGCTGCCGCTACCGAGGCTTCGGCTTGCGCAAACTGCGCCGAGAAGTGCGATTCGACGGCTGCATGCTGCGCCGAGAAGGCCGATTCGACCAAGGCCTGCTGCGAGAAACCGTGCTGCGAGAAGGCCGAGGCAAACAAGTAGTCGCCGGTTAGGTTTGAGAGTGAGGGAGATTCTTCGGAATCCCCCTTTTTTGTTGCCGCACGGAATTGCCGTGCGGTTTTAGATTCGGCGCGGAATGTGTACGGGGAGTGGAAAAAATGGTTATTTTTGCATGAAATACCCGCAATTATGAAAGTACTGCTTATCAACGGAAGTCCCCGCCGCGAGGGGAACACCTTCATCGCGCTCTCCGAAGCGGCCCGCGCGCTCGAAGCCGAGGGCGTCGGGGCGGAGATCGTCTCGATCGGAACCAAGGCCGTGCAGGGATGCATCGCCTGCGGAAAGTGCGCCGAACTGGGGCGCTGCGTCTTCAACGACGCGCTTTACAACGAGGTCCGCGAGAAACTCGCCGGGGCCGACGCCCTGGTGGTCGGTTCGCCGGTCTACTATGCCGGGCCGAACGGGTCGCTGTGCGCCCTGCTGGACCGGCTGTTCTACTCCTGTTCCGACCGCCTGGCCTACAAGCCTGCCGCGGCGGTGGCCGTATGCCGCCGGGGCGGGGCGAGCGCGACGTTCGACCGGCTGAACAAGTATTTCACGATTTCGAACATGCCCGTCGTGTCGTCGCAATACTGGAACAGCGTCCACGGGAGGCTGCCGGGCGAGGCGGCGCAGGACGCCGAAGGGTTGCAGACGATGCGCGTGCTGGCCCGCAACATGGCGCGGATGCTCCGGGCCGGACTGCTGGCTTCGGAAGGCCGTCCCGAACCGGAAGAGCGGGTCGTGACGAGTTTTATCCGCTGAAAGGCCCGTCCGCAGGGCGGATGAACGGAAAAAGAGCGCCGCTATTTGCAGAATCGGGAAATATTGTGTACTTTTGGGGCACCTTTCGGAAAGATGCAGGAGGGGTTGGAGAAACGCAAACAGAACCTTGGAGCTAAACTACAAGAACTGCGCATGAAAATCAATAATCGGAAAGACGATGCGGTGGACTTTCACACAATGGGCATAGACCACATATTTGTTGATGAGAGCCATGTAATGAAAAATTTAATGTTTCAGACACGCCACACGAGGGTTGCAGGTATCGGCAATACCAAAGGCTCGCAAAGGGCGATGAACCTGCTGTTTGCCATTCGTGACATTCAGCGCCGGACAGGTCGTGACCTTGGGGCTACGTTTCTGTCGGGTACAGTGGTGGTAAATGCACTGACCGAACTATATGTGATGTTCAAGTATTTGCGTCCACGAGAACTCAAGCGTCAGCAGATTAGCTGTTTCGATGCATGGGCGGCCATATTTACAAAAAAGACAGCCGACTATGAACTGAACGTGACAGGCTCAATCAAGCGAAAGGAGCGTTTCCGCACTTATATCAAAGTGCCGGAACTGGCGATGTTCCTGCGTGAAATCACCGACTACCGTACAGCCGACATGATAAATCTTGACGTGCCGGAGAAAAACGTCCGCTTCCTCTCTCATGCGCCGACAATCGAGCAGGAAGAAATGATCGGACGCCTCGTTTCCTTTGCAGGTAGTGGAAACTGGGAAGACCTCGGGCTTGACATGATCGAGCCGGACAACCTCGACAAGGCAAAGATGCTCATTGCTACCAATGTGGCACGCAAGATGGCTCTCGACATGCGCCTTTTGGGTGAGAAGTTCAGCGATGATGCAGGTAACAAGGCTTCCATCTGCGCCCGGACAATCTATGACTATTATGTACGCTCGGCAGCCAATAAGGGTACGCAGTTTGTCTTCAGTGACCTTTCCACTTACAAGCCGAACGAGTGGAACATCTATACCGACATCAAGGAGAAGCTGGTACGCCTCGGCATCCCTGCTGATGAAATCCAGTTTATCCAGTGCGCCACCACGGAGAGGGCAAGGAAACGCCTCTTTGAAGACATGAACAGCGGCAGGGTGCGTGTCCTCTTCGGCTCTACATCCATGCTCGGTACAGGGGTCAATGCCCAGCAGCGGGCTGTGGCGGTGCATCATCTGGAGATACCGTGGGTGCGACATGAAGTCGCATAGATAATTGTTGGAATGATACTTACGGGTATCAGCTTTAACCCGCTGTTCCGTCAGCGGTAGCCTACCACCGATGCACCTTAATAGTTGTATTAAGCGGTTGGGACAAAGTACACTTTCGCAAGACAAGACAGAACCGTGAGGGGAAGTCAAGTACGGTTAGTATCATACCGTAGAGTGGCGAGGCTGGATAGTATGGTTAGCGCAAGCGAACTGTTAGTAAACTTCGTAATGTCACGAAAGAGTGTAAGATACTGGTACACTCTACCCAAAAGGGAAGCGGTCGGTTAATCCTTTCCATGGTAGGATTACACGGATATAAGCACCGCCGGAGGATGAGACAGAACCTAACCTATCCGTTAGTTATCTATGTGGAACATGGTAAGCCTGTATATCTCCTGCCATGTAAAAATGGCAGGTAAGCTGACAGCAATGAAAGCCGAATGGTGTGCAGGTATAAGATAACAGAAAAAGCGAATGCCGTTCTGTAATGGAACGGATACGGATTGAACCGACATCACGGGCTGATGTAGGCGACATCATCCGACACGAAAGTGGGCAGACTTCTGTGGCGACACTCGGTAGGCAAAACAAACCGAATGTTGCCAAATGGTGATTCTTTACAATAGACTTTTAGAACTTTTTTAAAGTAGGAATGCAAATGAACGATAAAATCAAAGAAAAACTCCTCGACCAATCGTGTGCACCGACTGATAACTTGCAAACGAATTGGGACAGGATAGACTGGACCAAAGCGGAGCAGGCTGTTAAGAAGCTTCAAGCTCGCATTGTAAAGGCTCAGAAGGAAGGCAGAACGGGCAAGGTGAAAACCTTGCAGTGGACGCTGACCCACTCTTTTTACGCAAAAGCCTTAGCCGTAAAGAGAGTTACTTCTAACGGAGGTGGTAGCACCCCCGGGGTGGACATGGAAACATGGGAGAAACCCGAAGCAAAAACACAAGCGATAAGTGAGCTCAAACGCAGAGGCTACCAGCCGAAGCCATTGAGAAGAGTCCACATCAAAAAGAGTAATGGCAAACTGCGACCGTTGGGAATACCGACAATGAAAGACAGAGCCATGCAAGCACTTTACCTCATGGCATTGGAACCAGTGTCGGAAACAACAGCCGACACACGTTCGTACGGTTTCCGCAAGGAACGTCGCTGTATGGATGCGGTACAGCAATGTCATAACATTCTCCGGAAAGGCTATTCTCCCGAATGGATTTTGGAGGGTGACATAAAGGGGTGCTTCGACCATATCAGCCATGAATGGTTGCTTGCCAACATCCCTATGGACAAAGCAATACTCCGAAAATGGTTGAAATGCGGCTATATCTTCAACAAACAGATGTTCCCGACAGAGGAGGGAACGCCACAAGGTGGCATTATCTCTCCCACGCTTGCCAATATGACATTGGACGGATTGCAGAAAGTCCTTGCAGAGAAATATAAACGAGTTAGAATAAAAGGCAAGTTATATTCGCCAATGGTGAATCTTGTCCGCTATGCTGATGACTTTATAATTACCTGCGAGAACCGTGAAACACTTGAAAAAGAAATCAAGCCATTGGTAGCCGACTTTATGTCTGAAAGAGGTTTGACCTTATCCGAAGAAAAGACGGTGATAACCAACATTCGTGACGGTTTCGATTTCCTCGGTTTCAATATTCGCAAATACGGCAATGAAATATTGACAAAGCCGACCAAGAAAGCCGAAAAACGCTTTATGGAAAATATCCGTAAGGTTACAAAAGGTCATAAGGGTTGCAAGCAGGAATCATTAATCAGAATGTTGAATGCTAAAATCCGAGGATGGGGAGCATATTATCAGCATGGGGCGACACGTGAT
>ENA-OZAK01000296-OZAK01000296.1-human-gut-metagenome-genome-assembly--contig:-NODE-296-length-18405-cov-5.841417_pt1 | contig 18405 bp, 10 predicted proteins | sample MGYA00244209_ERZ653502 | MGnify/ENA primary metagenome ERZ653502 (study PRJEB26926, sample SAMN06164928) | human gut metagenome | biome: ENVO:00009003; feature: ENVO:2100002; material: ENVO:00002003... | reverse complement strand
GGCACAGCAACCGCAGTGAGGTTTCTTCATTTATTTAAGTTTGGGTTAGTAGTTTTAGGAGGGCAACCTCCTGGGGGCAGCAGGCAATCGTGAGATTCCCTGCTGTTTTTTTATCCCCGGAGGGCATCACTAACCGAATAGGTCGTTGAGCACGGCGGCCAGACGATACGACGCCAGGATCAGCTGGCATTCGGGCAGCAGGTAGGTGTCCGTCACGAACTGCTTGCCGTAGGTCCCGTCGACCCGCTGCCAGTCGTAGATCACCCGGCAGGCGACGGCCGTTTCGTGCAGCCATTCGCGGGGCGTAGCATCGGCTCCCGCAACGGCGAAGACCTTCCACACGCGAACCGTGTTTCGGGAAGATCGGCCGCAAGGCATCGCTGTCCCCGCCGCTCACCCGCCGCAAAATATCTTTTTCTCCTTCCACGTTACAACGCCGTGAATTTTCCTTTAAAGACACTATCATCAGGCATATGCCACAAATAAAACAACAAAAGGCATAAAACCAAAATTATTCCGGTAAAAATTCCACGACAAGACCCGATAATCGGCCAAACGGTCCCCGGCGGACGGCGATTGCAGGTTCGGCACGCGCTTTGTACTTATTCCGGTCAGCTGCGGCACAGCAACCGCAGTGAGGTTTCTTCATTTATTTAAGTTTGGGTTAGTAGTTTTAGGAGGGCGACCTCCGAGGGCAGCAGGCAATCGCGAGATTCCCTGCTGTTTTTTTTGTCCCCGGAGGTCCTCCTACTAACCGAACAATTCGTTGAGCACCGCAGCCAGGCGGTACGAGGCCTTGATCAACTGGCTTTCGGGCAGCAGGTAGGTGTCCAGCACGAACTGCTTGTCGTAGGTCTCGTCGGCCCGCTGCCAGTCGTAGATCACCCGGCACGCGACGGCGGTTTCATGCAGCCATTCGCGGGGCGTACCCTTGGCCATGGCGGCTTTCTCGCGCTTGGAGAAGGTGTCCAGCAACTGTTGATACTCGCTGTAACTCCAGCCGTGGGCCCCGTCCAGCACACCCCAGTCCCACATCGCATGGTAGGACATCTTCCTGCCGTTGAGGTCCGCGCGGCCGCTCTTGCAACCGGCGTATTTGACATGCGAGGGACAGTGCATGTCACCCACGATGTGGATCACATACATCAGGTTCAGCCGCACGAGCGAATCGCCCATATTCCGGTAGTCTTTCAGCCGGTCGACGGCGCGCATCAGTTCGACGACGCAATTGGTCTTCCCCTTGCGCAGGGTGTCGACCAGTTGCATGCCGGCATCCACATAACTCACATGCTCGACGTTTCGAAATTCGGGCGTATCACGGTACTTGTCCATCCACGATGCGTAGTAAACGATCGAATGGTCGAGGTAGCGGGCGATATTCCTCTTCGCCCGGGGCGTCAGGTTGCATTCGGCGATATACGCAATGGCGTCGTGGCGTGTGCGGTCCCATGCCTGCGACGGCAGCGCCGCGCAGAGCATAAGGCCCAACAAAAACAGTTTCAGGTTTTTCATTGTCTTTCAAATTAACGGGTTAACGATTCGGCGCGGAAGTTATCGAACTGCACGCGGTTCTTGCTTTTGACCGCCGGGGCGAACACCACGCGGGTCGTAGCATCGGCTCCCGTGATCGTGAAAGAGAAACCCTCCCACGCATTGCCGCGCGACAAGGTGAACGAAATGATTCCGCCCGAAGCGCCTTCGATGGTCCCGGCGCCCTTCAGGCTGGCCGTCAGGGTCTTGTTCGTATCGGCCGCACCGGAGAAATACTGGAAGAAATAGGTGGCGTCGAAGCTGACCTTCACGTCGTCCGTACCGGTAATGCCGGTGAATGCCGGGGTGATCAGGTTGCCCAACGCCGACGACGAATTGAGGTGAATATACCCCGGACGGGTGTAAACGCTCTTGTTGGTCGCATCGTAACCCCAGCCGTTGAGCGACACGGTTCCTTCCTTTTCCAGCAGGTCGAGGCGCACCATCGTATCCACCGTACAATAGGTGTTGATCCAGTCGGTGTTGGTCGCCAGCAGGGCACTGCCGCTCCAGGGATCGGCCCAGGAGAAATCGTCCTGGAAGTAGACCGTGGCCGTCGAAGGAAGGATATCGGCCCGGACCGCCGCCGAAGGCTCCGACGAGCGGAACGTCTGCGGAATCTCCACCTTCGAACTGTTGTAGTTCATGTGGTTGGCCACCACGCGGAAATTGAAATAGGGGTAATTGCCGAAATTCTTCCCGGCCAGCCCGCCGATATGTACGCGGGGTTCCCACGTTTTACCCGTAGCGACCACCTGTCCGTTCGGCAGTTCCACGAAATAGGTGTAATCCGTCGCATCGGACACCTCGGCCCAGGAAGCCTCGAAACCATAGGCGCTGTTGGCGGAAACGGTCACGCCGGAAGGCGTCGCGAGCTGGGGCAATCCGCCTCCGGACGACTTTACGTCGCCCTCGACGGGATCGCTCCAGGCGGATTCCTTATAGGTCTTGTCGCCTTCGGCGGGCAGGGCGCGGACCGTCAGGCGGGCCGAAGTCCCGGCGATCAGTCCGGTAAATTCGGCCGACAGCTCCGTCGTCTTGCCGCTGCGCGAGGCGACCACCTCGCCGCAGTTGAGACAGGTGTAGGAATACTCGTACTCCGCGGCCTGCGAGACCTCGGTCCAGGTGAACTTCACGGAACTTTCGGTAGCGGCATCCTGGTCGAACGTCACCGCAGGAACCGCCAGCGGTATCAGGTCTACCGAAGGTTTGTCGTCCGGGCCCGCCTTGACGATCCGCACGTCGTCCAGAAACCAGCGGTTGGCCTTGGTTTCCTCCACCGATTCGAAGACCAGTTGTGTGGCGTCGGTCGCGCCGTAGACGATCAGCGTCTTCTCCTCCCACTGCACCGGCGTTTCGGTCTGCATGACGAGCACCTTCTCCGTCGACACACCGTCGTTGACCGTACCCGGACCGATCACCCGCACCTGCATGGTCGAGGGGTCCCACGTGCCGTTGGCAGCGACGTAAATACAGCATTTAAAAGTCACCTTGAGATCCGCCGCACGGTTTTTCCGGATGTCCAGCGTCGGGCTTACCAGGCCTCCGCCGCAACCCGCCGCATTGGAACCGCGCCCCATCTTGACATAGCCGATACGCAGGTAAACGCGCTCCTTGAGTTTGTTGTCATCGGTCTTCCACCCCGATCCGACGAGGGCGTTATAGGCCTCCTGCCCGTGGCTTGCCGCCGTTATGCCGTTCCAGTAGGTTTCTGCCGTAAGCGGCGTAGGATACGTCCCGATGTAATCGGTTCCGCCGTATACGTCGGTCACCCACGAAAAATCGTCCTCGAAATAGACGTAACCTTCCGGCTTGCCGTCGTCGCCGCCGACCTGGAAAGCAACCTCCTGTCCCTCGCCGAAGTTGCCCTCGTAAAGGCGGAAGTCGTCGATGCGGTAACCGCCTGCGGGGGCTTCGACCTTAAAATCGAACGTGGGATTGTCCTCGCCGACCCAAAACCGCGCCAGGACCTCTTTCCAGTCGCCTGCGCCGTCGATCACTTCGTATTGCAGGGCGATCAGTTCGTCGCCGCCGTTCCCGACGAGCACCCGGAACCGGTCGGGCGTCAGTTCGCCGCCGGGAGCCAGCACGCCCATCTTCAGACGGAAATAGGAGTCGTCACGGGTCGCCACGTCGCGCACGGAAAACGAGGGCGTCACAGTTTCCGGGCCCTCTCCGGGAACCTCCAGCACGATATTGTTACCGCCCGAAGCCTCGTCGTAGCCCGACGAAGGCGTGTCGGCCGACACGAAAGCGTTTACGCCGGAGAATCCCACCGCCGAAGCACCGACGCCTTCCGGTTCCCACGCCGTATAGCCGCCCACGGCGACCGGCTCCGCAACGGCCGAAGCCCCGGCCCCGGTGCGGATGTAGTAGATAAGTTCATCGGAGGAACCCTGCGTCACCTCGATCTGTGCGGTCACGCCGTCCAGCGAATCGAACCGAAGCGTCGTCGAACGCCTGCCCCCGGGATTCACGGCCGCGGTGACCTTCACCGTCTGGTTGCCGTACGCCGCACGGGGCGCGACGGTCAGCCAGTCGGCATCTTCGTCGAGGTTGATCACCCAATAGACATTCGACAGGACATCGAACGTGACATCGCCGCCTTCGTAGGTCATTCCACGCTTGTTGGCGCTGACCGAAGAAGCGCTGAGTGCGAGCGTCTCATCCCCGGTCCGGTCCGTACTGCAGGCCCCGGCGACCAGCGCCGCGAATCCCAACAGCCATATACTGTACTTTTTCATGCTCTTCGTTTTTCAGGTTATTTCGAGGTCTTCACAAAGGCCTTCGGCCGCTTCATCCGTTCCGAATAGACATTGCCGAAACGGTCGGTGACCGTGATTTCGAGTTCCGACACGGGCGACGACGCCGTCACGCTGAACATGTGCGACGAGCAGCACGACGCCCAGTCGGCATTGGCTTCGTATTTGGCCTCCACGCGGGGAATGTCGAAGGTGATCGTGTGCAGCGGGTCGCGGTCGAAGACACGCTTCACCTCAAGCGGCGAGCCATCCTCCCGCACCTCGACCTTCCAGGCCGGATCGTAGTTCCAGACATTGATATAAACAACGTTATCGCCCACTTTTCCATAGTCGTCGCCCTTGTTGTCACGGCTCGCATACTGGGCCAGCAGCGCCTTGTAGGTGCTGTTGTCGAGGTGCTTTTTCACGGTGTTCATGTCGTACGTGCGGAACTGGTATCCGGCAGGTTCGCCGATGCCCTTGTAGCTCCACTTCACGTCGGTCGAATTGACCGTATAGATTCCGTAACCGGCAGGCGACCCGTCGACGCAGATGGCCCGGTCGGAAAAGAAAGTGCTCCACCACCATGTTTCGCAGACGGCGGCCGTGTTGTGTTCGATCACTTTGTCGTTGATGACCATCGTGGAGTTGTGGTGCGTATGCCCCGTTATGAAATGCACCTCGGAGAAATCCCGGACGGCATTCATCAGCGCCCCGGTTCCACCCGTGGCGCTCGGCATCTTGGCCGTGTTGGCGAACGAGGCGTTGTAATTTTCGTAGAGCTGGACATGCAGACAGACCACCAGCGGCGCCGTCTTATCCTCGACGGCAGCCAGGTCTTCGGCCAGCCAGGTCATCTGCGCCAGCGACACGACGCGGTTGTAGTCGCGGCTGCCCAGCACGCCGTCGCTGCCGCCCGTATTGATCCAGTCAATGTCGTCGAGTACCACGTAGTGCACCTTGCCGAGGTTGAACGAATAGTAGTTCGGCCCCAGCGTCCTGCAATAGGAAAGCTGCCCCGGGGCGTCGCCCTGCACATAGGGGTCGTTATCGTGGTTGCCCATCGCGTGGAATACGGGCACGGAATATCCGTTCCGGGAAAGCCACTGCCGGTAGTGCGGAAGCCGGAAATTACGGTCGTACCAATACCTGTCCCAGGTCATGTCGCCCGCCATGAGGCAGAAAACCGGCACGGAGCTGGCATCGGCAAAAGCCTGCGTTTCAGCGATAAACCCGTTTTTGAAATTGCGCAGGTCGTTCTGCTTGTCGGCCAGGTGCAGGTCGGCGCCCACCAGCATGACGTGGTTTTCGGTATCGGCCTCCACCAGCTCGAAGTTATGCTTCTCGCACACCCCGGCCTCGTCGGTCAGTCCGGCCCAGAAGCCCATCATCATATTGTTATCGAGCGCAGCGGGCAGGTAACCCTGGGGAATCGTGATAAAGACATACCCCAGCGTCTTGAGCGACGGAATCCAGTAGTAACCGTTCTCATCGGTGGTGACCGTCTGCAACCCGTCCGACACGCGGACACCCGGCACGCCTTTGTCGCCGCAGAAGACAATGCCCTTGATGTTCATGCCCTCCTTGTCGGGAACTTCCTGGTCGGTCGTAAGGTAGATTTTCACCGTGGCGACATACTGCTCCTGCGCACCGCGAACCACATAAACGTCGTAGCTCTCCCGGGCGATCGCCGCAGGTATCACCACACGGGCCGTCTTGGCCGTAACGCCGCTTACCGGCAGGTCGAACACAGCGGCGTCGGCCCGGAACGAAACCACGTCGCCCGCCTCGAAGCCTACTCCCTGCAGGGTCAGCGTCTGCCCGGCATACACGCTCATAACGGGCGCGAGGTAGAGATTGCGCACTAGCCTCCGGGACTGTTCGAACTCCGGGGAATCGCTCTCCGAGCACCCTGCCGCGAGCAGGAAGCCCGCGAACAGGACGAAGAGCATTTTCAATTTGAATTGACCTATTTTCATCGTTCGGATTTTTAACGGTTTATAAATCGAGGCACGACATGCGTACGACACCGATGCGGCTGGTTCCCGAAGCGGTGTTCTCCGTGTCGCTGGCATTGCGCTGGCGGGTAGCCCGCAGACGGATCGAGAAACTTTCGCGGTCTTTCAGCTCGTCGGGCAGCACGAAGAGGTATTCGGGCGCTGCGATGCTGTTGTGCCAGTTCGAAGCCACGTATTCGTTGCCGATCGGCGTCCAGGTTTTGGCATTGTCCGTATCGGCCCACTCCATCTGGAAGTACATCGGGCCTGCGGTGTTGCTCGAGGCCGTAAACTGGAGTGAAATCTGCCCCGTAAAGCCTTTCGTCGAGAGGTTCGAGAGAATCCAGCAGCAACCGTCCGTATCGGTATTGACCGCAGCGGTATTTTTCCACCACCCCTGCGCCATCACGGCGACATACTGCACCCCTTTGGTGTTGCCGTAGGCCGGGAGCCATGCATTCTTCACCGCATCCCATGTCGCCGCCGTACAACGGGCATGCGCCCACGCCAGGTACATCTGCTGCGTATTTCCCGAAGTCGATCCCAGCACGTCCTCGCCGACCGAATGTTTGAGCTGTCCCTGTCCGACGGACGCCGTCACCGACTGCATGGCGCCTGCATTGTCGGTCCACGGACCGATCTGCATGACGGTCTTCGAAAGGCGGCTTGCGGCCGGGGCCTTGAAGTTGGTGATGTCCGACTCGCGGCGGATGCGCACGCACCAACTCTCGACCGGACGGCGCATCTGGTCGCGGCCGTCGTAAACGTCGCATTTGTAACGCTTGTTGACGATACCCGTGATATCGCCGGCCCCTTCGGGAATCATCGAAAGCGCCCGCTCGGTGAACGACCACGTGGTGTAGAGTTTAGCCGTATTGCCCTTGGCGTCGCGCAGGTAATGGCCGTACTCGATCGTCAGGTCGTTGTAATCCGCCGAAGCCTGATAGGCGGCTCCCTGTTTGATACCGAGGTACGACACCCCTTCGTTGATGTTGACCAGCGTCCCGTAAGGCAATGCGAATTCAACGTTGCGCAGCGTCACCAGCCGGTTCTCATACGCCGGCAACTTCGTCAGGTCATCAATCACGACCGGTTCGACGGGTGTTCCCGCCACGGCGCTCTGTACGGCCGTCGACGAAAGCCCGGCAATCTTCAATCCGTTGGTATAGGCGTCGCGTTCGATATGCTGTCCGTACATGTGGAGCGTAACGACCTGGTTCAGGTCGCAGGTATTGTCCGCCGCATCGTCGAATTCGATCCACAGGCCTCCGGTCTCGTCCTGGATGAACATCGTGTTGTTCACCTGCTCGCCGCCTCCGGTCGAATAGGCCACCGGATAGTTGCGCGTCGTGCGGTCGCTGATCACGCTGCCCGCGACATAGACGTTGCGCGCGATCTTACCCTCGCCCATCGCCAGCAGGTCGGCGACCGTGATCTTTTCGGCCTCCTCGAAGGCGCTCGACCGGTCGGCCTGCATGATGGCGAACACACACGACACCGAAGTGCCGTAAGCCCGGATACGCACCTGCGCTTCACGCGGCTCGGAGCCCGGATTCGCCGCACAGGTGAAAGTTTGGCTCACAGGCGTGAAGTCGCCGATCGTAACCCACGAGGCATCGGCCGGATCGACCAGTTCGGCCACCCAGTCGATATTCGACTCGACGCCCACGGTGAAGGTCTCGCCCTTGACCGAAACGGTCTTGCCCGACTCCTTGACGTTGACCTTCAGTTTGGGCTCGTCGCCCGCCTGGTTGAACCGGATCGTCGCCACCGAAAGGCCGTCGACCACGATATTCAATGTCCCGTGGCGCTGGTAGGCCGTCGTATTCTTCTCGACCATGGCCGAGAAACGGGCGTCGCCGACACCCTCCGTCGGCCAGTAGGACAGCCATTCGAGGTCCTCTTCGTAGGTGGGTACGAGTTTCCAGCTTCCGTAGTTGGAGTACATCAGAAAATCCTGTGTCCCGCCCGCCGTATTGAACGACACCTCCTGAATCCCGTTTTTGTCGTTATCGAGGATATAGACATATTTCTCCTGCGTCTCGTCCTTTTCGCACGACGTGGCCAGCGCCGCCGAAACCAAGGCGGCCGCCCCGGCGGCAAAGATGCAAAGACGTTTTATCATCGTTTTCATAGTCCAGTCTTTTTCGGTTATTTGATTCCTTTGTCGACGGCAGCCTTACTCCACCAGACGGGGGTCTTCATGTCGTCGGCGCCGCCGTAGTAGGTCCTCAGGCGTTCGACGGCCGCATTGTAATTCTCCTTGTTGGTCTCCATCGTATTGGTCGGATAGACCAGACGCGTCGGCAGGATGTGGTCGTTGAACGTACCGCTGCCGATCGTCAACACCGGATACCCCGTGCGGCGATAATCGGCCCACGCCTCGTAACCGACCCAGAACAGGGCCACGTATTTCTGGTTGATGATCGATTCGAGCGTTCCGTCGTAGGGGACATTCGCCAGGAAATTCTCGATCACCTTGTCGGTGATGTTCAGTCCCGTCGTATCCACCTCTTTCCAGTAATTGATCGAAGCCCGGATGGCGTTCTGGTAACAGGCGGCGGCGTCCCCCGCGATCCATCCGCGCTGGATGGCTTCGGCCTGGATGAACAGCACTTCGTCGTACTTCATCAGCGCGTAAGGTGAAGCATAATCGCCCAGATTGGCTTTGTTGAGGTTTGCGATACCCGTAAAATCGGCCTCCTGCGATTCGATACCGCTTTGGCCGCCTTTCCAACCCTCGGCGCCCGACGGTTGCTGGAACCAGATACCGATGCGCGGATCGCCCGAATGATTCATCATGTCGACGATCTGCTCCGCAGGGCGGCGTCCGGTCGAGGTGGTGAACTGCGTATTCAGCTTCGTGCCCCAGTAGTTGACGAAAGGCTCCACGCTTTCATAAGACATTTTGGCATTGTCGCCGTTGCTTGCAAAAACCGGATACCGGTCCGGATTATTGAAGATTTCGGCGATCTTCGCGGCAACGCCCATGGCCGCATTGCGGTTGCTCAACCGCATGAGCAGGCGCAGGTAGAGCGAATTGTTGAACTTGCGCCATTTCGAGATATCGCCTTTGTAGAGCAGGTCACGCTCGGCGCTGGGTAGTTTCAACGAACTGTCGTAAAGCGAATTGGCATGCTCCAGGTCGGCAAGCAGCGCCCGGTAGACCGCCTCCTGCGAGTCGAACACCGGCTGTTTGATACCCTCGGACGAACCTTTGAAAGCCTGCGAATAGGGAGCGTCGCCGAACAGGTCGGCAATGTTCTGCAGGAACAGCGTCCGCAACGTGAGTGCAATAGCCTCGTAATTGGGGTCTTCTTTCCGGACAGCCAATTGGCGCATGTGGTCGGCATTGGCCGCCTGCATGTAGAGATTGCTCCAGGCCGACGCACCCACCGAATTCTCGATCACATAACGGTGGTAGGTATTGTTGCCCGAGCCGGCGATCGTATACTGGATCAGCTCGCCGTTGAGCTGCCAGGTCCGGTAGAGGAATACCTCGGTCCCCGAATAGAGCAGTTCCTGGATCATGCCCGCAGGGGATATCTTCCACTGTTCCATTTCGTTGGGGTTGGTATTGTATTCTTCGAATTTGGTCATACAGGCGCTTGCCGCCGTGAGCAGCAGGGCCGGGATCAAGATATATTTCAGCATTTTCATAATCGCGTCAGTTTTAGAATCCGAGTTTGAGACTGAATCCGTAGGAACGGGTCATCGGGTAAGCGCCCGTCTCGACGCCGCGGTAGAGCGACGATCCCGAAAGCGAAGCCACCTCCGGATCGAACTGCGGGAAATTCGTGATGCAGAACAGGTTCGTGGCAAAGAACGACAGCGAGACGTTCTGGAACACCTTGGTCTTGGAGCAAAGTTTCTTCGGCAGCGAATATTCGACCCGCAGTTCCTTCATTTTCAAATACGAGGTGTCGAAAACATTGGATTCGGTGTTGCCGCGCGGATAAATGACCGTATTGTAGTAATCGACCGCATCGGTGGTGATGGTGTTGTTCGGCGAATAGACGCCGTCGGCGGAGACGTTGACGCCCGGATGAATCAGGCCGTCGTAACGTCCCTCGAGCGAATTGGTCAGCTTACCCATGTAGGAGAGGATCGAATTGGTCAGCGAGTAGGCTTTGCCGCCATACGAGGCAGCGAACGAAGCGGAAACGGTCAGGCTTTTATAACTCACCGTCGTCGTCAGGCCGGCCTTCCACTGGGGGTAAATACTGCCCAGGTCCTTGAGGTTGGTAGCGTCGAGGATGGGATTTCCGGTCGAGGCATCGACGATATGCTGTCCCGAACAGTCGATCTTATGCCCGTCGGCATCGTAGTAAAAAGCACCTTTGGGCGCTGTTTCGAGCCCGTATCCGTAGATACGCCCCAACTCTCCGCCCGGATAGGCGTAGATGAAGACTTTGCTGCCGATGGTATTGCTCGCATTGAGCTGCCAGACATTGACGCCCGGGGGCAACTCGACCAGTTCATTCCAGTTCTTCGACCAGTTGGCATCGATATTCCAACGCCAGTTTTTGGTTTTCACGAGCTGGAACCGCGCCGAAAGTTCGATACCCTCGTTACGCACGCAGCCGGCGTTGATGACCATCGACGAAGCGCCGGTCGCCCAGTCGGAGGGGACGTTGATGATCTGGTTCGTCGTCTCCGAACTGTAATAAGCAAAGTCGAAAGAGATGCGGTTTTGCAGGAAGTGGCCTTCGAAACCGACCTCCCAGCTCTCGACATTTTCGGGTTTGAGCCGGTAGTTTTTGGTCGATCCGGGCAGTTTGTAAGCCCCGGTGAAAACCGATGAATTGGAGTAGGAACCCAGGAGCTGGTAAGGCTCCGTATCGTTACCCACGTTGGCCCACGAACCGCGAATCTTGAGCATGTCGATCCACTTGGCCTTGTTGCGCAGTTTGAACACCTCGTCGAGCAGCACGCTGGCGCTCACCGAGGGGTAAAAGTAGGAGTTGTAACCGGGAGCCAGCGTACTCGACCAGTCGTTGCGGCCGGTAATATCAAAAAAGAGCATGTCGCGCCAACTGAGCGAAACCAACCCGTAGAACGAATTGATCGACTTGGTTTTACGCAGGTTGTCCACATCGAGTTTCCCGTTGACGTTCTGCAAAATGAACACGTTGGGTTCTTCGAGCATATTGGCCGTCAACCGCACGGAATGATACTTATAGAGCATGTTGTTACCGCCCAGCGACGCGTTGAGCGAAAAATCGCCGAACGTATCGTGGTAGCTCAGCAGAAAGTCGTTGTTGAGTTCGATGTTGCGGATCGTTTGTTCGCGGTACATTCCGTCGAGGTAGGCATGCGTGTACTGCGGTTTCTGCTGCGTACGGAAATCGTTGCTGAAGTCGATGCCCGAACGCACGGTCAGCGACAGTTTCTCGGGAATAATATGCCCCGTCACGCTGGCATTGCCGTAAACACGGTCTTTGGCCTGCGTATTCAGACATTCGTAAACAATGAAATAGGGATTGTCCATTGATCCGTTAATCAGCTTCACCGAAGAATCGCTGCCCGAATAGTAGTCGACCAGCCGGCCGCTGTTCCATTCGTTGTATGCATCGCGGGCCGAAGCGCTCACAGGTTGCCAGAGCAACGTTTTCAGGGGCGACGAATTGCTGTATCCCCCCACGGGCAGGTTGTCCGAATTTTTGCGGTAGTAGCTCAGTTTCAATCCGGCCTCGATGTATTTGTTCCGCTTGCTGATAGCCGAAAGCGTGAAGTTCTGGGTGCTGAAACCCGTATTGGGCACGATCCAGTCGTTGCGCGTATCCTTGACCGACACGCGCAGCGACGAGCCATGGCCGTCGCTGGCGTCCACCGCCAGACTGTTGGTGTAGGTAACGCCCGTCCGGAAGAATCCCTTGTACCAGTCGCATACTTCGTACGGAAGCCGCGTATAGGTCCCCGTCGCCGGATCGAACGAGGCATACATGTAACGCATCTGCCCCTGGATTTTCTCGCCGAACTGGTAACGCGAATGGAATGCATTTACTTTTTTGCCGGTATCCGAATGATCGGCGTCGACCGTGTAGAACGAATATTCGTCGGGATTCAGGCCGTTGGTCATATGCCCCGTATTGATGGTCGTTTTGCGGAAGTCGCCGGCGCCGTATACATTCTGGAAATCGGGCCAGTAACCCGCCTTGTCGAAGGTTACCGAGGTGGTAAAAGTAACCCCGATGCCCTTCTGCTTGCGGCCCGACTTGGTCGTAACGATGATGGCGCCGTTGGCGGCGCGCGATCCGTAAAGCGCCGTTGCAGCCGGGCCTTTCAGCACCGAGATCGACTCCACGTCGTCGGGATTGATGTCACCGGCGCCATTGCCGTAGTCGATCGGGGCGTCGTCCGATTCGTAAGAACCCGACGACGTATTGGAATCCATACCGCTGCCGATGGGCACACCGTCGACCACGAACAGAGCCGTATTGTTGTTATACGAGAGCGAGCCCTCGCCGCGCAGCGTGACACGGACCGATCCGCCGGGTCCTGCGGCCGACTGGTCGAGATTCAGACCGGCAACCTTACCGGCCATACCGCTCAGCCAACTGCCGCTGGCATTGTTGGTGATGTCGTCGGAGCCGATCTTCGAGACGGCATAGCCGAGGCTCTTCTCCTTACGGGTGATACCGAGGGCCGTCACCACCACGTCCTCGATGCTGTTGGCCGCCGCCCGGAGCTGGAAGTCGATACGCGTACGGGCGTTCACCGTCTCCGTCACCGAATCGTAACCCAGATAGGAACAGACAATTTTGCCGTTTGCCGGAACATTCAGCGTATATTCGCCGTTGGCGCCGGTGCTCATACCGAGGGTCGTACCCTCGACGATCAGCGTCGCACCGACGAGCGGCACGCCGTCGGCATCACGCACCGTACCGGTTATTTTCACATTGGGACGGGCCTTGTCGGCCGCCTTGCGCACGAGCACGACCTGTGTTCCCCGCACTGTAGCCGTCACCTCGGGGATCGCCTGCGCGATGACCGCCTCGACGGAGGCGTCGGTCACGCTGAGCGAGACCCGGCGGGCGGGATCGAGATCCGAAATGTTATACACGAAAGTGTAGCGGCTCTGCTTTTCGATGGTTTGCAGCAGCTCTTTTACCGTAATATTCTTGACGTTAAGCGTCAGTTTACCGTCGCGCGAAGAGGAAGGAGGCACTGCAACGGCAGCAGTAGCGACCACCAACGCCAGCAAAACCGGCAGGACACGCCGCAGACCGCAACGGGCACGGTACGCCCGTTTCTGAATGGAAGTTTGAAGTTTCAAGGCAATAAGGTTTTTGAATGCACGAAAAAAGGTTCACACGTTCCGGACAACCGTCGGTTGCGGCCGCCGGAGAAGGCCTAATAATCGAAAGCAGGAATGCGTAAAGGTCTTGTCATAGCGATGAAAGCTTTAGAGTTAGTTTTATATCGTATTGATTACCAACATATTACATTTCAGCAACAAATAAGTTATCCCACGTTGTCCCAAAGAGGACATCGTACAAAACGGTCTATCTGCGTGTTATGAAAATTGTTCCCCCGGAGGATTCGTAACGGATCGGAACCACCAGTGCGATGGCATCCAGAATCTCCTCGAGCGGCTCGCTGCGCAGCGAAAGCGTAAGCCGCGCCTCGAGCCCGACATCGTCCGCGATGTCGAACTCGACGTTATAGCGGTGTTCGAGGTTGACGAAAACGGCGTCGAGACGCATCTCATCGAGTTTCTGCGTTTCGAACATCCACTTATTGTAATTATTGGCATCGACAGCCTGGTAGTCGATCTTTTTCGAATTGCGATAGGCGACCAGCCGCTCGTCGGGGCAGAGCGTGACGGGCAACTGCCCGGCACAGGTGGCTTTGACCGAGCCGGAGACAAGTACCAACTCGGCATAGTCCAGGTGCTCGTAACATTTCAGGTCGAAGACCGTCCCCAGCACCTCGACCTCCATCAGCGAAGTCCGGACACGGAACGGTTTCGAAGCATCGCGCACGACGTTGAAGAGCGCCTCGCCTTCGAGCCGTACGGAGCGCAAATTGCCGTCGAACGACTCGGGATAGTAGAGGCGGCTGTCGTAGTTGAGCCAGACCTGCGTACCGTCGGGCAGCACGAAGCGGCCCTTGCTGTCTTCGCCCGTAACCACAAACACCCCGTTTTCGGGTTTCAGGAACAGGCGGGCGCCGAGGGCGCCGAGTCCCAGCACCACCCCGCAGACGGCTGCAACGGCCGCCATACGCCGCCACGATGCAGCCAGACGGGCAATGCGGCCCTTTTTCGGAGCCGCGGCAGACGAAGCCGCCGGCATCGACTGCATCAGCCGCTCGAACGACTGCTCATAGGCAGCGCCGTTCACCGGGCCGAGCTTCGCCGCGTTCCACTCCTCGAGCAATTGTTCCTCCGCAGCCTCGCCGCCCGCATGCTCGTCCAGCCAGCAGCGGAACTGCTCCTGCACCTCGGCGGGCATGTCGTTGTTCGCGAAATCGGAAACTATGTTCTTGGTCTTTTTAGTCATGGCTTTTTTCCGTGGGGAAGCATCGTGCGGCAAAATGCCGGGGCGCCGCAGTCCGCTGTCATTCTCTTACACATACTAGACGATCCAGCGGCGCAACACCCCTACGCCGAAATGAAAATAAAATTCAGGAAATTTCCTTTTTGATGCTGCCGAGCGCTTTCGTAATCTGGTTTTCAACGCTTTTGGGACTGATATTCAACTCCTCGGCAATTTCACGGTTGTTCTTGCCGCACTCGCGCGACAGGCGGTAGATTTCATACCTCCGGGCAGGCATCTTGCTGACGGCGGCTTCGATCTGGCGCGACAGTTCGGCCGTGTCGATCCGTTCCGTAACGTCGTCGCAAAGAATCTGTCCGTCGACCCGGGCGCTGTTTTCGAACTGCATCCGGATCCGGCTGTGCTTACAGATGTCCAGCACGGCATTGCGCGTCATGCGGAACAGGTAAGCGTTGAGCGACTGAACCTGGGCCAGTTCACGGCGCTGCATCCACAGTTTGGTGAAGATATTCTGCGACACGTCCTGCGCCTCGTGGATATTCTTCAGCATCTTCATGGCGAAGGCCTCCACACGCGGGGCGTATTTCAGGAAGACAAGCCGGAAGGCATCACTGTCCCCGCTGCTCATCCGCCGTAAAATATCTTTCTCATCTTCCATATCAGGATGCTATATATTTTCTTTTATAGCTATTATCATTGAATATCCGTCACAAATAAAACAATAAAAGAAATAAAAACAAAATTATTCCGATGAAAATTCCATTACAAGTCCCGATAATCGACCAAACGGTCTGCGGCGGACGGCGATTGCAGGTTCGGCACGCGCTTTGTACTTATTCCGGTCAGCTGCGGCACAGCAACCGCAGTGAGGTTTCTTCATTTATTTAAGTTTGGGTTAGTAGTTTTAGGAGGGCAACCTCCGGGGGCAGCAGGCAATCGCGAGATTCCCTGCTGTTTTTGCATCCGCATGCCGGGCGCGCCGTTTCTGCGTGCGCAGGGTACGAAAAAGCCGCCCGGTGTTCCGATCGGTTCTTTGCAACGCTCCGGCTGCCGATTTCACGGGTCGGCAATGCGCTCCGGCACGAAAACTGTGCGGCGGACGACGAGGGAAAACAGCAAAATCCAACCTACCCACCATGGCAAAACGTAAAAATATCACCACGACGCAGCTGGCGCTGATGACCGCTGCGGCCGTCATCAGCCTGCGCGGGCTCCCGATGATGGCCCAGGAGGAACTGACGATGTTCTTCTACATTTTCTTCGCGACGTTCCTCTTCCTGATTCCCGCGGCCCTCGTGGGCGCCGAACTGGGCAGCGCCTTCGCCGACCGCGGCGGCGGCGTCTACACCTGGGTCAAGGAGGCTTTCAACCGCCACCTGGGTTTCTCGGCGATCTTCCTGCAATGGATTCAGAACGTCGTCTGGTATCCCACCGTACTGGGATTCGCCGCCGCGTCGATCGCCTACATGATCGGCGTTCCGGCTCTGGCGCAGAACGGGCTGTACGTCGGATTGTTCTCGATTGCGATGTACTGGTGCGCGACGCTGGTGACCCTGCGCGGCACGTCGGCCATCTCGGGCATCACCTCGAAGGGATTTCTGATCGGCACGGTGCTCCCGGGCGTCGTCGTGATCGTGATGGCGGTCATCTGGATGGCCGGCGGCAACGAAATAGCCCTGAAGGAGATTCCGGCCGGCGTCTCGCAGATCGTCAGCGTCGACGCCGCGCAGCACGTCCACCCGCGGCTCTTCCCCCACATCGCGGGCATGAGCGACATCGCGTTCCTGGCGGGCATCCTGCTGCTGTTCGCCGGCGTGGAGGTGCACGCCGTGCACGCTCCGGAACTGGCCAAACCCCAGACGCAGTTCCCGCGGGCGATGTTCCTCGCTGCACTGATCTCGTTCGGACTGTTCACGCTGGGCGCGCTGGCCGTGGCCATCATCACCCCCTACGACCAGATCAACCTCCAGTCGGGGCTGTTCACCACCTTCCAGATCGCTTTCGAACGTTACCACGTGGGATGGCTCTCGAACGTCATGGGACTGCTCGTGGCCTTCGGTGCGCTGGCGGGCGTGATGTCGTGGATTTCGGGCCCCAGCCGCGGCCTGCTGTGGACGGCCAGGGACGGCGCTCTGCCCTGCTTCCTCCAGAAGACCAACAAGAACGGCGTGCAGCTCAACATACTGATTATCCAGGGCTGCATCGTGACGCTCCTCTCGTCGCTTTACATCGTGATGGACGACGTCAGCGTGGCGTTCTTCCTGTTGAGCGCCCTGACCGTGGGACTGTATCTGATCATGTACATGATGATGTACGCCGCGGGAATCCGTCTGCGCTACACGCAGCCCAAGCTCATCCGCAGCTACCGCGTGCCGGGCGGAAACACGGGCATGTGGCTGATCGGAGGCGTAGGGTTCCTCGCCGTGCTGTTCTCGTTCATCGTCACCTTCTTCCCGCCTTCGCAACTGCCCGTGGGCAGTCCGGCGATGTACACGTGGCTGGTGGTGACCGGCACGGCGGTCTTCCTCGCGATCCCCTTCATCATCAGTTTCTCAATGGACAAACGGAACGCCCGGCGGACGCCGGAGGCTTAAAACTCGACCGTCAGGCCCAGCGTCGGGAGCAGCGTGCCGCTCACCTGTTCGAAGTATTTCATGCGGTAACGCCGCTCCGAAGCCGGAGCCGAGGGGTTCTCGATCTCCCCCGTGGACATCAGCACGTCGGGCTGGCGCAAACGACCGCCCGCAACGTTTTGCAGGTCGATGTAGACGCCCAGCATGCAGCGGCGGAAGTAGAACACCTTGTCGATGCGCACGTCCAGCTGTGCGAAGGCGTCGAGCCGCCCGGCGTTGTATTTCGAATAGTCGTAGTAGGGCCGTCCCTGCGCATCCCACGCCTCGACGAGCGACGAACGCTCCACGTCGTAGGGCGTGTAGGGCGCACCGCCCACGGCGCTCAGCTTCGCACCGAAGCTCCAGTGGCGCGGCAGGTCGTAGGTTCCGCTGACGTTGACCACGAAACGGTTGTCCCACGCCGAGGCGATCCACGGGGCCTGCCGGTCGTTGCGGTACTCCGAGCGGAACACGGTCACCGACCCCACGACGTTCACTCGCCCCGGAATCTGCCAGCGGGCCATCGCCTCGACGCCGTAGGCGCGCCCCTGCGCCGAGGAGACCAGCTTCTCGTTGCCCACCACGCCGTAATCGTTGCCCTTGCACGAGAGCGGAATCCCGTCCGCCACCGACAGCGGCACATCGCCGTAGCGTTTGTAAAATCCCTCGACCGAGACGATCAGCCGGTCGCGCAGCCGCCAGTCGACACCCGCGCTGAAGACCCCGACGCGCATGTAATCGAGCGATCGGTTGACCAGCGCGTCCTCCTCCTTGAATCCCAACGCCGTGTAGGGCGGCAGCTGGCAGTAAAGCCCCGCGCTGCCGCTCACCGACCAGCCGGGACTTACCGCATAGGAGACCGAAGCCCGGGGCGACAGCTGGCGCCACACCCGCGCCATACGTCCCGAGTAGTCGCACCCGTCGGCGCGCAGGCCCGCCGAGGCGGTGAACCGCTTGTCGGCCGAGGCGTATTCGGCCCCGGCGAACAGCCCCCAGCCGACGATTCCCAGCCGGGTCCGGT
>ENA-OZAK01000294-OZAK01000294.1-human-gut-metagenome-genome-assembly--contig:-NODE-294-length-18429-cov-5.142865_pt1 | contig 18429 bp, 12 predicted proteins | sample MGYA00244209_ERZ653502 | MGnify/ENA primary metagenome ERZ653502 (study PRJEB26926, sample SAMN06164928) | human gut metagenome | biome: ENVO:00009003; feature: ENVO:2100002; material: ENVO:00002003... | reverse complement strand
GGCAGCGTCAGATGTGTATAAGAGACAGATCGAAACACAAACAAGTTATATTTGAAAAGTTTTTCAGACAGAAGCGACACGGTAAACAGATGGTTACCATATATATAATGGAAGATGCGAAGGCCGGCAGGGCCGCAAACGGAGACTTCGGGACGGAGTCCCCGACCGGGTCTTTCCGGGCCTTCGAGGTGTCCAAACAACCGGATTTACAAAACGCGGACAAATAAAAAAATTATAATCGAAGAACTTAAAATGAAAAACGTATTAAAGTATCTGTTACTGGCACTCATCGCCGTCTCGCAACTCTTCGCCTGCGGCGGCAGCGATGACGAAAAGACCCCCGCGGATAATTTCGACGTGCAATTCACGGTTCCGGGGTCGGTAGACGTCACCGAAGGCGGCGAGTGCACTTTCGCCGTAAGTGGGGGGGGGAAATCGCCCCTGACCACAGACACATTCATTCTTGAGTCGGACGCAGGCATCTCCTACGTCTGCCCCATCGTCAACACCACTTCCGACAGTTTCACCGTACGCCTGGCCGACGGGTGTGAAACGGGTTACTACAAAGTCTTCGTCAAAAGAGACGCGCGCAAAAAATCGTTCGGAAGAATCTACATCAACATCGTCGAAGACATAGATTTCAAACCGGATGCAGGCACCACGGTCTACGGGATCGTGTCGTCGGCCGGCGTCGGCGTGGAGAACGTCGTGGTCTCCGACGGCGCGGAGGTGACCGTCACGAACGAGAAGGGCATCTACCAGCTCAAATCGGCCAAAAAGTGGGGATATGTCTTCATCTCCGTCCCGAGCGGCTACGAAGTTCCGTCCGTCGGGGTGCTCCCGCAGTTCCACCGCGCGCTCAAAAACAGCGCCGACGTCGTCGAACGGGCCGACTTCAAGCTCGAAAAGGTCGACGGACAGGACTCCTACAAGATCTTCATGCTGGGCGACATGCACCTCGCCAACCGAACGGGCGACCTGGGACAGTTCGCCCAGTTCACCTCCGACCTTACGGACTACATGACCCGCCACAAGGGCGAGAAGATGTATGCGCTCACCCTCGGGGACATGACCTGGGACCTCTACTGGTATTCGAACAGCTACTATTTCCCCCAGTACCTGAACACCATCAACAGCCAGATCAAGAATCTGCAGATCTTCCACACCATGGGCAACCATGACAACGACTTCCAGACCAGGTCAGACTACGACGCGGCGGTCAAATATGTGGATCAGATCTGCCCGACCTACTATTCGTTCAACATCGGCAAGGTCCATTACGTCGTCATGGACGACATCGATTGCAGCAGCTACGACGGAACCGAATCCCGCAACTATGTCAAGAGCCTCTCCGCCGAGCAGCTGGACTGGCTGGCGAAAGACCTGTCGCACGTGGCCAAGACGACCCCCGTCGTCGTTGCCATGCATGCGCAGGTGTTCTATCCGACCACATCGGGATTCAAGATCGACCACGATCAGGTCAACACCCTGCGGCTTTTCGACATCCTCGACGGATATACCGTCCGCTTCGTGACGGGGCATACCCACAAACTTTTCAACGTGACGCCCGACGCTCCGATCGTGGACGGGCATAACTTCCGGGAGTATAACTCCGGCTCGGTATGCGCTTCGTGGTGGTGGTCCGGCAACCTCACGCCCGGAATCCACATCGGAACCGACGGAACTCCGGGCGGCTACGGCATCTGGGATGTCACGGGAACCGATTTCCAATGTCTCTACAAATCGACCGGATGGCCCGAAGAGTACCAGTTCCGCAGCTACGACCTGAACAACGTGCATTTTTCGATGGCCGACGTTCCGCTGATGCCTTCCGACATCTCCGCTTCGGTCAAGAACGCCTATATGCAATATGTCAACGCCTATCCGCAGAACAACGACAACGAGGTGCTGATCAACATCTGGAACTGGAATTCGGACTGGACGTTGAGCGTCGTCGACGAAAACCGCAAGACGCTGCCCTACACCGAAGTCTGGGCCTACGACCCGCTCCATATCGCGGCGCTCTCGGTCAAGCGGTTCAACAACGCGGGACTCAAGTCGACCCCGTCGTTCATCACCGACAAGTTCACGCACTTCTTCAAGGTGAAGGCGGACGATGCGGACACCGACCTTGTGATCACCGTCAAGGACGAATTCGGAAACGAGTGGACCGAAAACATGCAGCGGCCGAAAGCATTCTCCACGGATGCCTACCGACGCAAGTGATTTTCGCTACATACCCAACCACAATCATCATTTACTAACCAACAAACACAGATCTTATGAGAGTATTAAGACCACTGGTTCTATCTCTTCTTCTGGTATTGGGAGGGGGAATAACAGCCCTTTCGGCCCAGAACAGGGAGGTGTCGGGAAAAGTCCTCGACGCCAATCAACAGCCGCTCGTGGGTGTAGCCGTTCTGGTCGATGGTACGACCAAAGGCGTCACAACCTCTGAAAACGGCACCTTCAAAATCCAGGTTCCGTCGGGAGAAGCCGTTCTCCAGGTCACCTGCCTGGGTTACCTGCCCCAGAAAGTGACGGTTCCCTCAAGCCGGAACAGCATCACGATCTACCTGCAAGAGGACGCCATCATGCTCGATGCAACCGTCGTAATCGGCTACGGCACGCAGAAAAAAGTCAACCTGACCGGCGCCGTTGCGACCGTAGGGAGCAAGGAGCTCGAGAACCGCGTCACCCATTCGCTGGGCAGCATGTTGCAGGGTTCCGTAGCGGGTCTCAACATCACCACCTCCTCGGGTAAACCCGGCAGCACGCCGGCGATCAACATCCGCGGCGTCAACTCGATCAACTCGGCCGACCCGCTCGTGCTGATCGACGGCGTGGTGGGCGACCTGAACCGCGTCAACCCCAACGACGTAGAGTCGATCTCGGTCATCAAGGACGCTTCGGCGGCAGCCGTCTACGGCGCCCGCGCAGCCTTCGGCGTCATCCTGGTCACCACCAAGAACGGCTCGGCCCAGGACGGCAAGGCGACGGTGCGTTACAGCGGCCGTTTCGGCTGGGAAGAGGCCACGACCTCGACCGACTACGAGAACCGCGGTTACTGGTCGGTCTATACGGTCAACAAGTTCTGGCAGGCCGACTCCGGAACGAACTATGTCAAATACAACGATCACGACATGCAGCAGCTGCTGGCGCGCGTGAACGACAGGACCGAGCATCCCGACCGTCCGTGGGTCGTCGAAGAGATCCGCAACGGCCGCAAACAGTGGGTCTACTACGGCAACTACGACTGGTGGGACATGCTCTTCCAGCAGCGTCGGCCCGTGCAGCAGCACAACATCTCGCTCAGCGGCGGCACGAAGGACATCAAATACCTCGTCTCGGGCGCCTATGACCGCCAGGAAGGTATTCAGCGCGCACATCCCGACGTGTATAACAAGTACAACCTGCGTGCGAAACTCGATTTTCGGATCAACCGGTGGGCAACGCTCTCGAACAACACGTCGTTCTTCTCGTCGAATTACAAGTCTCTGGGAGACGGCAGCGTAGACAACACCATCGCTTACAGCGCCCGCCACGCACTGGCCAACTTCCCCATGAAGAACCCCGACGGATCGTGGCTTTACAGCACGCCGTATCTCGATTACAAGATCGCCAACGGACGCCACATCCTGCTCAACGAGGGCACGCACCGCAACGTCGACCGCTCGAACGACTTCTCGAACACGACACGCCTGGTCATCACGCCGTTCAAGACGTTGAGCATCACGGGTGACTTCACCTACCGCCTCTACCAGAACCGCAATACGAGCCGCAGTTCCGCAATGAACTACCGCGAATACCCCGACGGGCCGCTGCTCGCCTACGACACGGGCGCCGGCATGAACCAGCTCGACGAAGTGGTTCAGACGCGCAACTACTATTCGGCCAACGTCTACGCCAACTACGACGAAACGTTCGGCGAGGCGCACCACGTGTCGGCAACCGCCGGATTCAACTACGAAACGTGGGCCAGCAAGAACGTCTCGGTGGCAGGCATCAACCTCTCCTCCATAAACCTCGACGACCTGAATCTGGCAACGGGCTCTCCCACGGAGGGCGCTTACGGCGGCGGCCAGAACGAATACGCCCTGGCAGGCTTCTTCGCCCGTATCAACTACGACTACAAAGGGCGCTACCTCTTCGAGGTGAGCGGACGCTACGACGGATCGTCGCGTTTCGCACCGGGCAACCGCTGGGGCCTGTTCCCCTCGGCATCGGCCGGATGGCGCATCTCCGAGGAGCCGTTCTTCGGCAACGCCAAAGACCTGGTGGACAACCTCAAGCTGCGCGCTTCGTTCGGCAGCCTGGGCAACCAGAACGTGTCGTCCTACTACACCTACATGCGCCTGATCACGAACAACGATTTCAGCAACTACACCTTCGACGGCAGCATAAAGGGCAAATACTCCTCGCTGGGCGCCCCCGTGGCCTCCGACCTGACCTGGGAAACCGCCCAGCAGTGGGACCTGGGTCTGGATCTCACCATGCTGAACAACCGGCTCAACTTCACCGGCGACGTCTACATCCGCGACACGAAGGACATGCTGACCGACGGAATGGCGCTGCCCGGCGTATACGGGGCCGATTCGCCCAGCATGAACTCCGCCGAACTGCGTACGAAGGGTTATGAGCTCTCCGTCAGCTGGCGCGACCAGTTCAAACTCGCCGGCAAACCGTTCGAATACAGCGTCGGTTTCAACCTCAGCGACTACAAGAGCGTCATCACCAAATACGACAACAACCCGAACAAGTCATTGACCAACCTGACAAAGGGAGATTATTACGTCGGCATGGAGATCGGCGAAATCTGGGGCTTCAAGACCGACGGGTTCTTCAAGACCACCGAAGAGGCGCAGGCCTATGCCAAAGAGGTCGACCTGAGTTACAGCACGGGCCGTCTGACCGGCGGCTGGCAGGCCGGCGACCTGAAGTTCGTCGACCTAGACGGCAACGGCGTCTGGGGAGTCGGCAACGACACCGTCGACAAGCCGGGCGACCGGACGATCCTGGGCAACTCGCTCCCGACGCTCTCCTACGGCATCAACGCCTCGATCCGCTGGATGGGCTTCGACGCTTCGGTCTTCTTCCAGGGAACCGGCAACCACTACTGGTATCCCCACGGAGAAATGATGCCTTTCTGGGGCTGCTATTCCTATCCCTACCTCTCCTACCTCCCGACGGATTTCCTCGGCAAGGTATGGGCGGAGGACAATCCCAACTCCTATTTCCCGCGCGCAAGAGCCTATTCTTCATCGGGAGGTTATCTGAGCAAGGTCAACGACCGTTACCTGCAAAATATCCGCTACCTGCGCCTGAAAAACCTGACCGTCGGCTACACGATCCCCGCGACCCTCACCAAGAAGGCCGGCATCGACCAGATCCGCATCTATTTCTCGGGCGAGAACCTCTGCTACTGGTCGCCGCTCAAAAAGAACTCCAAGTACGTCGATCCCGAAGCGGCTATCAACCGTTCCGGCGTGAACAACAACGCCTACTATCCGTGGGCCAAGACGTTCATGTTCGGCATCGACATCACCTTCTAATAATTTCAAAATCCGAATACCATGAAGCGATTAATCATACTGGCAGCAACGCTGATTGCAGGATTATCGGCCTGCGACTCCCTGCTGGACAAAGAACCGTTGGATCGGGTGACGCAGTTCGACTATTTCAAGACGAGAAGCGATCTGGAACTCTTCTCCAACCCCTTTTACGACAACCTGCTGGACAAGACGCCCTACGATGAGCAGAACGACCTGCTCGTTCAGATGACCCTCTCCGATGTTCTCTACGGAGGCGACAAGCGCACCGTTCCGAACACCGGCGGCGGCTGGTCGTGGGGCAACCTGCGCCGCATAAACACCCTGCTGGAATATGTCGATCAATGCGAAGACAAGAAGGCTGTGACCGAGTATACGGCCCTGGCCAAATTCTTCCGCGCCGCCTTCTATTTCGACAAGGTGAAACGCTTCGGCGACGTACCCTGGTACGAGGTGCAGCTCGGCTCGGCAGACGAAGCGCTCTACAAACCGCGCGATTCACGCGAACTGATCATGACCAATATGATCAAGGATATCGACGAAGCCATCAACAGCGGAGGTCTTACGGAGGATATATCGACCTACCGCGTTAACAAATGGGCGGCGCTGGCGCTGAAAGCGCGGTTCTGCCTCTTCGAGGGAACCTACCGCAAATACCACGGCATCAACCTCGAAGGACATGACCACACCTATTATCTGGAGGAAGCCGCCAAGGCTGCCAAAACGATCATCGACGAAGGTCCCTACAAGCTCTACTCCACCAAAACTCCGGACAAGGACTACATGATGCTCTTCGCACAGGAGAATGCCAGCACCGAAGAGTATATCCTCGCCATCCGGAACAGCTACGAGGCCCAGGTCTACCACAATGCGACGGCCTACACGCTGCTGCCGACACAGGGCCGCCCGGGCTACACCCGCAAATTCATCAACATGTACCTGAAGAAGGACGGCACGGCATTCACCGACCAGGAGGGGTGGCAGACGCTGCCTTTCACCGAGGAGGTGAAGGACCGCGACCCGCGCCTGGCGCAGTCGATCCGCACCCCGGGTTACAAACGCATCGGCGCCAAGCGGGTGCAGGGACCCGATCTCGGCGTCACGATCACCGGCTACCAACCCATCAAATTCGTTCAGGACACGACGGCCTCGGGAGGACAGATCGACCGCAACGACCGTTCGACCTGCGACATGCCGGTTTTCCGCTATGCCGAAGTGCTGCTCAACTATGCCGAAGCCAAGGCCGAACTGGGAACGCTCTCGGATGATGATCTGAATATCACCGTCAACGAAATCCGAAGCCGGGTGGGGATGCCAGCCCTCACCATGAAGTATCTCCACGACAAACAACCCGACTGGTATCTTTCGTCCGAGGAGTACGGCTATCCCAACGTGACCGGCCCCAACCAAATCGTAAACGCCATTCTGGAAATCCGCCGCGAACGGGCCGTCGAGCTGATCCAGGAGGGTTTCCGTCTTCAGGATCTGTATCGCTGGAAAGCCGGCTATTGCATCGACCAGGCCATTTCCGGCATGTATTTCCCGGGCCCCGGCGAATACAAGCTTGCGGGCAAAGAAACGGCCGATCTGATTCTCTATGCGGCAGGAAGCACCAAACCCCAGGGCGGCGAAGGAGTTTCGGTATACGAACTCGGTTCGGACATCATCCTCTCCGAGGGGAACAAAGGCTATGTCTACTATCACAAAACCGTAGAGAATCAGCGCCCTGGGTTCAACGAGGAACGCGATTACCTCTACCCGATTCCCAGCGGCGAGCGTTCGCTCAACCCGAACCTCACGCAGAATCCGGGATGGAGCGACGGACTCGATTTTTAAGTCGGAAATAACCTAAAAAACAAGATTATGAGATTTGTAAAATATATGACAGCCCCGATCCTCATGGCGGCCCTGTGTTCCTTCTGGGGCTGCGACAAGGATGAGGACCACCTTTCCGAAGCTGTTCTGGCGAGCGCCAACACCTTGAATTTCGAAGCGGAAAGAGCGGCGGAAAAGATCATCACCATCTATGCCGACGCCGACTGGGTGACGGAAGTCCCCGACTGGGTGACGGTCACGCCCGACTCGGGAACCGGCGTCATGGACGTGACGGTTTCGGTGACCGACAACATGCGCGACGGCGCGGAGGACAACCCCCGCAAGGCCACCCTCGTCTTCAAGGGACGGACTCTTGCAAGCCGCGCACAGGTGCTCATCACGCAGAACGGAGACAAATACCGCGATGTGAAGGAGTACACGGCAGGTGAACTCGCCGCCCTGGCGGACGAAACGGTCATTTCCGTACCGTCGGCGATCGTCGTGGCCGTGACGACCAAAGGCTTCGTCATCAGCGACGACAAAAACACGGACAATATCTTCGTCTCGGACGCCACGACGGTTGCCGTCGGCGACAAGATTTCGCTCTTGGGCACCAAGTCGTCCGACTCGCAGAAACTCGCTACGGTAATCGACTGCGACGAGGTGACGGTTCTGTCCGGCGGAGCGGTGAACTACCCCGAACCGGAGGACATCAGCGCAAAGATCGACGACTACACCTCCTCCAAACGGGGCTACGTCACCGTCAAGGGCGTTTTCAACGGCAGCACCCTCACCGTTTCGGAGAACGCCAAGTACTCGGTCAGCGTCGTGGACGCACCGGCAAGTCTGGGCCTTTCCGCCCTGACCGGCCATATCGTAACCGTCACCGGCTACTACGCCGGTTTGGCCGAGCCTGTACAGCGCATCATGGCCACCGATGTCGAGGACAACGGTCTGAACGAGATCGTCTATTTCATGGAGAACTTCGAATGGCTCGAACCGTGGGCTTTGGCCGGCGACAACAACGGAAAACCAGCAGGCCGAAGCGTCGAAGATAATAACCTCGATGCATATGCCCCGCAACTTCCGACGCCGATAGCCGAAGGTATTTCTGCTCTTAACGCTCTTCTCGAAAAAGGTTACGAATTCCTGCGCGTCACCACCAAAACAGAGGGAGAGTGTATCTATCTCCAGCGCAATTACCTCAAGTTCGGTAAAACGTCGTATCAAGCGGGTATCATCCTTCCATCGATTGATAACATTCCATCGGACGCCGAACCCAGAATTTCGTTCGACTGGTGTCCGATGCGCCAGGGATCTGGCAAGGTCGATCCTGTGAACCTGATTATCATCGTGGAGAACGACGGCCAGGAAACGACATTCGACGTTCCGACCCACGGTTGGGAAAACGACCATAAGCTCGAATGGATCAGGGCCGAAATTCTGCTGTCCGGGGTTACGATCACCAAGGAGACCAAGATCACGATCCGCCAGACGCAGTGGCCCGCGGCGACAGCCAACCGCTGGTTCCTCGACAATATCAAAATATCCGAACCGATCAAACTCTGATAACAGGAACCCTGTAAAACGGAATCAGCCGTTGACCCGTGAGTCAACGGCTGATTTTTTTCAGCGGAGGCGCAAAAAAACCGAAGTTTTCGCTCCGTTCCGCCGGCTACCGGCCCGCTCGCCGGAGGAAACACTCGATCGTGTTCTCCATCAGGCAGCAGATCGTCATAGGCCCGACGCCGCCCGGCACGGGCGTGATCACCGAGGCCTTGGGTTCGATGGCCGCGAAATCGACATCGCCGCACAGTTTGCCCGTCTCCGGGTCGCGGTTCACCCCCACGTCGATCACCACGGCGCCCGGCGACACCATCTCCGCCGTGACGAACCTCGGCCGACCGATGGCCACCACCAGAATCTCCGCCCCGCGCGTCACTTCGGCGAGGTTGCGCGTACGGCTGTGGGCCATCGTCACCGTAGCGTTCGCGTCCAGGAGCAGTTTCGACACGGGAAGTCCCACGATATTGCTGCGGCCGATCACCACGGCGCGTTTGCCGGCGATCTCCACGCCTGCGGCCCGCAGCATCTTGAGAATGCCTTTCGGGGTGCAGGGGAGCGTGCAGGGCTGTTTCTGCCACAGCGCCGCAACGTTCAGGGGATGGAAGCCGTCGACATCCTTCTGTTTGTCGATGGCGGCGATCACCTTGTCCTCGTCGATATGTTTCGGAAGGGGCAGCTGGACCAGAATGCCGTCCACCTCGTCGTCGAGGTTCAGGGCCGTGATGATGTCCAGCAGTTCGGCCTCGGAAACGGACTCGGGCTTTCGGATCGTGGTATTGCGGATGCCCACCTCGGCCGAAGCCTTGGCCTTACCCGTCACATAGCTCACGCTGCCGGGGTCCTCGCCCACGAGGATGACAACCAGATGGGGCACACGGCCATATTTCGCGGGGAAGGTCTTCACCTCGTCCGCCATTTCAAGTTTCAGTTTCGCTGAAAGTTCTTTTCCGCTGATTATTTTTGCCATATATCGCTCGTATTATCTTTCCAAATCGTCGAAAGCCCGGTGGCCGATGTCGGTGCGGTGGAACAGATTGTCGCAGTCGATGCGGGCCACGTCGGCCAGCGCATTCCTCCGCGCTTCGGCCAGGTCCCTGCCCTTGCCCACCACGAACAGCACGCGGCCTCCGTTGGTGAGAATCCGCCCGCCGTCGGCCCGGGTTCCCATGTGATAAACAGCCCCTTCGACGCGGTCCAGGCCCTTGATTTCGTGTCCTTTTTCGTAGTCGCCCGGATAGCCCTTCGAGGCCAGCACGATGCCCAGCGCGGCGAAATCGTGCCACTCCAGCTGCGTATCGCGTCCCTCGGCCACGGCACAGAAGATGTCGACGATGTCGCTCTTCAGGCGCGGCAGCACCACCTCGGTCTCGGGATCGCCGAAACGGGCGTTGAACTCGATGACCTCGACACCCCGCGCAGTCTTCATCAGTCCGCCGTAGAGCACGCCCTCGAAGGGACACCCCTCGGCGATCATCGCGTCGGCCACGGGCTGCATGATCTTCTCCAGGGCATAGCGTTCGTCCTCCGCCGTCACGAACGGCAGGGGCGAATAGGCGCCCATACCGCCCGTATTGGGACCCTCATCGCCGTCGTAGGCGCGCTTGTGGTCCTGCGCCAGCGCCATCGGCCACACCTTGTGTCCCGAAACGAAGCACATGAACGAAAACTCGGGACCTTCGAGGTAATCCTCGACGACCACCTTGCCCTCGCCGAACTTGTCGTCGAGCAACATATCCCGCAACGCCGCTTCGGCCTCGGCCATCGTCCGGGCGATCACCACGCCTTTTCCGGCGGCCAGTCCGTCGTATTTCAGCACTGCGGGCAGAGGACGCCCCTGCACATAGGCCAGCGCCCCGGCATAGTCGGTGAATGCGCGGAATCCGGCTGTCGGGATGGCATATTTAGCCATCAGCCGTTTGGCGAACTCCTTCGACGACTCGATGCGCGCCGCAGCCTTCGTCGGACCGAAGATGCGCAGCCCCGCGGCCCTGAAGCAGTCGACGACACCCGCCGCCAGCGCCACTTCGGGACCCACGACCGTGAGGCCGATGCCCCGCTCCGCGGCAAAGTTACGCAGGCGTTCCACCTCGGTTTCACGAATGGCCACGCACTCGGCCTGCCGGGCGATGCCCGCATTCCCGGGTGCGCAGTAAATTTTTTCAACCTGCGGCGAACGCGACAGCGCGTCGACAATGGCGTGTTCGCGGCCTCCGCCGCCGATAACCAGTACCTTCATAAACAAAATTCCTTTTTATCGCAGAATAAACTCCGCAGATTCCGGCACTTTTTTCCGCAAAAAGTGCCACAAAAACTCTCCGACGATACCTCCGCCTGCCCGAAACGGTCTAACGCTGGCTTCGGGCGACTATTCGCGGGTTTGTAAACAAACCGTCCCCTCCGCTCGCGCTTTTAGCCCGTCCCTTGCCAACGGCTCCGGTATCCGGTCGGATTTCTGTACTACCCCAAAATGGTAACGCCGGTGATACTAATGCTTGAAGTGCCTCTCACCGGTGAATACCATGGCGATACCCTTCTCGTCGGCCTTCCGGATCGAATCCTCGTCGCGGACCGAACCGCCGGGCTGCACGATCGCCGTCACGCCGTACTCGGCGGCCAGCGTCACGCAGTCGTCGAAGGGGAAGAAACCGTCCGACGCCAGCACGAGACCCTCGGTGACGCCTGCGGCATGCGCCTGCTTCAGGGCGATCTCCGCCGAGCCGATGCGGTTCATCTGTCCGGCGCCGACGCCCAGCGTCCGGCCGTCCTTCACCGCCACGATGGCGTTCGACTTCACGTGTTTGACGATATGCCAGCCGAAATTGAGATCCTCCATCTGCTCCGCAGCGGGCTTCGCCTTCGTGACGCACATATCGGCCGTAACGGCCTTCGTCGCCACGTCGAGGTCCTGCACCAGCAGGCCGCCGTTGACGCTCACATACTGTTTCGGGTCCACGTCGCCCTTGTCCATGCTGACCTCGAGCAGGCGCAGGTTCTTCTTCGCCGAGAGCACTTCGAGCGCCCCCTCGTCGAATTTCGGAGCCATGATGATTTCGAGGAAGATCGGCTTCATCAGCTCGGCCGCCTCGCGCGTCACCGTGCAGTTCGTCGCCACGATGCCGCCGAAGATCGACACCTTGTCGGCCTCGTAAGCCTTCGTCCACGCCTCGACGACATCCTTGCCCGTCGCGGCGCCGCAGGGATTCATGTGCTTGAGGCCCACGCAGAACGGCTTGTCGAACTCGCGCACGATGCACAGCGCGGCGTTGGCGTCCTGGATATTGTTGTACGACAACTCCTTGCCGTTGAGCTGTCTGGCGAATGCCAGCGAATAGGGCACCTCCTTCCCCTCGCGGTAGAATTTGGCCGACTGGTGGGGGTTTTCGCCGTAGCGCAGCGACTGCACGAGGTCGAATTCGAGAAACAGCTTCTCATTGAGTCCGGCCTGCGCACGCATGTAGGTCGCGATCATCGAATCGTACTCGGCGGTATGGGTATAGGCCTTGGCCGAAAGCTTCAGGCGCGTAACCTTCTCGGTATTGCCGCCGGCGCGGATTTCGTCGAGAATCTGCGCATAGTCCGCAGGATCGCAGACCACCGTCACGTCGGCCCAGTTCTTGGCCGCCGAACGCAGCATCGAGGGACCGCCGATGTCGATATTCTCGATGGCGTCCTCCATCTTCACGTCGGGCTTCGAGATCGTCTCCCGGAACGGATAGAGGTTCACGCAGACCATGTCGATAAATTCGATGTTGTTCTCCTTCAGCGCCTTCAGGTGTTCGGGATCGTCGCGGCGGGCCAGCAGGCCGCCGTGTACGTTGGGGTGCAGGGTCTTGACGCGGCCGTCGCAGATTTCGGGAAATCCCGTTACGTCGCTGATGTTGATAACCTCGACACCGCTGTCGGCCAGCAGTTTCATCGTGCCGCCCGTAGCGATCACCTCCCAGCCCAGGGCACGCAGGCCCCTGGCGAAATCAACGACACCCGTTTTGTCGCTGACACTTATCAATGCTCTCATCTGTTACTATTTTATTTCGATATTTTCCGAATGAAAATTACTGTAATACCTGCCTTCCACGGCCGTAAACCGCAGTACGCTGTAGTCCGGATCGTCCACGCCCTGCGGATAATACTCCGTATCGCCCTCGCGCCAGATCAGCCGCCGGCTGGCGGCGTCCTCCAGTACCTCCATCGTCCCGCGGAGCATCAGCCCCTCGAAAGAAGCCCCGTCGCAGAAATAGACGGCTGCCTTGGGATTGCGGCGGTATTGCGCCGCCCGCATCGACGAGGTGTTGGTCGTAAAGTAGAAGACCTTCAGCCCCTCCCGTACGCGCGGTGCGAGCATGGCCTTCATATTGGGGAAACCCTCGGCATCGACCGAGCCGATAAAGGCGACGGCCTGCCGGTCGACGAGCGATTCGAGCGTATTGAATGCGACACTCATGGATCGAGCAGTTTTTTTATCGTTTCTACGTAAAGCGGATATTCCACCGCATGAATCCGGGCTTCCAGCTCTTCGATGTCGTCACCGTCGTACTCGAAGGCCCGCTGGGCGATGATCCGTCCGCCGTCGAGCGACGCATCGACATAGTGGATCGTCACCCCGAACACCTTGACGCCGTATTCCATCGCCTGTTCGATGGCATGCGCTCCGCGGAACGCCGGCAGCAGCGAGGGATGGATATTGACGATCCGTCCTCCGTAAGCCTCCAGCAACACGTCGCCGACGATGCGCATATACCCCGCCAGACAAACCAGTTCCACGCCCGCGGCATCGAGCAGCCGCACGATTTCACGTTCGTAATCGGCCTTCGAAGCGTACTCCTTCGGCGCGAAGACAAACGTTTCGACACCGTGCGCGGCGGCGCGTTCGACAACCCGCGCTCCGGGTTTGTCGCAGACCATGAGCACCACCTCGCCCCCGGTCACGCCCTGCTCGCAGGCCGAGACGATGGCTTCGAAATTGGTGCCGCTGCCGCTGGCGAAGACTGCGAGGCGTCGCACGACCTTAGCGGATTACGACACCTTCGGCGTCGGTTACACGTCCTATCACCGAGGCCTTTTCGCCCTGCGCGGTCAGGATGCCGATGGCCTTGTCCGCCTCCGACGCATCGAGGGCGATGACCATGCCGATACCCATGTTGAAGATGTTGAACATCTCGCGGTGCGCCACCTTGCCGTACTTTTCGAGAAAGCGGAACACGGGCAGAATCTCCCATGCCCCCTCTTCAATTTCGAGTCCCTGCCCGTCGTGCAGGATGCGGGGAATATTCTCGTCGAATCCGCCGCCCGTGATGTGGCTGATGCCGTGTACGTCGCAGTTGCGGATCACCTCCAGCACCTGCCTGACATAGATTTTGGTCGGAGTCAGCAGCACCTCGCCCAACAGTTTGTTTGACAGTTCGGGATATACCTCGTGCAGGTCGAAGCAGTTGTCGGCGACGATCTTGCGCACAAGGCTGAAACCGTTGGAGTGCACGCCGCTCGACGCGATGCCGACCAGCACGTCGCCCGCCTTGACCTTCGAGCCGTCGATCAGTTTCGACTTCTCGACCACGCCGACCGTAAAGCCCGCGATGTCGTACTCACCCTGCGCATACATGCCCGGCATCTCGGCCGTCTCGCCGCCCACCAGCGCGCAGCCGGCCTGACGGCAGCCCTCGGCCACGCCGCTGACGATGGCTTCGATCTTCTTCGGCTCGTTGTGGCCCACGGCCACGTAATCGAGGAACACCAGCGGTTCCGCGCCCTGCGCCAGCACGTCGTTCACGCACATGGCCACGGCATCGACGCCGATCGTGTCGTGCTTGTCCATCTCGAACGCCAGCTTGAGCTTGGTGCCCACGCCGTCGGTGCCGCTCACCAGCACCGGCTCCTTCACGTTCAGCGCCGAAAGGTCGAACATGCCGCCGAAGGCGCCGATATTGCCCATCACGCCCAAACGCGAGGTCGACGCGACGTGCTTCTTGATGCGCCGCACCACTTCGTATCCGGCTTCGAGGTTTACGCCGGCCTTCTCATAACTCTGTGCCATTATAGTCTACTTGAATGGTTTACTTAACATTTTACATCTTTGTTCGCCTCATCGACCGACTGGTACAGCGCCGTGGGATACTCGCCCGTGAAGCAGGCCATGCAAAGCTCCTTGCGGTTGCCGGCCTTGAGCAGCGCGCCGGGCGTCAGAAACGCCAGCGAATCGGCGCAAATCTCCTCGCGTACGCCTTCGAGGTCCTTGCGGGCCGAAATCAGCTCGTCGCGCGTCGAAGTGTCCACGCCGTAAAAACACGGATGGGTCATCTGCGGACTGGCGATGCGCACATGCACCTCGGTCGCCCCGGCCTCCTTGAGCATCGTGACGATGCGGCGCGAAGTGGTGCCGCGCACGATCGAGTCGTCCACCAGCACGACGCGCTTGCCCTTGACGATGCTGCGCACAGCCGAAAGCTTCATCCGCACACCCTTCTCGCGCAGCTCCTGCGAAGGCTGGATAAACGTACGGCCGATATACTTGTTCTTGATGAGTCCCATTTCGTACGGCAGGCCGCTCGCTTCGGCGTAGCCCATCGCCGCGCTGAGACTCGAATCGGGAACGCCGACCACGATATCCGCATCGGCCGGCGACTCCTTGAAGAGCAGACGACCCGACTCCTTGCGGTAGGCGTGGACGTTACAGCCGTCGATGTCGCTGTCCGGACGGGCGAAGTAGATATACTCCATCGAGCACATCGCGCAGCGCTTGTACATCGAGTAGTCGCGGCTGCGGATACCCTGCCTGTCGATCGTCACGATCTCGCCCGGCTCGACGTCGCGCACGAACTCCGCACCCAGCACGTCGAACGCGCAGGTTTCGCTCGACACGACATAGCCGTCGCCCAGCCGGCCGATGGCCAGCGGACGCAGGCCGTATTTGTCCCGGCAGGCGTAAATGCGGTTGGCGGTCATGATCAGGAACGCGAACGCCCCCTCCAGCATGTTCAGCGCATCGATGATCGAAAAGATGCGCGGCCGGTCGTGGTAACGGGTCTCTTTTTTAATCAGGTGAGCCAGAATCTCGCTGTCCGACGTGGACTGGAACAGACTGCCCTTGTTCTCCAGATACTCGCGCAACAAGCCAGAATTGACGATGTTGCCGTTGTGGGCCAGCGCGAAATCGCCCGTGTTGTGACGGAACAGAAACGGCTGCACGTTCTCGATACCGCCGCCTCCGGCGGTCGTATAGCGCACATGGCCGATGGCCGTATTTCCCTTGAGCGTCGCCAGTTTCGCCTCGTCGAACACCTCGGTCACCAGTCCGCTGCCCTTGATGCGGCGGAAAGTTCCCCCTTCGTCGACGGCCACGATACCCGCGCCCTCCTGTCCGCGGTGCTGCAGCGCATGCAGGCCGTAATAGCTCAGCGATGCAGCGTCGGGCACCCCGAAGACGCCGAACACACCGCACTCCTCATGCAACTCCCGGTCGCTAATCTGCCGCATCGCCATTACTCCACGATTTTCTGCAGACGGGCAAGAATCTCCTCGTAAGCCTCGCGCACCTTGCCCAGATCGCGGCGGAAACGGTCCTTATCGAGTTTCTCGTTGGTGGACATGTCCCACAGACGGCAGGTGTCGGGCGACACCTCGTCGGCGAGGACGGTCTCGCCGTCCGACGTGCGGCCGAACTCGATCTTGAAGTCCACGAGGTTGATGTTCATCTTGGCGAACATGTTCCGCAGCACTTCGTTGATGCGCGAAGTCATGGCGTAAATCAGATCCAGCTCGTCGTAGGTCACGGCGCCCAGCGCTACGGCGTGGTGGTCGTTGATCAGCGGGTCGCCCAGTTCGTCCTTCTTGTAGCAGATGTCGTAAATGGTGTTCGACGGCTGCGTGCCCTCCTCGATGCCCAGACGCTGGGCCATCGAGCCTGCGATGATGTTGCGCACGATCACCTCCAGCGGAATGATCGTCACCTTGCGGCAGATCTGGTCGCGGTCGTTGATCGTCTCGATGTAGTGCGTCTTGATGCCCGCCTTCTGAAGCTCTTTGAAAATCAGGGTCGAGATGGCGTTGTTCAGCACACCCTTGTTCTCGATCGTAGCCTTCTTGATGTTGTTGAAAGCCGTCGCCGCATCCTTGTAGTGAATGATGATCTTTTCGGGATCGTCGGTGCGGAAAACCTGTTTTGCCTTGCCCTCGTAGAGCATTTCGAGCTGTTTCATGATGTTTGTGTTTTTTAAGTTTATTTGTTGATTCGTTCTATTTCATATCAAAGTCCACCAGAATCGGACGGTGGTCCGAGGGGTGGTAGAAGTTCGACAACTTGCCCGGATCGCGCACCGGCTCGGTGAAGTCGTCCACGACCACTTCGGCACGGGTGATCCGCTCGCAGAGCGGCTGCGTGCAGTAGACGAAGTCGATGCGGCTCTGCCCGTGCGTCGTGGTATGGAATTCGCCGGGGTGCTTCTCCGCGATCACGTCGACATAGGGCGTATGCTCCGCGATATAATCATGCACCAGCAGGCGCGTGTCGTCGTCGGGATAGTTGTAAATCCGGTTGTCGAGGCGCGAGCGCGAATTGAAGTCGCCCATCATCATCCACAACTGCTGTCCGGCGTCAGACTGCGTAGCGATCGTATGCGAGCAGATATACTCGATCTCCATGCGCCGGTAACGGTCACCGCCGTGTTCGGCCTTGCTGGCGTCGCGGTCCACGGCCTGAAAGGCATACGCCTGCGGCCACGTATGGAGCGTCACGATATTGACCGGCCTGCCGTTCTTCACGATCCGGGCCCAGCCCGCGCCGTGCGAAACGATGCTGTCGGGAGCTTGGCCGACGATCCGCCGCACGTTCTCGATCGGATACTTCGACGTAACGACCTGCGGGAAATTGTCGCGGTGTCCGCCCACATACCAGTATTTATGACCGTAACGGGCCGCCAGTTCGCCCCAGTTAGCCGTCAGGTAGCGATCGACGGAATCCATCCTCTCCGCCGTACCCGACTTATAGATCGACTGGGCCTCGCACCACACGCATACGTCGGGATCGTAGCCTTTGACCCACGCCACGAAATTGTCGTAGCCGTTGCTCTGGTCCGACCACATGCCGTTCTGAATATTCCAATAGAGCAGACGCATGTCGTCCGTCCGCTCGCCGCATCCTGCGGTCAGCGCCGCCGCAAAAATCAGGAGCGCCGCAAAACGATAAAAAGAGGTCTTCATAGGCATATGGTTTCGGTTTACACTATTTCGATTTGCGGAAATACTCGACGGCATTGCGGAACAGCGCCTGCTCCTTGTTGCCGGCGATATTCTTGAAAAGGTTCTTCCCGTAACGCTCCGTATGGCCCATCTTGCCCAGAATCCGGCCGTCGCGCGATACGATGCCTTCGATGGCGTACGACGAGCCGTTGGGGTTGTAGGGCGCCTCGGCCGTCACGCGGCCTTCGGCATCGACGTACTGGAAGGCCACCTGCCCGTTGGCGAAAAGCTCCTTGGCCAGCTCCTCGCTGACGACGAACTTGCCCTC
>ENA-OZAK01000277-OZAK01000277.1-human-gut-metagenome-genome-assembly--contig:-NODE-277-length-19127-cov-9.602978_pt1 | contig 19127 bp, 9 predicted proteins | sample MGYA00244209_ERZ653502 | MGnify/ENA primary metagenome ERZ653502 (study PRJEB26926, sample SAMN06164928) | human gut metagenome | biome: ENVO:00009003; feature: ENVO:2100002; material: ENVO:00002003... | reverse complement strand
CAGACTTCGGTCCGATGCTCCGTAACTTGCGTCTCTCCATATTCGGTGCGGCTGCGCAGTTAGGTATTTTCACCGTACTGCTTTGTGCTGTGATGATAGGGTTCACTCCGCAGGAAGCAGGTGCGTTGGGCATTATCGGTGGTGCCGATGGTCCTACGGCTATCTTTACTACCATCAAGCTGGCTCCCCATCTGTTGGGACCGATTGCCATTGCTGCTTATTCTTATATGGCGCTGGTACCGGTCATCATTCCGATGGTGGTGAAGCTGTTCTGTACCAAGAAGGAATTGATGATTAACATGAAGGAGCAGGAGAAGCTGTATCCTTCGAAAACCGAGATTAAGAATCTGCGTGTATTGAAGATTATCTTCCCGATTGCAGTGACTACGATTGTTGCTTTATTTGTGCCCACAGCAGTACCTTTGATTGGTATGTTGATGTTCGGTAACTTGATTAAGGGAATCGGTTCGGATACAAGCCGCTTGTTTGATGCTGCTGCTAATAGTATCATGAATGCAGCTACCATCTTCTTAGGATTGAGCGTTGGCGCCACGATGACCAGTGAGGCATTCCTGAATTGGACGACTATCGGTATTGTGATTGGTGGTTTCCTGGCATTTGCATTGTCCATTACGGGAGGTATTTTCTTTGTGAAGCTGTTCAACCTATTCAGCAAGAAGAAGATCAATCCGCTGATTGGTGCTACCGGCCTGAGTGCCGTGCCCATGGCAAGCCGCGTCTGCAATGAGATTGCAACGAAATATGACCCGAAAAACCATGTGCTGAATTACTGTATGTCCAGTAATATCTCCGGTGTAATCGGGTCGGCTGTTGCGGCTGGTGTATTGATTTCATTCTTGGGATAAACCTGGTCAGTAGGGGAAAGATAAAGAAACTCCGGCATGGCTTTACAAAGCCATGCCGGAGTTTCTTTATCTTTTTCGTTGAGGGGCATTTCATTCGCTGACCACTTTCCAATATTCAGCTACCGCCATCTTTTCCGCGAGATACGCATCAATCAGGTTGGTGTGTGCTTGTGTCCATGAGAGTTGTGCGGACAGTACATCTACCATGCTGGCTTTTCCTTCATTATAAGAGAAGGTGACAAGGTCTAGATTCTCTTCGGCAAGTGTCATATTCTCCCGGGCCGTCTTGACTTGCTGTTCAGTTTCCGTTAGCTTTGTGGTGGCTGCGGAGAGCTCTTCCAGAATATTGTCCGTTACATAGCTTTGTTGCAGCTTCTGTATGCCGATATAGGCTTTCTGTTGGCGGTTTGTCTTGAAGCGGGCTCCCCAACGGAAGATGGGGATGCTGACGTTGACCCCTGCGACGGGAGTATGAGGTACATCCTGCCCCATATAGGTGATTCCCGTATCCCAACCGGTAGCGAGGAACATGTTGACTTGTGGGTTGTAGCGGCTGAGGGCGGCATGCCGTTGCGCTTCACTGCGGGCGATGTTCACGGAGGTACTGGCATATTCTGCCCGGCGAAGCAGCACATCATCCAGGCCCAGAGGTATGATGGAGGCAGTCGGTATATCTATTTCGGCTATGCTGTCTATGGGAGCGTCCGGTTCCGAGCCCATAAGGATATTCAGTTTTTGCAGGGCAAGGGTATGGTTTTGGCGTGCCTTGATGTACTGCAATTCGGCTTCCTTACGTCGGGTGGAAATCATCAGCAAGTCTGTGCGGCTGATGGCACCGTCATCAAAGCGGTCTTGGATGATGTCGTACTGCTGTTGTACAATATCCTGAAAGGTAGCCGCGGCTTTCAGACCGGCACGGGCGGCAGAGGCATTCCAATAGACGGCGTCACTTTGATAGTGTATCTGGTCGAGGGTCAGCTCTGTGGTAAGTTGGTCCAGTGCCTCTTCGGCTTGCGCCACTTTCTTTTGGGCTATTAGGGAATCTCCGGTATAAAGCGGCTGCGTCAAGGTGGCAAGTGCCTGATAGGTATAAGGGCGGTAGTCTCCTTTCGGACTGTTCCATTGGTCCAGATGATTGAGATTGGCGGTACCCTCGGCGGTGATGTCAATCTGGGGCAGGAAACCGGTGGAGGCAATCTTGCGTGCCTCGGTACTGGCGAATGTTTTCAGATGCTGTTGTTTCAGAATCTGGCTGTATGCTTCTACCTTGTCGCGGTATTCTTCGCGGCTCAGATATGCTTGTTGTGCCCCGGCATTCAGTCCGGAGCACAGTAATGATAGAATAAGTATCTTTGTTTTCATCATTCAATTGGTAAACTGTAAATTGTTGAATGTTCTCTCACTTGATTTTATGAATGGCGCAATAAGCTACCGGCAGCACGAATAGAGTCAATGCCGAAGCTATCAGCAAACCGCCCATGATGGTTGCCGCCATGCCACCGAACATGGCATCGAACAATAACGGCAACATTCCCAGGATAGTGGTACCCGATGCCATGGCCACCGGGACAATACGGGTGGTCGTTGCACTGATAACGGCTTCACGCGGTGCTTTTCCGGCAGCGGTTTCCGTATCAATCTGGTCCACCAGCACGATGGCATTCTTGATATTCATTCCAATCAGCCCCAGCAAGCCGAGGATGGAGAAAAAGTCGAATGATTTCCCCAATACCACCAGTCCCAATACAATGCCTATGAAGATGAGCGGCAGCATCAGTAGGATAACAATCGGCTTCCGGTAGCTGCGGAACAGAAACAGCAAGGTGACGAACATAAGGAAGAATGTCAGCGGCAGGTTAGCTGCCAGTGCGGCATTGCTTTCTGCCTGGCTTTCCTGCTCTCCGAAGTATTTCATGGTGTAACCTTCGGGCACATCAATCTCTTCTTGCACTTGCTTCCATATACGGTTGAAGGCGGCAATGGCATTCACACCGCGGCGTGGGTCGGCCTGCGCCATCATCACCATCTGCCGGTTGTAGTCTTTCACATTGGAGAACTTGTACTGGAAGTCGAACCGGCTGACGACTTGTTCCAGAGTGGTTGTTTCGCGTGCAGTGCCGAATACGGGGAGTGTACGCAAGTCGTTGATGCGGAAAGAGTCGATAGTTTTATCCTTCAACAGAACGGGAAGTACCTGGTCTCCTTCCCTATATTCCCCAAGTGTCATGCCGTTCGTACCGATCTGGATACTCTGTGCCATGCTTTGACGGGAGATACCCAACGGTTGTGCACGCTCCTGACTGTAAACGGGATGCCATACCGGTATCTTATTGCCCCAGGAGTTGCGCACGTTGATAAGTTCGCCGTCACGGTGCATGATGTCCAGAGCCTTGTTGGTCAACATGACCAGCGTATCCGTGTTATTGCCGATGAACCCGATTTCAATGGCGGCATCTACAGCAGGAGAGAGCTTGAACAACATGGTACGGGTGATGGCATTGGGATAGTTGGCCTTCATGTAGGCATCAAGATTCTCTTCCTGCTTCTTGGTATATTTGCTGTCCGTTACTTCCACCAGGATATTGGCGAAGTTAGGTTTGGGGCCGACGGAAGTGGAGGCCAGATAGTAACGCAACGGTGTGCTGCCGAATGTGACGGATACCCGTTTCACTTCCGGCTGCTGCATCAGATGCGCTTCCACCTTTTTCATTTCGGTTTCTACTTCGCGGATGCTGTACCCGTCCGGATAGAATACATCTGCCCGAAAGTAGGGCTTGTCCAGAGAAGGGAAGAAGTTCTGGGGCATCAGTCCCATGACGATGAGGGAGAGGATGAACAGTGCTGTAATGCTTCCAAGGGTCAACGCCTTCTTGCGTATCAGTGTGCCGAGGATGGAGGCGAATTTATGGTAGAAAGGCTTGTCGTATGGGTCTTTATCACCATCTTTAGCCTTTGCTTTCAGTATGAAGTTGCCGAATGTAGTGGTTTGTGTCAACGCCAGCACCCAACTTAATCCCAGGGAAATGGCCAGCACTACGAATAGCGGTTTCACGATTTCGGCTACGGAAGAGGGAGCCAGATACAGTGGCAGAAACGAACAGATGGCAATGAACGTTGCTCCCAGCAATCCCCATTGGGGACCGGTGGCACCGTCTATCAGCGCTTTTCGGCGGTCGATGCCGCGGGCAATGGCAATTTGGGCATTATCTGTCACCACGATGGCATTGTCCACCAGCATTCCCATGGCTATGATGAATCCGGCGAGGGAGGTCCGGTTCAGACCTACGCCAAGAAACGACATAATGAGCAGTGTGCCTCCGATAGAGAATATAAGGGAAGAGCCAATCAGTACTCCTGCACGCATGCCCATCACCAGCATGATGATTACAATCACAATCAGGATGGATTCTATCAGATTGATGATGAACCCGTTGTTGGCTTCTTTGGCAATCACGTTTTCGGGATACAGACTTTCCAGTTCCAGCCCCACGGGGATGAGGGGCATGAGTTCGGCAAGCCTCCGGTCTACCAGTTCACCGGTTTTTACCACATCCTTTGTCGGGTCGGTGGAGATGCCGATACCGATGGCGCGCTTTCCGTTGACGTGCATGATATTGCCGGGAGGTTCCATGTATCCCTTTTCAATGATGGCGATGTCACCCAGCTTGACTTGTCCGCCGGAGGTAGTGATAACCTGGTTGCGGATATCATCGACAGTCGTGTAGGTACCGTTGGCCACAATGCGTAACTGTTGTTCTCCGGCGCTGATTTCACCCGTATTGATAATCTGGTTCTGCGATTGTAGCAGGCTGGCCAGCTGCTTGGGGTCGATACCCATTCCTGCCAGCTTGTTTACGGAGATGAATATATGGATGACCTCTGTCTGTGTACCGAAAAGGGCTACCTTCATCACACCGTCTGCCGTGATGACTTGTGTCTTGATTCGTTCCGCCCAGTTTCTCATTTCTTCATAAGAGAAACCGTCGTCACCCACCAGGCCGTAATAGATGCCGAAAACGTCTCCAAAATCATCCGAGACGGTCGGTACAGAAGAGCCTGCGGGCAGTTGGGGCTGTATGTTGAGCACTTTACGCCGCAGTTCGTCCCACTTCTGCGGAATGGATGCGGCAGAGAGTGACGGTTGCAGTTCGAAGGTTATCTTGGAGAGTCCGTACATAGACTCTGACTTTATCTTGTAGACGCCGCTCATCGACTGTATTTCTCGGGAGATGGGTTCGGTGACGAGCCGTTCCACTTCTGCCGGCTCCGCTCCCGGGTAGCGTGTCATGATGACTGCCGACTTGATGACGAAAGGTGCGTCTTCCTTCTTTCCCAACCTGCCGAATGACAGTATACCGCCGATAAGCAGCACAGCCAGAAAGAAGTAGACTATCTTCGTGTTGTCTAATGAATATTGGGCTAGATTCATAATGAATATTTTTTAGATAAATGGGGAATGTAATGTGCCAATGTGATTAATCACATTAGTACCTTTATTGCTTCTCCTTCTGTCAGCTGGTATACTCCGGCCGTCACAACGGTTTCTCCCGGTTCCAACCCTTTAGAAATAAGCAGGTTTGCCTCTCCCGTTGGAGAATAAACGGTCACTTCGCGGCGACTGACTTTATTACCTTCCACCACCCATACATACGTTTTCCGGTTTTCACTGTCGCCAAATACGGCGCTTAACGGTACATTCATCAGCTTTTCTTCCAGAAAGGGAGCGACATCCGATGCCAGCTTTATTTTGCATGTGAATCCCGGTTTTACGTCATAACGTGTACGGTCAAAGTGCGGGTCGTCAATTGTTATTGTCACCGGAATACCCGTCCCTGCTGTGGAGATGTCAAGATACTCTTCCAGTCTGGCATCGAAAGCCTCTGCAGGGTAACTGTCGAACACCACCTTGAACTTTACGTCCTTGGCACGGAGCAGATAGAGATAATCATCCGGTACGGTGAACTTGATTCGTAGCTTCTGTGTATTTACCAGCTGTACAACCCCTTCTCCTGCATTGACACGCTGATAGTTCTCTACCAGCCGTTTTTCGATGGAACCCTCGAAAGGGGCTGTCAGCCGCGTATCCCGCATATTGTTGCCGGACAACTCGTAAGTGGATTTTGCTTTCTGATAGTTGGCTACGCTGATTTCGTATTCCTGCACGGAGATAGCCTGGCGGCCAAGCAGCCGTTTGTTACGTTCCACTTGTGCGGCAGCTGTTTCGTAGGCAGCCTTGTCGGCTGCATATTGCAGGGAGATGTCGCGTGGGTCGATGGCGGCAATCAGTTGCCCCTTTTTTACCCGCTGTCCCTCTACAACCGGGAGGCTGATGATTTGTCCGCTGACGCGGAAGGCAAGTCTCACATATTCCACGGCTTCCACTATTCCGGAGAAGTCTTTGCGGATAACCGACTGTGAACTGACTTGCGCAGTCTTCACCGGTCGGATAAGGGTATTGCTACCCTTTTGTTTTTGCCCGCACGACGTGATGAACAACGTCGTAACCAGGGCGAAAAGAAACATTTTTTTCATTGGTAAACAAGTATATAGTTATTCGTTCAGGTATATATAAAAACATAAAACCGGGAAAACAACCAAATGTTCTCCCGGTTATAGGATAAATGATGATTTAATGTGCCAATGTGCTAATTGGCTGCGCAATGTTTATGCTGCGCTATCACGCCGCAGGTCATTGGCACATTGGCATATTAATTTTCAATTCCGTCCCCCGTTCCAGCGTATATGGGTGTCCGTAGACTTGTATGTCCACTTTGCTGCCTGCTGTAAGCGAGATTTCGATTTCTTTTCCTACCCGTATGTGAAGTGTGTTTTTCAGATAATTCACCTTGAATGAATAGCTGTCCCATTTTTGCGGTATGACAGGGGAGAAACACAACGTCTCCTTCAGCACCTGCATACCTGCAAATCCGCGTACAATGGCCAGCCAGCTGCCGGGCATACTGGTTATGTGCAGACCTTGGTCCGCTTCGTTGTTGTAGTCGTCCAGGTCAAGCCGCGTGGCATGCAGGAAAAGCTGGTAAGCTTTTTCCACTTTGCCGATGCGTGCAGCCAGGATGGAATGGATGTGGGGAGAAAGGGAGGATTCGTGTACGGTCATCGGCTCATAGAACTCGAAATTGCGGCGGACGGTTTCCGTGTCGAAATAGAAATAATAGAGGTAAAGTCCGAGCAACACGTCGCTCTGCTTGATGTAGCAAGAGCGCAGAATGCGGTCCCATGACCAATGTTGGTTGATGGGGCGTTCTTCGGCAGGAATGTTATCTGTACTTTCCAGTACTTTATCCATATAGCCGTCATTTTGGATAAAAATACCCCGTTCCTTGTCTTCCGGCAGATACATGTGTTCGATGATGTCTCTCCACCGGGCACTTTCCTTCACTTGGTCGAGATTGGTGATGCGGCGTATGTGGGCATATTCATCCGGATATTGCTGTGCCACCATTTCCAGAAAACGGAGGGTCATCTTGAGGCACTGTATACAGGAATAGTTAGTGTACCAGTTGTTGTCCACATTGTTTTCGTATTCATCCGGGCCGGTAACCCCCAGTATGACATATTTCTGTTTGGGTTGGGAGAAGGATACCCGTTGGCTCCAGAAGCGGCTGACGGCAATCATTACTTCCAGGCCATATTTGGTGATATAGTCCATATTGCCCGTCAGCGCTGCATGCTGAACGATGGCATAGACAATGATATTGTTACGGTGGATTTCCTCGAAGGTTATTTCCCATTCACTGTGGCATTCCTCTCCATTGTTGGTTACCTGCGGAAACAACGCTGCACCGTCCTTGAAACCCAGTTTACGGGCGTTTTCGATGGCTTTGGGAAGCTGGTTGTGCCGGTATGCCAGCAAGTTCTTTGCAATCTCTTTGGGAGTGGAGAGCAGAAAAAACGGTACACAACACAGTTCCGTGTTCCAATAAGTATTTCCGCCATATTTTTCTCCGGTGAATCCTTTGGGGCCGATGTTTAGGCGCGGATCATCTCCCCGGTAAGTCTGATACAGCTGGAATATGTTGTACCGGATACCTTGTTGCGCTTCCGGATCCCCTTCGATGACGACATCCGTTTCGTCCCAGATTTCCTGCCAGGCCCTTCGATGCTCTTCTACCAGCGTATTCCAGCCTATGCTCTTGGCTTCGCGTGCCTCGGCCACGGAGTGTTCCACCAATTCACTCCGTTCGTGGTAGAGAGAAGAAGCGATGGCGGTGTATTTGATGAGTGTCACGTTGTCTCCGGGTTTCACGTCGGCACCTACGCTGAAACCGGTCTGCTTTTCCTTTTCTATCCGTATGGGGTTGGCAGTGGTTTCCTTGTTGTTTTTGAAGAATTGGTAAGTCATGGCGTAGCACACTTGTGCATCTTCCCGGCGGGTCTGTGTCCAGAGATAGGCACAGCTGCTGGTAGAACCGGAACGCAGTATGTTCCATATTTTCAGGTTTGGCAGATCGGCATCGTCTACTATATTCCCGTCAAGGATGGGCACGAGTGAGATTCTGCCGGTATAGTTGATGGAAGACACACTGTACTTGATGAGACAGAGGTTGGGTCTTGCCATATTTGTGATATGCTCTACATGGATGCGGAGCTGGTTTCCGCGAGGAGACGTCACCTCCATGTCCCGGTAGGAGATACCTTCCTTCATATCCAGGCGGCGGTTGAAGCTATCGACATCCCAGCCTGCCAAATCGAGTTCCTCATCGATGAGGCGCAGGTTGATGCGGCTCCAGTCGGCAACCTTGGGTATACGGGTGTAATATGGTGGAAATCCGTTCTTCCACCATCCTACGCGGGTTTTGTCCAGGAAAGTGATGCCGGCCACAAATGAACCACGGTAACTGTCACTGCTGTAAGGCTCCTCAAAATACCCTCGTTGCCCGAAACGTCCGTTTCCGAGACTGAATATACTTTCCGACATCCGTTGACGGTCGGGGTGGAATTGGTCTTCGATGATGTTCCATTCATCGGTCTTGAGGTATTTTTTCATGGCGACGTGTTTTCTGTAGTTATCGCCGTAAAGATACGCAATATGCGGAAATAAAAGAGAAAAGTGAGGACAAAAATAGTGAAAGGGGAAGGGAGGGGATTAAAAAAGATAATATAGCACACAGATGACACAGATAAGGCAGATGAACACGGATAAGTTTGTCTAATAATCCGTATTCATCTGCCTTATCTGTGTCATCTGTGTGCAGAAGTAGGAGCTTGATTCTATTTCTCTCCCTTAGTCTCTTTAATTAAATATACACAGAAAGCACCTATTATCAGCATCACTCCTGCCAATACAAGCATATTGATTTCGGGGGGCAGTACTCCTTTGGGAGTAAACAAGGACAGAATACTGCCGCCCAAAGCTGCCGCAATAATCTGCGGAATACAGATGGTACCATTGAAAAGACCTAAGTAGGTACCCATGTGTCCTCCGCTCAGTGCGTTGGTCAGGATGGTGAACGGCAGTGCCAGCATGGCAGCCCATGCACAACCTATCAGCAAGAAGGAAATGAAGAGCATATAAGGGTCGTGTATGAAGTAGGTGGAAATGAAACCTATACCTCCCAGAACAAGGCTGAGTGAGTAGACCCGGCGACGGTCCTTGAACATCGGTATGCAGATGGCCCAAAGCACAGAGCCGATGGCTTGTACGGCAAACAGTACGCCTACCCAGTCGGCGGCATTCTGATATTGCAGGCTCTTGGTGTCGAGTACCACTTTGGTGACACCATCTACCAGGTGCTCTACTGTAGGAGCATCAAAAGCATTGGCAGCGATGCTGCCGTTGGTATAGGTCCACATGAACATAAAAGCAAACCAGCAGAAGAACTGTACCAGTCCGATAGTCCAGAATGCTTTCGGAGCCTTGATGAGCAGCTTCAGCATGTTGGTCTTTTCATGTTCCTCTTCTTCGGTGATGCCGTGATACTCTGCATATTCGGCAGGCGGCATCTCTTTTACTTTGACCGAAGTGTAGATGACGCAGAAGATAAGGATGGCCGCTCCGATGTAGAATGAGTAAATCACCGAGTCGGGGATTACTCCTTGGGGAGCTGTATTGCTGATGCCAATCCATGCAAAGATGAACGGGAAGAGATATCCCACCAGGCTGCCTGCATTGCAGAGAAAACTCTGGATGGAGTAGGCGAGTCCTTTTTGTTTCTCATTCACCATGTCGCCCACCATCATTTTGAAGGGTTGCATGGCCATATTGATGGAGGTGTCGAGGAACATCAGCGATACCAGTCCGAAAATCATGGCTGTACTTACTGCCATGCCGAAGCTTCCGGCATTGGGTAGCAGGCACATGACGAGTACGGCCACCAACGAACCTATAAACAGATAAGGGATGCGCCGCCCGAAGCGTGTCCAGGTCTTGTCACTGGCGGCTCCCACGATGGGTTGTACAATGATACCTGCCAACGGCGGTAATATCCAGAAATAACTCAAATTATGCGGGTCTGCACCCAAAGTGGAAAAGATACGGCTGATGTTTGCACTCTGCAAAGCATATGCAATCTGTACGCCGAGAAAACCAAAGCTGATGTTCCACAGCTTCCAGAAACTTAAATCGGGTTTTACTTTCATGATGGTTTAATATGTTTTATTATTTCGTAGTTCCTCTTATCACCAGATTGGTACGTACTATCTTGTTGTTGCTTTTCTCTTCTCTCTCCAGCTTTCCGGTCAGAATGCTGAAAGCGCTTTTACCTACTTCCTCGCCATGCTGCTCCACGGTAGTCAGCTTCGGGTCGGTGCTTTGGGCAATGGCTCCGTCGGTGAATCCGCAGATGGATACTTCATCGGGAACTTTTACGCCGACCAGTTTGCAGGCATACTGTATGCCCGAAGCTGTCTCGTCGTTGATGGCAAAGAAACCGTCAGGGCGGTTTTCGCTTTCCAGCAGGTCGGGAGTGATGGAGATGGCGCGTTCACGGGTGTCGCACAACAGAATCATGCTGTCGTCCACCGGAATTTTATACTTCTTCATGGCATCCAGGTAGCCGTTCCGGCGATTCTTGGTAATCTCCAGGTGGGGAGCCGCACCATAGAAAAGGATACGCTTGCATCCGGTCTGTATCATGTATTCCACGGCTGCAAAGGAGCCGGCATAGTCGTCCACCACCACTCGCTCGGTTTTCAGCCCCGTACATATACGGTCGTAAAAGACGATGGGAATATCGTTGTTCAGCAGCTCCTGGTAATGGTCGTATTGGGAAGTGTCCTTGGCAAGTGAAGCGATGACTCCGCAGACACGGGCGGCAAGGAACGAATGTACAATTTTCACTTCCTGCTCGTACGATTCGCTGCTCTGCGCCACTATGATGTTATAACCGGCATCTGCCGCCGCTTTCTCAATTCCGCTCAATACGCAGGAAAAGAAGTGGTGTACCAGTTGGGGAACAATGACGCCGATGGTATTGCTGCGGCTTGCGCGGAGGTTTACAGCCAGTACATTGGGCTTGTAGTTATGTTCGCGCGCATAGGCATGTACAAGGTCACGAGTTTCCTTGCTGATGTCCGGATTGTCTTTCAGCGCTCTTGACACGGTGGAAGGGGAGACATTCAGCGCCCGGGCAATATCCTTGATGGTAATCTGCGGTTTATTCATGGTATAGTTTTGAGGACAAAGATAAGGTAAACTTCCCTAATCCGATTGCAAAAATAACGTAATAAGGTAAATTGTGCTTATCTGTTGAGGTTTATCGGGTTGTAAGTTTGTGCAAACGATTGCGGACACCCGTATTTTGACAAATTAAGGTGATATGTAGTTCTATATTTCCTAAATGCTTATATTTGCAGTACGCAATTAATGATGATAACGCCATGAAACACATGAAGTTTTTGACTTTCTTTTTTTGTATTGCCTTTGCCGTATTTGCATGTAGCAGCAATAATGAGACAGACCCCAACGCCGGTGGAATTCCCGATAAGGAGGAACCTCTGGCTACGGACTTTGCTAAAGGTGCCGACATCAGTTGGGTAACGGAGATGGAACATAAGGGTATGAAATTCTACAATGCTTCCGGTGTGGAGACCGATTGTTTCCAGCTGATGAAGGATTTGGGCCTGAATGCGGTTCGACTCAGAGTATGGGTCGACCCCAAAGAACACGATAACTGGTGCAATACGGCCGATTTGGTGACGAAAGCCAAGCGTGCCGCAGAGCTGGGCATGGACGTAATGGTAGACTTCCATTACAGTGACTGGTGGGCCGACCCTGGACAGCAGCATAAGCCTGCTGCATGGAAAGGACTGAACTTGGCCGACTTGAAGAAAGCCATCGCCGACCATACTGCCGATGTACTTAATGCGCTGAAAGCGGCAGGAGTTACTCCCAAGTGGGTTCAGGTAGGTAATGAAATCCGTCCGGGGATGCTTTGGGATGAAGATGCTGCATTGAGTGGTGCGTCCTATGATGTGAGGGAATGTGATGTAAAGGGTTCCAACAGCACTTCCGAGAAAGTGAAATACCGTGAGAACTTTGCCAACCTGGCTGCTTTTATCAATGTAGGATACGATGCGGTAAAGTCCGTCTTTGACGATGCTATTGTCATCGTCCATCTGGACAATGGATATGACAACGAATTGTATACCTGGTTCTTTAATGAACTGAAAGCCAATGGCGGTAAGTGGGATATGATAGGCATGTCGCTCTATCCTTACTGGACGATGCTCGAGCACAAGGAATATACAGCTGATAGAACTATCACCGAGTGTATTGCCAATATTAATAGTGTAGCCCGGAAATACAACTGTGACGTGATGGTGGTGGAAACCGGCATGGAGTGTGCTGACGACAAAGGGAATCTGGCAAGTGCTTCCGTGCTGGCAGAAGGGAAACGCCAACTGGCACGTATCCTGAAAGAGTGCAAGGAGAATACCGGCGGACGCTGCAAGGGCGTGTTCTACTGGGAACCGGAATGCAGGCCGAACCAATATCGGCTGGGGGCATTCACTGAAGACGGCCGCCCCACTGTGATAATGGATGCTTTTAAATAATTATATTAACAAAATCTTTTAAAGAAGAATGAGAAAGACAATACTTATCTTTTCCTGCTGCGCTTTTTTTGCCTTGGCGGCAATGGCGCAGCGTACAGAAGCATTGTTGGAAAAGAACTGGAAGTTCACCAAGGGAGATGTTCCCGAAGCAACACAAACAAATTTCGACGACAGTAAGTGGGAAACAGTGACCATTCCTCATGATTGGGCCATCTTTGGTCCGTTCGACCGTAACAACGATTTGCAGGAGGTAGCGGTTACGCAAGACCTTGAAAAGCAAGCTTCCGTAAAGACCGGGCGTACCGGAGGGTTGCCTTATGTGGGTGTCGGTTGGTATCGTACGGCTTTTGATGCTTCTGCAGACAAGCAGGTCACTCTGGTTTTCGATGGTGCAATGAGTGAGGCTCGGGTCTATGTCAATGGGAAAGAAGCTTGTTTCTGGCCTTTCGGATATAACTCTTTTCATTGCGATGTTACCGGTTTGCTGAATGCCGACGGTAAAAACAATGTGCTGGCTGTCCGTCTGGAAAACAGACCCCAGTCCTCCCGTTGGTATCCGGGGGCGGGATTGTATCGCAATGTCCGCCTAGTTACTACGGAACGTGTCCATGTTCCGGTTTGGGGTACACAGCTCACCACACCGCATGTTTCTGCTGAATACGCTTCCGTGCGTCTGCGTACTACAATACGGAATGCCGGTGATGCGGATGTTCGTATTTCTACTGATATTATTGCGCCGGACGGTAAGATAGTAGCCCGTAAGGATAATAGCCGGAAAATTAATCACGGACAGCCATTTGAGCAGAATTTTCTGATAAATGCTCCGTCTCTGTGGTCCCCTGAGACACCTTATTTATATAAGGCAGTATCTAAGATTTATGTAGATGGCAAACAGACTGACGAATATACCACGCGTTTTGGTATCCGCAGCATTGAGATTATAGCTGATAAGGGATTCTTCCTGAATGGTAAGCACCGTAAATTCCAGGGGGTATGCAATCACCACGATTTGGGCCCGTTGGGTGCGGCTGTCAATGTGGCTGCTCTTCGCCGTCAGTTGACATTATTGAAGGATATGGGATGTGATGCAGTCCGTACCTCCCACAATATGCCTACACCCGAATTGGTGGAACTCTGTGACGAGATGGGCTTTATGATGATGTTGGAACCTTTCGATGAATGGGATATTGCCAAATGTGAGAATGGTTATCACCGCTATTTCAACGAATGGGCAGAAAAGGATATGGTAAACATGCTGCATCATTATCGGAACAATCCTTGTGTGGTAATGTGGAGTATAGGAAATGAGGTTCCTACCCAATGTAGTCCCGAGGGCTACAAAGTGGCTTCTTTCCTGCAGGATATTTGCCATCGCGAAGACCCTACACGCCCCGTTACTTGCGGTATGGACCAGGTAACTTGCGTGCTTGCCAACGGGTTTGCGGCAATGATTGATGTACCCGGTCTTAATTATCGGGCTCACCGTTATGTGGAGTCTTATGAGACTCTTCCACAGAATATTGTGCTCGGTTCGGAGACGGCTTCCACTGTAAGTTCTCGTGGTGTCTATAAATTTCCCGTACAGAAGGGAGCCAGTGTGATGTACGATGACCATCAGTGCTCCGGTTATGATGTGGAGTGTTGTTCCTGGTCGAATCTTCCCGATGAGGATTTTGCTTTGGCTGATGATTATGACTGGACAATCGGACAGTTCGTCTGGACAGGTTTTGATTATTTGGGTGAGCCTTCTCCTTATAGTACGGATTCCTGGCCCAGCCACAGCTCCGTTTTCGGTATCATAGACTTGGCAGGCCTCCCCAAAGACCGTTTCTATCTGTACCGCAGCCTATGGAACAAGCAGGCAAATACCTTGCATGTCCTTCCGCACTGGACGTGGCCGGGCAGGGAAGGGGAGAATACTCCGGTTTTTGTTTACACCAGCTATCCCAGTGCCGAACTGTTCGTCAACGGAAAGAGTTATGGCAAACAACGGAAACTTACTGCTGATGAAAGCCGTGCTTTGGAAGGCCGGGACTCCCTTGCTTTGCAGCGTCGCTATCGCTTGATGTGGATGGATGTTCCTTATGAACCGGGCGAAGTGAAAGTGGTGGCTTATGATGCTTCCGGCAAGCCTGCAGAAGAAAAGGTGATTCGTACCGCTGGCAAGCCCCATCATCTGGAGCTGGTTGCCGACCGCACCCACTTGTCTGCCGATGGTAAGGACCTGGCATATATCACAGTCCGTGTCGTGGATAAGGACGGTAACCTTTGTCCGGCAGACAGCCGCATGGTAAACTTCTCGGTGAAGGGTGCCGGAAAATATCGCGCTGCTGCCAATGGAGATGCTACCAGCCTCGATTTGTTCCATCTGCCCAAGATGCCGGCTTTCAGCGGTCAGCTGACGGCTATTGTGCAGAGTGGCGAGCAAGCCGGTGAGATTGTGTTTGAGGCAAGGGCTAAAGGATTGAAGTCCGGAAAGCTGGTACTTTATACTTCAGAGAAATAAATAGCACTATTTGCTTCCACTCTACCACACCTGCTCTGTAACCCTTTGTTCATCGGTGTTTGAGGTGCGGTGGAAGCAACAGAAAAAGGTGGAAGCAAATTTTGCTTCCACCTCTGTTTTTAGGGCCGATATGATGTTAACTTGTTGTAATGTAACAAGTTAATATCATGTCGGCCATTTTGTTAATATCGTGTTAATGGCATATTAATATTGTGCAGACACGTTATTCATATCCTGAAAGTATGTTGCTTGGTTCATACATGCATGGCATTTCTTCAGTAAAAGCTTTGTGTTTCTTTTGTTTTGTCTTGATGTTGTGTAGTACTTAACGGTCGTAAAGCGATTTGTTGACGGCCGTAAAGCGATCTGTCAACGGCCATCGACAAATCGCCTAACGGCCGTTAGGCGGTGAAAATCTCTGTACTTTAGCAGAATAAACATATATGTTATGTGCAAGAATGCCACATGTAGAGTGGAGAGAAGCGCTGTATTATGATATATCAAGTGATTTTTCTATCTTGTGCAACCGCATGCAATCGTTTGCACTGTTCGTTTTCCACATTTTACACTCTCTTTATACTTTACTAAAGTAATAAAGCATATTTTTGTTGCGTCATGCTTTAGGTACTTGAAAGACGTTAGAAAGCGAAAGTACGAAAATTATTTTTCGAATAATATATATAGGTAATTAATATTGTTAACTTTAATTTATTAAATGCATGAAGCAAGTTAATCTTAGAATCTGTCAAACGATTCTTACCCTAATGTTAGGGTTATTCTTGTCTGTAGGCGCTTATGCACAGAACATCACCGTGAAAGGGCATGTAAAAGATGCTTTGGGAGGAGTGATAGGCGCAAATGTAGTGGAAAAAGGAAATTCCACGAATGGTACAATCACTGACCTTGATGGTAATTTTACATTGACAGTTCCTCAGGGAGCTACGTTGGTCGTGTCTTTTATCGGATACAAGACGCAAGAAGTAGCTGCTGCTCCTTCAGTAATTATTACATTACAAGATGATGCGGAATTGTTGGGCGAGGTGGTCGTAATTGGTTACGGTACAGCCAAAAAGAATGATTTGACTGGGTCTGTTACGGCTATTAGTGCAGATAAAATGGTAAAAGGTGCTGTTACATCTGCTACTGATATGTTGGTTGGTAAAGCTGCCGGTGTAAGTGTGATTACTGACGGTGGTGCTCCGGGAGCTGGTGCTACAATTCGTGTGCGTGGCGGTTCTTCTATGTCTGCATCCAATAATCCGTTGATTGTTATTGACGGTGTGCCTGTAGATGACGGTGGTATTAATGGTATGTCAAATCCTTTGGCTACTGTCCATCCCAATGATATTGAGACTTTTACTATTTTGAAAGATGCTTCTGCAACAGCCATTTATGGTTCTCGTGCATCTAACGGTGTTATTATTATTAATACTAAAAAAGGAAAGTCTGGACGTGTACAAGTTGGTTATAGCGGTACATTCTCTATTAATACAAGACCCAATAAAGTAGATGTAATGTCTGCAAATGAATTTAGAGAATTTGTGACTTCTAAATTCGGTGAATCAAGTGCTCAGTTTAAAGCATTAGGTCAGGCAAATACTGATTGGCAGGATGAAATATTCAAAACCTCTTTCAGTACAGACCACAATGTTAATGTTTCTGGTGCTATACCACACATGCCCTATCGTGTATCAGTTTCTTATACCAATGAAAATGGTATATTGAAGACTTCTAATATGGAGCGTTTGACTGGTGCTATTAGCTTGAATCCTAATTTCTTTGATAAGAAATTGAATATTCAGTTGAATGTGAAAGGTATTTATAATACAAACCGTTTTGCAGATACTGGTGCAATAGGTATGGCGACGCAATATGATCCGACACAGCCTATTTACATGGATGGAAATCCCTATGGTAACGGCTACTTTATGTATATGAAAAGTGGCAATAATCCTACACCGGTTGATATTGGTTTGGCTAATCCCGTTTCTATTTTAGATTCAAAGCATGACGAATCAACTGTTTATAGAAGTATTGGTAATGCACAAATTGACTATAAGTTTCATTTCCTGCCCGAATTGAGAGCAAACTTGAATTTAGGTTACGACGTGTCTAAGAGTGAAGGTGATGTTATTATAGAAGATAATGCTCCTATGACTTGGTGCCAAGGTAACTATAAAACTGGTTTTGGGGAAAATAGCAGCTATTATCAATTGAAGCGGAATACATTGCTGGATTTCTATTTGAATTATGCTAAAGAGTTTGGTGCACATCATGTCGATGTTATGGGCGGTTATTCTTGGCAGCATTTCTATAATTCTACATGGACCAAATATCCTTATTCTACAGTAAAAGCTGAAGAAACTGGTAAGGAATTCTATAAGGATATGGAAGATTATTCAACTGAAAACTATCTTGTTTCTTTCTTTGGGCGTTTGAATTATACATTATTGAATCGTTATTTGGTGACATTTACCTTGCGTAATGATGGTTCTTCACGTTTCAATAAAGACAATCGTTGGGGATTATTTCCTTCAGTTGCTTTGGCATGGAAGATGAAAGAAGAGAATTTCTTGAAGGGAGTGGATTGGCTTTCTGATTTGAAGTTGCGTTTGGGCTATGGTATTACTGGTCAGCAAAACCTGAATAATGGTGACTATCCTTATATGGTTCGCTATATGTATTCCAAAGCTGGAGCAAATTATTATTTTGGTAATAACAAGTATTCATTGATTGCTCCTCAAGCTTATGATGAAAACTTGAAATGGGAAGAAACTACAACTTACAATATTGGATTGGATTTCGGTGTATTGAACAACAAATTGACAGGTACTCTTGATTTGTATTATCGTAAAACTGATGATTTGCTGAATACGGTTACAGCTCCTGCCGGTACAAACTTTAGTAACCAGTTGTTGACGAATGTAGGTACATTGGAGAATAAAGGTATTGAACTTACTTTGACGGCTCATCCTATCACGACAAAAGATTGGGACTGGACATTGAGTTATAACATCTCTTATAATAAAAATGAAATTACCAAATTGACATTTAATGATGACCCGGCTTATAAAGGTGTGATTCATACTGGTATTGATGGAGCAACCGGTTATAATATCATGATAAATGCTGTTGATCATCCTTATAATTCATTCTATGTATGGGAACAACTTTATGATAAGGCTGGAAATCCGATAGAAGGTGCTTATGTTGATCAAAATGGGGATAATAAAATAGACGAAGAAGATTTGGTCGCTTACAAAAAGTCTGCTCCTGACGTATTTATGGGATTAACTTCTCAATTGTCTTATAAGAATTGGGATTTGTCATTTGCTTTGCGTGCAAGTATTGGAAACTATGCTTATAACAATGTACAATCCAATCGTGAGGCTTGGGATGGTTCACAAATGTATGACCAAACTGGTTTCTTGAAAAATCGTTTGACTTCTGCATGGAAAACAAATTTCAAGACAGGGCAATATCGTTCTAGTTACTATGTTCAGAATGCTTCTTTTGTACGGATGGACAATATTTCATTAGGATACACTTTTAACAAGCTGTTCAATGATAAACAAAGTGCACGTGTTTATGTCACGGTACAGAATCCGTTTGTTATTACCAAATATGATGGTTTGGATCCTGAAATTAGCGGTAGTGGAGTTGATAATAATATCTATCCTCGCCCTCGTGTATTTATGCTGTCTCTTATACACATCTGACGCTGCCGACGATCTTACGCG
>ENA-OZAK01000248-OZAK01000248.1-human-gut-metagenome-genome-assembly--contig:-NODE-248-length-20635-cov-6.317104_pt1 | contig 20635 bp, 27 predicted proteins | sample MGYA00244209_ERZ653502 | MGnify/ENA primary metagenome ERZ653502 (study PRJEB26926, sample SAMN06164928) | human gut metagenome | biome: ENVO:00009003; feature: ENVO:2100002; material: ENVO:00002003... | reverse complement strand
AGGACGTTTTCTGCCGCTACAAAACGCAGCAGGGCTACCTCGTGCACCGCAAGGCCGGATGGGACACTCACGGACTGCCCGTGGAACTGGGCGTCGAGAAGAAGCTCGGCATCACCAAGGAAGACATCGGCAAGAAGATCTCCATCGAGGAGTACAACCGCACGTGCCGCGAGGCGGTGATGGAGTTCACGGGCAAGTGGGAGGACCTCACGCGCAAGATGGGCTACTGGGTCAACATGGACGACCCGTACATCACCTACGACAACAAATACATCGAGACGCTGTGGTGGCTCCTGAAGCAGCTCTTCGACAAAGGGCTGCTCTACAAGGGCTACACCATCCAGCCCTACTCGCCCGCCGCCGGAACGGGCCTCTCGACCCACGAACTGAACCAGCCCGGCTGCTACCGCGACGTGAAGGACACGACCTGCACGTCGCAGTTCCGCGTGATCCGCGACGCGAAGAGCGAGAAACTCTTCGAAGGAATCGAAGGTGAACTCTATTTCCTGGCCTGGACCACCACGCCGTGGACGCTGCCTTCGAACACGGCGCTGGCCGTAGGCCCTGCGATCGAATACGTGAAGGTCAAGTGCCTCAACCCCTACACCGACCGGCCGCAGACGGTCATTCTGGCCAAAGAGCTACTGGGTTCCTACTTCACCAAGAAGATGGAAGGCACATACGAGATCATGGAGGGGAGCTGGAAAGGTCCCGAGCTGGAAGGCATCCGCTACGAGCAGCTGATCCCGTGGGTGAAGCCGGAAGGCGACGCCTTCCGCGTGATCGTCGGCGACTACGTGACCACCTCGGACGGTACGGGCATCGTGCACATCGCCCCGACGTTCGGCGCCGACGACGACCGCGTGGCCAAGGCCGCCGGCATCCCGCCGCTCTTCATGGTCGACCGCGCGGGCAAGAACCAGCCGATGGTCGACAGGCAGGGCAAATTCTTTTTGATCGAAGACCTCGACCCGGAGTTCGTGAAGACGCACGTCGACGCCGCGAAATACGGGGAGTATGCGGGCCGCTACGTGAAGAACGCCTACGACGAGCGGCTGAGCGAGACCGACCCGACGCTGGACATCGACATCGCGGTGATGCTGAAAGCCGAAAACAAGGCCTTCAAGATCGAGAAGCACACCCACTCCTACCCCCACTGCTGGCGCACGGACAAACCCGTGCTCTACTACCCGCTCGACTCGTGGTTCATCCGCACCACGGCGCTGCGCGAGCGGATGATCGAACTGAACAAAACGATCCGCTGGAAACCCGAATCGACCGGAACGGGCCGCTTCGGCAAGTGGCTCGAAGGACTGGTGGACTGGAACCTCTCGCGTTCGCGCTTCTGGGGAACCCCGCTGCCCGTATGGGCCACGGAGGACTACTCCGAGGTGAAGTGCATCGGTTCGGTCGAAGAGCTGATGGGCGAAATAGAGCGTTCGATAGCGGCGGGCGTCATGCAGGAAAACCCGTACAGGAATTTCAGGGTCGGCGACATGTCGAAGGAGAACTACTCGACCGAGAACATCGACCTGCACCGCCCCTATGTCGATTCGATCGTGCTGGTCTCGTCGAAGGGCGAGCCGATGAGGCGCGAATCGGACCTGATCGACGTGTGGTTCGACTCGGGCGCCATGCCCTATGCGCAGGTGCACTACCCGTTCGAGAACAAGGAGGGCTTCGGCCAGGTCTACCCCGCCGACTTCATCGCCGAGGGCGTCGACCAGACGCGCGGCTGGTTCTTCACGCTGCACGCCATCGCCTCGATGCTCTTCGACTCGGTGGCTTTCAAGAATATCATTTCGAACGGTCTGGTGCTGGACAAGAACGGCAACAAGATGTCGAAACGCCTGGGCAACGCCGTCGATCCGTTCGAGGTGCTCGATACCTACGGAGCCGACGCGACGCGCTGGTACATGATCTCCAACTCGCAGCCGTGGGACAACCTCAAGTTCGACAGGGACGGCGTCGACGAAGTGCGCCGCAAATTCTTCGGAACGCTCTACAACACCTACTCGTTCTTCGCCCTCTACGCCAACGTGGACGGCTTCACGGGCCGTGAAGAGGAGGTTCCGATGGAGAAGCGTCCCGAAATCGACCGCTGGATCATCTCGCTCCTGAATACGCTGGTGAAGAACGTTACCGAATCTCTCGAAGACTACGACCCGACTCCAGCGGCCCGCGCCATTCAGGAGTTCGTGGGCGAAAACCTCTCGAACTGGTACGTGCGCCTCAACCGCAAGCGGTTCTGGGGAGGCGGCATGTCGGAGGACAAACTGGCGGCCTATCAGACGCTGTACACCTGTCTTGAGACCGTCACAATGCTCGCAGCGCCGTTCGCACCGTTCATCTCCGACCGCATCTTCACGGACCTCAACGCCGTGAGCGGCCGCCACAAGGACGAATCGGTGCATCTCGCGGCGTTCCCGACGGCCGACGAACGGCTGATCGACGCCCGCCTCGAAGAGATGATGTCGCTGGCGCAGAAGGTCTCGTCGATGGTGCTGGCCCTGCGCCGCAAGGTGTCGATCAAGGTGCGCCAGCCGCTGACCAAAATCCTGATCCCGGTGCTCGACCCCGCGACGGCGGAGCATATTTCGGCCGTGAAGAACCTCATTATGAACGAGGTCAACGTGAAGGAGATCGAGCTGATCGAAAAGACCACGGGGCTGATTACCAAACGCATCAAGCCCAACTTCAAGACCCTCGGGCCGCGTTACGGCAAGTGGATGAAGCAGATCGCCGCCCTCGTCGCGGAGTTCTCGCAGGAACGTATCGCCGAGGTGGAGGCCGCGCCGGAAACGGTGCTCGACCTCGGAGCGGAGCGGATCACCGTGACGCCCGCCGACTTCGAGATCACCTCGGAAGACATGCCCGGATGGCTCGTCGCCTCGGAGGGAAAACTCACCGTGGCGCTCGACATTACCGTCACCGAGGAGCTGAAAGCCGAAGGTGTGGCACGCGAGTTGATAAACCGCATCCAGAATATCCGCAAGGACTCCGGATTCGAGGTCACGGACAAGATCCGCGCAGAGATCGAACAGAAGCCCCTGGTGGCCGACGCAATCGCCCGATTCGCCGGTTACATCGCTTCGCAGACCCTCGCCGTGGAGGTTCGTCCGGCAGCGGAACCGGCAGGCGAAACGGTCGTCGAAACCGACGTGGACGACGAACCGCTGCGCATCGCCGTGACGCGGATATAGCCCCTTGATATATTCCGGTAAAATTTGGTAATATCGGAATTATTGCTTAATTTTACAGTAAACCTTAAAAGAGAGGAGATTATTATGGCAGACGAAAGAACCAGATACAGCGACGCCGAACTCGAAGAGTTCCGGCAGCTTATCCTGAAAAAGCTTGAGAACGCGCGTGCGGACTACGAGCTGCTGCGCGCCACGATCACCCATACCGCCGACAACGATACGGAAGACACATCGCCGACGTTCAAGGTGCTGGAGGAGGGCGCCGCAACTCTTTCCAAAGAGGAAAGCGGTCGTTTGGCTGCCCATCAGATGAAATTTATCCGCAACCTCGAAATGGCGCTTGTACGCATCGAGAACAAGACGTACGGCATCTGCAAAACGACCGGAAAGCTCATTCCCAAGGAGCGGCTGATGAAAGTGCCCCACGCCACGGAATGCATCGAGGCCAAAGAGGGCCGCAGATAAGGCGGGGAAGGGATGCCCCCCATTCCACGCTGGACGGAAAATGGAAAAAGACGACCTTCGGGCCGTCTTTTTCGTCTTCTATAATCCACAAATCGAAAAGGTGCGTTTAAAAAAATCGAAAAGGTGTGTTTGGGAGAAAAAGAAAGAGGAAGTAACGTCTTCCTCTTTTTCTATGTTTTGGAGTTAGCAGTCCAGTTCCTGCTCGAAGTATTCTCGAACGAAATGTTTTCGGTCTCGGTCACATAGCTTTTCAACAGCCTTTCGATAGCAAGATAATGCCATTTTATCGGAAGGTACAGATGTCGGTGAACCGGCCCCCATGTCGTCAGCAATACTCTTCGCATGATCACTGTATATCATGTTCGCCACAACCCACAGGGCATTTGCATTGTAATACGGTTCTTTCTCCGTTACGCCTCCAAGTCGTTCAATGGTTTGCAGAAATGTATCTTTACTCCATTTTCCACCAATGCTATCGTCCTGATTGACCAATGAAGCATTGATTGTTTTGGCCTCTGAATCTGTAAGATAATTATTCCAACAAACGGCTTGCAATTTATCCAGCCATATCTGGGCTGTTGCCGGAGCGGTATCCGCAATTCGATCAAATGCCCACTTATCCGCGTCGAAAAATATTTGCCGATTGTGTTTGTCGTCCGCGTCGGTCATTTTCCGGTGCAGCCATCCATAGCGTTCTTTTAATTCGATTGAAGTCATGTTTCAACAGTTTTTACACGCCGGAACGCGGGGAAGCGGTTTGTAGCTTCCAATCAGAACCGGAGCATTAGTTATTGTTATCGGCGTTTCCGTCGTTTTCGGGGTTCCGTTTTCGATTTGTTTGTTGTTCTTTGCCATAGTTTTGAATAGATATTGTTCAATTCCATATATACAAATCCCATCCAATTAGCCGCATAGGCAGCCAATAAAGATAGCCCTATCGCAAGGAGAATGTTACACCCGTAGCAAAGCAACACTCCCAATACGGTCCAAAACGATAGGCATTTCGGGCATCCCATGATCTGGTTGCCGATTTGTGCTACCTTTTCAGCCAGTCCGAGGTGTTGTGCTATGGTTGCACACACCATTGCGAATAGGGCTATCCACAGCATACCGCTACGCTGTTGGTGCTGCGGCCGTAGCCACCGTTACGGTGATCGGCGTCTCCGATACAAATGTCCGGCTGCACGGCTGGCAGGCTGATGCCGCCACGGCGTTCATCGCGGCTCCCTGCTCGATGGTTACGGTGGGTGTCGATGCCGACTGAATGGGAATCGTGAAATCCTGCGAGAGAGGTTGCTGCTTGGTGCATCCGCAGCCGCCGTTACACGGAACATAGGAGATGATGCCCTCAACATGGACGGTAGCCACATAACGTCCGGTACCAACTTGTGACAGCGATTTCAACGAAAACTGCGGATTGAATACCGGAGTGTTGTCTGCGCACGTCGGATAGCAAAGCCGCTGGGTGATGTTCACCTCATAAAAGTACGGCGAAGCCACCGATCCGGCTGCCAGAACGGGTGTAATAACAGCCGATTGAATTTTGTTACAGCTCATAAAATGGGTAATTATTTAGTTTTGCCTCCTACTGTCTCTATTTTTTCATCCGCGCCGGAGGCATTAGGCTCGGAGGTAGGGTATAGTGCATCGTATATCGCATTGATTTTTGCCTCCATGTTGTCCATACGGGCATGAATTGCGACTATGTTGTCATTGGTTACCTGCACGCCGAACAGTGTCTGCTCGAAGATGTTCCGCGGTTGACGCGTCTCCTGGGGATTCGTAGTCTCACTCATCGTTTCAGAAAGTTTTGCACGAAAAAATTGTTCTTGTATTTTACGAGCAGGTCTTTGAGTTTGGATGCCGTAACGAGTCCTCCATGCTGGTAGTTCTCGTTCACGAAATCATAGGCTGCCTGCTGCACTTCACGGGCTTCCTGCTCGGATTCAGCATATATGTATACTTCAATCTTATAGGGTTGCATGGCTTACAATTTCGGTAGAGGTGGAACATCTGCGACGGGAGCGGAAGCACTAACGGCGCTTATAGGCTCTCCGCTTTTCATCGCCCGGAAAAGGTTATAAGCTCCCACAAGTTTTTCCTGGTTGGCATCGGCCCAACCGAAAAGGTCTCCAATCGTTGTTTTTGCCTGCTGAAGCATTGAAGGAGCCACCGGATCGAAGTCCGGAACATTCTGCATATCCTTCATATAGAAATCATACATCCGTTCCATTGTAGCCACATCACCTTGATACATTTGCATAAGGGATCGTTTTAAGGCATCTTTGGAGGTTGTGCGTATCATTTCCATATTATGGAATTCTTTTCTGTTGAACAACATATCGTAGCGGTTTTTAAGGGTAAGGGTGGGACGGTTTCCCATCCCACCCTGCAGGCGCTAATCCTGGCACGTGTCGCACCCGCACGGCTTGGGAGCCGAGTAGCGGGCCACGCGGAGGAAATTGCAACCTCCGATAGCCGAATTCAGGCCATTGCTGTTGTTGTTGATTGCACTGGCAAGTGCCATCGCTTCAGCAGCGGCCAGGGCATTTGCTCCGGCGCCTGCCCCCGCGCCTGCTCCGGCACGTACGTCGACGTACTGGCTGATCGTAGGCGCGTGATTGTTCTGCCACGTTTCACGCGACAGACGATCCTGGAGCTGCGTCTGGGCGAGGATGTCGATGGACTTGGCATTGCCTGCAGCTGCATTTTCAGCAGCCTTGTAACGGGCTTTCGATGCCTGATTCGCACCCCAGATCCCGGCCAAAGCCAACAGCAGGGCACCGCCTCCCAAGCCTGCCGCCAAGCCGATACCCGTGGCGGCCATACCGTCTCGCCGACGGCCACAGTCGTCATAACCATAAGCCCGACGGCCGCCATGCGCGGTATCCCACATTGCCAGGTCGCCAGCCGTTAAATAATTACCTTCCATGTTTACATGTTTTTGTTCGCCTCTTTTCTCTTTGGCGCTTGAGACGGTAGAAGCTCCTGCCGCACTACAAAAGTGCGATAAACCGAAACACGATACAATCAATCAATTCCTTCCTGTTTCCGAATGATTTCCCAATGAATTCGCAACATTTTACTTTGTAAAAGACGGACATCAAAATGTTCTATGGCATAATATACCGTTCGTCGTGTACAGCCAATAAAATCGGCTATGTCAGTCGGATAAAATCCACACTGACTTAATGAATATATCAGCAGATGTCTTGCGTCTACTGTATCCGTAGAAATATCGTTCGAAAGGATTTGCTCGGGCTTCAATTCCGTCCTTTGCGCGACACTTTCAAGCAATTTTGCAAACAGCTCTTTCTTTTTCATCTTTTTCGATTATATTTGTATACCCCTACATACAAAAATCCCACGCTACAATCAAGCTAAAGCTCTCAATGTCGGCGTGGGAAACACGTGAGTGTAGGGGTATACTCGAAGACGTTGGGGGCTTTTTCATGCCCCCTATATTATGGATTTATCAGTCTTGCATGGGCGGACGTTCGCTGTGCGGGATATAAGGATATTTTCTATTGGAGATATACCCTATCCAAGCGAACAGATGCTTCCACCAGAGACGAGTATACGATCGTCTATGTTCGTTGTAGATGGCCTCTGTTTCGAAGCAACTGCTGCCATAGGCCCGATCGTAAGGCGGCAGCAGGATCTCGATGCCGACTGAAATGCCGTAGATGATGAACGGTGCCAGAATAGAAACCGTCATCCACCACCATGACCCTCCCGTCATAGAGATAAGTCCCGCGTTGATTACAAGGCATGCCGCCACGATTTCCAGCTGCTGCCGCATGTGTATCTTTTCGTGGTTGTACAGTCTTTCGGTCAGCTCCTTCCCTCGCTTGATGAACAACCAAAACAACACCGTCAAAGCTGTGAATCGCCCGAACGGTATTATATTGTTATAAATAATTTTCATCGCTTTTTCCTTTTAAGTTCGATGTATTCGGTGTAGACAATGTTGGTGTGGGGATTCGACGACACGACCTCCTGGCGTATTGCCTTCGTCCCCCATCGGATAAAGAGGAACCGCCGCGGAACCCGGTGGACAATCTGCTGTAGGGTGTCAACGCTCACGACACGACAGCTTGCCGAATCGTCGCGGATCACTCCGTCCACACTCACATGGCGGTCCGACCACCTGAAAACCTTCGCTTCGGGGACTTTCGGCAGTCCGGAGAATTTCCGATCGAGGGCGGCTTTTACCGAATCGGCGGCCCTTCGCACCCCTGCGCCGTATTTCTCCCACGCGGACGGCTGCGGGCCTGCGGATTCCAGAGGTGCCGTGATCTGCACCTCGGTCCGCGTGGCCGTCATGGCTGCCGCCTCCAGCCGCCGGACCTTAATCCGCAGTTCCCGGATCGTGGCGCCGAGTTGTTTGTTGTAGCGCTCCAGCTCCGAGGCCCGGAGTTCGAGCACCTGCCGGGATGCGGCGTGTTTTCCGCTGGCCGTCCGGTAGAACTCCACGCTGTCGGTCAATACCTCGATGTTGGACTGGACACGCCTGCGCTCGGCCCGTTCGCCTCGCAGGCGGACCGTTTGGATCCACAACAATCCCGACAGCACCAAAAGGGCCATAATCAGATAGCGTTTCATAGTACCTGCCAATCGTCGGCGAAAATGTCCTCCCATGTGGGGATGTAGGACGTTGCATGGGATTTCGAGCAGTCGTCGTTTGCTTCGATGATCAGCACCTGGTCGTGATACGATATGCTGCCGTCTCCCATCGTTCCGATGAACGCCTTCGCGCAATCCGGCAGACTGGTCATGCGTGGCGCTACTTCCGCCGGCACGGTCTGCGGAATCTGTTTGACAATGAACTTACCAGCCCATGCGGGACTTGAAAAACGGGCGACCGCCTTTCCCTCGTTGAGCCGGTCGATGATTTCGGAGAATTTCATACGTTTTGATATTTTGATGTTAAAGTAAACCTTCTGTCTCTACGATCCGCGCCACGGTGTCGATGATGCCCGCCATCACTTCGGCGTAGTTCGGTGCCGTAGCGTACTTCGCCCCGGTGTCGTCCACCAGCCGCCGGGCAAACTCTTTCGGGTCGTCCCGGTAGGGCCACGCATCGGCATATCCCGGTTTGCGGAGCAGTTCCAGATGGTTGTCGAGGCATTCATCCAGCGACGCGAAATTCCGGAAATACCGATAGACCCGGTATTTGTATTTGCACGGCCCGACGTGTTCGATCGACACAACTTGCTCCGGGGCTTTGAACTTCACATTCGGGGTCTTGAAATACTCGGTCGTCAGTTCCAGCGACACCGGGCCGGTCCACTTGCTACCTTTCGTAATCCCGAAGATGTTGTTGCCGATTCCTTTGATCTTCCAACCTGTTTCGAGTGCCGCCTGGGCCGTCACGAACAAAGGGCTGACCCCACCAGCCCGGTAAAGCCGGTCTGCAGCCGGATAAATCTTCCGGACAAATTCGATCTGTTCTTTTCTTGCCATGTTGGTTAATTCTTGGTTAGTTTTCCTGTGCTGCCGTCCAAATACTTTTTAGCCTCGTCCACCGGGACCTGCATCTTGCGGGCGACCTCCCCGGCCAGCACCTCGCGGAATATGCGCAGGAACCGCATCTTCGGGTTCACGATCAGCGCCGAGCCGCCCATCGACCAAAGTTCGACCAGACAGATCAGCGTGCATATGGCGATCACCGCGAGCTGCGATTCCAGGTTGGCCATGCGTTCGAGCAGCACGAATCCGACGATCACGGAGGCATACAGCGCCAGTTTCGACAGCATGCCGTGCCGTCCCAACTCGGAAAGCGCGAAATGCCCGCGTTTGATCTGTGCCGCGATTCCCCAGACGGTATCGAGAGCCACGCAAATCACGACGGCATTGATGGCCGTCTCGTATCCTGCAAAGAAGTTCATAACGAAAATGCCGGCCGCCGCGATCCAGCCATAAACTGTCTGGAATATCTCGCCCAGTTTACAGCCGAGGTTAACGATTATTTCAGTCAGGCGGCTCATCTTATCTCGCAGTTAGGGTAAACACGACGAACACCACCCATCCTACGGCACCTCCTGCGAGCGTCCATAGAATGTCCTGCATGTCGGCTTTCGGGTCGATCTTGCGCTCCTTTAAAATGGCGGCCGTCAAGACGGCGATCATCGACACCAGCAAAGGCAACCACCGCCACCAGGTGCCCAACGGCACGGCCACGATCAACGCCGCGGAGGCGATGACCGCCCCGACTGCGAAGTGTTGGTATCTATCCTTGGCAATGGCGTTGAGCCATCCGACGAGTTTATTGATAAGTCTTTTCATATATTTGCGGTATTTTGAGAGTTAGGCCGACAGGTTACTTATCCGGGAATAGCTCCCTGATCTCGGCCTTTTTGGCCAGGTATAAGGCCTTCTGCTCGTCGGCTTCGAGTATCTTGCCCTCGGCCATATAGCCCTCGTAGGCCATCAGATATTGGTCCGCCTCGGCCCGGTATGCGGCCTCTCGGAGTTGTTCGGGATTCGGCATCAGCTCCGGTTCGGGCGCGTACTCCTCCCAGCCGACCCGGATACGGTCGGCCTCCTCGGTGTATGTCTCCCGGTAATGCTTCGGTGGGTCGGACGGTTCCGGCTGCTCGTCGAAGATCACCTCTTTGTATCCAAGCGGGATCAGTTTGTCCGGCCTGGGATTGCAGACCAGCCCTTCGGCGGTCCGAATTGAATTGGGCGCGTACTTCAGACGCCCGTCGATCAGTTTTGCGTAGTTGTTCATTGTTTTCGGTTTATTTGATGATTATCTGCGGCGCACCGGACGCAGTCAGGTCATATCCTCCGTCACTTTGCAATAGCGGCGGCAGGTATTCGTCGTTAAGCGGGAGATTCTTGCTGCTGTCGAGCCAGGAAATGGCGACACCTTCGTCAACTTCAATGGAAAGCACACGAAGTTCCAGCCAAGAATCCGCATTTAAGCTATCGACCAGATAAGCCATATTACCCAGTCCGTATGTAATAACTGTCGTAATTGGTGACCCTTCATTGACCGGCAACGCTAATTTCAATGACGGATCATTCGGAGATACATTGTTCTGCGAGGAGTATATATCATAATTGCATCTGTACTCCACGGTTATTTTTACTGGAACCTTTTTTGATAAATACCGATACCAATAGTCGCAATATAATGATATACGCGCATTATTCGCACTCGGCTTGGCTTCGAAACGCATGAAGTCCCCGGAAAAGCCATTGGCTTGCGGAACGCCGAATTGATAACCCGTTACAGCGCTGGCATTAGGCATAAATACCATGGCACTCGGTGTGTATGCACCGATGGGAAATACCATTTGTGGAAAATCACGTTTTTGGGCGATCATCAGATTCTGCGGCAAATACTCGGCGATGCATCCGACAAACTCAACGCTATCTACGGTGATCGTCAGTTGCTTGTCCTCGCTCGATGATCCGCCATAGATATAGATATATGGCAACAAAGTCGAACTCCCCTTCTTTAGAGTTACAACAAGCGTAAAAGGTGAGTTATCCTTGGGTAAATAAGCGATACTGCTGTGGCCTAAATTTAAATACGGAGTCCCGGATTTATAATTTGAAACAGAACCCGTAATACGGAAAACTCCGCCCACGGATAAAACCCGGTTAATCTTAATATTGAAAGAAACAGGATCGTCGACGCCTGTCCATGTATAGGAATTCTCACCGATGATTTCAACAGGATCACCGTGCGGTGATCCCACAAGGTTCTGCGGCAGGTACTCGGCGACGCAGCCGAGCATCTTGACAGAGTGAACCGTTACTTTCAAGCGTCTTGAAGTATATGTGTCTGAAGGGTTTGATGCGTAAACAAACATATACGGAGTGCCTGTTTCTTTCGTGTCTACAACAACATATTGATTTTCACCTAATTTAGCAGCAGAAATATTAGGCCAATATTGAGTGCCGACAGTCGACAACACGCCGCAACTTATACCGCAAGAACCTATGACAGCGGGGGCAATATCCCATTCTTCCACGACATAATCGACCCGATATTTTCTCCCTGATTCCAATTCGCCCGATTCTAAAACGCGCTGATAATATGGGCTATCCATATCAAATTCGAACGTTTTAGAAGTGAACGCCATATCCTTGATATTCTTAAGGTTCTGTGGCAAGATATACCCCGCGGGATCACCGTCGTTGTAGTGTGCGGCAGCTTCTTCCGCGGAAATAGCGTAGTTGTAGTGGCGGCAAAATACGAGCGAGCCTTGGGGGATATATGTATTGCTGCCGGTCCTGAATAAATCCGTGATCTTGTATCCCGTAACCGGGAAACGTGCGACTTCTGTCCCATTTAGATAGCATATCGCCGTAGTACCGTCATAGGCAACATCAACAAGATAATTATTCCCCGGAACAACGACAGTCGATTTGTAAGCGTCCCCGCAATAGAAGCGAATTGCCGAATATATAACAGAGATTTCCATCATGGACGAGCCGAATCCTGCTATAACCTGCATTTTGTCGCTGGGAACGTATGTGAAAAAACACTCAAGAGTTCGCGGACCTTCGAAAAGCAATCCAGCGTCCCGTGATTGGAGATACCCTTTCGTGCAATTCACCCCCGTCTGCCGCTCGCGCTCGCTGCGCAGCGCGGCGATCTTTAACAAACTTCGTCTGCGATCCATGGCTACTCGATGATTGCGCGGAGTTCCTCGATGTTGATCTCATAGGTCTTGTTCGGTGCCGGGGTCTTATAGCCTATGATGTCTACAAGGTCGTCCGACCAGGTGAGCTCCGTGGCCGTGGCTCCCGACGTGAAGAAGATCGCCGAAGTTCGGGCCGACTTCTCCACGGTTCCGATCTTGAGCGAGGTAAGCTCCCCGCAGATGTATTTGTGGTTGCCTTCGACGTTGATCGTTACGTCCGCTCCCTCGACATTGACCACAACGGGGGCGGCCGCTGCGGCGGCTTCGAGAGCTGCGGCCGCAGCGTCGAGGGCGGCTTTGACAGCTTCGGGGTTCTTTGAACCGTCGATCGAGAGCATCCACCAGTCCGTGTCCGTCACGGGATGGCCCGTGTTGTTGTTTTGTCGGGAGACATACACCGAGGGGGCCGCGTAGACCATGTTGAGAAAATCGTATGTCTTTTCCGGGGAATAATCGCCCGCGGGGACGACACCCGTGGAGCCTAAAAGTTCGGTTACTTCTGTCATTGGTTTACTGTTTTAATGGTGTACAACTTTCCGTTTTCGAGTTTGAATTTCGCTCCTTCGTAACCGTTCTGATAGGTCACGTAGAGTTTGAGTGTCGCAGGATCAACCCAGAATACAGGCATGATAGCGCCGCCCTCGGCCCGGTATTCCGAGGTTACGTAGCCTTTGGTCGCCTCGTCCCAAAAAGCCCAGTATTTGAGCCCCCCGACATCCACGATCTTCGGAGGGTGGTCGGCCAGAGACTTCGCACGCGCAGCCTGCTGGTCGGCGTTTGAGGCTGATTTATTTGCACGTTCAGCAGCCTTATCCGCACTATCAGCAGCCTTATTAGCTTTGTCTTTTGCGATGACAGGTCCTTCTGCATATTCCTGTTCGGTTCCCTCATAACCATACTTCTGTGCGATCTCATAGGCCGACTTTCCGTCCAGCCCATAACGCAAAGCATGATCTGTCAGGATAATATGGGTTAGTTTATCATCCATAAAAATCCATTATTTTTGTATCTGTAAGTATAAGCAATCGGTTGGTCAACGTTTTTTTATAACCTGACGCCTTTACAGTATAGGTCGTTTCGAGCGTTGCGATACCCGCATCGAGTTTTCCGGTTTCCGAGGATGGGATATTGAACACAGCCCGATCTGTTCCTTTGACGATCGGCAGCCCGCTGCCTTGCGTCGATCCGTAAATTCTCGGCCCGTTCCCGGTCGTGTAAACCAACATGTCGATCTCCACCTCTTCGAGAGAAACTCCCGTCGGATATACGGCAATCCCCATGCTGTCGCCTTTGGCATATATCGGTAATTTCGGTATCATTTTACAGGTCGTTTAAACAGGTATTTAACCCATGCGAACCATTTGCGGCGTTTCAGATACATCTGATCGGCCTGGTTGTCGTAACACTCCCGCTCAAGGGCTATGTCTCGGTATGCCGTGTCGTATGGCGGCAGCAACCATTCGAGGGCCCAAAGGGTACAGTACAGGACGACATGGTAACAGATCGGCACAGTGCAGAGCCACCGCCAGGATAATCCGCAGGCAGGAATCAGCATCAGGAGCGCCGTCGCGTAGAGGATCAGCCACTCGATCTGCTGCCGGGTGTGTATGGCTTCGTGGTTCTCTGTTTTTGGTGTCAGGTTCTTGTTCTTGGTGAACAGGACCCCGAAAAAGTTGATTGTCCGGGCCTTGCCCAGCGGAATCAGGTTGTTGTGAATGACGATCATGCCGTAATGATCTTATTCCAGCCTCCATTCATTGTGTCGGCACATTTGTAGTTCTCATTATCGGTGGAGCTGAAATAACTGTATTCATACCTACTACTCTGGCACATGAATACATTGTAACTGAAATGTATACCGCCATCGCTGATACATTGAGTAAGGTTTCGGCAATGATAGATTCCAATCGAATCAATCGAATATTCATCTGATCTTACATTGCATTGCAGCATATTTTCGCACTCCATAAACCCCCAAGCCTGATGACTTTTTGAGTGGATAAATATGGAGCAACGGATCAGATTCTTGCAATTGAAGAAACAATAGGGATCATCTGGCGTATAAATATCAGCACCCTCGCACTTGCAGTCCTCCAAGTTAACCATATTTACAAATCCGTGACCTTGTCCCGTCGTTTTTACACATACTCCATGGGCGCTGTAACCACTCTCTAAACTTGGAATTGTGCTGTACTTTAAGCATGAATCACTACCTGCATATTGGACGAGGCTTCCGGGCTGTCCAACAATCCGTTTGGTATTGGGATGCAGCAGAATGCCACTTGATGGAGCCGTCCATGTCCCTTTCTTGATCAGAACACACGTCGCATTGGGGTTGTTGTTCAGTCCAGCCAAAGTAGCGTTGCTATCCACAACGTAATCGAATGGTGTATATTTCGCTACGTCCTGAATGGCCTTGTTCCAAGCAGTGCGCTCGTTATCAGTGATCAGCCGATGTGTAGCATCCTGAATCGCGTCGATGAACCGCACGCCGCCGTCCCGGGTGATCTGCACATAGCTGCCCGCAGGTTTTACGGTGGTTGCCACAGCCTTGTAGATGTGGGCGATGGGCTTGACGTTGCCATCGTTGTAGACATCCGTTTCGGTTTCGTAGCCCAGTGTGAGGTAGACGGGCAGGGCTGTCGCAGTAATCCCGGCAAAGGGCACGACGACCTTGACCGTCGCATTGTCGGCCCCGGACCCTTCGAGCACGACCAGACCGGGCGCTATGTCGTACTTGCTGCCGTTTGCCTTCACCTCGCATCCGGAAAGGACAAAAGCCCCGAACTGGGAGAAGAAGCCGTCGATCACCTTCAGCGGCTCCTCCTGGAGTGATACGAACGCATCGCCGTACCAGTTACGGACGCCGAGCACTTGTGTTTGTCTTTTCATCTTTGGTCTATTTTATACGTTGTTAAAGCGGCCCTGTATTTCTCGATGTCGGCCCGTATCTGTTCGGCATCGACACCTGCCGGAACATGGACGATGAAGTCCACATCCCCGAACTGCTCGCGGTTCTCTCCCCGGAGCGATACTACCGCCGGAGTACCTTCGTCCCTGTTCAGTCCCACGGGGACTGCCACGCCCACACCCTCGGAGCGTATCCCGACCGCAAACCCCGTTTCACGGTAGGATTCGATCGTGATGTCCGCCGCTCCGTATTTGTTGCGCAGGAACTGTTCGAGCACTCCTTCCTGATTGGTCACGTTGAGCAGTTTCCGGGTTTCGTCGCGCCACAGGCTGAAGGCGGCGAACAGGTCCGCCAGCGGCTTTACAAAGGCCCGCAGAATCCGCAGACGGACGGGTTGACGTTTGTGTTCAGGCAGGAGCTGCCGCACCTGGTTCCGGAAGTCTATCTTATAGTTCCTCATAGCGATTTGGTAGATGTCAGGGTCAGCGTGTTCCCTTCAGCTGCGTACTCGAAATACCCTGCGGCCAGTTCGGCCAACACATCGACGGGGGCGAAATCCGCCCCGGCGCTGGTCTTATGCTCGAGCCTTACGACCTTTACCGTCACGACACCTTCGGCGTGCATGACGGCGTCTACGAGCCGCTGGGCATAGAATACGGCATCGAATGACAGCGAGGTCTTGAACGTCTCGAGAGCCTGTCCGACCTGCTCACGCACGACACTCGAGGGGACCGCCGGATCATAGTACACCTCCAGGTTGTAGCGGATCGTATCGGCTGTCGTGCTTACGATCGTCGTAGGAATACCTGTGGTGTGGATCGTGTCGATGTAGTCGGCCAGGTTGCGGCGTTCGCTGTCGTCCAGGGGGATGATCCGGCCCTCTCCGTCGGTTTTGGCCACGCGGATCGAAATCATCTTGTAGGCCTCGTTCACGGCCACGACCTTCACGATCCGGCTGTCGGGGTCGTCCTGTTCGTAGTAGAACTGCGCCGTGTTCTTGTCGAAAACCAGTGTATGTCCGTTCTGAAAACGGTAGCACATTTCCGCATACCACAATTTGGTGCCCGGAGTGATCTTGGCCGTCAGCTCGTCAACCTCCTGACGGAACAGATCGAGAATTATTTCAAAGGCGTGGATCGCCGCTGCGACCACATAGGTCCACAGCCGCCACTCGGCGACCTTCGAGGTCGAAAGCTTCGGGAAATAGGTCTGCAGGTCGGTGATGATCGACTGCTGTATGTCGTTAATCGTTCTGGCCATATCGGTAGGTTGTTATGTCGTTTCCCAACTCTTTGAGCGTGTTCTTGCGCATCAGGCCGCTTTCGTCGTCGATGCGCAGCTGTGTCCCCGGCGCGACGGCCACGTCCAGGTAAAACCCCGTTTCGCCGATGCTGTCGATCCCCAGCTGCACGAGGACTTCCGGATCGTTGGCGATCTGCGGATTCAGGGCAAGGATTTCGCCCACGGCCTCGCAGGTTCCATACTGCTCGAGGGCGATGTCGTAGACCGTCTGCCGGGCCTTAACTGTTGCTGTCGTCATACTCTGCGCTTATCGTCAATGTTCCGTCCGTAGCGTAGTCCACGGCATCGACCCGCATTCCGTCGCGCTCGCACTGCTTGCGCACGGTTCGGAGGAAGTCCGCCGGATCGGTGTCATGCAGGAACGATACACAGTCGACGCCGACGGTGGGCGCCTCCTTGAAATCGCCCTGGCTTGCCAGTAGCAGGTCCCGCTTGTGCTGTTCCGTCGCCTCGGTCCGGATCAGATCGTCGGACAGCTCCACGTCTCCCGTCGAAGTCTGTAAAATGTCGATCATCGTATCAATGCGTTACGTTGGTGTCCTCATAATCCCCGCGCCGGACCTTGTCGTGCTTCGATGTCGGGGCGGGAACTTCTACGGGCTTGGGGTTGTTCTGCGCCGATGCGGTCCCGGTCACGGCCACCGTTCCCGAGGGAATGCTGTGCGTATGCGTGTTGAAGGCCTCGATCAGGTCGTTGATCTTGCGGGTGAGCGGCTCGATGTTGATCAACCCGCCCAGCTCGCCGCCGTTCAGGACGATCTTCGGGGCCGAGGCCTCGATCCGTTCCCCGTCGCAGGTCATGGTCACCTGATCCCCGAGGGTGAAGACCACCTTGTCGATCTCGGAGAACAACGCCACATACAAGCGGTCGCTCGCGTCGATCCGGGCGACGATCACCGCGCTCTCCCTCTTGGGGATCAGCACCCTCCCGCGCAGGTTCTCCTTCTCGACGGAGTACAGCAGCACCCCTTCGTAAACAATGCCGCCGATCTGCACGTCGCACGTCCTGGCGTTCTCGTCGACACTTTTGACCGTGCCGTACATGGCCGCCTTTGCCGCATTGCGCAACCGCTCTGATAACATCATGCGGACCTCGCGTATCTCTTTCTCACTGCTCATATTTTTATCCCTATTTCCACGGTTCGGCGTGCTCCGCCCGTCCCGTAGGTTGTTTCTACTCCTTCGATGTAATACCGTCCGTCCCGCTCGTGGTAGACCTCGTCCTCGATCTCGGCCACCATGCACGGGGCGGCATAGGGCTGCAGAAAGGCGGTGATCCTGCCTGCATAACCGTCGTAGCTGTATCGCTTCAATTCTGCCGCCGCCAGGGCTGCCAGTTCCTGCTGGTCCTTCACGTCATAGAAGTACAGCTTCTTCTCCGTCCCGTCCTTCGGACCGATCTCGGCCTCGACCTTCGTTCCGTCCTTGTAGATGCACACGGCCTTGATCTTCAGCTTCACGTCTTCGGCCCGCTGATATTTCAGATCGTCGTCCTTCACCACGTTATAGCGCAGGCGGTATTTCACGGCATCGCCGACGACCTTGTAAGGCTCGCAGGCGTAGACACGCCCCTCGAGGTCGAACCATACCGCCAGGCCGTACTTGGTCTGCAACTGTCCCAGGACCCACGCCACGGGCTTATTGTCCGCAGGGAACGCCTCGAGGGTCAGCGTCGCGGCATATCCCACCTGCAGGCCGCAGGCTTTCAAAACAGCAGCGAGCGTGGTCTTTCCCTGAATCGTGACATTCCGGCGGCGGGTAGTGTAGAACTCGTCCTCGCAAACGATCTCGAGGGGCGTCTGCAAGTTCAGCTGCTTCACATAACCCCGAAATTCGGTGTACAGGCGTCCGTCATACCCGAGCTGGATTTCCACCGGATCGCCCGCCTTGATCACCTGTGCAGTCTCGACGTAGGCCGGAGGGGTCCCAGTCTGCCGGAGCACCGCCGTCACCGGAACCTTCACCGAAGCCGTGGCCCCGATCGTATGAATCGAGCGCTTGATCTTGATGTCATGCACTCCGCCGAAATACTTGCTTCCGATGGTTATTTTACTGCACGGTAGATACATGGCTATTGCACTATCAGTTCAAAAGGTGAATCCGTTTCGCATTCGATCGTCACCGCCTGGCCATCCTCCACACCGGGCGTCGGCGGGTACTGGATGTCCGTGATCACGACCCGGTCGCCCTCGTCGAGCAGCAGGTCCGTCAGCACGCAGATCAGTTCGACCGATTCGTTGATGTTGTAAAGTTCCTTCATGCGCGCAATCTGCGCCTCGGGATAACTGCCGTCTGCGGACCTGATGAAGGCCGCGACGGAGATTTTGTAGTCTCCGATGCTGATCAGCTCCTTGACCGACCCGCGGCGGCCCACCAGGGGCGTGCGCACGATGTTTTTGGTTCCGGTAATGCTGATCACGGCGTTCTCCAGCTCGAGGGTGTGATCCTCGCCCCGTATGTCCTGATGCCTGATGAATACGGGCATGAAGTACCACCTGCCCAGGGCATCCTTCTTGTACAGGCGCGTACCTTTCACGAGCTCCTGCTGCGGAGCTGGAGAGGTCGGGATGTCGAAGTTGTCCCCGGTGTAGCTGCCGGCCGGACGATTCGGGGAAAAGGCTCCCGGATAAGGCAGGCCCTTATAGCCGATGATCGACTGCAGCAGGTGCTCGATGTTATACTTATGCTTCATATTCGTCCAAGACTTTTTTCAGTACGGCAGTGACTTCCTCCTCGATCTGATTGTAGCCCTTCCCGTCGGCGTTGGCGATGTGTATCTCGATCGTGTCGCAGAATTTGCTCATCGTGACACCTCCGCGGCGCTGACTGTTGTATGCCAGTTCCGTCGGTGTCGGCCGAGCCGTTCCCCCGGACTGCGGGAGCGTGGTGGCCGCCACCGTGAGCGGCATGGCCAACGATGCCGCCGCGGTCGCCAGGGACGGAACCCGCACCGCCGAAAGCCGCGAGGCGATGGCCGTGTAGGCCGCCGATCCTTTCATGTCGGGGATGATCTTGTTCAGATCGAGCACCGTCTTGCTCCCGGACCCGGTCCCGGTCCCCGTCTTGGAGAAGTCGATGTTTACCTTTTGTTTCGTGCGGGGCGTCTTCGTGCCATCCGGGGTTTCAGAAGCCGCAATCAACGGACTGACGGCATTGGCTGCGCCATTCTTGCCGTTTTTCCAGGAGAGCTCCCAGGAGAGGGAACTCCCGGCATCCTGGGCGAGGTTCTTCAGGTTCTTGGCCCCGTCGACGATGGCCTTCTTGCGGCTGTCGATGTCGCCCGAAATCTGCGAGATCATCGCCTCGTTCTCGGCCTTGTCGCCCAGGCCTACGGCCTTCTTGAACTTGTACCAGCCGAGTTTTATGTAATCCAGGCCGATCATAATGCCGTTGACCATCGTGCTGAACTCGTACTTGATCGTTTCGACGAACAACTTGCCCGTCAGCTTCATAAACTTGACGACGCTGTCCCACTGTTTGCCCCAGCCCTCGACCTTCGTAACGCAAACGGTGATGACAGCGATCAGGGCCGTGATCCCTGCCACGATCCAGGTGACCGGACAGCCCCACAGAGAAGCGTTCAAAAGCCACTGTACGCCTGTCCATGCCACCGTTGCCGCCTTTACGGCTCCGGCCCACACGGTGTGTAGTTTTTCCGCGCTGGTGACAAAACCGATCGCCTTGCCGAACAGCCCGAACAGGGGTAAGAGCTGCGAAACAGTCACAGCCTGCTGCGCGATGATCGTGGCGTAACCGCCAGCTGATCCCGTAAGTTCGAAAAACCCGATCTTCAGGTCGTCGATCCGGGCCTGGCAGCGTGCCATCATCTGCTGCACGGTGTCGGTGCGGATCGCGGCCTGCTCCTGGGCGACATTGGTGGCCGTGACCTGGGCGGTCATTTCGGCCACGGCGTCCGAGTTCTTGATCAGAAACTGCGCTGCGGCAATGTTCTCCATGCCGAACACTTTCGACAGATAGGCGGCATCTGTCAGTTTGGGTTTCAGGGCATCGAGGGCATCCGAGAAGCTGTTTTTGCGGAAGTCCACGCCGAGGACGGTCTGCATCTTCAGCATGATGTTGCGCAGGGC
>ENA-OZAK01000197-OZAK01000197.1-human-gut-metagenome-genome-assembly--contig:-NODE-197-length-24371-cov-4.190739_pt1 | contig 24371 bp, 23 predicted proteins | sample MGYA00244209_ERZ653502 | MGnify/ENA primary metagenome ERZ653502 (study PRJEB26926, sample SAMN06164928) | human gut metagenome | biome: ENVO:00009003; feature: ENVO:2100002; material: ENVO:00002003... | reverse complement strand
CGAGATACTGATCGGTCTCGTGGGCTCGGAGATGTGTATAAGAGACAGTCGGTATAGAGTTCGGCTTTCATGTCGCCTTTCTCGGTCGAAATAATTGCGTATTGTGCCATATCGTTCGATAAAATTAAGGTTCCAGAACTTTGATTTCCGCGGCGGCGGCCTTGACCCGTTCGCGCAGGGCCTCCAGATCGCCGTCGAGCGGGGCGTAGCCCGTGACCACGCCCATGCGGCGGTTCACGCGGGCCGAGGGTTTGCCGAAGATGCGCACGTCGGTGCGGGGATCGGCGGCCAGTGCGCGGTCGATGCCCTCGTAACGCGGCGCCGAGGCGCAGGCGACCGGCGAGAGGACGACGGCCGAGGCGCCCAGACGCTCGAACGTGACGGCCGGAATCGGCAACCCCAGCACGGCCCGCAGGTGCAGTTCGAATTCATTGAGATTCTGCGTGCCGGCCAGCGTCACCATGCCCGTATCGTGGGGCCGCGGCGAGAGTTCGGAGAAGTAGACCCCGTTTTCGTGGCTCAGGAAGAACTCCACGCCCCACAGCCCGGCGCCGGTCAGCGCTTCGGTGACGGCGGCCGCCATGCGCTGCGCTTCGGCCAGATGTTCGGGCGCGATGTGCGGCGACTGGAAGCTTTCGCGGTAGTCCCCGCCCTTCTGCACATGGCCGATCGGCGGGCAGAAGAGCGTCGGGCCGTTCTTCTGGGTTACGGTGAGCAGCGTGATCTCGCTGTCGAAGCGGATGAACTCCTCGATAATCAGCTCGCGGATGTCTCCGCGCGACCCTTCGCAGCCATAGCGCCAAGCGTGCTCCAGCTCTTCGGGTCCTTTGACGAGCGACTGGCCTTTGCCCGACGACGACATCAGGGGTTTCACCACGCACGGATAACCGATCTTCGCGGCGGCTTGCTTCAGCTCGTCGTACGACGTCGCGTAGAAATAGCGGGCGGTCTTCAGCCCCAGCTCCTTGGCCGCAAGGTCGCGGATGGCTTTGCGGTTCATCGTGAAGTTGACGGCGCGGGCGCTCGGCACGACCTGCACGCCCGCCTTTTCGAACTCGTAGAGCCGTTCGGTGCGGATCGCCTCGATTTCGGGCACGATGATGTCGGGACGGTGTTTCCCGACGGCGGCGGCCAGCGCGTCGCCGTCGAGCATGTGAAACACTTCGCATGCGTCGGCGACCTGCATGGCGGGGGCGCCCGCATAAGAGTCGCAGGCGACGACGGTCTGTCCCAGCCGCTGCGCCGCGATCACGAATTCCTTGCCCAGCTCACCCGAACCGAGCAGCATTATTTTTTTCATGGACTTCTGTTTTTTTAGTGACGCAAAGATATGTTTTTTCGGCCTAAATTCGTACCTTGTAATGATAAAACTGCTCCGAAACCATGAAAAACCCGTTCATCGAATTATGCGGCTGCATGTGCCTGACCCTGCTGGCGCCGCAGCCTGCCGCGGCGAAAACGGCCGGGGAGGTCCCGCCCGCCGATACGCTCCGCACCGTCTTCTTCACCGACATACACGTCACGCCGGGCAACGCGCAGGATTCGCTCTTCCGGATCGCCGTCGCGGAGGCGAACGCTTCGGACGCCGATCTGGTCATCTTCGGGGGCGACCTGACGAACATGGGGAGCGACCGCGAGCTGGCGCATGTGCACGGACTCATGTCGCAGCTCCGCAAGCCGTGGTTCACGGTGCCGGGCAACCACGAAACGACGTGGTCCGAAAGCGGCTGCACGACATTCCGCCGTCTGTTCGGACATGCGGGATGCGTCGCCACCCGCGCCAAGGGTTATCTCTTTCTGGGCTATGCCAGCGGGCCTTATATGAAAATGGCCGACGGAATGATACGGGGCGAAGACCTCGCATGGCTCGAACGCCAAGCGGCCGCCGCACGGCCCGGCGAGCGGATCGTAAGCCTCTGCCACTACCCGCTCAACGGGGATCTGACGAACCGGCAGGAGGTGACCGAGACGCTGAAAAGCGTGGGCGTCACGGCATCGCTGTACGGCCATTACCACCAGCTGCAGCTGCGCAACTTCGACGGGATTGCGGGGATTCCGGGCCGCTCGCTCGCGGGCAAAAGGGGCGAAGCGCCGGGGTATACGCTGCTCGACTTTTTCGCCGACTCGGTGCGCATACGCGAGAAGCCGCTCGGCATGCCCCCGGTCACCCGGTATACGGTCTGCCTGAAAGACGATCCGCAGATATCGGCGCTCCCCTGCGACCCGCTACCGCCGGCGCCCGACGCCGAAGGCCGCATGCGGCTGGTCGTGCAGGACAGCGCCATAGTGCTGACGGGAGCGGCATTCTGCGGCGAGGTGCTCTGTTACGGCAATTCGCAGGGCGTACTGCGCGCCTACGACACGCGCAAGGGACGCGAATTGTGGCGGCACGTCTTTCCGGACGGGCTTTACACCACCCCGCTCTGCACCGACGGACTCGTGATCGCGGGAGCCGCATCGGGCGGCATATGGGCTTTCGACGCCCGGACGGGGCGCGAGAAATGGCACCTTCCGACGCAGAGCGCCGTCGTGGGCGACGGACTTACGGACGGCGGGGCATTATATATAGGGCTGGGAACCGGTTCCATAGGCAAGATCGACCTGCGCAGCGGCAGGCTGTTGTGGCGGCACGATTACGGCTGCGGGCAGGCGCATGGGACCGCCATTTCTATTGTCTCGACGCCGGCACCGGCGAACTGCTCTGGAAGTGGAACAACGGCAGCGGCAGTCGCTTCTTCTCGCCGGGGCATGTCGTACCCCGCATCGCCGGCGGCAAGGTCTTCATCGTCGCCCCGGACCGCGTCGTGACCTGTCTGGATCTCGCCACCGGGAAGCAGCTATGGCGCGACAACAGCCGCAAATCGCGCGAAACGACCGGACTGAGCGGCGACGGACGGAGGTTCTACTACAAGACGATGGACGGCGAGCTGGCGGCAATAGACACCTCGGCGGAGCGGTACCGCGAACTATGGTGCACGGACCTCGGCTGGGGGTATGAGTACAACTCCTGCCCGGCATTCGTGCGCGACGGCATGGTCTATGTCGCGGGCCGTCACGGCACCGTTGCCGCCGTAGGCGAAGACGGCACGCTGCTGTGGAGCGTCAAATGCTGCAATTCGGGCGGAAATGATTTCGCGCAGGCTCCCGACGGCTCCCTGTGGACGACCTTCGCCGAAGGCAAGGTCTTCCGGATACCATAAACGGGCCTACAAATCTTATTTTTAATAATTTCCGGCAATTTTTCGCGCGTCGGAGAACAACGTACGCTTTTTTTGCATACTTTTGCGGTACAATATACACTTCCGCCCAAAATGTACACAAAACAGAGCGGGTGTAATTAACAACGATAATGAAAAGCGTCACTATCCTAACGATTGCGGCCATGGCGATGGCCGCTGCGACGGGTTGCTCCCACGACACCCCCACCCCGTCGCCCGAACCGCCCGTAAAGGGCGGGGAATTCAATGAATTCGGCTTCACGACAACCGCTCCGGTCACGCTCTCCGTCGATTACGGCGACATGGCCGGGATGCCGGCCAACGTCTATTTCGAGGTCTACGACACTTGTCCCGTCGAAGAGACCGAAACGGCCTATGCCAAAATCGCAGGTGTCGAGCCGCTCTATGCCGGCTATACCGACGGGCAGGGGCGTTTCGAAGGGACGATCGAACTGCCCGCGTATATCCGGAAGGCTTATGTATTGACCCCCGCCTTCTATGCGCGCACCCTGCTCGAAGCGACCCGCAGCGGCGATATGCTGACCGCATCGGCCGAATCGGGAGCACCTGCCAACGCAGCCCCCGCATCGACGCGCGCCAAGGAGTATCATTCGACGGCTGTCGAGCGGGACGGTTGGAAGACATGGCTGGGCAGCTACGACACGACCTACGGCAGCATCGGCTACGAATACGACGGCGATCTGAAGGTCAAGAATTACGGAGCGCTCCTCAAGGCGCACGCAAGCGTGTTCGACACGACCAAAAAGTGTCCGAAGGAGTACCGCTCCTCGCGCGACCTCTATCTCGAAAAATCGGCCGAAGTAGTCATCACCCTGCTGGGCAGCAACACCTGCTGGAACAGCTCGATGGGTTATTATTACTACAAGACCGGCAACAAGCCCAAGTCGCTCGCCGACGCCAATGTGGTGATGATCTTCCCCAACACGCAGGACGGCCGGTGGAGCAACTCGCCGTGGGAATCACGGCTCTATCAGGGCGTGGAGCGCGGCACCGCCGTACAGCTGATCTATTATCCCGAAATCGCCGACGGCAGCAAGGCCGGAGCTACGACCGTATTCCCGGCCGATTACCGCATCGGCTTCGTACTGGCCACCAACGCATGGACCAACCGGCTGAGAGCCGGAGACAAAAAGTACCGCGCCGCGACTTCCGACGGTCTGAGCGTCAATAACAACGGCGTCGCCTATCAGACGCCGCGCACGGCCGTATTCCGCTATACGGACAAGAAAAGCGGCATCAATTCGGTGCTCTTCTCGTTCGAGGACCACACCAACGACGAGAACTTCAGCGACGTGGTATTCACGATGACCTCCAACCCCGTGGACGCCGTGACGGACATTCCGTCGGTCGATGTCAACGACGGCAAGAAGACGGCCAACGTACTGCGCGGCATCTATGCCTTCGAGGACCTCTGGCCCAGCCGCGGCGACTACGACATGAACGACGTGATGGTCCGCAGCGATTACGAGAAGGTATTCAACGAAAAGGGCGTTTTCGAGGAGTCGTTCATGCTGAAGACCTTCGCCAACTTCGCAGGCAACGCCAACGGACTCGCCGTGACCCTTACGGGAGCTGCGGCGGATGCAAAACTCGAATTCAGCGTCCGCAAGCCCGGCGCCGAGACGTTCGAAGCCGCGGATTTCGAGCGCGACGGCAAGGTCGTGCTGCTGACGCCCGACGTTAAGGAGACGATGGGTGCGACCTACCGGATTACGGCGAAATACGACGCGCCGGTCGCCGAGGCGCAGGCCGGAACGATCAAGCCGTTTATCTACCGCACCGACCGCGACGGGCTGACCGCAGGGAAACGCTGGGAGGTGCATATCCCCTACGAAGCGCCGACGGCACGCGCCGAGATGTCGTTCTTCGGCACGAACGACGACAAGTCGATTCCCGAAAAAGGCATCTACTACGTACGCGCCGAGAATTATCCGTTCGCGTTCTTCCTTTCGGGTGCGAACGACGGGGACGTGGCCAAACTGCTCGACCAGACAAATGAAAAGTCCCCGATCGATCAGGTCTACCCCGCTTATGCGGAATGGGCCGCTACGAACGGCGAAAAGAATAAAGACTGGTACAAGAAATAATACTCCGCTCTTCAGACAAATACGACCTGCCGTCACTGCGGCAGGTCGTATTTTTTGTTGCGGTGTGGAGGTGGCGGGAGTCGAACCCGCGTCCAAACAGGGAACCCGAAAGCTTTCTACACGCTTAGCCGCCATTTGATCCTTCTCCCCGTGCCTGGCAGGCAGCTACCGAACACAAGGCCCAGTTCCTTGATTTTCGCGCACCGGCCGGAACCCTCCGGCGCACTATCTCTAAATGGATGATACCCCGTATGAAGAGCCGTTAAAGAGCGGAACGTCCCTTCGGGATACTCGTCGCCAAAGCGCCTGGGCTTCGGCGATTAAGCCAATTTTCCTTGAAAATTAGGCAGCGAGTGCAAGGCTGTTATTGCCATTTGTAGTTTGAGCATCGGGATTAACGAGCCGCCACACAGCGCTCGGCGTGCTTACAATCAAACTCTGCCTGCTGTCAAAACCAGGCACCCCCGGTCTTTCCGCGCAAAGTCAATCGGAAACAGTGCAAAGATAGTACAAAACGCGGGCATTCGCAAATTTATTTGACAAATGCCGGGCGCAGCTCCGTCGGACCGAAAGCACCGGAGCCGGATTGTCCGGACTCGGAGCCCCGGCAGCCGAAACCGCGCCGCCGGCCCGTTCCGAAGCAGCAGGCGGAGCGTCTGCCGCAGGCCATCGCCCGCGAGGGAGTGCGCGAAATCCGCGCCGCACCCGCCTCCGGACGCCTGCCGGAACGCTTTTTTACCGGACGGATGAAGGGCATACGGATATTTTGCTTATCTTTGTTTGTTCGGAAAACAGAGCGAAACGCTATGAATGAAAAATATGTCGTAAATCTCCGCGACGTGGCTATCTACCATGCCGACAATCCCTTCGGCAGCTGCTCGGAGAAGAAACTCCTGCAACGGGGCGAGATGGTGCTCTCGGAGGTCAACCTGTCAGTGGCCCCGGGCGAATTCGTATACCTGATCGGACGTGTCGGGAGCGGGAAAAGCAGTTTACTCAAAACTTTATATGCCGAGATGCAACTCCTTACCGGAAAGGGATATGTCGCGGGCTTCGACCTGCGCCGCCTGCGCCGCAAGGACATCCCCTACCTGCGCCGCCGTATCGGCATCGTCTTCCAGGACTACCAGCTGCTCACCGACCGCAACGTCTTTATGAATCTTTACTACGTGATGAAGGCCACGGGCTGGAAGCGCGAGCAGGAGATCCGCGAGCGCATCGACCGGGTGCTGGGGCTGGTGGAACTCGGCTCGAAGAGTTACAAGATGCCCTTCGAGCTTTCGGGCGGCGAGCAGCAGCGGCTGGTGATCGCCCGCGCGCTGCTGAACGACCCGCAGGTGCTGCTGGCCGACGAGCCCACGGGCAACCTCGACCCGGTGACGGCCGACGGCATCATGCAGCTGTTCCAGAAGATCGCCTCGCAGGGCTGCGCCGTGGTGATGTCAACGCACAACACGGCCCTGATCGAGAACTACCCCGCCCGCGCCGTCCTCTTCTCCAAGGGCAAAATCCGCGAGGTGGACCTCAAGGCCGAACTGGCGTAAACACACGAAACAACAAGTCAATCTATACCTTGATAATAACTTTTCCAAGAACATGTACCCCCAAAAGGATCGGTCGTTTGAAAATATACATATGCTCTCGTATTGCTTGCGGCAAGCATAGCACGTAATTTCTTATTTATCCCAAGATATCCAAAGCCCTGTTGACCTGAATTTGCTCTTGGGCTTTGGTCTTACAAACGAACCGGCAAACAGGAGCGACCCGATTCAAGCACAAGAACTCCACCGCATTAACCGTGGAAGGAGCGAAAAAAACCTTGGATACCTCTGCCTGATCAGGGGCATTCAATCTACCGGAAGGCAGCGGCTCTTCAGAGCGGGTTTGAGAAACCGCTATTGAATCATTTTCTTCGCGAAGTTCCTTTGGCCCTTTCAAGTAAACGGGCCAATCGGGATGCTCCTTTATGGATTCTTTCATCGCTTTATTAACCTCCAGCACGGTTTTTTGCGCTTTTTGATAATAATAATCAGAAACCCCGAGTGCTTCAGCCTCTTTTTGAGATAGGTTCAATACGACGCAGCTATCGACAACGTGCATGTAATTTACCAAAATCAGATTGGCATTTATCTCTGATTCGATATTCCCTGTATTTTGTACATTTCCGGAATCCACATCTCGGATACCTTCATTGGTTGAACATGCAATTAAAATCGCAGAGCACGCAATAATTGCATAACTTTTCCAATAATTTTTCATAATCTTCCATTTTTTAACTACCCGAGTGTAAAATACGAATAAATTTCATATATACGGCATTTTTTTACATTTTTTTACAAAAGTGAATCCATTACATTTTAACCAAATCCAATACCGCATCTTTCTTGTTTTATCCGGAAATTTTCCGTATATTTGTACGATATTTAAAGACTACGATGAGTACCGAATTAGAAAACGTTAAAAAACAAGAAGAAGAATACTCCGCGTCGAACATTCAGGTCCTTGAAGGTCTCGAAGCGGTGCGCAAGCGTCCCGCCATGTACATCGGCGACATCGGCGAGAAGGGTCTCCACCACCTGGTTTACGAGGTCGTGGACAACTCGATCGACGAGGCGCTGGCGGGCTACTGCACCGACATCGACGTGACGATCAACGAGGACAACTCCATCACCGTCAAGGACAACGGCCGAGGCATTCCGACCGACTACCACGAGAAGGAGGGCAAATCGGCGCTCGAAGTGGTGCTGACGGTGCTCCACGCCGGCGGTAAGTTCGACAAGGGCAGCTACAAGGTCTCGGGAGGTCTGCACGGCGTCGGCGTCTCGTGCGTCAACGCGCTTTCGACGCTGCTGATCGCCGAGATCCACAGCCGCGACGGCAAGATCTACCGCCAGACCTACAGCAAGGGCGCCCCGACCTCGCAGGTCGAGGTGGTCGGCGAATGTACGGACCGCGGTACGATCATCACCTTCAAGCCCGACGGCTCGATCTTCACGCATACCACCGAATACAAATACGACATCCTGGCCAACCGCCTGCGCGAGCTGGCGTTCCTGAACAAGGGCATCAGCCTGAACCTCTACGACAAGCGTCCCGACGAGGAGGGCAAGACCCGCGAGGACCACTTCTACTCGGAGGAGGGACTCAAGGAGTTCGTCAAATACCTCGACGCCACGCGCGGCACGCCGATCGTCGAGCAGATCATCTACCTCGACACCGAGAAGAACGGCGTCCCGGTGGAGGTGGCCATGCAATACAACGATTCGTTCTCGGAGAACGTACACTCCTATGTAAATAACATCAACACCATCGAGGGCGGTACGCACCTGACGGGCTTCCGCCGTGCGCTGACCCGTACGCTCAAGAAATACGCCGAGGATTCGGGCATGCTCGCCAAGCTGAAGTTCGACATCAACGGCGACGACTTCCGCGAAGGACTCACCGCTGTCGTATCGGTGAAGGTGCAGGAGCCGCAGTTCGAGGGACAGACCAAGACCAAACTGGGCAACGACGAGGTTGCGGCCGCCGTCGACCAGGCCTTGGCCTCGGCGCTGGGCGACTATCTGGAGGAGAACCCCAAGGACGCCAAGGCCATCGTGCAGAAGGTGATCCTCGCGGCTACGGCCCGCCACGCGGCGCGCCACGCCCGCGAACTGGTGCAGCGCAAAACCGTGCTGTCGGGCGCCGGGCTTCCCGGAAAACTCGCCGACTGTTCGAGCCGCGACCGTTCGATCGCCGAGATCTTCTTCGTCGAGGGTGACTCGGCAGGCGGTACGGCCAAATCGGGCCGCGACCGAAATTTCCAGGCCATCATGCCGCTGCGCGGTAAGATCCTGAACATCGAGAAGGCCCAGGAGCACCGCATGTGGGAGAACGAGGAGATCAAGAACATGTTCACGGCTCTCGGCGTCACGATCGGAACCGAGGAGGACTCCAAGGCCCTGAACCTCGAAAAACTGCGCTACGACAAGATCATCATTATGACCGATGCCGACGTCGACGGAAGCCATATCGCCACGCTGATGCTGACGTTCTTCTTCCGCAAGATGAAGGAACTGATCGAAAACGGCCACGTCTATATCGCCACCCCGCCCCTCTACCTCGTGAAGAAGGGCAAGCAGGAGCGTTACTGCTGGACCGAGAAGGAGCGCGACGAGATCTCGGCCGAGTTCGGCAAGGGCGTGCACATCCAGCGTTACAAAGGTCTCGGCGAGATGAACGCCCACCAGCTGTGGGAGACGACGATGAACCCCGACACGCGCATCCTGCGCCAGGTGAACATCGAGAACGCCGCCGAAGCCGACCGCATCTTTTCGATGCTGATGGGCGACGAGGTTCCGCCCCGCCGCGAGTTCATCGAGCGAAATGCGCATTACGCGAATATCGACGCATAAAACGACAGTCAGAAAAAGGATTGCCCTCTTCAGGAGGGTGATCCTTTTTTTTAATAACCACCACAAATCGCATTGTTGAGAATAATCCGGACGACGGATGCCATAAAGTCCCCTCCGAGGAGGGAATTTAGGGGAGGGTCGGATTTGCAAACGACGCCGGAAGCGGCGAATAAAGACGATCAGATGCGATGAAACGGTCTATAATATCAAAAACATACTGATCTTATGAACGTAACGGTAATCGGAGTCGCCGGGGGAACCGGCTCGGGAAAATCGACGCTCGTCAAGCGTTTGCAGGAAGCGTTCGTCGGCGACGACGTGGTGACGCTCTGCCACGACTACTACTACAAGGCGCATCCCGAACTCACCTACGAGGAGCGTACGAAACTCAACTACGACCATCCGCAGGCCTTCGATACGGAGATGCTCGTGGAGCATATCAAGGCGCTGAAGAACAACGTGCCCATCGAACACCCGGTCTACTCGTTCGTCGACCACGACCGCACGTCGGAGAGCGTGAGCGTGAAACCTTCGAAGGTGATCATCGTCGACGGCATCCTGATCTTCGAGAACAAGGAGCTGCGCGACCTGATGGACATCAAGGTTTACGTCGACACCGACGCCGACATCCGGCTGGCGCGGCGTATCCTGCGCGACGTCTGCGAGCGCGGACGCACGATGCAGTCGGTCATCACGCAGTACACCTCGACGGTGAAGCCGATGCACGAGGAGTTCGTCGAGCCGTCGAAGAAATACGCCGACGTGATCATTCCCGAAGGCGGCTTCAACTCGGTGGCCGTAGCGATGCTGATCCAGAACATCCGTTCGCTGATCCAGAGCAGCAAATAGCCACGCAACCCACAAAACAAACGCGGAAAAACCGAACCCGGACCTCGATGAGGCCCGGGTTTTTCGTATCTCCACAAAGGAGAGGCGGCGCCGAGAGCACGGCGGAGATCATCGCCCCGGCGATCGGGTTGGCGCCCATCCAGAAGGCGATGCCCAGTCCGCCGAACGAGGCATGGACGATGCCCTATTCGTCGCGTTTGGAGATGTCGAAACTGTACTGAACGCCGTCCCTGGTGGCCATTCCGGCCTCTGTCCAACGATTTTCGGCGGCATTCCATTCCGAAAAAATCGTGATTTCATCGTACTCGAACAGCAGAATCGGGCGACCGCTGTTGGCAAGGATGCCATAGCGCAGACGTCCGTCGTCGCCCCGGACCGCACAGGCCGCCTGTCCGAATTTCCCGCCGTCCTGCAAGTTCAGCACCGAATACGGCAGTATGACCTTGCCCTCGGCGTCGATCAGCTGATAAGACATCTCGCCCTCCTGCTCCGTGCCGACCCAGGCATTGTTGAACTTGAACGGCATGGCCTCGTCGTATGCGCAGGGAATCACCTCCCGGCCATCGGGACCGATATATCCGTAGGCGAGTTTGCCTCCCGCAACGACCTTCGCCACCACGGCGCGCTCCCGCTCGAAGGCGTTTACGCTGTAATAATTGCAGGGGATCGCTATCTTTCCGGCCCGGTCGGCAAAACCCCACTTGACATAATATTTCCCCTGCATACCGACGGGAGCAAGACCGTCATCGCCGAATTTCCCGGCCTCGTCGAACTGCGCGGGAATCGCCGGCTTTCCATCAGGGGTGATATAGCCGTATTTCCCCGTGAAGGTGAGTTTGTCCGGAACTCGCGACATACCGGGCTGCACGACTTTTTCGACGGTCAGTTCCCCGACGCCCGCGGCGGCATAACCGTTCGAAAAATCGCCGCATACGGCGTAATATCACGGCCCGAGCGGTCGATCAGCGCCCATTTCCGGTCTTCGTCCCCGCCTTTGCCGACCGCGGCATAGCCGTTGTGAAAACGCACGGCATCGTCGTAAACCAGCGGCACGACCACTTTTCCCAGCGTATCGACATAGCCGTGACGGCTGTTTTTGGATACCCGGGCAAGTCCGTCGTCGAACTGCGTCACGCGGTCGTATTTCGCATTCAGCCTGCGAAGCACGTCGGCCGGTTGAGCCGCAGCCTCCGACAGCGAAAAAGCGCAGAGAGCGAATAGGGCGGCGCACTTAAAGCGACACTTCATCATATGCCGGTTATCTTCTTGATTTCGTTGAGCTTGTTCAACGCTTCAATCGGGGTCAGCGAGTTGATGTCGAGGCCCTTGATCTGGTCGCGGATCTGCACCAGCACGGGATCGTCGAGCTGGAACATCGACAGCTGCATGTTCTGCGGCCCGGCGCTCTCGGCGGCCTCCTTCACGGCCTGCGCCGCGGATTTGCGGCCCCGCTCCTTGAGGCTGCGGCTCGGCACGATCTCGTTGTTGCCGTAGACCAGTTCGAGGTTGCGCAGAATCTCGTCCGCCCGCGAGACGATCGACACCGGCATGCCGGCCATGCGGGCCACGTGGATACCGAACGAATGCTCCGTGCCGCCGCGCTCGAGCTTGCGCAGGAAGACGATCTGGTTGCCCATCTCCTTGACCGAGACGTGGTAGTTCTTCACCCGGGAGCACATCTGCTCCATCTCGTTCAGCTCGTGGTAATGCGTGGCGAAAAGCGTCTTGGCGCGGGCCGAGGGGTGGTTGTGAAGGTATTCGACCATCGCCCAGGCGATCGAAATGCCGTCGTAGGTCGACGTGCCGCGGCCGATTTCGTCGAGCAGCACGATGCTGCGGTCCGAAATGTTATTGAGGATGCTGGCCGATTCGAGCATCTCGACCATGAAGGTCGACTCGCCCTGCGAAATGTTGTCCGAAGCCCCGACGCGCGTGAAAATCTTGTCCACATAGCCGATATGGGCCGACTTCGCGGGTACGTACGAACCCATCTGGGCCATCAGGATGATCAGCGCGGTCTGGCGCAGCAGCGCCGACTTACCCGACATGTTGGGTCCGGTGATCATCATAATCTGCTGCTGCTTGTCGTCGAGCATCACGTCGTTGGGGATGTACTCCTCCCCCACGGGCATCAGCGTCTCGATCACCGGATGGCGGCCCTGACGGATGTCGATGCGCTTGCCGTCGTCCAGCACGGGACGCACGTAGCGGCGTTCGCAGGCGATGCGTGCGAAGGACTGGAGGCAGTCGATGCGCGCCACCGCGGCGGCGTCGCGCAGCATCGGCGCCAGCGAACCGCAGATATAGGCCATGATCCCGGCGTAGATGCGCTGCTCCAGGATGAGCATCTTCTCCTCGGCGCCGAGAATCTTCTCCTCGTACTCTTTCAGTTCGCCCGTAATGTAACGCTCGGCGTTGGCGAGGGTCTGCTTGCGGATCCACGTCTCGGGGACCTTGTCCTTGTGAGCGTTGCGGACCTCGATATAGTAGCCGAAAACGTTGTTGTAGCTGATCTTGAGCGACGGGATGCCCGTGGCCTCGCTCTCGCGCTGCTGGATGCGCGCGAGATAGTCCTTGCCGTGGAGCGCAATGCGGCGCAGGTCGTCCAGTTCGGGATCGACGCCGTCGGCGATCACGCCGCCCTTCTGTATCTGGTTGTTCTGCGGGTCGGGGTAAATTTCGCGGGCGATACGCTCGCGGACCTCCGCCAGAGGGTCGATCTGCTCTGCCAGCGCATGCAGACGGTCGTCGTCGGTGGACTCCAGCGCAGCCTTGAGCGTCTCGATGGCTCCGAGCGAGTTCTTGAGCTGCACCAGTTCGCGGGGCGTGACCCTCTGGGCGGCGATACGCCCCGCGATACGCTCCAGATCGCCCACCAGCGACACCTGCTCGCGGATGACATCCGCCAGATCGGCGTCTTTGATCAGCCGTTCCACCACATCGAGGCGCTCGTTGATCTTCGCGGGGTCCTTGATCGGCATGGCGATCCAGCGTTTCAGCAGACGGCCGCCCATCGGCGTCAGCGTGCGGTCGATCACGTCGGCGAAACTGCACTTCTCGCGCGCGCCGTTCGACGAAAAGAGTTCGAGGTTGCGGATCGTGAACTTGTCGACCCACACGTAGTCGTCCTGGTCGATACGCGCGATGGAGGCGATATGGCCCGTTTCGCGGTGCTCGGTGAATTCGAGGTAATAGAGAATGGCCCCGGCGGCCGAAATGCCGCTGGTGAAGTGGTCCACGCCGAAGCCCTTGAGGGATTTGGTCCCGAACTGCTTGCAGAGTTTCTCGCGGTTGACGTCCTCCGAAAAGACCCACTCGTCGAGACGGTAGGTGTAGAGTTTCGACCCGAACGAACCGGAAAAACGGTCCTCGTAGCCGCGCTGGTAGACGACCTCCTTGGGCTGGAGGTTCGAGATCAGCTTGTCTACATAGCTGTCCGCTCCCTCGGCCACATAGAACTCGCCCGTGGAGATGTCCAGAAAAGCCACGCCCGTCGTCTGCCGGCCGAAATAGACCGACGCGATGAAGTTGTTCTCCTTGTTGGCCAGGATGTTGTCGCCCAGCACGATGCCCGGAGTCACCAGTTCGATCACGCCGCGCTTGACGAGTCCCTTCACCAGCTTGGGGTCCTCCAGCTGCTCGCAGATGGCCACGCGCTCGCCCGCCCGCACCAGCTTCGGCAGGTAGGTGTCGATGGCATGGTAGGGAAATCCCGCCAGTTCGACGTACGTCGCCGATCCGTTGGCGCGGCGCGTGAGCGTGATGCCCAGAATGCCGCTGGCCTTGATCGCGTCGTCGCCGAAGGTCTCGTAGAAATCGCCCACGCGGAACAGCAGAATGGCGTCGGGATGTACTGCCTTGATGGAGTAATATTGCTTCATCAGGGGCGTCTCGACATATTTTTTGTCGATTTTCTTTTCGGAAGTCAAAATAGAATATTGTATAATTTATACAACAAAGATAGGCCTTTTTTGAATACCGTGCAAAGCCGACATCCAATTTTTTTCGTCTGTCCGGCCGGTTCTTTCCGCCCAAGCGTCAGAGAATCCCGTTCTCGGAGAACACTTTGCGGTAAAACTCCGCCTTCCACTCCACGGGACGCGGGAAGGCCCGCGACGAGGAGGGCATGCGCCACAGCGTCAGGTCGCGCCCCGCAAAGGGCATCGGCACGCACTCCCCCACGGCCGGTTCGCCGCAGCCCGTGATGGCGCGCAGCGTGTCGGTGGCCTTCTGTCCCGTCGTAACGACGGCCCGGCAGGCGGGAATGCGGGCCAGCAGGGTTTCGAGATCGACTTCGCGCACCACTTGAAGTGACGCGTCCGACGCATTGTCCTTCAGCCGGATGACCTCCACAGCCGTATCGTAGAGCGCAATCCCCCGCTCACGGCAGAAAGCCTCGATGCGCTCCCGGTCGAACCGCCGTCCGCCCGGTTCCAGGAAGTGCATCTTGTCGCCCGTAGCAAGGTAGCCCACGATCCGCCACATGTCGTTTTGCAGGTTGGGATAGAAGAACTCCATCGACCAGCGGATGCGTTTGGGCGGAAAGCTGCCCAGCATCAGCAGGCGGGCGTTTTCGGGCAGGAAAGGTTCAAGGGGATGCCGTTCGCTATTCATAGAATTTTTCATCGAAATTTACAAGATATAATTTATCGGTGGCGCGCGTCAGGGCCGTATAGAGCCAGCGGAGCATGTCGCGCGACATCGGCTCGTCGCCGAACAGGCAGCGGTCGACGAAGACCGCCCGCCACTGGCCGCCCTGCGCCTTGTGGCACGTGACGGCGTAGGAAAACTTCACCTGAAGGGCGTTGAAGTGCGGATTCTCACGTATCTCCTTGAAGCGTTTGAGCTTGCTTTTGACGTCGAGGTAATCCTTCTCGACCTCGTAGAAAAGGCGCGTGGACTCCTCGCGCGTGAGCGACGGGGATTCCGAAGCGATGGTGTCGAGCAGGATCTTGCACTCCAGCTCGGCATCCTCGTAATCGGGGAATTCGAGCACGACGTCCGCAAAGCGGAAGCCGTAGAAATCCTCGTAGCGCCGCAGCCGCTTGAGCCGCGCGATGTCGCCGTTGGCGATGAAGTGCATGGGGCAATCCTTGTTCCGCTCCGTAAAATAGTAGTTGTTCTTCACCACCATCAGCATGTCGTTGCTTTCGATCTCCTCCTCGGCGAACGTCACGTTGCGGCGGATACCTTCGTTATAACGGTTGGCGCGCTTGTTCGAGCGGGTGATGACGATGGTTTCGTCGCGGCCGTACTTGGCGTAGCAATCCTGCAGCTTGTCGAGAAACTCCCCGCCTTCGACCGCCTCGATGTCGGGATAGTCCGTTTCGAAGTGCGGAATCTCGTAGATGCCGTTTTCGAGCATGCAGCGCACCAGCGTGGCGTTGAACAGAATGCCCGACTCGGCCTCCTGACGCACGACTTCGCCCATCGTACCGTACTCCACGTCGCCGAAGCGGGCCAGCGCCGACGGGTCGAGCGCCGGGCTGCAATCGGCCCCCACGGGCGGCAGCTGGGCGCTGTCGCCGACCAGAATCAGACGGCACGCGCGGCCGCTGCGGACATACTGCACGAGGTCCTCCAGCAGTGATCCGGAACCGAACAGCGCCCCGTCGTCCGAACCGTCCGACAGCATCGAAGCCTCGTCCACGATGAAAACGGCCCCCTTTTCGGTGTTGATGTTGAGCGAATATTTCGATTCGTAATCGGCGTTGGTCCGCTGACGGTAAATCCGCTTGTGGATGGTAAGTGCCTTTTCCTGAGCGTATTGGGCCAGCACCTTGGCGGCCCGGCCCGTCGGAGCCAGCAGAACGGGTTTGATATTCAAATCCTTAAGCGCACCGACCAGCGCCGCGATCAGAGTCGTTTTGCCCGTACCCGCATACCCGTTCAGCACAAAAATCCGGGAAAAATCGTCGTCTGCGAGATATTCGGACAACTTTTCTATAATTTTTTTTTGCCCAGAAGTTGTTTCAAAACAAATTTTAGCGTAAATTTGGGTCGCAATATGTGTGCTAAACATGCGTCGGTTTATTTTGTACAAAATTACAAACAAATATTAGATTAGCTTAAAAAATGAAAAAAATCGCTCAAATCATTCTTGCTGTAGTTATCGTGGCGCTGGTCTACGTTATCTACGACCAGATTTCTACCCCGATCCGTTTCGAGCAGGAGATGAAGGCCAAGAAAGCCCAGGTCATCGACCGCATCAAGGACATCCGTACTGCGCAGCGCGCGTTCAAGTCGAAGTACCAGCGCTTTACGGGCAGCTTCGATACACTCGCATCGTTTATCCTGAACGACTCTCTGGAGCTTGAGCGTAAGATTGTCGACGAGGACGACTCGGTGGCCATGGCCATGCTGAAGAAGATGAACAAAAAGAACGTCGAGAAATTCACGGTCGCCGTTATCGACACCATCTTCTCGCCCAAACGCCTTTCGCGTCAGGATGTAGAGGACCTGCGGTATATCCCCACCACCGACAAGCAGGCTCAGTTCATCATGGAGGCCGGCTCTGCCGTCGCATCGAACGTGACGGTGCCCATCGTGGAGTGCCGCGCGCCGTACAAAATGTTCCTCGACACGGTGGCTTACCGTCAGGAGATCATCAACCTGATCGACGACGAGGAGAACAACTTCAACCGCTATGCCGGTGTCAAGTTCGGTTCAATGGAGGCAGCCAACAATGAAGCAGGCAACTGGGAGTAACACTCCGCAATCCATAAACAAGGTGTCCATTCAGCTAACGTTGGATGGACACTCTTTTTCGGCGCCTGCGCTGTCCGGGGAGTTTCCGGGCGACGGTCCCGTGGAGGTCGAACTGCTGACGCCCCGGACGACGCTCGTGCCGGAGGAGTTTTTCGACGAAGCGTGCGCCGGGGAACTGCTGGCCGCCGCCGGCATGGCCGCACTGCCCGGAGAGTGCCCCGTATGGAGCGCGCCGCAGCAGAATGCCGTCGCCGTCATGGCCGCGGCGGAAAATGCGCTGGCTGCGGTGCATGAACGCCTCGGCGGCCGTGCGCGCTACACCACCCCGCTGCTCTGTGTACCGCAGACAAGCGTTCCGACCGTGTGGATGTATTACGCCGCGGGACTGTTATATATAAAGGTATACGACGGCAAACTGCGTTTTGCGGAGGTCGTACCCGCCCCCGACGAGGCCGACCTGCTATACATGCTCGAACGGCTCGGAAGCGAATTCCGGCTCAGGGATTACACGCTTCGCATCGGAAGCGGCGACGGCCGGGCGTTGAAACGGAAGCTCGGCGGATATTTCAGACAGATCGTATGCGAATAGTAAGCGGAAAATACAAGGGCCGGGCCATCAACCCGCCCCGCAACCTGCGGGCGCGGCCGACGACCGATTTCGCCAAGGAGAACCTCTTCAACGTCCTCGGCAATCTGCTGGATTTCGAGGAGTGCGACGTGCTGGACCTCTTCGCGGGAACCGGCTCGATCAGCTATGAGTTCGCATCGCGCGGAGCGCGGAGCGTAACCTCGGTGGAAATCAATCCGGTACACTACAACTTCATCCGCCAGACGGCGGCGCAGCTGGGCATCGGGAACCTCTATGCGGTCAAAGCCAACGTCTTCCTCTACCTCAAAAGCTGTCCGAAACAGTTCGACGTGATTTTCTCGGACGCCCCCTACGATCTGGCGGGCAGCGAGCAGGTCGTAAGGCTGGTGCTCGAAAACGACCTGCTGCGTCCCGAAGGCGTGCTGATTTTCGAACATTCGAAGAAGATGAACTTCTCCGCATATCCGGAATTCTGGCAGCAAAGGAGCTACGGAAGCGTGCAGTTCTCGTTCTTCCGGAGACAGTGATAATCGTCGGGAAAGAGCCCCGGCACCAGCCCCCGCGGCAGTCCGGCCCTCTTGGCGGCACGGGCAAAACAGGTATCGGGCAAAACAGGTATCGGGCATCGCCCCTTTTAGCGGAAAAATCCGGCTCCCCGGCGGCCGGCACTTCCCAACATACTTGCAGACAAGCGATTTCATACGCCCCGCCGGCGGGACAACGGAAAAATCGGCGACATCCCCGCATACGGGAGCTGCCCGCAAAAATCCGCCCTATCTTCCGCCCGGCACCCCTGCATACGAAAAAACCTGCAACTTGGAGTTGCAGGTTTTTCATTTGCCGACCCCGGTCGGCTGGCGGTGCGTAGGGGACTCGAACCCCTGACCCCGTGCGTGACAGGCACGTATTCTAACCAGCTGAACTAACGCACCATTCCGGTTATTGCGAGTGCAAAGATAGTGTAATTTTTTTAATCGGCAAATGCTTTCGGGGATTTTTCGAAAAAAGAAAATCGCACAGATTCATAACTCGCTGTCTGTCAGAAGTGATTATTGCATGAAAAAGTTTGCTTTTTTGCCTGCGCAGGGAATAGAACGGCCACAGGGAGCCCGCGGCGGCGGAACCGCCCAGCCCCGCAGGTTCCGGTCTCGGCGCCGCCGGACGGGAAATAAGTATTTTTGCTGTAGGCGGCCCGCCCTATTTCCGCTATTTTTGCAACATATCGGATTTCACACGGATTATGAAAAAGACGACACTCGCCGACAACCTGCCCGAATGTTCCGCCGCAGCCGCGGGCTTCGGGGATTTCTTCTCCGGCCTGCTGGAGACGACCGCCGCAAAAACGATAGACGACGCCCTCGGACAGCAGATTCGGGCGTATGTCCTCGGCTGGCTGCAAACGCATCCCCTGACCGCGTTCGACGACTATTCCGACACGGCATACCGGCGCACCTACCTCGGACGCTGCCCCGCCACCGGCTGGGAGGCGATCGTGATGAGCTGGAAAAACGGCAACCGGACCAGCATCCATGCGCATCCCCAATTCGCGGGCTATCACATTGCCGACGGCACCTTCCGGCTCGAAATATTCGAACCTGCGGCCGGAGGTGCGGCGCGGCTGACGGAGAGCGCCGTCGTGGAGGGGCCTTGCGCATTCTTCGCCGTAGGGGCGCCGGGGCGTTTCGACAACCACATACACCGCATCACCTGCCTGAGCGACACGGGCCACAGCCTGCACGTCTACTCCGACGACGCCCTGCGGGGCGAGGTCTACCGGGAGGAATAGCGCCCCGCCGCAAAAATCCCCCGCCCCGCTGAAACATCGGCGGGCGGCACGACGTATTATATAACAACGAAGAACATGCGACGATGAAATACGATTTCGACGAAATAGTCCCGCGCCGCGGGACGCACTCGGTCAAATGGGAGCTGGACAGCGATCCCGACATACTGCCCATGTGGGTGGCCGACATGGATTTCCGTACGGCGCCGCCCGTCGTCGAAGCGCTGCGGCGGCGGGTCGAGCACGGCATATTCGGCTATGCGCAGGCGCCGCAGGCCTATTACGATGCGGTCGTGAAGTGGTTCGAACGGCGTCACGGCTGGCGCACGGAGCCGGAGTGGATACTCCATACGACGGGTGTGATTCCGGCGCTTTCGGCCATTCTGAAGGCCCTGACGCAACCGGGCGACAAGATTCTGGTGCAGACGCCCGTCTACAACCACTTCTTCATCTCGATCCGCAACAGCGGATGCCGGACGGCGGAAAACGACCTGACCTACCGCGGCGGCGCCTATACGATCGACTTCGCCGATCTGGAGCGCAAGGCAGCCGATCCTGAGGTCAAAGCGATGCTGCTGTGCAACCCGCACAATCCGGCCGGGCGTGTCTGGTCGCCGGAGGAGCTGCGCAGGATCGGCGAAATCTGTCTGCGCAACGGCGTCTTCGTCGTGGCCGACGAAATTCACTGCGAGCTGGTCATGCCGGGATTCCGCTACACGCCGTTCGCATCGCTCGGCGAAGAGTTCCTGCACAATTCGGTCACCTGCTGCTCGCCCAGCAAGGCGTTCAACCTCGCCGGACTGCAGGTCGCCAATATCATCGCAGCCGGCGAAACGGTGCGCGCAAAAATCGAAAAGGCGTTACGCATCAACGAGACGGGCGAAATCGGTCCCTTGGCGATCGATGCGCTGATCGCCGCCTACGACCGGGGCGCGGAGTGGCTCGACGCACTGAACGAATACCTGCACGCCAACTACCTTTTCCTGCGGGAGTACTTCGCGCAGCACCTGCCGCACTGCCCCGTACTGCCGCTGGAAGGCACCTATCTGGTGTGGGCGGACTGCCGGGCCGCGGGACTGGCGTCGGACGAACTGGCGGAACGTCTGCTCGCCGAGGGCAGACTGCGCGTCAATTCGGGCACGATGTACGGTGCGGCGGGCGCAGGCTTCATCCGGCTGAATATCGCCTGCCCGCGCACGCTGCTCGCCGAAGAGCTTGATCGGCTGCGGAAGGTGCTCGAATTGCGGAAATAGCTAAAAGGCGGTATGGCGATATTTGCGACGACAATCGGCAGCGTGTCAAAACCTGTCATTCCCGCCGCGTATCTTTGCCGGAACTTAAAACCGAACGATTATGGGACGGGCAAGAGAAAACTTCAACGACGTCTATTTCAAAGACCTGCGCGGACAGCAGATGTCTTTCGCAGGTTACGCCAATGTACTGAGGCACATTTTCTGGAACCTGATGGACGGACACTCGATGGTCCGCGAATCGGAGAAGTGCAATTACACGATCGAAGCTTGGGGACGCCGCTGCTATCTGGTTCAGACCAACCGCGAAACCAAGGCAATCGACCGCTATGAAATCCTGAACTGCACCTACGAACAGCTTCGGGGCAAAATATCGAAACGACACGAAGCGGAAGAGGTTCCGGCGCGCTAAAACGGCAGCCGCCGTTCGCACCGCAGGCTCTTCATTTCGCGCTCCCTGATCACATCGTCCCCGCCCACCCGGCCGATCATCAGCGGGGAGTCGGGATCGTGCCTGCGGCGGTTGTATTCCGCCGTGTTGTAGTTGCCTTTGATCGCATAGCAGTAGGCGCAGCCGTTCAGGCAGGTTTCGTACGTGCCGACGTCGATGCTTTCGATGCAGTTGCACACCTGCCGCTGGTTTTTGTCTTTTTTCGCAGCTATGGGATAACCGGCGATCCGCTCGACCAGCCCGCGGTCGATGCACATTCCGGACGGAATCCCCAGATGACGCAGATCGACCTTCACGGTGCAGGTTTCCAGCGCAATCGGGTACGGTTCCAGCGCCCGGACGAACGACTTCGCCATGACTTCGATCTCGTCCCGGCGCAGCGGACCGACGCCCAGCTCACCCAGCGCACCGCGAATATGACGGTAATGGTCGATAAATCCGAGCATGCACTTCGCGGTATGGTCGCGCAGGGCACGGGCGATTCGGGCGAAGGCTTCGCAGTGGAACCCGACGTCGTATTTTCCGTTGGTCAGAATCGGATCGTAACGCCAGATCACGCGGTCGCGGCCGATTGCATCCGACAGCCGTTTGAAGGTTTCGATCCGCCGGGAAAGATCCGGCAGGCGGTTCTCCACGTCGGCGCCGTAGGGGTTGAGCGTGAATTGAAAGTAGTATTTATAGCGTTCCAGCTCCCTGAGCCGCGGAAGCATCGGCGCCGGATTCTTGGTCCAGAAGACGATGCTGTCCACCACGGCCGGATCGAGGCTGACCCGGCTGACGGCCTTGGGATTGAAGGGGTTGGGCACCAAGAGATACCCATCCCGCAGGCGGTTGAAAAACCACGGGGCGTAGAAAGCCGGAATATCGGTCCGGCGGCTGGCACTGATAATCATATTGTAATAACGGTCGATCTCCCGCTCTATTTTTCCCGGCCGCAAATTTCGGCGCACCCGGCGTTTCGGCTACGGCCTTGCGCTGTCATGCCGGTGTCTCCTCCCTGCCTTTTCCGGCACAAATCTGCCGACGCTGCGCGGCGAAATCGGTCCGGCCGGACAGGCGGCTGCGAAGTCCTATTGCGGCCGGCGGCCGGTGCGGAGAACGACGACGCTCACGGCGGCCACGATCAGCAGAATCCCCGCAGCCCCCTGCGCGGTAAAAGGTTCGCCGAAGACCGCGACGCCGATGACGACGGCAGTCAGCGGCTCCAAGGCTCCGAAAATCGAAGTCAGCGTCGGCCCGATACGCTTGATCGCCTGCACCAGCGTCATGTTGGAGAGGGCCGTGGCGGGAAGCGCGAGACCGAGGATGCAGAGCCACGTCATGCCGTCGGTTTCGATCCGGACGCCGCCCGTCAGCAGGCCGCCGAGGATAAAATAGAGCGCCCCCAGCCCCATGACATAGCAAGTCAGCACCGCCGAGTCGATCTCCACGGCCCGGCTCTTGCGCACGCCGACAATATAGCCGCTGTAGGAAAAGACCGAAACGCAGGCCGAAACCATGCCGAGCGCGCTATTTTCCACCGTGAAATCGACATTCCCCAGCGAGAGCAGCACCGCGCCGACGACGGACATGCCGATAGCGGCGAAAACCCACGCAGAGCCTTTCTCGCGGAAGAAACACATCATGGCGAGAGCCACGGCGAGCGGATACATGAAATGAATGGTCGATGCGACGCCGCTGGCGATATGCTGATAGGCGATGATAAGGCTCAGCGACGTGGCGGCGCGAAAAAGGCTCAGCAGGAAGACGGTGACCAATTCGCGGCGTCCCAGCCGGAAACTCCGTCCCGAAAACACGGCCAGCACGCCCAGAAACAACGCCGCGACGCCCCAGCGGTAGGACAGCGCCTCGAACGGCGAATAGCCCCCGGCGAGCAGCAGCAGCGTGAAGAGCGGCGCCAGTCCGAAAGTGGACGACGACAGCGCCGCATAGAGAATACCTTGTGCACGTTCCATAAAACGGATTTACGGCTGCAAATGTAGAAAATATATCCCCGGTTGATACTCTCCCGGCGCAGGAATTGCCGCCGGAAGCCGCATTCCGCGCAGCTCCTTTCCTGCCAAGATACTGCGGCAAATTCCTGCAACGGAAATATTTCGTCGCCGGACCGCCGGTTTGCGGGGATTTTTTCGCAATTTTGCAGGAAATGCGGCGGCCCGGCAAAGGCGGCGCAACGAAACACACGATGAATACGAAAACATATCCCCGCACGAACGACCGCCGGACGATCTATCTGAATACGGTGATTGACAACCCCTGTATCGAGGTCGGCGACTACACGATCTACAACGATTTCGTGAACGACCCGACAGAGTTCGAAAAGAACAACGTCCTGTACCACTACCCGATCAACAAGGACCGGCTGGTCATCGGCAAATTCTGCACCATCGCCTGCGGCGCGCGGTTCCTGTTCAACAGCGCGAACCACACGCTCGGCTCGCTGGCCAATTACACCTTTCCGCTCTTCTTCGAGGAGTGGGAACTCGACCGGGCGAACGTCGCCGCGGCGTGGGACAACAAGGGCGACATCATCATCGGCAACGACGTATGGATCGGTTACGAAGCGGTCATCATGGCGGGCGTCAGGATCGGCGACGGCGCCGTGATCGCGGCGCGGGCCGTCGTCACACGGGACGTTCCGCCCTACACGATCGTGGGCGGCGTCCCGGCCAAAACGATACGGCCGCGTTTCGACGACAGAGCGGCCGCACGGCTGCTGGAGCTGCAATGGTGGAACTGGCCGGTCGAAAAGATCCGCGCAAACCTGCCCCGCATCATGCGGGGCGAAATCGACAAGCTGGTGTGATCTGGCAGGCGAGACGGCACTGCGGATAAATTCCGCAGGAGAATTCCCGGCCGACATCCTGCATACGGTTCGAGAGCAAGCAGAGCCGTATGGTTCGCCGGGCGATCCGACGCGATCATACAACAACGACGGTTTTCGGGAACTCAGAAGGTTCGCAGTCCGGCCTGCATATACGCTGTCTCTTATACACATCTGACGCTGCCGACGATCTTACG
>ENA-OZAK01000195-OZAK01000195.1-human-gut-metagenome-genome-assembly--contig:-NODE-195-length-24416-cov-5.344813_pt1 | contig 24416 bp, 9 predicted proteins | sample MGYA00244209_ERZ653502 | MGnify/ENA primary metagenome ERZ653502 (study PRJEB26926, sample SAMN06164928) | human gut metagenome | biome: ENVO:00009003; feature: ENVO:2100002; material: ENVO:00002003... | reverse complement strand
ATACGAGATACTGATCGGTCTCGTGGGCTCGGAGATGTGTATAAGAGACAGCTCGAAGCCGATGCCGAGTTTCTCGTTGTTGTCGAAGCTGTCGATCACCTGGATGAAGGGCCGCAGCTGGCGCGGGGTCTGCTGCATCTCGATCACCTTGGCGTTCTCCAGAATGTCCCACCACTGCCAGTCGGTGTGGTACGAGGTCGGGAAGTCGGCGAACACGGGTTCCTCGGCGTGAATCAGACAGCCGATGGTCATCGGCGCCCAAGCGAACATGATCGGGTTCCAGAAATGGTTGTGGAAGGTCGATTTGCGCCCCTTGACCTTGTTCGGCGCGGGGGTCAGGACGACTTTCTTCCCCGCGGCGAGGTGCTGTTTGGCCTGCTCGCCGAACTCCGTCGTGTAGAGCACCTCCGTATCCGACTGCATCAGCTGTGCGTTGCGCGGATAGACCCAGATGTCCCAGCTGTTGCTTGTCTTTTCACCGACGTTCAGGTGCACGGTCAGCTTCTGCGGACCTCGCACCTTGCCGAGCGGAGCGGAGAACTCCCCGACGGAGAACACGCCGTCGGTGCCTACGGTCTGCGATTTCAGACTGCCCTTGGCGATGGCTTTCCCGCTGCCGTCGGTGATCGACCAGCGGATTTTCGCATTTTTGAGCGCCGCCGCGCCGAAGTTGTAGACCTCGGCCTTTGCCGTGAAGGTTTCGTCTTCGAACCAGGCGCTTTTCGGGTAGCGGAGCAGCGCCACGGTCGGCGCGCAGAAGGCCCGCCAATCCTCGGGCGTCACCAGGCCCTTGGAGTCCCAGAACGGATCGAGCACACCCACCGGGGCGTAACCCTGGCCCGGGAAGTCGTTGAGCGACAGGAGCTGAAATCCGGCCGATTTGGACGAGCGGAGCAGCGCCTCGATCACGGCCTTGTACTCCACGACGGTCAGCGCGCCCGAGGCCCGGAAGAAATCGTGGGCCTGATCGCCCATGCCGTTGGCGGTGAGCATCTCGCGCCACAGTTCGAAGTTTCGGGCCTCGACCGGTCCCGTGTATTTCCCGATCTCGCGGAAGTCGGGATAGACGCACCGCTGGCCCGACTCGTGGGAAATTACCGGAACGTCCACGTCCGACTCCTTGCTGCGGTCCCAGTCGGTCGAGGGCCGTCCCTCGTAGACCTTCACGGGGCCTTTGTTGGTCTGCTGCGAGACGTAATACTGGTCGGACGGGACGCGCGTGCGGGCCGTCGAACCGCTGTACAGATGCCGCGTGTCGAGTTTGCGGCCGTCGGCGGTCAGCTCCTCGATGAAGTCGAAGTTGCCGGTGATCTCGTTGCCGTTGCAGTAGAGGATGAACGAGGGGTGGTTGCCGTACTCCTTGAGGATGGCGCGCATCTCGCGGCGGAAGAAGTCGTAGCGCGCTTCGTCCGGCTCGGCGTCCTTGCCCCACATGGGCATCTCGACTTCGAGGTAGACGCCGTGGCGGTCGGCCATGCGGAAAGCCGCGGCGGGAGGGCACCACGAGTGGAAACGGATGTGGTTCAGTCCGTAGTCCTTGACGATGCGCATGATACGCTCCCATTCGGCGTCGCAGACCGGGGCGTGGCCCGTTTTCGGGAACACGGCGTTCTCGACGGTTCCGCGCAGGTGGAGCGGACGGCCGTTGAGCAGGATGTGGTTGCGGCCCTGCGCCACTTCGCGCATGCCGAACGTCGCCGACTTCTTATGTTCGAAGGACTCCTTTCCGGCGCCGGTCAGCAGCGTGCACTCCACGGTGTAGAGGTTCGGGTTGAATTCGTCCCAGAGTTTGGCCTCCCGGCCCAGCGCGACGGTTTCGGTCAGGTCGATCTCCTCCGCTTCGCCGCCGACAGGGACCTCCTTCGTTACGTGCAGGCCGTTGCCCGAGACGGTGAGCAGCGCCTTTCCTTCGAAAGGCTTTTTCGTGCGGTTGTCGATCTTCAGGCGCACGTCGACGCTGTTCGTCTCGATGTCGGGATACAGCTGCATGTCGTCGATGTAAACGGGGTCTACGGCCACGAGTTTCATCTCGCCGAGGATGCCGTTCCAGTTGATCTGCGTGAACTCCGTGTGGGCGTGGTTCCATTTGTGGGTGTTGTACTGGAACCGGTTGTCGATGCACACCGTGATGCGGTGCGTCTTGCCCGGGGTGACGAAATCCGTCAGGTCGTGGTTGTGGGGGACGCTGATGTAGTCCAGTCGGCTCACCTCCTTGGTGTCGACCCATACCGAGCTGAGCCAGTGGGTGCGCTCGAAATAGAGGAAGATGCACTTGCCTTTCCAGTCGGCCGGGAACTCGATGTCGCGCTGATACCACGCCGGACCCATGTACTCGTAGACGCGCGTCAGGCGGTCGACATGGCGGTAGGGCGATTTGTAGCCGATTTTGTAGTCGTCGGTGATGCCGGGGAGCATGATGGTCTCCTGGAGTTGGTGGTTGTAGCGCGGCGAAAGCGATCCCCTGCGGAAATCCATCACGTCCGTCTGGAACCTCCACTCTCCCGAGAGGTCCATTTCGCGGGTCTGGGCGGCCGCCGGGGAGAGGGAGCCTAACAGCACGGCCGCGAGAAGCAGTTTTATAAACCGGTTTTTCATGTATGGTGTTGTTTTAGATTATCGTTTCAGGTGTTTGTCCGCGAATTTCACGAATTGCCGCCAGTCGTAGAGCGTGATGTCGTGGTCGCCCGAACGGACGTGGTGGCCGATGTGTCCCGACAGCACGGGCGCGTCGGTTTGGGGCAGTTCCGTTCCCGAAAGTCCCTCCAGGCCGAACAACTCGTAGACCGGCGTGGCGTGGACCCCCGCGAGGAACTCGCCTTTCGGATCGGCCCAACGGTCCTCGACGGCGCTGGCGATATACACCGGGCGCGGGGCTATCAGCGCAATCAGTTCGTGCTGGTCGACGGGCAAAGCCGCCTCGTTGCCCGAATACCGGTTGAAGTTCCCGCAAAACCAATGCGGGAAAAGGCTGTTGATCCTGGCTACGGTTTCGCCGTAACAACGCCGCGACAACGCCGCGCCGCCGCATCCCGAGTCGTTCGACACGGCCATGGCGAAGCGCGGATCGACGGCTGCGGCCCAAAGGGCCGTTTTGCCGTGCCGCGAATGCCCGATGACCGCCACGCGGGAGGCATCGACATCCTCGTCGGTTTCGAGGTAGTCCATCGCGCGGCTCAAGCCCCAGGCCCAGGCCGCGATCGTGCCCCATTCATCGGGGGCCGGTTTGGTCTGCCCCTCGCGGTAAAAGAGCGGGTGAACGCCGTTTTGGAAGCCGTCGTCGTAGTCGGGGTCGATGTCGCCGCGGTAAATCGTGGCGAGGCCGTAACCGTTGGCGATCAGCATCTCGACCGGCCACCGCGATGCCGCCGCGGCGCGCGGGAACCCTTTTGCGCGGACTTCGCTGCCGCCCTCTTCGCGCGGCTTCATGCGCGAGACCGACTCCGTGACGAGCGGGTCGTCGCAGATCGTGTGGTTGCCCTTGAAATTCAGCCCCAGAAAGACCGGAACGGCGTCGGTGCGTTTGTTGGGGATGTAGAGCAGGATGGTCATGAAATGTGCGTCGCTCTCGGTGAAGTAGACGGCGATCTCCCGGCGGGTGGCCATGTTGCCCAGCGTGTAGCGGTCCTCGCTCAAGACCTCGAAATGCAGTCCCTCGGGGCGGCCGGGGGCTTTTCCGTAGACCTCGCTTTCGAACAGCGACAGCAGTTCGGGACGGCGTTCCGAAATCCACGTTTCGGCGTCAGTCACCTTTTTGCCGGCGATGGTTGTCAGCGGGTCGGGCAGCGTGTAGGCCGGAACCTGCGATTCGTCGTAGTTTGTCGCGGGCATCTGCGCCCGGGCGCAGAACAGGGTCAGGCCGCAGAGCGACAGCAGCGCGTATTTTTTCACGGCGGTCATGGCTGCAATCGGCGTTTGATGCGCGTGAGCGCCTCCAGATAATAGTAGTCGGCGTAGGTGAGCGGCACGTCGACCTCCGAGGAGAAGGGATAGGCTCCCGTGCTGTGCCGGAGAATGAAGCCTCCGTTCTCACCCGCCGGAGCGGTGTATTCGGGCGAGGCCAGCGTGCGGATCTGCTTTTCGGCGAAAGCCATGTACCGCTCCCCTTCGGCTGCGGGCACGAAGCCGCTCAGCTCGACCAGTGCCGAGGCCATGATTGCGGCCGCCGATGCGTCGCGCGGCGTGGAGGCGAGGGCCGGAGCGTCGAAATCCCAGTAGGGAATCCCGTCGGCGGGCATGTTCCTGTGGTTGATGAGGAATCCGGCGATGCCGCGAGCCTGTTCGAGGTAGCGGGCGTCGCCCGTGAGGCGGTACATGCAGGTGTAGCCGTAGAGTCCCCATGCCTGTCCGCGGCTCCAGGCCGAGGAGTCGGAGAGGCCCTGATGGGTCTGCTTGAGATGGGGCTGTCCCGAGATCGTGTCGTAGGAGACCAGGTGGCAGGAGCTGAAGTCGGGGCGGAAATGGTGTTTCAGCGTCTTGTCAGCATGCGATACGGCCATGTCGCGCAGCGACTTGTCGCCCGAACGGTCGGCGGCCCACATCAGCAGTTCGAGGTTCATCATGTTGTCGATGATGACCGGATACTGCCATTTGTCGCGGTTATGGTCCCACGAGCGGATCAGCCCTACTTCGGGTTTGAAGCGCGTCGCCAGCGAGCGCGCCCCGGTGAGCAGCACCTCCTCGTAGGACTCGTCTCCCGTGAGGCGCAGTCCGTTGCCGAAACTGCAATAGAGCATGAACCCCACGTCATGGTTGTCGGTGGTGTGTTTTTCCCGCTCGACGCGTGCGGTGAACATCCGGGCGTACTCCAGCACCCGGGGGTTGCGGCCGTTCTCGTAGACGTACCACAGCACGCCCGGGAAAAAGCCGCTGCACCACCAGCGCGAATCCGACGAGACGTCCTCGCCGTTCTCCCACGTGCGCGGCAGGCGGCCTTCGCGCGCACTGTACTTCTCGGCCATCAGCAGCGTCTGCCGCTCGGCGCCGGCCAGCGCCTTGTCCACGACGGTCTCCAGCGGTTCCCGCCCGCTTCCGGCGCAGCCTGCGAGCAGGACGCCGAGAAGCGTGTATGTCAAAAACTTCTTCATCTTCTTTTAATGTTTGTCGTAATAGGCTTTCATCAGATACCACGCTTTCTTGCGGTATCCCTGGTCGGAAACCAGCCCCTTGCGGTTCCAGCCCTCCTGGTTGGCGGGGTGGAAGCGGAACGGCGAGCGGAAGTCGAACAGAATCCACGGCGACACGCCCCGCAGGTTGGGGATGTTCTCGAACATGCGCAGGTTGTCGCGGTAGAGGGCCTCCTGATATTCCTCGCTCCACGAACTGGCCACATCGGCCGGGCCGTGCTGGCCGTAGAGCGCCTCGCCGCCGAATTCGGAGATGATCAGCGGTTTGCCGCGCGCCACGTCCCACACCGCCTTGTCGGGCGTGAGGGGCCACGGGTGGTACCAGCCCATGTATTTGTTGATGGCCACGACATCCAGTTCCCCGATGAACGGGTCGTCCATGACGAACAGCTGCCGCTGGCGGTCGAAACGCACCAGATCGAACGCCGCAACGATCAGGCGCGTGTCGTCGATCTCCCGGCAGCATGCGATCAGGTGGCGCAGGAAGGCGTTGCGCGGCCCGGAAGGCTGCGTCTCGTTGGCCACGCCCCAAAACGTCAGGGCGCAGCGGTTCTTGTCGCGCGTGACCATCTCGCGGATCATGCGGCCCGCCTTTTCGCGGGTTTGGTCGTTGGCGAAGTCGATGCCCTGCCAGATGGGAATCTCCTCCCAGAGCAGGAAGCCCATCTTTTCGGCCAGCCGGACGATATGTTCGTTCTGCGGGTAGTGCGCCAGACGGATCATGTTGCAGCCGAGTGCCTTGGCCTCGCTGAGCAGCATCACGGCGTCGGCCTCGGAGTGTGCCCGGCCCATGCGCTGGGGGATCTCTTCGTGGAACGAGATCGACTTGAGGAACACGGGCGAGCCGTTGAGGACGATCTCTTCGCCCTCGGTGCGGATATTGCGGAACCCGATCGACTCCTCCACCCGGTCGCGGTCCGTGGAGACGATCACCCGGTAAAGTTTCGGATCGGCGGGGGACCAGCGTTGCAGTCTCCTGACCCGGAACGACGCCGAGGCCGTACCGGTCGCTCCGGCAGTGACGGTCCGGTCTACGTTCAGTTCGGGAATCTCGATCCGTACGGCCGTTCCGGCAGCGGCGCCCGCCAGCTGCACATCGGCGTCGATCCGGTCGTCGGAATCCTTGCCGAGGCGGATGAAATAGTCCCGGATAAAAGCGTCGGGCACGCTGACGAGCATCACGTCGCGCGTGATGCCGCCGTAGTTCCACCAGTCGAAGGCCATCGCCGGGATGGCGTCCGTGATGCGGGTGTTGTTGACCTCCACGGCCAGAAAGTTGCCTTCGGGCTTGAGGCAGCCCGTCACCTCGATCTCAAAGGGTGTGAATCCGCCTTCATGGGCGCCGATCTCCTCGCCGTTGAGGTAGACCCGGCAGCGGTAGCTGACGGCCCCGAAATGGAGGAACTGCCGCCGGCCGGTCTGCTCGGGGGCGTCGAACCGCCGGGCATACCACACCGTGCCTTCGTAGTATTTCAGCTCGGGCATCTGGCAGTTCCAGTCCGAGGGAACGTCGAGCCGCAGGCCGTTGTCGAACGAATATTCGTAGAAATCGGTCTTTCCCTCCGGCTTGCGGTTGAGGTAGATCTTGTTTTTGCGGCCCTGATCGTAGAGATCGACGATGGCGTCCCACTTTCCGTTGAGCGACTGCACGTCGCGTCCGCAAACGTTGGTGATCAGCTCCTGGGCTGCGATGTCGGCCGCCGCGAGCAGCAGCAGAGCAAATGACAGGATGAATTTTATCGGTGTTTTCATTGTTATCAGGATTTGTGGTTCGTCAGCGGATCAGTTCGTAGCGGTACATCGCGTAGTCGTTGGGCGCGGGAAGTTCCACCTCCAGCGTTCCGCGGCGTCCGGTCTTTTGCACGGCGGCCTTCCCGCTCCCCAGCACCGGCGTGAGGCGCACTTTCGAGTTCTCGGGGAGCCACGTTTCGATCCGGGCCTTCCGGTCGGGGTTCTGCTCGCGGAAGAAGATCAGGTAGCCCCGCTCGCCGTCGACCGACTGGAATCCGGTCCACGAACGGCCCGACGGTTCGTCGCCCACGGGGAGGATCACTCCGCGGTGGAAATCGTGCTGCACCTCTTTGTAGTGTTCGATCAGCGTGCCGATGCCCAGCGCCTCTTCGGGCAGTCCGCTCGCCTCCATCCAGGCCAGCGGCTGTCCGGCCATGGTCGTTGCGAAGAGGTATTCGAAACTGTAATTGGCCGGGGCGAACGGGTCGCCGGCATATTTTTCCGTGTTGCGCCATTTGTTGAGGAACTCGATCTGGAGCTTCTCCGCGGGGACGTATTTGGAGAGCATCCACAGGTTGCGCAGCGTCCAGTAGGGGTAGTAGTTCTGCCAGTCGGTGTAACGGTTTTCGAGGAAAATGTTGCCGTACTCGTTGAACATGTGGTAGCCTCCGCGGCGTCCGGCCGTGGCGTCGAGGTTGAAGACCACTCGGCCGCCCGTCCGCTCCAGCACGCGGTCGAACAGCCGCCGCAGGTTGCTTTCGGAGCGTTTGTCGGGGATTGCCAGTCCGTCGATCTTGAACGTGCGGATGCCGTACTCGTCGTAGAGACCTACGAGGGCCTGCGCGTCCTTCTCCCAGTCGGCATAGCCGTCCTGTACGCTCGGGTTGAACCAGAGGCAGATCTCCACGCCCAGTTCCCGGCCCAGCTCCACGACAGGGTGCAATCCCCGGGGGTATTTCTCCGGGTCGGGCTTCCAGTAGTCGGGATTGTCCCAGATGTTTTTGAACGACCCCTTCGCCACGGCGGAGTTGGGGCTTTTGCCCACCTGCCAGCCGTCGTCGATCTGGAAATGCGTGATGCCCAGATGCGCGGCCTTGCGGACCTCGGCCAGGCAGAACCGTTCGTTCACCTTCGTGTCCTGGCTGCGGTCGCCCCATGTGTTCATCATCACCATCTCGTCGCGTCCGGGAAGCAGCTTCCGTAAATTTTTCTGGTAGCTCCGCAGGGCCGTCAACTGTTCGAGTTCTCCGCCCGACCAGACTCCGAGGACGCATCCGTAGGCTTTCACCCACTCCCCTTCGCGGAGGTCCTTCTCCGTCACGCCCAGTCCCGTCACCGTGAAATCGCCGAACTCCGCCGTGAAGTCCCCGCCGCCATAGGCCAGTTGCACGCCCGAACCGGGGGCTTCCTTCAGGAAGAAGAACCCGCGGCCGTTCTCGGCGTTGCGGGCGAAGAGCAGGTTGCCCCGGTAGCTGTTTTTCCGGTAGGGAATGACGTCGGTTTCGAAGACCAGGTTGTTGTTCCAGTCCGTGACGTCCTGGAACTCCACGATCCGCGTGTGCCAGTGGAATCCGCCGGGGTTGAACCGGTCGAGGGTCGCGGCGACCGGCTGCGACTGCATGTCGGCGGTCGATTCGATGTTCTTGCGGTCGGCGGCGTTGACCGTCCGGCTGTCGGGAAGCTGTGCGGCGCTGCCTTTGAGGTAGGTGTCGCAGGCGATCGCCGGAGTGTCGGCGCAGATGCGGTAAATCCGCCGCACGTCGAGCGTTCCCAGCGAAAATTCCATGGTGATTTCCAGCCGCGCCGGATGGATGTCGGTTTCGGCGATCCGTTTCGTCGAGCAGCGTCCGCCGGTGCTTCGGGTATCGCCCGCGACCTTGAAATCGGGCGTCAGGGAACGGGAAGTCCACACCTGTCCCGACGAAAAGTCGGTCAGGCTCTGCGTCATCAGGTTGCCGCCGTTCCAGACGAACCGGCGTTCGATCCGGGAGTTGCCGATCGTCAGGGTGTCGTTCTGCAAACGGCTGTAACAGCCCTCCTGCGGGAAGGCGGACGTGCCGCAGAGCAGCATCGTGAACAGTATCGGGAGTGTGTGTTTCATGGTCGGGATTCTATTTTGCCGGCAGGATTCTGCGCATCGTGTCGGTAAAGATCGCAGCCATCCGCTGCTGGATGTATTTGTCTTGGCCCCGCTGGGGATGCCACCCGTAGGCGACGCCTTCGATGGTTTGCGTGTCCTGGGCGTGGAGCAGGCTCTGCTGGGTCCCGGTGGCCGGGTTCGGAGTGTCTTTCGAGAAGCCGATGTTCCTGTCGAACTCCACGAGCGGCAGGCCCCACCGTGCGGCGAGGCGCCGTATGGCGGCGTTGTAGGTCGTCCGCGCGTCGTGCCAGTCGGTGCAGAGGACGATGACGGCGGGTTTACCCGATTTCGTGCCGTAGTACTTCGATTTCGGATCGTCCTTCAGGGCGTAACACTCGCTTTGGTAGCGTTTGATGACGTAATCGAACGCCGCGGCGTAGTTGCTCCGGTCGAACGGCGTCGTGTAATCGGTGTACTTCTCTTTCAGGCCGCCCGTGGCCGAGACGTCGCGGTTGTGGACCTGCATGATGACCAGCGCATCCATCTCGTCCAGCTCCCCGGCGTTCCAGAGCGTGCCCTCGGCCATCCGGTTGGCCGTGTCGGCGATCGACTCGCCGCCGATGGCCCGGTTGATAGCCCGGGCGTCCAGTTGCCGGCATCCGATTTCGAACCAGCCGTTCTGCGGTGAGGCGAACGAGGCCCCGGTGAGGAGGATCGTATATTTCGCGTTCTCCTGCGCTGCGGCATGCCCCCATGCGAGGGGCAGCGCAAGCAGCAGTGTCAGTAGTTTTTTCATTGTCGTTTTCAGTCGTTGCGCAGTGCGCGGGGCGCTTTCAGAGAACCGCCCGTGTTGAATTTCTGGTTATCGGGAATCCCCTCTTTTCTGCCGACGCCTTCGCGCATCAGCCTGCGGAGTTCTCCGAGGTGTTTCTGGTAGATCAGGCGGGGCGAAGCGTCGTATTTGCGGCACAGCGAGGCTGCCATGCCGACCACCTCGCCCATCATGCCCGTCGTGCGCATCACCCGCACCGTCCCGAGGGCCACGTGCGTCACGCTGATGTTCCGCCCGGCCATGAACAGGTTGTCCACGTTGCGGGAGTAGAGACACCGGTAAGGCACGGCATGGGGATAGATGTGGATGTGTTTGGTCGCGGCCTTGAACTCCCGGCCCGGGAAGCGCACGGAGTTGAGCGAATCGGGAAAATGCAGGTCGATGTCCCACGTCGCGGTGAACGAGGCGTCTTCGTGGAAGACGTTCTTGTCGATGTCGTCCTGTTTGAGGACGTAGTCGCCCAGAAGCCGCCGCGATTCGCGTTTGCCGGCCACATAGGCCACCCAGCCCAGCTCGCGGTTGCGGTACTTGGCATTGTCTTTCAGGCCGTTCTTGAGAAAGCTCCAGTTCGAATAGATCACCAGCAGGCCGTAGTCGCGGATGCGTTCGAAATCGCGGATCTGGTCGAGGTTCATGCCCGTCTCCCATTTCCATTCGCCCATCGTCACCCGCTCGCAGTTTTCGGCGTTGAACTCCACGCCGTAGCTGAACGTCGGGAACGAGGTTTTGCGGCCCGTGTCGACCGAATACCATTGGACGGACGAACCCATCGTCATCCGGTCGGCGGTTTCGGGCGCCAGCGTTTCGCCGAATTCGTCGCGGCTCTCGCGGCCCATGCGGTAGTCGGCTCCGGCCAGGAATCCGACGGTTCCGTCGCCCGTGCAGTCGGCGAAAAGCGGCGCTTCGAGCGTCGTCTCCTCCCCGGTTTCGATGTGGTGGACGATTACGGATTTTATCCGGCCGCCCTCTTTGTTCACCGCTACGGCGCGGCAGCTGGAGAACAGCTTCACGTTCTGCTCCCCGGCGATGAACGCACTTTTCTTCGCGTCCTCGTAGTTTTCGGCCGGTCGGGCGTTGCCTTCGCGCGAGTGGCCGAATTCGCGGATCATGCGGCCCAGTCCCTCGTTGGGGCCAAGCTCGATGACGCCGCCCAGATGCACGCGGATTTCGGAGCTGTTGTTGCCGCCCAGCACCGGGCGGTCGTTGACCAGAGCGACGCTGCACCCCAGCCGGGACGCCGCGGCCGCGGCGCACATGCCTGCGATGCCGCCGCCCACGACGACGAAATCGAACGATTCGGCGGTTTGCGGCGTTGCGGGGATGCCGAGCATCCGTTTGCGGAACGCTGCGAGTTCCGCGCTTCCGGACGGAGGGACGTCGCCCTCTTCGGTGGTGAAATAGACGGCGTCGCAGCGGCCGTCGAATCCGGAAAGGTCGGTCAGCGAAACGCTGACCGGACCTTTCCGGACGGAGACCTTTCCGGCGCACTGCCACATCCACTCGCTGCCCGTGCAGCCGAGCGTCGCGGACAGTTTCCGGCTGCCGACCCGGAGGGCGAACTTTCCGGGACCTTCCCCGTCGTACCAGGGGGCGACCCAGTTGAACGTCCGGACGTAGACCCGGTAGGTTCCCGTTTCCGGGAATTCGACCGTCGTCACGGCGTCCGCCACGGGTTTGCCCATGCCGTGCGCGATGAGGTAGGGCGAACCCATCTGGTCCATGAACTGCTGGTCCACGGCCCACCCGCCCTTGTCGCGGAAACTCTCGGCCTCGACCAGGACGCCGCTCCCGAAGGAGGCGGTGACGGACAGCAGCAGCGCTGCGGAAAGCAATGCAACCCTCTTCATGGTTTTTCAGGCGTTAGTTGATCTGTACTTCGTGCAGTTTCACCCAGCCTTCGGCCGTCTTTTCGTTGTTCACGGCGAGCTGGATGGCAGGCCGGTTCTCCTTCGTCGTGTCAACGATGGCGATGCCCCACGTGTATTTCCCCGCGGGAAGATCGACGGCCGGCGTTTCGAAGGTGTAGGAGAAGGGCTTGCTCTCGACCCAGGTCGAAGGCTCGCAGTCCTTGTCGACGAAGACCTTCTGCGCCTTGTCCGAAGCGTCGATCAAAGCGAAGGCCACCTTGTATTTGTAGTTCCACTGCGGCAGGTTGTTCGGGAAATAGCCCCAGCCCATGTTGCGCCAGCGCGAAGCGACCTTGACACGGCTGCCTGCGCTCACCTGGTCGGGAACGATCACCTGGTCGGGATAGAGACGGTAGCCGCCTTCGGAGACGAAGCGCTGCACGAGGCTGAAGGCATCGTTGAACCACGACTCGGTCTCCTGGCCGACACGGAAGTCCATCATGTTGACGCGGGCTTCGGCCGAGGAGTCGAATTCGCCCTGGCGGACATCTTCGGGGTGTCCCTGGCGGTAGCCGGCCGGGTCGTTCCAGTAGCTGTGGCTGCTGACGATATATCCGCCCTCCATGATGATGGGGACCTTGTAACGCCATTGTGCGGCGATTGCCTTCTCCCAGGTGCTGTAACCCCAGCTGGAGTTGTTCATGCCGAAGGCGTCGGAGCGGATGCAGTAGCCGTTGCTGATGGCCAGGGCCACGAGGCTTTCGCTGTTCGGGTTCGCCGTGCCCTGGCTCGTGGGATGGCCCAGTACGCGGTGGTAGTTGATCACCAGGGGAACCTTCGTGAAGTGTTTGGCGTAGAGCTTGGTGATCCAGTCGAGGACTTCGCGCTTCACCGTTTCCGTATTCTCATCGACAGCCGATACGTCGTCCTTGTTGTAAGCCACGCTGTGGCCCTCGCCCCACTTGCCGAGGCCGTAGCCGTCGATGAACGAGGTGTATTCCGGATCGTTGAACTCCTCGGCGAGGGCTGCGACGAACTTCTCGTAGTAGCGCTGGAAGATCGGGTCCTGCGGCATCGGGGTCTTGCGGTCGGGGTATTTCGGCTCCGACATCGCGTATTCGGCTCCGGCATCGTAGACGAACTGGGGCGTATTGGCGCCCTGGTCACGTCCGTCCACCACGACGCGGAAAGCGATGGGGAGTTTCAGCTCCCGGGCTTTCTGAACCAGTTTGTAAACCTTCGAATTGGGGTCTTTCCAGGCGTACTGCCCGTCTGCGGGATTCAGCACGGACCATTTCGTGCGGATATAGCAGGCCGAAGCGTAGTCCGCCACCCTTACGTTCTTTCCGAGCAGCGGTACGTAGATCTCCTTGTCGAAATAGGAGGGATCGTAGTCCGCGCTGACATACATCACCCAGCCGTTGAGCGGGTTGTGCAGCACTTCCGACTTGTTGTAGGCGGGCTTTACGGTCACACCGGCAACTTGGCCGCCTTCTTCGCCGCCGCCGTTGTCCTTCGAGCAACCGCAGGAAGCGGCGCAAAGAAATGCTGCCAGAAGACAGCCGGTCATCAGATTTCTCATGTGTATCATGTTGCTGTTTTTACGATTGATTGTCGTTGTAATGGAATATTGCCGTATCTTCCTGTCGGCCGGAACCCAGTCTCCATTCCGATACGGCAATATTTTTCAGTCGTGCGGTCCGGCGTTATTTGTTCCGGGCCAGGATCGTTCCGTGACGCAGATCGAAGATCAGCAGGTCGGAAGCGGGGATCGTGTAATACGAGTTGCGCGTCTCTCCGTCGGCACCTCCGTGCAGTTCGCCCACCTTGCCGAGAGTCAGCGTGAGGTTCTGCTTCTTGCCTTCTGCCGTCAGCGGACAGGTGAAGCAATAGGCATTGTTCTGGTTGTAATCCGCATCGCCGACCGAGAAATTCTGGGCTACGCAGAACTTCATGCCGCTGGAAAGTTTCGTGCCGTTGTGCTCTTCGGCGTCATAGATCAGGATCTGCGGGTCGGCGAAGCTCTGCTTCAGGTTGAGTTTGCGCACGCCCCAGCCCGTACCTGCTCCGTAGGCGTAGAGATCGAGCACCTCGATCGTTGCCTCGGGATTGGCTTCCGCACCGCTCGGGTGGAATGTGACGGACAGCGGCTTCAGGTCGGTTGCCGACGAGTAGATGCGCACCTGCTTGTTCTCCATGTCGATCAGCAGGCGGTAGTTGCCGGCGTTCGGGATATTCCACGAAACGGGGGTTTCCGTCATCTTCACGTCGACAAGCTCCCCGTCGCGGAGCGCGCCGTTGCCGTCGCTCGGAACGATGTAGTAGGTCTGGCCCTCCAGCTCGACGGGAATCTGCAACTCGCCGATGCTCAATTCGCCGTACCAGGCATAGAGGTTCGCATTCTCGACCGTCTTTTCGATCTCCGTCACGCTGCTGATGGCCGTGCCGGAAAGCGACACCTTGTCGGCATCGAAGACATCGACCTTGATCGGGGTTACGGTCACCTCCACGGTGCGCACTTCGGGCATTTCGTATGTGGGGCCGCCCGCATACTCCGCGATGACGCGGAACGCCAGCGTGAAGGTCTTGTTTACGGGCACTTTCCAGCGCTCGTTAGCCCAGTTGTTGATTTGCTCGGAGGTGTAGCTCCGGCTGAAGATGCCGTCGTCCTCGCTCGTCACGATGGCGGTGGACGAACCGAAGTTGTTGTTCAGCAGGTCCAGTTTGGTCGTGTAGGACACCAGATACTCGTCGGGCATCGGACGCGCGGGCGTCCAGTCGAAGGTCAGTACCGTAGCCGAAAGGTCGTTTTCGTCCAAAGCGATCTGGGAGGAGGAGGCGGTCAGCTCCAGAGTTTCCCGGACCGGGTCGCTGTCGTGTTCGTACGGGTCCCATTCACAGGCCCACTGGCCGAGTGCGAAAAGGGTCAGCAGCGACAGGTTGCATGCAAATTTTATCTTTTTCATAACTGTTTTTTTCGTGGTTGCTGATACGGTCCGGAATCTGCCGGACACATTCTTGTCTGATCCGCCCGGAGGCGGGGACGAAGGTTTTTAGCCTTCGTAACCTTCATATCCGGGATTCTGCGGGAAATTGCCGACATTCGCGTCGCGGATAGCCTGCGGAATGGGCCACAGCACGTGGAAATCCTGGATGAGGTCGCGCGCCTCGGGGTTGTACTTCCTCACGCGTTCGAGCAGTTTGCCCGTGCGTACCAGGGTGAAGCGGCGGCTCTCTTCGCCGTAGAGTTCGCGGATGCGCTCGTCGAGCAGGAAATCCATCGTCATCTTCTCGTCGGAAACGTCGGACACTTTGGCGCGGCGGCGCACTTCGTTCACGGCATCGGCGGCCTTATCGGGCATGTCCTGACGCAGGTAGGCTTCGGCCAGCAGCAGGTAGGTCTCGGCCAGGCGGAATTTCATGCGGTCTTTGTATGCGCCGGTGAGCTGGAGGTTTTCCTCCTTACCGAAGAAAAATTTCTTCAGCGCCGGGAAGAGCTGGGCCTGCGACCACGATTTGTCGTCGATGGGGCATTTTTGTCCCAGCTTGTTGGGCGTCAGCGGGTTGTTGTAGTACCAGTTGCGCTTGATGTTGTACTCCGAGTTGCGGATGTCGCCGTCTTCGAAGATGCCTTTTTCCTGAATATCGGGGAAACCCTCCTTTTCTCCGGCCGTCGTGGCGTTGGTCCCCTTGACGCCGATCCACCACTTCAGCGGATAGATCTGCGCCAGGCCGCGGCCGCCGAGCGAGTCGGCCAGTGCGAATCCGTCGATGGCGTGGTACTGGGGATTCCAGGCGCGGCGGGTCCAGTCGTCGGAATTCGTGCCGCCGCCGACCGTGTTGTACTGGAACTGCATGACCCAGATACCCTCGGTGTTGCCGGCCGAACGGTTCTGATTGTTTTCGACGAACATGTCGCTGAAATAGTCGCCGGGATCGTTCTTGGCGTTGCCGAAGCGGCTTTTCATCAGACTGTAATACGGGCAGTCGATCACGTCCTGGGCATTCTCCTCGGCCAGCTTATAGTCGCCTTCGGCGCCGCGCAGCAGGTACATTTCGCTCAGCAGGTGGCGTGCGGCCCACGTCGTAAGCTTGCCCTCCTTCACGTTGTCGGGATTGTCGGGAAGGTACGTCTTGGCAAATTCCAGGTCTTTGATGATGTTGCCCAGCACCTCGATCTTGGGATCGCGCGAGAACGAGAGCAGGAAGGGCTTCTGGATGGTTTCGACCCAGGGCACGTCGCCGTAGAGGTAGACCAGCGTGCGGTAGGCGTAAGCCCGGAAGAAACGGGCTTCGGCCTGGTAAAGCTGTTTGTCGGTGGGATAGTCCCAGTTGTCGTTCTTTTCGGAATAGATCAGCAGTTCGTTGGCCGAAGCGATCAGGTTGTAGGCCCAGTTCCAGTACGAGCCGACGAAAAGCGTCGACGGGTTGAGCGTCATTTCGGCGAACGGAACCAGCGAACCGTCGCGGACGGTTCCCATGCGGCAGAGGTCGGTCGAAATCTGGAGCACCTCGTAGGCGCAGGCGCCGTTGTGCATGAAAGCGCCGTTTTCACCCCAGGTGTTGTATTCCGAGCGGGCGATGGCGTAGAGCCCCGTGGCTCCCACCTCGAAGCCCAGTGAACTGGTGTAAGTGTTGTCGGGGGCCAGCGAACTTTTCAGATCCTCTTCCAGGAAGGAGGTGCAGCCCGCAGCTATCGAGAGGATCGAACTCGCGATGCCGATCTTGATATAATTCATCGTTTTCATAGTCAGGTCTTGATTAGAAGGTTAAGGTTAATCCCAGTACGTAGGAACGGGCGGTCGGGAACGATGCGAACCAGGTGTTGTCGTAGTTCAGCATCTGGCGCATGTTGGAGAAGGCGCAGACGTTGTTCACGCTGAAATTCACGTCGATGGCGCTCAAGCCGATCCGGCGGACGAATTTCTGATTGACACGGTAGCCCAGCGTGATGTTGCGCAGCTGCACGTAGTTGAGCTTCTTGTAGTAGCCGTGGCTGAAGGAGGCCTGGTAACCCGGCGAAACGACCTCTGCGTCGGGGGTCTCCGGCGTCCAGTATTTCACGCCGTGGATGTAGTTGCCCGAACCGAACGTATACGAGGAGATGTTGGCCACGTTGTCCGTCATCCACTTGCCGAAGACGCCGTTGAACAGGAACGAGAAATAGAAGTCCTTGTAGGAGAAACGGTTGCCCATCGACATCGTGAAACTCGGCTGTTTGCTGCCGATCACCTTGCGGTCTTTGGAGTCGATGACGCCGTTGCCGTCGACATCCTCCAGTTTGGCGGCTCCGGGCGTGGCTCCGGTCTGGTGGGCCACCTCCTTGCCGTCCTTGTCGATGAACGTGAACTCGTCGCCTTCCTGCCAGATGCCGATCATGTTCCAGTCGTAGTAGACCGACAGCGGCTGGCCGATGAACCACTTGTTGTTGATGTCGTCTCTGCCGTCGCCGCGCAGCGCGACGATCTGGTCGCGGTTGAGCGAGAAGGTGAAGTCGGTCTCCCACCTGAAATCCTTCTTGCGGATATTCTGCGAATGGAGCGTCAGTTCGATACCCTTGTTGCGGGTCTGGCCGACGTTGTAGAGAATCTTGCTGTAACCGTTCATAATGGGAACGGTACGCGACATCAGCAGGTCGTGCGTGTTGGAGAGGTACATGTCGATCGTACCGCCCAGACGGCCGTTGAAGAACTGGAAGTCGATACCGAGGTTGGCCGTATAGGTGGTCTCCCAAAGCAGGTCGGGGTTGCCGATACCGTCGCTCGGCAGGTAGGCCGAGTTGGAAGCATTGCTTCCGTCGCCCCAGATATACTTGACGCCGTTGGTCGAGTAGAGACGGTCGAGCGACATGTAACGGTTGATGGCATTGTTACCGTTGGCGCCGTACGAGAGACGGATCTTCAGCATGTCGACCCACGAGGCGTTGTCCTTGATGAAGCTCTCCTCGCCGAGATGCCAGGCAACGGCAGCCGAGGGGAAGAAAGCCCATTTGTGGTTTTCGGCGAAGGCCGAGAACGAGTCGGTGCGGCCCGTCACCGTCAGCAGGTATTTGCTGTTGAAGCCGTAATTCACACGGAACATGCCTGAAACCGTGTTCTCCTTCCAGAAATCCGAACTGATGGCGATCTTGTTCTCGGCGCCGTCCATCCGGTAGAAGCTCGAATCGTCGTTCACGAAGCCTTCGCCGCTTTGCGAAGCGCCCGTGTACTTGGTCTCCTGCATGGAGAAAAGACCTGTGAAGTCGATGTGGTGTTTGCCGAAATTCCGGTCGAATTTAAGCACGTTCTCCCACGTCCAGTCCGTCGTGTGGTTGTTGGCCAGCTCGGCGCGGCCGTCGACTTTCTTACCCGTTACGGTGTTGCGGCCGTAGTAGGTTCCGTTCATCTGGCTGCGGTAGTTGTAGCCGAACTGCGACCGGAAAGAGAGCCCTTTGACCGGAAGTTTGAGATCGAGGAACCCGTTGGCCATGAAGTTGCGGCCCGTGCGTTTCTGGTCGGCGTTGACGTCCTTCATCGGGTTGGGCAGGTTCGAGTAGTCCATCGGCTCTTCGTAGTAGGCGCCGGTCTCGTCCCTGTAGATGCCGTAGGGGCTTTGCTTGATGGCATGTTCGAGGTTCGGCGTCGCACCGCCGGTCTCACGGTTCACGAACTGCGTGGTGAGACCTACGGACAGCCAGTCGTTCATTTTCTGGTTGATGCTGGCATAGACGTTCGTGCGCTGGTAATTCGAATTGTAAACCACGCCGGGGTTGTCCAGGTAGGAAACCGAGGCCATATAGGTGGTTTTCTCGTTGCCGCCCTGGAAGCTCAGCTGGTGGTCCATCGTGAAGACCGTGCGGAAGACGTAGTCCTGCCAGTCGTTGGTGATGCCCTTGGCGTAGTTTACCTTCTCGCTGGCGCTGATAATCGAACCTACCAGCGGATCGAGCTGTTCGCCGCTGTAATTGTTCTTGAGCCGGCCCATGTCCTGTTTGAGGCGGATGAACTCGTTGGGACCCATGGTTTCGATGCGCTGCATCGGCTCGGCGATGGCGAGCTTCGTTTTGTAGGTGACATGGAAATCGCCTTTCGAACCCCGCTTGGTCTGGATCAGGATGACGCCGTTCGAGGCGCGCGAACCGTAGATGGCCACGGCCGACGCGTCTTTCAGCACCGACATGTTCTCGATGATGTTCGGGTCGAGGTCGGCCAGTCCGCCCGAGTAGGGAATGCCGTCGAGAATGATCAGCGGGTCATTTTTGGCCGACAGCGAGTTCTGGCCGCGGATCAGCAGGGTCTGGTTGCTGCCCGGCGCTTCGTTGCCGGTCGTGATGTTCAGACCGGCGACCTGGCCGACCAGACGGTCCATCAGGTTGTTGGTCGAGACCATTTCCAGCGTCTGTTTGCTGACGACGGCGAGACCTCCCGTGAGGTCTTTCTTTTTCTGCGTACCGTAACCCACGACGACCACTTCGTCGAGGGACTGGGCGTCTTCGGTCATCGTCACGTTTACGACATTCGATGCGCCGAGTTTCACTTCCTGGTCGGTATAGCCCAGACAGGTGAAAAGAAGCGTCGAGGATGCGGGAACTTTGATTTCATAAACACCTTGCGTATTGGATACGGCTCCGTTGTTGCTTTTGCCGTCCTTTACCACGACAACGACTCCCGCCAGCGGGGCGCCGCTTCCGTCGGTGATTTTACCGGTTACTTTGACGTCGTTCTGCTGGGCGAACGACGGTGTTGCAGACAGCAGGAATAAGAGGGAAATCGTCAGGCTGCCTATAAGCTTTTTGTACATGCTCATTATCATAAAAGGTTTCTTTTTGGTTAGTGCTTGTATCTCCGTTATAAAGGGATTGTCTGGAGGGGCGGGAGACACTTCGTCGCCTGGTGTGGTTTTCCGATCATCTTTTCATAGGTTTCAGGTTTTAATTTTTTAAATTTTTTATGTATTTCAAAGGAAAAGCGGACGCCGGGGACTTCGGACCCCGTATTGCAAAGGTCAATAAAACGGGGCGACCGGATGGGCGTCGTTTATTCGGAAATGGTTCCATTTCGTACGGAGGGGTAAAAAAAGGAGCATATCCGGGCGCTGCGGGCGCTGCGCAGACCTGCGAAGAGTCCCGTCCGGACAAAATGAAACCTCCCTGCCGGTCGCGCGGGGCGACGGCGGGAAGGTTTCTGCGGGCAGATGCGGACGCTGCTCCGGCGGATACGAAAGCACGAGATATTCATAGCCGGTTCGGTCGGCTCCTTTCGTGCGGTTTGCGTCAGGATTTCTTCTTAAATTCGGATGGGGTCAGTTCGAAATGCCGTTTGAAACAGATGCTGAAATATTTGGGATTGGCGAATCCCGTCAGGACCGAGATCTCGGAGATGGTCAGGTCCGACTCCCGGAGCAGCTGGGCCGACCGTTTCAGCCGGACGTCCATGATGAACTCCTTGATCGACATGCCCGTGATGTCGTTGATCTTCTGGTAGAGGAGCGTGCGTCCGATCGACATGTCCGACACGAACGAATCCACGTTGTAGTCGCTGTTGTCCATGTTCCGTTCGATGTAGTTCATCGCCTTTTTCAGCAGTTCCTCGTCCATCGACGAAATGGTGATCTTCGACGGTTCGGCGATGTACTTCTTGCTGTAACGCTCCTTGAGTTCCTGCTGGCTGCGGATGAGGTTGGCAACCTGTTTGAGCAGGAAATCCATATCGAAGGGCTTGTCGATGAACACGTTGGCTCCGCATTCCAGTGCCTTGATCTTGTTTTCGGTGTTTTTGCCCAGGGCCGAAAGCATGATCACCGGGATATGGCTGGTCTTGATGTTCGAACGCAGCGAGCGGCATACCTCGAAGCCGTCGGCTTCGGGCATCATCAGGTCGGTGATGACGATCTGGGGGCAGATTCTCTCCGCTTTGGCGATGCCTTCGCTGCCGTTTGCCGCGGTGTATACGTTGTAGTGTTTCGACAGCCGTTGTTCGAGGTAGCTCCGCAGGTTGGGGTCGTCCTCGATGACCACGATGTTGCACGCCTTGCGGTCGTGCCGGTCGTTGGGAGCCATGACGTCGGATTCGGTCAGCAGGTTGTCGATTTCGGAGACCGTGTATTCGTACGATTCGGCGGCGCTGTCGGTCTTTTCGGCGTTGAGCGTGAAGGGCAGGACCACCGTGAACGCGACTTTCGAGTTGCCCGAACGGAGGGTGATGGTTCCGTTGAGGTTGCCGACCAGCTCCTTGACGATGGCCAGTCCCAGGCCGCTGCTGCTCTCGAATTGGGGACGGCGGTCGGAGAGGTGGTTGAACGATTCGAAGATGGCCTCCTTCTTGTCGTCGGGGATTTCCGCCCCGGTGTTGGTGACCGTGAAGGCGATGTATTCGGTGCCGGCGGCCGGCGGAGCGGACTCCGGGCGCTGGTCCTGCCGCGCCGGGTAGATTCTCACGCCGACATAGCCGTTTTCCGAGGCGTACTTGATCGCGTTGGAGAAGAGGTTCGTGAAGATTTTTTCGATCACGTCGTGGTCGAACTTGGTGTAGAAACTTTCATACTGGGAGTTGAAGCCGGTTTCGATCCCCTTCTTGTTGGCGTAGAACTCGAACAGCGAGAAGATGCTGTCGATGAAGCGGATCAGATCGCCCGGCTGGCGGTTCAGGGTGATCTTCTGGCTCTCGATTTCGCGGAACTGAAGCAGTTGGCTGATCATGCGCTGGATGCGCCCCACGTTCTTCTCGATCAGGTGCACGTAGGCATTGCCAGGCGCATTGGCGGGCAGGTGTTCCTTGAGCTGTTTCAGCGGGTCGACGACCAGCGTGAGCGGAGTTTTGAGGTCGTGGGAGATGTTCGTGAAGAAGTTGATCCGGGCCTGGGTCAGCTGCTTCATGTTCTGTTCCTTGATCCGCTCCAGTTCGAGCCGCTGTTCGAAAATCTTCTTGTTGGTGAAATACCGCCAGATGAAGTAGGCCACCGCCGAGAGCAGCGCCGCATAAACGAGGTAGGCCCAGCGGGAGAGGAAGGGCGAGGGGTGCACCCTGAAGCCGAGCGCCGAAACCTCGTCGCCCCACAGGCCGTCGTTGTTGGCCGCCTTGACCTCGAAGACATAGTTTCCGGCGGGCAGGTTGAAGAACTGCACCGCCTTCTGTCCCTGCGGCAGCAGGGACCATCTTTCGGAGTGTCCCAGCAGGCGGTAGGCATACTGGTTCTTCTCGGCGTTCAGGTAGCTGTTCGCCGAGAAGCGGATTTCGAAATTCGACTGCCGGTGCGACAGTTCGATCACGTCGCCCTCGCCTCCGCGGTAGGAGAGCGTGGAAATGGCTTTCTCCAGAGGCGAGTTCTTGGCGCCGGGCACGGCCGGCCGGCTGTTGATAAGCAGGTCCGTAAAATAGACTTTCGGCTTCTGGTCGTTGTATTTGATCTTTCCCGGGGTGAAGAGGATGAAGCCGTCCGTCCCTCCGAACAGCATTTCGCCTTTCGAGGTCTTGTAGCAAGCCCGCACGTAGTAGGCCCCGCAGCGGTTCGGGATGTCGATCTGCGATTTGCGGATCACCCCGTCGGTATGGTCGTAATAGTAAAGCCCGTCGTTGGTGCTGAACCAGACATCTTTCGAGGGGGTGTCTTCGAGGATGCCGAAGACTGTTTTGCCCTCCAGCCCTTCGCCGTTCCGGTCCCTGAAATTGACGTAACTGCCGTTGCGGCGCAGCAGGTTGACCCCGCCGCCACGGGTTCCGAACCAGATGTCGGAGTCGGAGGTGACGCAGTAGGAGCAGAGGTTGTTGACCGAATAGGGGGCCTCTGCGATGTAATGGCGCTTCAGAATCCGCCGTGTGGCGGGATCGACGACGTATGCGCCGTCGTGCCCGACGAGCCACAGGTTGCCCCGCTCGTCGTGGAACAGCGTTTCGATATGGATGCGGACGGCGTTTCCCTGTGCGTCTGTCAGCCGGACCGTCTCCACGCGTCCCGTACTCGCATCCTTGTACATCAGCTCGGCGTCCGGGTCGGTCAGCCAGATGCCCCGGTCGCCCTCCTTGGCGAAGTCATAGACGCTCAAAGGCTGTCCCGAGGCCGGATGGTTCATGTGCAGGTCGGAGAAACGTCCCTGCCGTTCGTCGAAGACCCGCATTCCGCCGTTGAACGCCGAGACCAGCAGCCTGTCGTTTCCGTCGTGCCACAGCTTTTTGATCATGTTCGACGTCAGGCCGCAGCGGCTCTCCTGCGTGTAATAGATGAACCGGCCGTCGCGGCGGTCCCAGCGGTTAATTCCCCCCCCCTCCGTTCCGATCCAGAGATTGCCCTCCGTGTCTTCTTCGAAGCAGCTGACTATCGGGTGGTTGAGACCTCCCGGAGTGGCTTTGAAATAGTCCACGCCGTTGTCCGCGAAGGTCATGTAGGCCAGTTTGCCGCCGTATGTGCCGACCCATATCCCGCCGTCGGGATCGGGGAAGATCGACCATACCGAATTGTTGGGCAGGGAGTAGGGATAGTGGAGGTCGGAACGCAGCAGCTGCGTGCTGGCGGTAAGCGGCTCCAGCAGCAGCAGTCCCGATTGCGTCGCTACCCAGATGATGCCCTGCGAATCGAGGTGAAGCTCCTTGGCGCCGGCGGATTTCTCGTATTCGAGCGGCAGTCGGAAATACCGTCCGATCCTGCCGTTGCCGTCGCATTCGTAGAGTCCGTCCATGAGCGTGAGGACATATACCGACCCGTTGCTCTCCGCCACGTCGCGGATCACGCAGCTGCCGCCGCCGACGGATGCGAAGAGGACGTATTGCCCGGTCTCCCGGTTCAGGCGGTAGAGATCGCCGCCCGACGCGGCGTAAACGTACTCCTTCGTGCACACCAGCGTCAGCGTCCGCCCGGGTGCGGACATCTCCGGAGGCATCGGATAGCGGGTCACGGCGGGCAGCCGTTCGGGGCTGAACGATTCGATGCCGTTGTTGCGGATCAGCCATACCGTCCCGTCGTTGTTCGCCGTGACCGAGCCGATATTGCCCTCCAGAACGAATTCGAACTCCAGCTTCCGGTAGTTGAAGCGCAGCAGCCCTTGGTTAGTCCCTACGTACAGGCCTTTCCGGTTGTCCGTGATCACCTGTCCGTAGGACCAGTAGGAATTCGGCAAGAGGTTCGTGACCAGGTCGGTCATCCGTACGAACGACGTGCCGTTGTACATGAACAGGGCGTCGTAGCCGCTGAACCACATACGCCCGACGCTGTCCTTGGCGATGCTGTGGATGCCTCCGTAATAGGAGGTCTCGGGCATGGTGTGGAAGCGGTAGTCCGGGATGTTCAGGGCATGGAGCGCCGGAGAAATCAGCGTTGCGGCGAAAAACAGCGCCGCAAACGGAATTTTCGTATATGCCTTATGTCGGGTCATCGTTTCTTCTTTAGCACAAAGATAAAAGAAAAAGCGAAAAATGGATGCTTCGAAGCCCGGTTTTTCGGTTCTCCGCCGCCGGACCGGGCGCGCGGCGGGGAAAGCCGGGCTGCACCGCCCGGAGACGAAAAAGACGGCAGGGAAAACTCCCTGCCGTCTTTTTTATTGAATGAAGCGCTCCGGACCGGGGCGTGATTCCGGTGGGCGTTTACCGCCCCTGAAGCCCGCTTTTTAAGCGGGCGGGCGCAGAACGGGATCGTAAGCCAGAATGGCCCGGCATCGCCCCCTGAAGCCCGCTTCTTAAGCGGGCGGGCGCGGAACGGGATCGTAAGCCAGAATGGCCCGGCATCGCCCCTGAAACCCGCTTCTTAAGCGGGTTACCAGATGATTACGCGATCCTGTTCGGGCAGGAACATCGGTCCGTCGGCGATCGAGAAGGCGTCGTAGAAATCCTGCAGGT
>ENA-OZAK01000157-OZAK01000157.1-human-gut-metagenome-genome-assembly--contig:-NODE-157-length-28313-cov-902.576828_pt1 | contig 28313 bp, 16 predicted proteins | sample MGYA00244209_ERZ653502 | MGnify/ENA primary metagenome ERZ653502 (study PRJEB26926, sample SAMN06164928) | human gut metagenome | biome: ENVO:00009003; feature: ENVO:2100002; material: ENVO:00002003... | reverse complement strand
TACATTAACAGCTTGAGCCATATTAGTAAGTTCTTGAATAGCTATATTATAATACTGTTTAAATACTGGATGTTCTCTATTTATAATTTTAGTTCCATCTTCTAGTTGACTACGTAATCTAGCAAGACTATATCTAGGAGCAGTAATAGTAAAGTTTTTAGGAGCATCACTAGGTATGGGAAGTAAATAATTAGCAGTAGGAGTTTCAGAATTATTAATATCAGTCATAAATAATCCCATAGCAGTAATTAAATAATCACCGTCACTCATACTACGATATAAGTCATTATTGTTATTATCTAATTCACTAATACCATTAAGAAGAGAAGTCTTAAACATACTACGAGCATATTCAGTAAGTTTAGGAGTTCCATTTCCAACTCTTCTAAATAATCCATAATTAATTATATTACCATTACTATCTCTATGTTCAAGAAGTAAATTACTATAATCATATTGATGACTAGCAAACTTTTGTTTAGCATAAGCTTCAACCATAGCGTTTTGCTCTTCAACAGTAGATTTATCATCATTGATTATTTTAGCAATATTAGTAATAAAACTTCTATTAATAACATCAGAACTTAAATTACCTTCGGGATTACGAGAATTAAGTTCAACAGGAATATAAATAATATCTTTAAAAACATCAGCCATTTGATATATAATAGAAGTATCACCTCTATTAATAAAACTATCAGGCATTTTAGTTCCTTTATCCTTTTTAAGTGCTTCTACATATTTATTATAGTTTTCAACTGTACGATTAATAACATTAGCAAAATTAATAAGATTATTAGCCATAGCTACACGACCAATCTTAGCAATAGCTAAATTAAAACTAGCTTGATTAATATCTGGAAATATTTCTTTAAAAGTATCATATAAATAAAGATTAGCATGAGGAGTATTTTTATATCTATCATATATACGAAACTTTTCACGAGCAGTAGGAACACGATTAGTAATAATATTATTCTTAACATTATTATAAAAAGTATTCTGTAAAATAGTACGAGAATCAGTATTAGGATTAGTTACACGAGCACGAACATAACTATTACCATTAGAATCAGTTTGAATATAAGTTTCAATTTTAGATATAATAGGTTTATTAAACACCATCATATACTTATTAGCAAATACTTTATTTTTGCTAAGTAAATCATGTAATTGAATTAAACATTCACAATTTGGAATAGTTTCAGATATACGTTTAAGACTAGCTATAAAATTATCTACATTACTAGTATCAGCACTAGCATATAATATTTTAGATAAGTAATTAACATCAGAAAAAGTAACAACTCCTAATTCATTATTAGTATCAAAAGGATAACTTCCATTATCAAGTTGAGAAGCAGCAGTAAGTTTAGGTAAACTTGCAAGATGATATTTAATAATTTCTTCTACGTGTTTATTAAAATCTTTAACTTCACTAATACTTAAATTCCAAAGTTGAGTCATTAAATCAATACCATCATCTATACTATTTTCATCACCTTCAGTAGAAGTTTCATCAAGATAACCGCCTAATTCTTCATAATCAGTAGTTTGATATAACTCATCTCGTTTAATAAGTTTAGCTACATTTTTATTATTAAAAAGAGCTTCATTAAATTCAGTATTAGTTAAAGAACGAAGTAATGCACCATAATTAAAATCTTGAGCATCACCATATTTACGAAGAAATGCACCAAAACCATTAATTTTAATAGCAGGACTTGGATTATTAATAAAACTATTAAGTTCATTATTTTTAGCTTCATCACTTCCAGCTAATTTCTTAGCACGTTTAAGTCCAGCATTAATAACAGTTTTATTAGTACGTTTTTTAATTTCATTAAAATTTAATGGAGCGCCATTATATAAAAAATTAAAACTAAGTTTATTCATAATATCAGCCATATAAGTAATAGCTGTATCTCTAGCTTTAATTGTACTAAACAAACCACGTTCTTCTTTTTCAGCAATAGAAGCTACATCGTCCATATTACGAAGTTTAATAGCTCTAGCTTCAAGAAGAGCATTATAAGCTTGTCTTCCAGAAGTTTTAACATTAATACCTCTATCAGCTATAATCTTCTTAAAGATTGGGTCTTCAACCATAGCTATAAGACTATAATAATCTGCATTATTAGAACCATGTTCTTTAATAATAACGTTATTAAGATTATTATATCCTACAAGTTTAATATTTCCACAGCTCATAAGTTTATATTTAAGTTTAAATTCATTAATAGTAATACCTCTATGACTAATGTAAAGTAAAATTTTATTACATCGTCATAGAGGCTGTTTTCTTTCGTTTTAAGCGACTTTTATATTTGCTCGATTAATTCTACATACAGCTAAAACTGATGCGCCCTGTGTCAAGCAAAGTGGCAAATTCGGACTGTTGGTCTATTGGTAAACGGCTAGTCAATTCAGCCATATTCAGCACTATATTATCATCAACACTACTAAACATATCAAGTCCATCATCAAGACTATCATTATTATAATTATAATCTTGACTGTTATCTTCATTAGGATTTTCAGTTTGTTCTGTACTAGCAGTTTCTTCTTCAAACTGAAAAGTTCCTTGAATAGCCTCTTGATTACTTTCTTTAGGCATTTTTTTAATAGCTTTATAAGCATCTCTAGCAGCAGCTAATAAACTATCTTCATTAATCTTAATACCTAACATATCAGCAATAACTTCAAGAAGTTTACTAAATAAAGTCTTACGTTTATTAACTTTTCTATTATCATATTTAATTTCATTAAGTGCAGTCATAAGAGCATTACTAGTAATACTTTCAACTAGAAATTCTTCAAGAGCTTCACTTGTATTAAAGTTCTCAAACAGATAAGGTTTAAGTCTTTCTTTAGTAGCATCATCTTGAGTATCAATCCAAGCTTTAAATTTATCATAAATAGGTTTAACTAAAGCAAGAGCTTGTTCAGTATTATATTTAGTATAAAGTTGTCTATGTAAACTTTCATGAAGTATAATATTAACAACTCGATAAACTCTTTGACCAGCAATAGCAGAACTATTAAGTTCAATAGTATCTGTATCACGATGATAAACAGCATTAACTTGATTACCATTATTATCAGTAATACTATCTACAACTTGAATATTTTTAGGTAAAATACCAATCTTTTGAAGAGCATTAATATAATCAATAGCAGTTTGGTCATTAGCAAAATACTTTTTAAGTCCACGAGTTAAATTCTTAGCAGTTATAGCAGATTCAAAAGCATTAAAATTAATAGCATTAAGAGTATCATCTAACATGAACTCTGATAGCTGTTCAGGTATTGCCTCATCCTCCACGGGGAGTCTACCCTCAAGTTCATAAGTAATATCGAGTTTAGAATGAATATCTATTTGCCAATTACCAGCAGTTTCATTAGTATTAGTATTAGCTAGTTTAGTTCTAACTAAACCATTACTAATAATAAAATCTTGATAACTATTATAACTATAAGTTTTACCATCAATATTTATAATAGTTTTACCATTTTCACGATAAATATATTTATTAATTTTATAATTAGTTTTTGTACTATCATTAATAAAATCTTTACTAATAGCAAATTGGGCATAGTTAAACATTTCATCAATAACAGGACGAAGAGCATTATCTAATTCATCAATAGTACTAGCATTAATACCATAACTTTTACCTATTTTAAAAGCACTATTAACAACATAAGGAGAATTAATAATAATATTACGTTTATAATTACCAGCATCAGAATTGATGGTAAAAGCATAATCTTTACCATTAAAATGTGCACCTTTAACATAAAAACCTATATTAGTAGGATTAATACTAATTTGAAGTCCAGTATTTCTATCTCCGTTAATAAGTTTATTATTTCCAAATATATCTCCAAGACTTTGTTTAAGTTCACTAAAACTTATTTTTCCACTAATATAATCTCTACAAAGATTATTAACTTCATTCTTAATAGAATTAATAATACGTCGAGCATCACCTTTAAGTAGATTACTATTTAATGGAACTTGTTTACAAAAAGCATATAGAGAAGTACCATCACTACTTGGAATACTAATAACAGGCATACCATTAGTAGTAAGATTTTCAATAATAGTTGGTTTACTTTCTCCATTAAGATATACTTGACCTTGTACAACTACACCAAGTTTATTAACATCTTCATTATAATTAACTACTGTTTCTTGTACATCATTCCATTCGCCATTAGCATCATCAATAGTATTAAGAACTCCATATTTAACATTAACAACTCTAATCTTACCTTTAAAATCACCTTTTACTATTGTAATAGCTTGGTCATAACTATTAAGAAGATTATTAAACCAACGATTAATACTAGCTTCATGACTATTCTCATAAGGCTGATTAAATATATATTTAGTAAGATTAACAAGATGTCCAGTTAAATCAAAACTTGCAACAGGAGTAGTAAAGTTTTTAACAATATCAGGATATTTAACTTCAAATTCTTTAAATAAAGTATCAAGTTCTTTATTTGTAACTTCTTCTTTAACTGCAAGTTCATATAAATGACCAATAAATTCTTCATCAAATCTGTCACCGTCAAGAATACTAATTAAAGCATCTTTAAGCGGAGAAACAACTTGACCATTTTCAGCATGAATATTATATTTCCAACCTTGATTAACCATATCATAATTACCAAACTTATCAATGTTTGGAACTCCTATATAACCAATAATTGTATCATTAGCAAATATATCAATACGTTTAAGTTTAACATTATATCTGCCTTCTAAATAATCACCTTGCTTAATACTAGTAAATGCTTTAACATTTTCATTTTCTACTATATATTTAAGATTAACATTATTAGTATGTTCAACTTGAAGTCTTTCAAGACGTTCTTTAGCAATACCGTCAACGTATTGAACAAATTGTCTAGCATTAAGTTTTTTAATAGTTGATTCATCAGTAGCACGATATTTACCTTGATTATTAGTGCTAGCGTAAAGATAGTTTTTTATTTGATTAAACAAGTAATTTTTAATAACTTTATTACCTGTAATACTATCTATATATTCAACTAATTGACCAATACTAAGATAGACTTTATCATTAACAATTTTACCTCTAGTATTATTTTCACTATCAACACTATTAGCAAAATCATTCATAACAGCTTCTATATTGCGTTCATTACCTGTAACAGTAGCATAAGTAGCATTAAGTAATAAACGTCTAGTACTATCATCTTGAACAGAACTATATAAACTACCTCCTGTAAGACCGTCAATAATACTATTAACTATGTCAGTAGCTTCCGTTTGTTCAAATCCAGCTTGATTAAGTTTATCAATAAAAGACTGTCTAGCATTAAGTAAATCACTACTAGTAGATTCATGTCCTAAAGAATCTTCTAAATTAACTATACTTTCATAAACCAAATCAGTACCTATTTGACCACGTTCAAAATCATCATCTGGAAGAGTATTATTAACTTCAGATTTAGGAGTACTAATAGGTTCTTGAGAAATTGGTTGTTCAGTTTGAGATTGATGTTGTTCAGTATTAGTAGGCTCACTAGGAACCGCTTCGCTTCGCTCCGCTATACTCCCCGTGGAGGATGGAGATGAGTTAGTATCATCTACATCAGTTTCATTAACTTCATTAACATCAGGATTAACAGGAGCAACTTCTTCCTCTTTAGGAATATTATTAACATCATTTTCAATCTCTGCAATTTCAGCTAATTGTTCTAATGTAGTTTTAAGATGTTCATTACCTTTAGAACTTAAATCAAGTGCAGCATAAGCATCTCTAATAACTTTATCTATATTAGGTTTATTACCATTATTAGCATCTTTAATAACAGAATTAACATAATCTTTACCATATTGTTTATAAGCATTACGTAAATCATCCATAGCTTTATTAACAATCTTTTTACGACTATTATCAAAGAAGTTATTAAGATAAGTTATACGAGATTTAATATTATCATCAGATAAATTAAGTTGATTTTTATTAACCTCAACATTAATCTCAGCATTAACAACTTCTGCTAAATCTTTAAATACTTCATTATATTGTTTTTGAAGTTGAATAGCTGATTGAATATCATTTTTATTTTCAATATCAATAGGAGTATAAAGTTTATTAATAGCATCTAATCGTTCATTTAATTGAGCAATACGTTCTTGCTTAACAGAATTATTAATTGCTGCATTATCTTGAATAGTTTTAATATCTCTTTGAATACTATTAATAATATGCTGATAAATACCATTCTTAGCAGAATTAATATCAACATCTTCAATATGATTATTTGTAATATCTTGATTTAAAATATCATTAGCCCAATTAAGAAGATTATTATAATTTTCTTGACGATTACGAGCATGAACCATTTGGGTAGCTATAATACGACCAACTTCAAATCCGCCACCAAGTCTATTAGCTTTATTTAAAGTAGTATTATATTCATTTTTAAGATTATTAATTTCAGTTTTAAATCTATTAATAAGTTCATTACTATCTTGTTGTTGTAATCCAAGTTTATTAGTAATACTATCATTAAATTCTTTACTATTAATAGAACTTTCAAGAAGTCCTAAATTACCAGCGTTCATAGAATTAATAATAATATTATCCATATATTCTTTTTTAGCTATATTACGAAGTTCTTCTTCAGTACCAATAATAATATCTGGATTAACCTGTTGACCATTTTCATCAGTAATAGTTATAAATGGATTTTTACCATTAGCAATACTATTAAGTCTTTCTTGATATGCTTGAAAAGTAGCAGTACGACCAAGAATTTCGTTTTCTCTTTGTTTTTCAGCAGAAGTCCAATCTTTATCAAGACGTTTATTAATAAACTCTCCAGCTTTATTCATAACACTACTAAAAGTAATACCACCAAGAGCACCCCAAAATGCTTGCTCCCATAACATTGGGTCTTGAAGATAATCTTTAATAGTTTGTTGAGGAATATCTTTATCAAATACTTTTTTACCATTATATAAACCATCTTGACTAGCTATATAATTAATAGCTTCTTCAACCCCTTCTGTCCATTCTGCTCTTACACCATGAAGAATATCATTACCCACATTTTTTAATGTACTAGTAATAGCTTGTTTAGTAGTTTTATTACTTAAAGCATTAGTAATTGCAGCAGCATCATCAATATTACTATTAAATGCAATATTTAAATTTCTAAGTCTGGAACTAGTTGTATTACCACTTAAAGCATTTTTCCATAAGTTTTTTAAACTATAAACTTGCCATACATCAAAAAGAACATTAGCCCAATCTTCAGCAAAAGTAATATCAGCACTATTTTTAGCAATATCTTTAGCTACTTCTTCATCAGACATATTTTTATATTTAGGATTATTATTATAAAACTCTTCTCTTTGTTTATCATTCATATTAGCAAGTTGAGTTTTAGAATAATCTTCAATATCATTATAAGTTTGTCTAGCTTCTTGATAATTTTCAAGATAACGAGAAGGAACTCCAATAGCAGTAGCTTCTGCTATTCTACCAGTAATGGCTCTACTCTTTTGTGTCATATTAATAGCATTAGCCATTTTATTAGCTAATTTATTAAACTTTATACCTTTACCTAATAAAGAAACACCTTTAGCAAGACCAGTACTAGGAACCATAAGAGTTAAAGAACTAGCTATACTAGGAGCATTGCTAGCCCACCAAGCAAAATCTCCAATATCAAAAGCAGCATTAGGATTTTCTCTATATATAGCTAAACGCTCATTAATAGATTCTTTTAAAGATTCAAGTTCAGAACTTATTTCAGATTGATAATCATTAGGACTATTACTAACCATATTATAGAAAACATCAGCTAAATCTGCAAAACCAATAGCTGTACCAACAGTAATCTCATTACTAATTTGCCCAATCATTCTTAATCCTTGTTCCCAATTACTTTGATTAACAGCACGTTCTTTATCAAGTTTTTCTGGGTCATCAACAGGATTAACATAAACATCATAAGGAGCATATTTATCTATATCATATTGATTAAGATTATATGATTGTCCAGCAATACGACTAAATAAATGACCACGACCCCGGTCACTAATAGAAGTGCCGGGGTTGTAATCAACTAAAGTAGGAGGCTGTATAGCCCCCTTTTTAGTTTTAGGATTATATTCAGGATTAGGTGTTTTATTACCACCTTGTAGAAACTTTAATACATCCATATTAATATAGATTATTAGTTAATTCATCATAGTAATATTGAATAACATAAGGGTCTGAACTACCACTAAGTTGAGCAAGTTTAGTAGCAACATTTTGTTGAATAGCCTTAACAGCATTTTCATCTACTGCCATACCAGCTTTAACAGCAGTTACAGTTTGTTCCCATTGAGATAAATTATCTACAATATCAACAGCATTTTCTTTATTTACTAAACCAATAGTTTGATTATTAGTAGAATTAATTAAATTAAAACCTTCACCATTGGGTACTAATTTAAATTTATCAATTCCAGTAAATGCAGCATTATTAGTAAGAGAAATAGGTCTATTAGCATTATAGTAATTTTCTACTTTACCAGCAGCTCTCCAACTAGTATCTTGATTCCAAGATTGAATAATAGAACTATCAATAGCACCACTACCTACAAGTAAAGTAATAGGTTCTCTTTTAAGTTTACCTTCTGTATCGTAATAACCAGCAATATTAATTTGAACTCCAACATCACCAGTTTTTGGGTCACGAACAATAGTAGGAGTAATTTCATTTTCTTTAGCACTTCTAAGATAAGCTGTATAAGCTTTTCTATCTTCAGAAGACATAGGCTCAAATATTCCATTTTCACTAGTAATATAAGATTCTCCTTGAGTTAAATCAATACCAGCTTTAATAGCAGACATAGCTTGTTCTTCTAATTGTTTCTTTTGAGCAGAATATTTACTAGCAGCTTCTGGATTAGAACTCATAACAAAATTAAGTTCAGCAAGTTCAGGAGTCATTGCAGATATACCAATAGTAGAAGAAGTTATTTTGCCACCATCAAGAACAGCATCATTTTTAGATTTAAGAGAATCAACATAATCAATTAAACCAATATAAGGTTCTTTATTACCTGTTGGTAATCCAGCATGATGTTCTTCACCATTAGAATCAACTCTAACAAATTTATCACCATAACCAAAAAATCTAGTCTTAGCAGAATTAAGAAAAGCATTTAAGGGATTCCTAGTATCTTCAGCTTCTTTAACAGCTTTACCAAAACTATAAATAGATTTATGATAATCTTTAGGTAATTCAGCATATCTATAACCATTACCATCAGAACCAAATCTTACTCCAAGACTAGCAGCTTTTTTCTCTCCACCAATAGCATTAATAAATGAATTATATACATCATCATTATTAAAATATTGTCTAATAGCAGAACTATCTCCAAATATTTGATTAACATATTTACTATATCTATCTGAATATTTATTACTAGGTAAATCACTTAAACTAATAATAGAATTATATGTATCAAATCCATCAATACTATCTTGAGATTTACCAACTTTAAGACTATTAATATATTCTTGATTATCAATAATATCATTGAGATAACTAAGAGCATAGACTCTATCAGATGGATTAGTAATATTAGTCATAATACTAGTTCTAATATCATCTAGATTAGCAGTGCTTAAATTAATATTAATATCAGGATTATATTTACTAAGTAATCCAGCTATTGATTGTCTATTGCTAGTAATTTCAGCTTGAGCTTGAGCAGGCATAAAATTATCAATACGAACAGGAGTACCTTTATAAGTTAGATTATCAATAGCTTGTTTTCTTTGATTTGTACTTCCTAATCCAGCTTGTTTAGATAAAGCTAATTGGGCTTTCCATGCTTCACCATAAGTAGTATTACTACTTTGATTATAAAAAGTTGCAGCATTATAGAAAGGGTCAATACGTTTAGCAAGATATTGTTCAGGAGTAAGTAAAATACCATTTTTATCTGTTATATCGGGATTACTTCCATTTTGGTCATATTTCCATTTAGCAATCTTATAATCTTGTTCAAGACTAGCTTTAGCACCAGGAGTATTTTCAATAACAGCTTTAACGGCTTCAGCAAGTTTAGCTTTACTTAATCTTTGCCAATCACCTTTAGTATGAGAATAAATCTCTCCTGTAACAGATTTAGTAATATCATCAGTAACTTTTCCATTAGCATCAAGCCATCTTGTTTGACTACCTCCGCCTTGTTCTTTAGCAGCCCATTGAAGTGCTTGATTAAGTATTTGGTTCATAGGAATTTCAGAAACTTCTTTATCAATAGGAGTCCATTTACTTCCACCAATAACATTACCATTCTTATCAGTTATATCTTGATAATTATATTTATTAACAGTACGATAATAATTCTTATAATCTTCAGATAAATCAGTACGTTTATCAAGATTATTCATATAAGCTTTATAATCTTGTTGAGCACGTAAACGACCAATCATTCCTGGACTTGAAGTTATATCTCCATAAGTTCCAACTATATCATCAAGACTAGAATAAGCATTACCATATTGCATATTTTCGGTAAGAGCATTACGAACTTTATTAAGTTGTTCTTGGCGCCAAGCATCTTCGGCTTCATTTAAATCTAATTGAGCAAGTTGAGCATCAATTTGAGATTTAGTTTGAATAGCTTGTTGATGCCCTTGTTCAAGAGTATTATAAGTTCTAGCTAAGACATTTAAGTCAATAGGATTAACTTGTTGTCTAAAAGTAGGAGTATAAAAGTTTATCGGCATGATTGTTTTCCTCCAAGTTTTCTACGTTTACGAATAATAAATTCATCATAATCAACTCCAGCATCTCGCATAATTCTATCATCTACATTAGGAGCAGATGCTCTCATCGCACCAATAGTATTATTTAAAGCTTTACGATTTTCATATCTACTAATCATATCTTGAATACCAGCATTAATTCCACTAAATAAATTATTAATATTAGTTACTTTAGCTTCTCTAATACCATTATCAAATGCTGCTTTTCTATCTATATATTGATTGTATTGTTGAGCATTAAATTGACGAACATTTTGTTGATTACGTCTATCTTGATTAATAAGATTAGTTTCTATATTTTCTTTATTACCATAAAGTTCATTAGCAGCTTGACCAGCAGCATTACGAACTCGTTGTTTACGAGCTAAACTAACACGACTACTGGCAGTATTAGAATCAATATCACGATAAGCTTCGAATTTATCTTCTCTAATTCTATCAAGTTGAGGATTAATATTATATTTAGTTTTAAGTTTATTAGCACTAATAAGAGTAGGTTGACCTGGGCCTCTCATTTTATTAATAGCTCTTCTACTAGCAAAATAACTAGCTAAACTACCAGCCATATTACTACCTAGTCCAATCCAATCAGCAGTAGTAAGATTTTTAAATTTACCTTGGCCTTTACCATCAAAAGATGTAGTTCCTTTAGCAGGAATATTAGTAGAAACAGGTAAAGTAGTAGGAATACTAGCTTCTACTTTAGGTAGATTACGATTATAAACAGCAATAGGAGGTGTTTTAGTAGGAATAGATTGAGTTGATTGACTTGATTTACTTCGTCCTCCACGGGGGGTCCTCCCGCTAGATTTAGTTGCAGATAAACTTGGAATATTAGTATTATTCATACTAACACCTTTGTTATTTCCATGACTCCAACCAGCTCTAACTAAACCACTAGTAATTCCAGCACCATCTTCAAATAAAGGAAGTCTACGTTCTGCATAATATTGAGGACGACGATTTCCATTATCAATATTAGGTTTATTAGTATTAGTATTTACATTATTATTTTTAGACCATCTTCCATTTCTAAAAGTATAATCACTTCCAATAATAGTTTCTCCTCTAGCAGATTTATTAATAGGATAAGTAGAAGTTCTATTAATAGTTCTATTAGTTATAGGAACATAAGCTCCAATTTGTTCATCATATTCCCAAGTTCTTCCATGACGATTAATACGATTTCCACCAACAGCAAATTTATCGTGTAGACCCCCCGTAGAGGATGGAGAATGAATTAATCCATTCTTAACATTACCATTAATACTAACAACTAATCCAACATTACCTTTCTTTCTAAGTTCTGGATATTTATTATAAACTTTAGCTTTAACATCACTTCTACCGTGAAGTCCAGCTAGTCTTAAAGCATCAATAGCATCAGCTTTAGTAGGAATAGGATAACTTCTATGTCTACCAGCAAAATCTTTTTTAGCTACACTAGGATAAGGTTTCTTTTTAGAACCATAATCTTTATCTCTACTTAAACCGCCCATACGTTTTTTATCTAATTCAATTGGAATATATCTATTATTAAATATACTAGGTTTATATGCTCTTAATCCATTTGTAGATATATTGGCTATATTATTTTCATCAAAAGGTACAAATAAACCACTACCTTGTTCTATATCATTAAACTTATAAGGTCCTTTATAACTGCCATGATGTCCAACCATCCATTCAGCATTTTCTCCAGGAACACCTATTATTATTTCTTTAGATTTATTTCCACTAGAGCTTGTACCATCCCAAACTTTTCCAGCAGAAAATGCTTTACCTCCATGAGAATTTCCACCATTTTGATATTTACTTCCATCATCGTTAATACGATTTTTATCTTTAAAATCTTCTTGAGCTTTAAATACTTTATTAGGATTAGCTCCACCCATAACTAATTGAGCAGGACTAGCACCGTTAAGAATAGGTTGTGCAGAATAAACTTTAAGTTCATTTCCATTAGTTTCAACTACTTCACCACCTTCTACTTCAATACCAGTTTTATCACTAGGACCAATATCAATACCACCTTGACTATGTTTTCTTCCATTCATATAAAAGAAATTATTACCAAGAGGTTGAGCAATACCACCAGCAACTACATTTGGTATTTTACCACCAACAGCATATTGCTTTTGAGGAAGCTTTTTTCCATTACTTCTAGGAGTTTGAATAATATTAAATGAAAATGTTGGTCCAAGTTCATCATCACTAGGAAAAGATTCTTTATTAAAATCTTTAACATAATTAATAAGTCTACCAGCAGTATTATTTATTAATTTTTCTCTATTATCTTTAGATACTAAATTGTTTATACCATTATAGAGAAATTCATTACCAAGTCTTATTAAACCAGTAGATTTAGCAACTTTATCATAAGCTCCACCGAGTGGAGGAATACCATTTTGAATAAATCTTCCATTACGAGTAACATTACCTCTAAATGTACTAGGTAAATTACTTATATGAATAACTTTATCTTTTCTAGGCATTTTATATAATATAATGAGAAATTGTAATTTGATTGATTTTAAGGCTCTCTGCTGAACGATAGCCTATCAGTCGATTAATAGTTCATACCTATATATAATAATTCAACAGAGAGCAAAAGACTAGCGTCTATGACCGCCACAGCGATATACATTTAGCCTATCTCGATATACTGATTGAGGCATAATAGATGGCTGAACATTACCATTAGTAATCCATTCAGGACGTTCAAGACCAGTTTTAGGAGCACTATAACTAGCTTGGTCAGCTTGTTTAACTTGAATTGGTTGTTGTCCTTTACTTCCAAACATACCACCAATTAAACTTCCAGCAGCACCAATAGCAGCACCAATCCATGCTTTTCTACGTCCACCACATTTATATTTATTAATAAAACTAGAACGCTGATACATAGTCATTGGATTAGTCATTTTATCAGAAGTAATATTAAGTTGCTGTTGACCAGATTGAAGTTGCTTACGTTGTTCAGCTTCTTGAACAATACGTTTATTTTCATTAATTTGTTGATTAGCAGAAATACCTTGACTTATTGCAGTACCTAATTCACCAAGTCCTTGAACTCCTGTAATAGAACTAGCAAGACTACCTAAACCGGGAAGAGCATCAGCAAATTCAGTACCGAAACCAGCTTTACGTCGAACTCTACCACCACATTTAAGAGTAAGCTTATCATTATATTGACCAACATAATCTTGATTAGCATAAGCACTAGTTAAAGCTTGAGCATTTTGTAAAGCATCTTTATGATCTTGTGCAGCTTGAGCTTCAGCTTGGGCTTTTTCTTGAGCTTTCTTTTGTTTATTACCTTTAATTATACCACCAGCAATACTAGCAGCTGCACCAATAATAGCACCAATAAAAGCTTTTTGTCTTTGTCTATCTCTATACTGTATCATAATTTTCTAAATTGAGTTTGAGCGCATTCAAGACTTTCAAATTCAATGCGCTTATTATCTGAATTATTAAATATGAAACGAACTATAAAATAATTACCATAAACTCTACGAAGTTTATCACTTGGAGAATTAGGATGTTTATTAATAGTATTACGAAAATAATTAAAGTTATATTGAGTTAGTTCATACCAAGGTTTTTTATAAGCATTAAACTTATTAAGTTTATCAATATTAATATCAATATCATCAGTATCATTATCTTCATTAAATATACGAAGTATATCTCCAGCATAAGGATGTTCTCTTAAATCAACAGGATTATTAATATTATCACTATAAATAGGAATATATATCTTACGTACTTTATATTTAATAAATTCAAGAAATTTAATAAGTTCATAAGATTCATTAACTATAATATCAATATAACTATTATGAACTAATATAGGTTCATCGCCAACTTCTTGTTTAGATACTAGATATAGACTTCTACTATCATCTCCCATATGAGTATTAAATCTACCATAATTATATTCATTAGTAAACACATGAAGAGGACAATTAAGTCTATCATTATTATGTTCAGTTTGAAAATAACATTTAGTTTTAGTTGACCAAGCATTATTAAAGTAATAATCATGTAAACTAATAAAGCTACCAACTTTATAATTAAAACTTATTACTTCATTATGAGCTTCTTCAATAATAGTTTTACTAACAGGATTTATATTATCATATGTATAATCAAACTTAATTAAAATACGATTATTATATTTATCATGAGCAAATCTAACATTATTAGGACGATACTTATCTAACCATAACTTTATATCTTCATACATTAATTTAAGTTGTCCATCATCAAATTGATAAAGAGTATGAAAATCGTCATTATAGAATATATAACCAAATTCTCCAACTATATATGCTAAATCATCTTGCAATCCACCATATCCTTTATCACTAGTAAAAACTTCTTTATAATCAACTTCAAAAGCATCAGGTTGATATAATTGAACATTTTCATCTCTAGTTTTAAGTGCAGCACTTATATCAAACATAAACATACTATGTTGAGTATGAACTAAAAGATAATATCCAATTCCAACTAAATTAGTTATACTTCCTTTATTTTCAGTAATATTTTTATAACCTTCAATAGGAAATATTCTCCAAGCGTTAACTTCACTTTCATCTTGAATAACATTACTACGTCTTATAGTTTTATCAAAACGAGTAATATTAATAATATCATTACGATATTGAGTTAACAATTTAGGAACATATTGGTCAACATTTCCAATAGGGTCTTTAAATAAATCAACACTATTCTTAGGTTCTACAAATGTACCAAAAGCAACACTTTTCTTGTCAGTTTCTTCTTTAATACTAAAAGCTATCTTACTAGGTTCATTATTAAAACGTTTACTTTCAAAGAACTTATCACTATATAAAGGAAACTGAATATAAACATTGAATGGAATATCAAGCCAACATGGTTCATCACCACTATAATAATATTGATTATTAGTAGGAGTATATAATTTATAATTACCTTCGTTCATTATAACTCCATTATCATTATAAATAAGAACGCCATCATAAGTCATTCTACCATTATATCCATGTTCGATAGAATAAGTTCCACCATTATAACAAACGTCATTAAGTCTTATAAGTTCTTTTTCTTTGCTAGTATAAATATTTTTAGTACAATTAAGAACTGTTGCGAGAAACATAGTTTCAGCATCAAGTAGTAATTCCTTATAATCATCCATTTCAAGAGCAGTTCCTTTTCCAGCTCTACTATCAGTAACACTATCAGCAACTACTAGTTTATAATTATTAATAGGTTTATATTCATTTCTACTAATTACACCTATAACTGGCATATTATAACTATAAGGATAGGTAGTATTAACTACCATATCAACTACATCATGTTTCTCTTTATAAGGTTCAAATTTACATTTACCATCAATACGAATAATATTAAAATCATATTTAATACTATCATCAATATCAAATCGACCACTATATAGATAACATTTATCACTAGTAAAATTATTAGCTACAAAACCCGGTTTTGTACCCCAACTATTATTTTGCCAAGTAACATTACTAGCTATATTACAATAATCTTTTCTAGTTAATAATCCAGTATATCTAGTAATAGGTTCAACTTTTTCATAACTAATAAACCATCCAACATAACCTAATTCTTTAATTTGATTCCATAAAGTAGTATCAATATTAGCACGAATATAAAACTTATTAAAAGTATTATTCATATTATACACAAAATCTCTAGTATGTTCACCACCAACAGCTTCAGAATCAAATATCAAATCAGGTATTCTAAATAGTTCATTGCCATTAATATTTTCATAATAACCAAATTTAGCTTCATTATCAACACCAATAGCACCTATTACTTGATTACTACAAGGAGTATAACTACCACTATTTATAACTTGATAAACATATAAATCATTATATTTATCTTTATCTTGATAATCAATAAAGTAATTAGATATAAGAGTATATAGTTCATCTTTATTAGTAGCTTCAAGTTCACCAGAGCTATTAAGTAATATATTAGTAGTAGGATTATTTATTGGTTCAGCAGTATAAACTACAATTTTATGATTAGCAATATATTTTTTAACATTAGAACTAATAGCAGATATTGGAATATCTCCACTAATAACTGCCCAATATGGAATATTACCATTGCCTTGATTGTTCCAATTAAAAGTAATTATAGTACAATGAGAACCATCATTAACAATATTATTTATATATTTATCTTTATTAGATAGTTTATAACCTCTACTAGCATCACCATATTTATCAACAAAATGAATAAAGAAATTATATACTTCTCCAGGAATAAGAGTATCATTCTTTTTACGTTCATTAAAATCATAACTAGGTTCAATAATAGAATGAGTAATTCTCATTTTACAATTATCAATATCAAATATAGTATCTCCAAATAATACTTGCCCACTAGTAAATACAGTATCTTCTGTAAATCCAATTCCATTATAAACATAACAAGCTATTTTAACTGTACTAGGTAAAGTATAAACAGATTGATTATTTTCATATTTATAACTTGTAGGAATAATAAAACAATGACAAGCAAGATATTCTTTAAGATTATGACTACCTCTACTACCTACTTTTATTTTAGCATTATAATTAATCTTTAAATATTCATGTGCTGCAATACCTTGTATAACTGTATCATTAAATAAAGTTCTAAAAGTACGAAAAGGATATTGATTATTATTGAATACTTTATTAATATCTTTAATTTGCCAATCAGCAGTACCAGTAATTTGAAGGCTAGCCATTTTAAAATATGGACCTTTTTCACTAACTGCATTAACAGTAGTATAATCATTATAATAAGCATTAACAGCTTTATTACGAAGTTTTATAGTAATATCTTTAACAGCCTCTTCTAATGTTTTACCATTACTTAAAGTTCTGTCATCGTTATCAGTTTTTTCATTATAATTAGCAATATATATTCTATTCTTATAATTAATGATATTACCAATATTATAATAATTATAATAGTCAGTAGTTAAATCAGCAACATTATATTCAACAAGAATATCTCTACTAAATTTAAAAATATTATTATTTAAATCATCTGTTCTAAACGCTTGAGTACTATCTTTTTTACATACAATAAAACCAAGTTGATAAAAACCAGAACGACCTCCACTAATATTTATTTCAAAAGTTTGATTACATATATCTTTAGAATCACTAAATGAATCGGTATTACCATAACAATAACCGTTTGGTTCATCTTTCGGTTCATAAACATTAGTTTTTCTAAAACAAACTTTATTAATAACTTGTGGAATTATAACATCATTAAAAATAGGAAATCCAATACTATACCATTTAGTATAATTAGTTTTATCTATCTTATATCTAATAAATATAAAATAAAATCCTTTATAAGCTCCACCACTAACATAATTTAAACCACTAATAGTAGGTAAAGTTATTTGTGGAATAATAGACATTTCAGAATCAGGACGGTCAGAATCTAAATCAATATTAATAGTTTTAAGAGGAACATCAATAGAAGCATCACTTTCAGCAATAGCTATAATAAGATGATTTTTAACATTATAAGTATATGTTCCTTTAATCTTACCACCATTATATTTCCAATTACTATTTACTCTATAACAATTATCAGCTTGTTCATTATATCTATAAATATAAGATTCATTAGAATCAGTATTAACAATAAATAAAATAAGTTCAGTACTAGTAGAAATAACACCAACTATTTTAAAATTATTAATACCATCTTCATGAATAGAATTGGCAATTGCTTTACAATCTTCAAGCCCTTCTTCATTAACAATCATCCTATCATCATTACTCACTTTAACATTTTTAGCAGCAACTAATGAATAAGGTACACAATCACCTGGATGTTTATTAAGACTAAGTTTCTTTTGTATATTCATAATTATTTAGGAAAAGTAAAGTTATAAAAGAACTTATTCCAACCACTATCATCATCACTTTGTTCATCTAATAGAATACTAGTCTTAATATCTTTCTTCATACTCTCCCATAGATAGAAAGGATTAGTTCCATATTGACTAGCAGAAAGATTAAACACAGGATGCTTATATCCTCTCATAAGCATACGAGCCATACAATAATAAGTAAGACCTTGAATTAATTTACCATTAGCAGGTATAACAGGAATCTCACAATGATAATTATCACTATATTGAGTTTCAACATCTTTATAAACAACTGTTATACAAGTATCATTAAAATTAAGTTCAATAGTATTACCTCCAATAAGAATATAATTATGATTTGACCTATCATATCCTCCACGGGGAGTCTGACAATGAGAATGAACTTCATGCTGACATCTTGGACATTCAGTATTATTATGAACTGTATAAACAACAGGATTACATCCTACTTTACCAGTATCAATAACTTCTCTAGTTCTAGAACCATTAGGACAACAATCATCGGGCATACCAAGATAGTCTTTATTAGTAGCACGCTCCGGACTTTCGTCCTCCGCTTGACCCCCCGTAGAGGATGGAGCAGATTCAGTATCACCACATCTATATTTACTAGTATCAGCCCTAGGTACTTCACAACCATTACTATCATATACTTTAAGACCGTCATCAATAAGACAACATTTACTTTTAGCTATCTTATTAATGACGGTTAGTTTCATTTTCTTATCAACTTTACGAAGAACTTTAAGTTCATTCATAGCATCAACACACCAAGCAGGAACTCTAGGAATCCAATCACTTCCATCAGGATTGAAATCATTATCGAGTTTAGCAATAATATGTTCTATTGTAATAGTTTTATTGTTTGCCATAATTTATAGATTTATCAAGAATAACATGACCATAAACATTTGTAACAGTAAAAGCATTTCTATAAATAGCATTATAAGTTTTAATAAAATCAAGATAATCACCTTTAAATATTATATTATGGTTAACAATGTAAACTTTAAATATATTAGTTCTACGAATACAATGAGTAGATTGTTTTCCAAAATAAACAACTTTAACCATAATATTATTTATCACTATATCTAGTTTTATTACCATTATTATGTGCTCCACGTTCATACTTTTGTTGATTAACATTTCTAATATATTTAAATGGAGCATTAGGTTCTCGTTCAAGATAAACAAGAAGTTTACTTCTTAATCCTAATTTAAGATTAAAAATATCATCAACAGTTTTACATTCAGAATTAAGTTGTTTAGCATCTTTACCTCTAAGTTCTCTATGAATATAACTAGCATACTTAAATTTAATAGCACTATAACTATGAGTTCCATTATTAATAAGTTGTATTTCATAAAACTCTTTATTAGTTTTATAAACTACATAAGGAATACCATCATACTTAAGTCCACGAATTTTATATATTTCTGCTTCTTCTTTATTATAAGGTTTAAGACCAGCATTAATAATTTCTTGTTTTTTAAGTCTAGTAGCGTTCCAATCAACATAAGTATCTCTAGGTTTATCTCTATATCTCCAGAAATTAATAACTAAATCACCAATTTCATATTTAAAATGATAAGCATAGCCTTCAAGAACACATTTATGAACACCATAACTATAATACCTATGAATGTACTTTTTATAATCAGAAAGACTTAATTCAGAACGTCTTGTAGCAAGTTTAAGAGCAATAATATAATCGTTTGCTTTTTTAGCTAAGTTACAATAACGCAAAAGTTGGAGAAGAACAATACGTCTTTCTCCAACTGTATAACTAAGTTGATTATTAATTAATTGCTCTAACTTATTAATTAATTCAACATTATCATTAAGAAATTGAAACCCATATTCATTAAGATTAATTTTTAAATCATCTTTAATAACTTGATTTTTACTTTTAATATAAGCACGACAATCGGCTTTCATCTTATTTATAACTTCAAGTTCTTTATTATATTTTGCCATATCGTCATTAGAAGTTTCAATAAACTTTTTATAATAATGACTAATATCTATATCTTTAATCATAATTTATCTAGTTACAAAATTATCAATAGGCGTTTCATTTGTTTGACGAGGAACTTCAATAAGATTACGTTTAAATACAATCTCTTTAAGAGTTCCAATCATATCTTCAGGAATAAGAAATTCATCATCATCGTATTTAGCTTCATCATCAATAGGGTCATAATTTACATCTTTAGCTTTTTCAACAGTTTCGGTAGGAACAAGATAAGGAATTTCAAATGGAGATTCAATAATAATAGAACCTATATTTTGAAACCAATCTTTATTATTACTAAAGAAATAAATATAACCATTAATATAATCATAAACAGGAAGATTACACATACCTGCAAGATAATGATAAAACTTAGCACTAGCTTCTTTTGCAAATGGTATTTCTATCCCAGTATGTCCGGTAGTTCTAATTGATTGGAAAGGTAAGTTATTAATAAGTCTAACTGGCTTTGGAACTTCTTGTTTAGTACGTTTAATTGCAGGAAGCCCAAGAGTTTGACTATTATATAAGTCACCATCAGGAACATTAATAATAGAAACACGAATACGTTGTTGCAAACCTTTATCAACATATTTATGATTTTCATAACTTTTACGAATTAGTTCATTACGACCATGAAGAATAGCATATCGAAGATTACGTCTAAGAGGAATACTATTAGGATTGCCAACAGCATGAGCAAATTCACTAACTAATTGATTAAGACTAGCCATGTTAAGATTGAATTGCGTTTTCTAATGCAGTTACTCTTTCATCAATACTATTTATTTTAGGTTTAAAAGTATTATTAGCATCACTATATAAATGATTATATTGCGTTTTTGTTTCATTAGCTAATTTTTCTACTTTATTAATATTTGTAACTAATTCATTATATTTTTGTTGAAGTTGAGCAAGTTCTTGTTCAAGTTCAGTATTATTAGTATAATCTATAATAGAATTAAATAATTTAATTAGAAGTTCTCTATCTTTATTAGATATATCACTATTTAAACAGTATATAGTTCTAATAACATCATCTTTAAGTTTATCTTTAGTCATAATATATTATGTTTTAAGTTTATTATATTTAATATTATTAGGTAGATGTTTAAGTCCTTCTGCAAGTTCATTTAGTATATGCTTGTTAAATCTTAACAAGCCATTATACATTTCTACTAAATTAAAATTCATGTTAATCTTGTTCTAGATCATCAACTCGATCATCAAGAGAATTAATATTACTAGTATTTCGATTAATTTGAATTACAAGTCCTCGAAGAGCAGCAATTATAACATCATTCTTAGTATCATTGCTAGCTTTCATATCATTAACGGCAGCAATTAAAGCATTAAATTTACCTTGTAATGCACTACTCATATTCTTTATATTTGTATCAATAGTAGTAAGTTTATCACTAATAGTAGCTAAATCAGAATGAACTAAATCAAATTTTTTAGTAAGAAGAGTTTGAGTTTCATCTGATTCACTTTTATGTTGATTTTCAAACTCATCAAATTCAGCTTTAACCATTTCATGTAATTCAGTAATCTTTTGACTAATCTCATCAAGATTAACTATAACATTATTTTCTCCAAGCTCATCATGTTCTTTATTACCAGAAACACTAAGTTTAAGATTATTAATAAGTTTATTAATAGCATCTAACTTATAATTAACTCTTTTATCATCTTCCATATCTTTAGAATTTAGTTTGTTACAAATATAAATTATATTACTAATAACAAGTAGTTTAACAATATTATTAACATTTTTTAATTAAGCAGTTTTAGGACTATTAATACCTAGATATTTAGTCCAAGTATAATGTTTACGTTCACTAATATAATTAAGATTATCATCATTAATATGAGCTTCTTCTTCAAAACTTACATCTTTATAAGCATCATGTTGTTTAATATGAAATAGTCTTATAATAAGATATTCAATACCATACCATATATAGAAAAAGATATATAACATCTCTTTCATTTGTTCTGTATGAATAGCTTCATGATTAAGTTCTTTATTACTTAATTCTCCTTTAGTAAATATAATACCAAAAAGATTAATAGCTTTATAACCATTAAAAGGAAAATGTTTAGTCTTAATAACTCTCATAACTTTACTATTTTAAAATTTAATATTGTAAATATTTATGTACGTTCATAAAGCCACTTTTTAGGCTCATAACAAGACTTTCATTAAATCATGTACAGTTAATCAGCTAGGTTTAAAACTAGCCAAATTCGGCAAGCTATACTCCCCGTAGAGGATGGAGCAGGCTTGAATTAGTCAATCAAACCTAGCTAATCAATCTCATACAATCTTAACCAATAGTATTATCAATATCTTTATAACCAATTCCAAGTTTCTTTAGAATAGGACTAACAACCCAACTCCAAAACACAGGAGCAAGAATAGCACTATTAACAAGCATAATAGTATTATCATAACCAGCTATAATATAAATACCAATCATAGCAGCAATACTTATAACTAATACACATCTTTTTTGCCAAGTAGGAACTTTATTATCACCATTAAAGTAATCAATAACTTTAATAATAATATAAGTTAGAACATTAACAATAAACATAAATCCAAAATCAAAATTACTAAGGATACCATCTACAATTACATCAATAAATTTGTCCATACTAAAATTTAGATAAATAAAAAAGGGAACTATACCATGCTTGAAAAGCAGTAGGAGCACCGCTTCCACTGCCAGCAGTAGCGCCAAGAACATTAATGTTAGTAGAGCCATCGCCTAACATTCCACCACCAGCGCCACCTAATACACTAGAACGACGATTACCAAACAAAGCCCAAGCACCAAGTGCAGTACCAATAATACCAAGAGTTAAACCTGCATTAGCTTTACCGTTTACATCACGACGATTACCACCGTCATAATTCATTCCAGCACCATTATAGCCCTCTGGAACAACTTTCACTTTTTCAATTACTTGCATAATAAATTAAGGTTTAAGTTAAAAAAATAGATTAATACTTGTAGTTTGAACTACATAATCTATAACACTTAAACCGTTATCTTTGTTTGGTCATTAATATTATTTTCACTTTCAATAGGACTATATATTGTCAATTCACCAATTTTGTTAAGTTTAGTATATTTTATTTCACCTATTGAAGTCCTACCATCATCAGCTTTGCCACCTTGTGTACCAACATAACATTGAATAGTTTGTTGTCCTCTAAATTCAGAATTACCTGCAACAAAACCAAATTTAAATTTATAGCTATCAGTATAAGTAGGACTATAAATAGTATTATCTTCATTTAACAAAACTGTATGATATTCATAACTATAATTATCATCACTAGTTATATTAAGAGTTGGCGTATCAAGAGTTAAAGGAGCACCAGTTGTATTAACTTGATTATTCCAAACTTTATATTTATCATTAGGTTTATTTTCATACCAACAATAACCATTGCCATGAACAAGTCCACCACCATGACGAATTATTTTAATATCATCTAAACCAATAACTTTATCATTAACAGGATTAACTCTAAAGTACTTTACTTCATTATTAGATTTAGCAACTCTTTTAATAACTTCACCATACCAACATTCTTTATAACCACCATATCCATTAGGCATATCAATAGTTCCATCAGACAAAGGAAAAATAAACATTCCTCTATTATCAACATCAATTTCATTATTGTTTAATTGCCAAGCATGAACAATAACACCACCTTTATAAGCAGTACATTCAACAGTAACATGACCTCTACCCAAACTTCCAAACCAATTAGCACAAAGATTCATTTTCATTATATCAGGCATTTTATCTTCAAGGTCAATCATAGATTCAATATTAAACATAACACATTCAGCACCTGAGTTAGTATTATCGCCACCCCAATATAGATAAGGAATTTGACTTAAATTCCAAGACCAACCAACAGCTATATAATTTAAACTATTAATAGGAGAATTAACATAATATGATTTAGTATCCAAATCTCGACCTTCATCACTACCCCAAATATATCTAAGTTGGACACTAGTAAAATCACTAAAATGAATAACAGAAGTAGGCCAAATATGATTAGCACCATCATAAACATGAGCAATATTAATTTGACCTACTGTCCGTTTCTTAAGAGGTTGAGCAATTCCTCCTTGACGTCCAAGAGTTAAACTCATTATTCATCAATAATATTATAAGTCATTCCAGCAACTGGGGTAATAGTTGCATATTGGGTAGCAGTTCCTGTCCAAATTGGAAGACTAAGTTTATTATTATTTGCACTAGGCATAGTCATATTAACTCCACATCCATCATTAATAGCTTTTTGAATCTTATCAAGATTAACACTATTAGTAATAGTTTGATTTATTTCTTCTTTAAAGTTATTAAATGTATCATTAGTAACATATCCATTAAGCAAATTATTAACTTCTTCTTTATTATAAGTTTCAGACTTAGTATAATAATTTTTAAGTAAATTATTAATTTCTTGTTTAGTATAACTATCAAATGAAGAAGTATCTCCCATTACTCTCCATTCAGTACCATTCCAATAACAAATCTTTCCATTACGATATTCAATCTGACCTTTAGCCCAATTACTACAAGTTACATTAGGAAGATATTCAGACTCTTCACCAACCATACCTGTAAGTTTACATTTATTTAAATCAATAGTACCATTTTCAATAATACCACCTTCAAATACAAGTTCACAACCAACAGGCATTGTAATAGTTTTACCACTTAAATCAAAAGCATAACGAATAATATAACGAGTATTTTCTTCGTTAACCATATCTTGAGTAAGAACAGCTTTATAATTAAGATAAATATTATTCTTAACTTGAACTAGATTTTCTTCATTAAAATAATATTTAATATTATCTACTGAATTAACATATATAATATCAAGTCTTGGACGTTCATCAGAAAGACAAGTATTATAAATATTATAATCTTCACTATTTCCATAAACAGGAGTGTTGACCCCCCGTAGAGGATGAACTCTATCAGTAGGTTCTACAATTTTCCATCTAGTATAATAATTATAAAATCCAACTCCATCATGAATAGTCTTAACTCTAAGAACAAATAATTTATGATATGTATCATAATAAATACCAGCAGTATTACCTAAATCTGTTTTAATAACTTCATACTTATCAGTATTAAGAATTATTTGTCCATATTGTTCACAATAAGTATCATCAAGAAAACCATCAAATAAAAGCTGTTCTGCATTACTAGCATCATCCTCCACGGGGAGTAAGACCTTGCGAACTATTTTATATCCTTTACCACTTTTATATTCAGGTTCATAAGGTCTATCTTTAAGACTAAGACGATTAACACTACAACAACCTGGACTTAATCTAATAGTAATATCTTCTTCATCAGGATAATTAATAATATTAACTTTACCATCTCCTGCAATCATTTGTTTAAGAGCTTCATTAAGCATATCCCAATCAATAGTTCCATTAGCAATTGGAATCTTAGCACCATTCTCTTCAAGATACTTCTCACTAAGAATTTTTGTCCAATTGTCATCAGAAACCCAACTAGTTTCAACTCCAGCTTGAAGATTACTACCTATATAACTTTCAGTTACAGAAAGATTATGTTCAGCATCATAATAACTAATAGTAAGACTATTACGTCTAAAAATAGCAGGAACAGCTTTACGAGTATTAACTCTAGTTCCTTGATATGGAATCCATAAATGATTAAACCTAGAAAGAACAACAGTTAAATCATTGTTTGTATCTTTGTCAAGAATATTTTGAAGATAAGTAATAGGAAATACTTTATCATAACTATTCTGATCTAGTTTTTCATATAGTTGTTTATTGTTCATAATTATGTGATTAATTTAAATAATTTTAATGAGTAAATAAACAATATAAACATTAGCAATATTGTCATATTAAATAGTATTCTTATCATGGTTCAATTAAAACTCTTACATTAAACACTGTACTATTAGAAGTTATAGTAAATTGACATAATATAGTAAATGAAGAAGTAGTTGTATTAGCAGTAACACTAATAATATTATTACTATTAGATATAGAAACATTATTCATAGGTATGCTAACACTACTTAAAGTGCAAGTATATTTACTACCACTACCATCTTTATTTTCAAACCAAAATTGTAATTTACCTGCATTCATTATAGCAATATTAGTAGGAATATATACATAAACACCAATAGGAGTTTTCCTAATATCATTATAACTTGCTTCTCCTTTATCTATTAAATCTACATTTTCACTATCTAAATAAATAGGTAATGCAACATTTTGACTAGTAAAATAATCATTTTTAATAACAAGTCTACCACGTGTAGGATTTGCTCTTTGCGTTCCTTTTGTAATAACATTATGATTTAACCAATTCCATTCAATTTTATATTCTCTTGCAGTATTAGAATTATTTGCAGAAAGTTTGAATGTTATTATAATCATGCTAGCATAATTAGAAGCATTTGCGACAGATACATCACAATTAACTTTATTTGTTACATTTATATGTTCCGGATTATAATATACAGTTTCAGTTCCACCTGAACCAGCAACACCATTCCAAGTCCAAGGTTGAGCTGTATATAATCTATAATAAACACTTACAGATATAGTATTAGCATCAGCAATTGTATCAATTTCATTAGTATAAGGATAACCTGTAAAATCTAATCCGCTTCCATCAGGATTAGTACCATAATACTTAGTATGATATACTTTAGCACCATAAGATTTAGCACCAGCGGATTGTGTAATATTAATTGATTTACTAACTCCATTATAAGTAGCAGTAACAGTTGTACTTCTACTTGTTGTAGTAGTTCTATTACCATAAGTAAGTTTACTACCGCTAGTAGTACCACTTAATGTACCATCTCCAGATTTACTTAGTGTAGGACTACCATTTTCAGTTTCAGGAAAATTCTGTCCAATTCCATTCCAAGTATATTGTCTACTACGAACAGCACTACAAGTAATAGTAGAACTACCTCCAGCAGCAGCAATATTAGTAGGACTAGCAGAAATACTTACTGACCATCCAGACCAACTACCATAAACTTTACTACCTGCTCTTTGTTCAATATCGCAAAAATCAATAGCACCATTATAATTTGCAGTAACTCTAGTTCTTCTAATACTTGTACTAGTATTATTACTATAACTTAAAGTACTACCACTTAAAGTTCCACCACCACTTCCTGCACTAAGACTTGGAGTAGCATTTTCTGTTTCAGTTACACCTGAACCTGCAACACCATTCCAAGTCCAAGTACGAGAACGAGAAGCACCATAATAAATAATAACAGAACCGCCTGATGCCGCAACAGTATAACTACTAGCACTACAATATACAGACCAACTAGACCAACTACCATATGATTTACTACCAGCAGATTGACTAATAGTTATATCTTTAGTTGCACTATCAATAGTTGCTCTAAATACAGAACTACGGGAACTAGTAGAAGTATTATTACCA
>ENA-OZAK01000142-OZAK01000142.1-human-gut-metagenome-genome-assembly--contig:-NODE-142-length-29472-cov-8.435428_pt1 | contig 29472 bp, 24 predicted proteins | sample MGYA00244209_ERZ653502 | MGnify/ENA primary metagenome ERZ653502 (study PRJEB26926, sample SAMN06164928) | human gut metagenome | biome: ENVO:00009003; feature: ENVO:2100002; material: ENVO:00002003... | reverse complement strand
GAGATACTGATCGGTCTCGTGGGCTCGGAGATGTGTATAAGAGACAGTATCAATAGTATAGAAGGATACGGTTTTAAGCTTAATAAAGAACAAGCTAAACAAGATGAAATAACACATAAAATCAAACTCTTAAGAGACGATGTTATTAAGCAAAGTGATACTCTAGATCCGACCGAATTAGAAAAGCAATTAAAAGACATTCAAAAAGAACATACAAATGAATAATTATAATAGAAATCAAGAATTAACCCGCAAATATATTCGTGAATTGATTGATGACGGATTAAAACAGATGAAAGATTATAATCTTTCAGAGGACTTGTATGGTGTATGGCTAAAATATTCTCAACAAGTTTTGGAAATAACAACCAAAGATTATAATCCTGCAATCTTATTGAATTATCTTAGTGTAATTATGTCAATTAATCCACAATTAAAACCTTACCAAAAAATTGGGATATGTTTGGATTATCTTATAGGTATACTGAGAATTATTTAACATCAACCAATATAATAGAAGCGGATTAATTCAGACATATTCAATGATTAACTTCGACGAATACATCCCAACAAGGCGAGCCGCAAAAGCGTGAAAAAGGCTATGCGTGGCAAACAGCAATAGGACTTCAAGCAGTAGATGGCTTGAAGCCCTCGAATTATCTTATTGAAACTGCTCGCAAGCATATTGAGGGAGACATAACCATTGATGAAGTACAACAACTTATCAAGAGTTACTACGATTCAAAAGACATTCGTACTGAAAAGGATAATGAAACAGAGGAAGCCGATAAAGTTTCTGCCAATATAACCAAGCTATTGAATGAGCGTTCGTTTGCCTTTACCGTAGCTGGATTGACCGCCATTCATCGGCGGATATTTGATGGAGTATTCAAGTTTGCCGGACAAATCAGAGATTACAATATCACCCAAAAAGAATGGGTGCTTCGTGGCGATACGGTGTCCTATGTATCTGCTCCCGACATCCGTAGAGCCATAGAATATGACCTTGAACAAGAAAAGGCTTTTGATTATACGGAATTGGATATAAACCAAATAGTAAGTCATATTACCCAATTCGTATCCGGGTTGTGGCAGATTCATCCGTTTGGAGAAGGCAATACCCGAACTACAGCAGTGTTCACCATCCAGTATTTACGCTCAATGGGATTCAATGTTGAGAATAACCTTTTCGCCAATCATTCTTGGTATTTCCGTAATGCTTTAGTTAGAGCTAATTATCAAAACATACAAAAGGGCATCAAAAGAGATTCTGTCTACTTGGAACGATTCTTCCGCAACCTTTTGATAGGAGAAAACAATGAATTGAGGAATCGTTTCATGGTGGTTAATGCACCCGAAGATATGGCTATCTCTACCCCGACAAGTACCCCGACAAGCTCAGACAATCCCTTACAAATAGATAATGAGAATATCAGCCGCTTAATAAAGGCTATTGCAAACAATAGATTATCAGTTAAAGAGATGATGGCTTCTGTAGGATTAAAGAACCGTGAAAATTTTATGGAATACTCACTCAATCCAGCCATAAAAGAGGGATCTGTTTCTATGCTCTACCCAGACAAGCCCCGTCATCCTCGTCAGAAATATATGTTGACGATTAAAGGATTGGCGGTGTATAATTCAAACAATCTGAAATAATGATAGACGAGAACAACACATCCCCTATTCAATCCGACTTTGAGCGGATTAAAAAGCGAGACGCAAAAGGTTTAGAGTACTGGACTTCTCGTGAGCTGTGCACTGCATTAGGCTATAGTACATATCAAAAATTCAATCGTATCCTAAACAGAGCTATCGCCATAGCCAATAAGAAAGGTTGTAATACTACCGGGCATTTTAACCCTACGATTAAAATGGTAAAACAGGCTTCCGGTTCCTTTCGTAAGGTGGAGAATATACATCTATCACGAATCGCTTGTTTGATGATTGCGGAAAATGCCGATAGCAAGAAGCCGCAAGTGCAAATGGCAAGAGAATATTTCAAACAAGAAATATCAACTCCTGAATTAATCGACAATAGTCTATCATCCAAGATATTGCTATATAAGACGAAACAAGGAGAAAGTCGTATAGAGGTCATCTTTAATAGTGAAACATTTTGGATGTCGCAAAAGCGAATGGCTGATTTGTTTGGTGTCGAAACGAATACGATTAACAATCATCTGAAAGATATATTCAAAAGCGGTGAATTGAACGAGAACTCAGTTATTCGAAAAATTCGAACAACTGCCCATGATGGCAAAAACGATGATACATTGTTCTATAATTTGGATGCGGTTATTGCCGTTGGTTATCGTGTGGGCAGTTATCAAGCGGGCCAATTTCGGATGTGGGCTACATCGATTCTAAAAGAAATGAGCATAAAAGGATTTGTATTGGATGATGAACGCTTGAAACAGGGCAAACATTTTGGCAAAGATTATTTTGACGACCTATTAGAACGTATCCGAGAGATACGAGCTTCAGAACGTCGGTATTATCAGAAAATCACCGATATCTATGCCGAATGTAGTGCCGATTATGACCCTAAGGCAGAGACCACCCTACAATTCTTCAAAATGGTGCAAGATATGATGCATTGGGCTACTTCACATCAAACGGCTGCCGAAATCATCTATTCAAGAGCAGATGCCCAAATGCCCCACATGGGACTTACCACGTGGAAAAACGCTCCTGACGGTAGAGTTCAAAAGTCGGATACAATTATCGTCCAGAATTACCTATCAGACAAAGAAGTTTCTGCTTTCAATCGTCTTTCAACCGCTTTCCTTGATTTGGCTGAACTTCGTGCCGAACGGCAAATCATTTCCACAATGGCAGATTGGAAAAAGCAATTGGATGATTTCTTGACTCTATATGAGTATGATAAATATAATGAGGCTGACACCATTTCCGCCGAACAAGCGAAAGAAAAGGCATACGCTGAATATGATAAATTTCGCTTGATTCAAGATAATGAGTTTCTTTCAGATTTTGATAAGGAACTCAAGAGGTGGAAAGAGAAAGGGTTGTTTGGTAAAGATTAATTCTATCTATAAACACTATTAACAGGAACATAAGATAAACCATAACGGCATATTCTCACTATCTTTTCCCGAAGCCAAGACAATTATTGTCTCTGGTGATATTCATGGAGACTTTAATCAGTTGGTGTTCAAACTCTGCATCCAATATCAGCTTACGGACACCTTGCTAATTGTAGCCGGGGATTGTGGCTTTGGCTTCGAAAAGAAAGAGTACTATGAACAGATGGTTAGACGAAATGTCAAGCGAATGAACCAAGCCAACAATTGGATTGTGTTTGTGCGAGGTAATCATGATAATCCAGCTTATTTCGATGGAGCAATGTTCAACTTCAAACGCTTCATCGCTATTCCAGATTATACTATTCTACAAGCCTGTAATCATACCATCCTTTGTGTTGGTGGAGCTATCTCTATTGACCGTATCTATCGCATAAATGAATGGGATAAACGCAAATACCGTGTTCATTCAAATGAACCACAAGAAAATGATATTTCTCGCAATTTATATTGGCAGAACAAAGCTCCTATTTACGATTCTGATAAGCTGAATACCATCCGTGCAAACTTCTTGATTGATACAGTTGTCACACATACCGCACCTTCATATTGCGAACTATTCTCAAAAAGCAATCTTAACCAATGGGCTGAGAACGATCCTTCATTAATTGAGGATATACAATTTGAATGAAAAGCGATGGATATGCTTCTAAACCATCTCAAAACCAACAATCATCCGATAAATCATTGGTATTATGGGCATTTTCATCAAAGTTGGCATTCTGCTATTGATGGAATACTATATCAGATGCTCGATATTATGGAATTCTGTCAAATATATTGATTTATACCATTTCGGGTATAATAATGATGCAATAGACAGAATTATACCCGATAGAATATAATAGTTGTTACCTGAATATAAGTGTTCCTATTAGGGCATACAAATATTTTCCATAGTGGACAACGGAAGCAATTACATTTTTTCAAGCGAATAAATCTGACTTATTACACTTTTTAAAACGAATAAAAGATGAGGGAGCAATATCAATATTCAAACATAATATATCCTTCTTGGTCATAACCTTTTCGTTCATGATGGATACGATCTATCAACTGCTGCAAATCACTCTCATCTGACTTAATGTCCTTAAAACGACAATACTGTTCATCGTATCTTTTTCCGGAACCGGACTTCAAACGAGAGTCAATATCGGAAGGAATTAGAAATGAAGAACGTTCCGCTCCTAAATATTGTTGAAATTCAAAGAGAAATATGCCAATACCTGCTAAATCAAAATCACCGAAATGAAGATAATGATTGGGAATAGTACATAGCCATCTTCTAAGATCTGTTGATTGTGGGTAGCGGGACACAAAGAGTGCTTTTTTCGGAAGCTTATGCGCTTGAAGATATTTTTCGAAAAATACTCTTTGATTGCGAATCATTCTGAAATTTTCCATATTCTCGATACCTATCACTACTACGTCTTTAGGTATTGTGAACGTCTCCCATTCTGCGACAAAAACAAAACTCCCTTTTTGTGGTTTTACCATAAAAGGTTCTCCGTTAAGCCTACACCCAATAGGCTCATAGCTGTTTACAGGGAATCCTGGGCAGGAACGAACCATAACAAGTTTGGAGTTACCTGTTTCTGTCGCCATAGAAGCGCGTGAATCTGAGATATTTACTTCGAGAATGCGATAGTTTTCATCCTTATCGATCAGAAATCTTTTTAAAGCTTCAGTATCACGGGCACGATATGATTTTCTTGAGCCGTGGGAGGTAACTAATAGCATACCCTCGGTCAATAGTTCATCCCGTAACTTACTGCTTAGTTTTGAACCTGTGACTTGTTCACCTGCTATCAATGCTTGTATAGACGCACTTATTGCCATATTGTATCCGACTATTTTATTCGTTTCAATAATTTTTCCACTCTCGTCTTCACTCCATACTTACTCAGAAGATAGGTATAACGATAGTCGTAAGGATTATAGGATGTGGGGGAACTATTGATGAGATAGATATTGCGTAAATTGGCAAATTGGAGAATACCTTTGATATTGTTAGGATGCAAGCGTCCTATCTCATCCATCATGCAATGTACAATGAAATCACCACTCTTTCGGGCTGCCTTTTTCTTAAAGACGTTGATGAGCATGATATTGACCATTGCCTTCACAAGAATGTCCGTACCATCTGACCCTACATTATTAATACGCTCGACCCAGTTCGTGTCGTTATCGTTTTCCTTTACTCGAAATTGTAAGCGGAATGCGTCACTCAATGATACAGATGAACGATTCGGTTCGTTCTGCAACTGATGAGATAAACTCTTCAGATAATCCACGACCTTGAGGTTCACTTCATCCCGATTATTGCTTGAGAAAAGATTAAGTTCACCGATAGAGAGCGCATTTTCTACGGTATAATCATGAATGGATATAAGCAGTTGCATGAGCTTGTCTGAGGATTCATTCGCTCTTAGCTCAATGCTCTTGATGACTCCAGCAAAGTTCTTTTCTACAAAATCACGATTGATGTCAAGTATCACTCCGTCCACATCCGATCTACGTTTCATCAGCGAACCAATTTCGGTTGAGATACGTCCCAAAATGTCTTTATAATGCTCGCTGGTACGTCGGCGGAACTCATCGATTTTGTTATTGTCCATGAACTCCTGCAAATCAACGGCAATTTGCAGATAATCATTGTCCGTCACAGGCATCGTGTTGAAACGGAAAGTATTTTGAGGCTTGAAGTTGCGATTGAAACTAACCACTATATCTTTAAGTTTGTCGATTGACTCGCGTTTTTGATTGACAGTACCTCTAAGTTGGCTCAGGAGTTGCTGACAATCCAAATGTGTCTCCATTGTCTTGTCATCAGAGAGATAAGTGTCGGGTACCAAATGTTCGTTCTCGACCATTTGATGATAAAAGTTCAACCCCTCTTTTCTGTGCGCCAGCTCCTTGAGGACTATATGCTGACGCTCTTCCATTTCTCTGCATTTTTTCTCGATGCGTGTTCGTTTATCCTCATAACGCTGGCGTATCATAGAGAGTCGTTGCTCGATAGTCTTAATCGTTTTTCTGATTTCCGGCTCCTTGGCAAAAAGGTTTTGTTCAGCGTCGCGATACCTGATAACAATAGAACGTTCCTCTTCAATCCTCGCCAACAATGTCTGCAAATCCTTCAAAGCTTTACGATATTGTTCAAGCAAATCCATATCAACACCTTTGCCTGCAAGTTCTGCTTTCTGTTGTTCATCGAGTTGCTTCTTCTGTACGGCAAACTCCTTATAACGCACGGTCGCTTCCGCATTTTGTGATTCGTTAAAAATGCGCAGTTCCTCATCAAGTGCTTTTGAGGTTTTACCGAATGAGGAGTCAAGGTTTTTAAGTTCTTTTTTATTCCTTGCTTCATTTTTCTCACGGACATCCTTCTCCGATTGCACGTTTAGCAGAGCTTCGTTGAAGGAACGTTCACGGATCTCTTTTTCTTGAGCAATCTGTTCCAGTTCTTCCATCTCCAGCTTATGCCGATGGTTTTGCAGATTTTGTCGTTTGACAGGTATTTGTTCTTCTTCCACCTTTAACAAAGTTACATTCTGCCGAAGCGGATTGAGTTGTGTCGCATATTTTTTTCCGAGTTTCGATATCTCTTCCTCAAGGGTAATAGGCGATTGCATGAGCTGGCGGTTTATTTGCTTCACTTGCTCTTCCAAGTTCTTTTTCTCCAATCTATACTCGTCAGGCGTACGATGCACGGAGGCTATATTGTCTAGGTTCAACCTTATCCCGAACAAGTTGTCAGATGCAACACAAAACTGAGGTTCAAGCCCTTGTGCGTATAGGACCCGTTCTTCGTCAATCACTTTGCCTATCGTGTTTTCCCAGCCTTCCGTATTCTCGCAAAGCCATTTATAAAAAGAGCCGTCTAAATGGGTAAGCAAATTATTAATCTTTGCAATTTGTTCCCTGATTTGTGTCCGGTCGGCTTCAAGCCGTTCCTGCTCACGTTGTGAGGCATGTTTTATTTCAGCCTCTTTCATCTCATACTCGGCGATAATCTGTGTTATCTGGCTTTTTACCGCTATCTGTTGTGCGGTATTCTCTTTCTCTTTCAAATTCAGCTGTTGAAGTTGTTCATCCGTTTGCTTTATTTCATCGGCCATAGGATGCCAATGACGGAGTTCCTTCAACGCACTATCAGCCCTGTTTTGTTCGGCCAACAAGACTTGTAAACGCTCATCAGACTCATGTCGCCAATTGTCGAACGCTTCCATAATCTGATTTCTATTCTTGGAACGGTCTTCTTCTAGTCTCTTACGCTCTATCTGGAGTATGGCTTGTTTTTGATAATATGCCTCTTTTTGAACATTTTCGAATGCTTGACGCGCATTCTCCAGTTTAGCCTTTGCAATGTTGTACTTTTCCTCTATTGAAGCATGCGTTTTCAATAAATCATCCAATAGAGTTTGTTTATTAATCGCTTCTTGCTTGATCGCAGACTCCCGGTCGGAAAGAGAGAGTTTGTCTTCAATGCCAAGAGCATCGAAATCCTTCCTTGCCTGTGCTATTTCTTTCAGTTTGCTTTTCTTGGCGCCAAGTTCTTGATTGAGCGAGTCTTTTTCTTTATCATAGTCAGTTGTAAGTTCTTTCTTACGACTATGTTCCTTTTCTATGGCCGTTTTAACTTCTTCCGCTTCCACTTCCAATAGTGGTATCCGTTGCTCGCTATATGCTACCGCATGATTCATCATATGCCATACATCCGACAATTGTTGGTCGAGCGCGACAATTTTGCGACCTTGTTCGGCAATATTCAATGCCTGTTGGCGCACCGGATAATTGCCGTCACGTGTTTGACGGAACCAGCAATCAATTTCATCATACTCTCGTTCAAAGTTTGAAACAAGTCGTCTGTAGGTTTGTAAATCAATGGGCAAATCTTCATCTGTCATGGATTGTATGATCGTGTTCTTTACAAAGTCTGCATCCAGTTTGGTATTCAGAAATACGTTTTGAATGCTTCGCGGGATATTCTGATAATGCGAACTCTGAACTAAAGAATAACGTGCGTATTTATGGTCATGTGTATTGCCGAAGATAATATCTTTGAACATCACACCGGATTCTATTCTTGCAGAAACCCCTACATTCTTGTCTATACGTTCACGAATCTTCACCCAATCACTCAACACCTGCTTGTCTTCGGTAATGAACCATTCACGTTGATAGGGTGCATCTATAAATCGCCATGAAGCACGTCCTTGGTATCTGCTGACCAATATGGTATATGCGCCATTATCACGCATCACCTCATAAAGTATATACGAATTTGACTGGCGAAAATAGAATTCATCAAACGACTTCTGTCCCTGTTGAATACCTAAACGGTGTTTGTCGGCATTATAGAAAAACAGCAATGCCCTCAACACAGTACTTTTGCCCACACCTTGTGTTCCTGTAAAATGTACATTGCCATCCACGGAAATCTCAGCATAAGGGATATTAGCACTATTAATAAAAATAATCTTATTCAGGTACTTCATCTTCATTAACTATTTGAATGATTTCCACTAATTCTTCAACATAGCGAAATGCCGAAGTAATCTTATAAGTCTCGTCTTGTTCGCTAATACACTCGGCAAAACCCATATTCTGCATCTCTTGAAGCAGTTTGTTTACAATCTCAATATTAGACCCTGCACCGTACTTCTTGAATAGATGATTAGCCTTTTCTTTTAGTTCTATATCCAGACTAATCTGTTCTATCAAATGACTTTTACGGAACTGATATCCGGCTGTAAATGATTGGTTATAGCATTTCAAAAAGTCCAGATAGTCAAGCCATTTTGAAAAGCTTTCCAATTTCTGTTCTATGGTTTGCTTACTTTCTCCTTTTCGCGAAAAATAGAAGAAACCATTGCCGCATTCCAATTGCAGACCAATTTCCTTGAAGTAATCAGTATAATCCTCCATATTCTCCTCGATATCTTCATACAAATGGCGGATGGAGGTATCTGTGCTGTCCACCGAAAGAAACTCTCCTCGGCTCAACCGTTCGTATATTCTTTGAGTATTATTTCGCATAAATTATGGGATATTCGATGTCTTGATAAATTGCATATTCTCCTGTCATCCTGCATTCGTCAGAATGTAAGATAACCAATTGGCAAAAGAGAGTTACTAGGTCTTCCATCGTACATTTTACTTTATAGTCATACCTCAAAATGAACTTAAACAGATCATAGCTTGAGGCTAAGAACGCATTCCATACTTCCGTGGAATCCACCTCCTCCAGTTGTTGGATATGCTCTTGTAAATCTTCCTCTGTCAAAGGTTCGGCTTCTGCTCTTGTTGTTTTCTGTATTCCATTGCGTTCAGCCATTCGTCTCAATAACTTTACGACCTGCTCATTTTCCCGTAGCATCTCCAAAGACAAACGTGTCTTGTTGTATTGGCGGGATTCCGTCCAAAGAGGACTTCTCTCTTCCAATACCTGCATAAGGTTCGTATCCGTCTTAATAAGTAACTGATCTTGCAGATATTTCAACTTTCGTATCTTTTTATAAAGTTGATTCTGCTGGTCTATCTGGTTGATGTAGAAAATAATCTGTCGGTCAATCTCCATGAGTGCGTGATAAGCTTCCACAAAATCATGTTTCACATCGCTACAGGTCTTGGCCATGTGCGGATCATTGGCCATAATGAAGAAAGCATGCTCGTTGTCCATCAACTTTTCACATTCACGTATCATGACACGGATGCTATGGCTCTTCTCATCCAGATTCTGTAGTTTCTTCTTCTTGATAATATAGTTGGGTTCCTGCTTATAAGCATTATCCATGTTACGTTTCAAATCCACCACATTCTTCAACGTTCTGAATCCAGTCTTCTTTAAAAGTTGCCGTACATTGTCTTGATATCCGGCTTTGCGATTGACATTAGTCTCTTGCAGAAAATATCCAATATGTTCTTTTAAAGTGTTAATACATTCCTGCACACTCAATACGCTAATCTCCTCGTTTACATTCAGCACCTCCTCGAAAAAGTTCAGATAGTCACTTTCAATTTCAAGCGTATTGCCTGTCTCCACCAATACGCCATAGTCAACCAACTTTCTCAATCTGGTTTCATTCCCTCCGACAAGATCTATAGCAAGTCCCAACGGAAACTTTATTAGTTTACGTTTCTCAAACATCTCACTCAGCAAACCTTGCTCACGCGAGAGTGTTTTGGTCAGTTCTTCTATGCTTCTGAAATGTGTCAGAATATCCATATTTCAAAATTCTATAATTAATGCCATCAAACTGTCAATAAACTCAAATCAACATCGGGAATGATAACATCCGTAAGCTTATCTTCAACAAGGAATCCCATATAAAGCGGAATGGTGAGTATATCCCCCTCACGTCCTACATTATATTGTCCTAACTTGATTGCATTCTTGACATGATACACATCCTTGTTCTTCAGAACCGTAGTCATACTTTTTGCCTTTCCCGACTTTGCCTTGACTTCAAGAATAACGCATTCTCCTTTGAATCTCACCAAGAAGTCCAGTTCAAGCCCGCTATCCTTATGGAAGTAGTATAGTTTTTGCCCGGACTTGCATAAGAAATCAGCCATCAGATTCTCAAAAATAGCCCCCTTGTATCCAAGAAGATTACCCTTCAAAATATCTGCCTGTGTTCCATAATCGAGCATTGCCATTAAAACACCTATGTCAGTGGTATATACCTTGAAACACTCTTTGACGGAATTGCCTTCTAAAGGCAGTTCTGTAATCTGCGTGTTATAGCATCTACGGACTATCCCGGCATCCTCCAACCATTGGATGCTACCGATGTATTGCGAAGCCCTTCCACCTTTCTTGACGATGGAATATTGAAATTTCTTGTTCTCTTTGGCTAATTGTTTCGGAATAGATTCAAAACATTCACGAATGTTAGGCTTGTCCGCATCATCCGCATATTTAACCATATCCTCTTCGTATTCGGCAATAAGATTGCGTTGCGCCTTATAGATAAGTTCGATATTCTTGGTTTCAAGGAAACAGTTCACCACCTCCGGCAGACCTCCGACAACGACATATCTATACAGCAACTCCATCATTGCCTTGTGAATTCCATCGGGAACAACCTTTTCGCTCTCAAAGCATAATTTGACAGAATCAATGACCGCCTCACCGATTCCATTTGCCCATAGAAATTCCTCAAAGTCCAACGGATACATATCTATCACGGTTTCATATCCGACTGGAACCGAATCTTGTCCTTCCTCTTCGTTTTTCTTTCTGCTTTTGTCGTAGCCTTTCACTCCCAAAAGAGAACCCGTAGCAATAACATCGAAACGTCCGTCTATATGGAATGACTTCAAGGCAGTCCTTGCTTCCTTGCACTCCTGAATCTCATCAAGGATAATACAAGTTTTCCCCTCAATGAAACGACTACCTTGTATCAAAGCAGATAGGTTGAGAATAATGGTATCGACATCTATATTACCCGTAAAAGCGGACTTCTTATCCGGGTCAAGTATGAAGTTCATATAGACTACACTCTCATAATTCTCTCTTGCGAACTTCTGGACAATGTATGTCTTTCCACATTGGCGGATACCTTTTATCACAAGGGGCTTTCTGTCCTTGGACTCTTTCCATTTAGCTAAATATGTTTCTATTTTCCTTTTGAGCATAGCGCAATCATATTCTTTCCATACGCAAAGTTACACTTTTTCCAGTGAATAACATTCAAGTTAGCACACTTTTTCAAACGAATAAGTCACATATAGATACATTTTTTCAAGCCAATCACATTTTTTCGTGCAAAAATCTGCTGCAACCCACAGAAATTCCAAGAAAACCACTACCTTTGCATACAACAAGCGTTCTGTAACATACCTGCGGAAATGCCCTATCACTCAATACCTTGTATCTGATAGCGGACATTCCACAAAAGGGCTGAAAAGAGGCGGTACAACACGTATATGCAAAACGATGAAATACAACGGCTTGCATTGGTTCCTACATTCTGTGTATTTGTCAAAACAAAGGTTGTACCGATTAAAATGAATAGTCACTGATAATCAGTGATGTAAATATGCTGCATCGGCAAGTAAAGCTAATCATATATACCCAGTTATCCCCAAAACGAAAACGATGAGAGATTTTCCTTTATAGATAGCTTAGGATGTTCAGTTCTCCTATCTCCCATTTCAAAACAAAGGCTGTCCATTATCTAATATGTGACAGCCTTTCTATGAAAGTTTTCTTCAGATAAATATCATACTTTTTTCATAAACTCCTTCGGTGTTTTTCCAAAATACTCCTTATACCTGCCTCTGAAGTTTTTCAGATTTCGCATACCCACCATTTCAGCAACCATAGTCACAGAAAATTTTCCGCTTTCCAAAAGTTCCCGTGCCTTCTCCATCCTGATTCTCGAAATCAAATATTTGGGTGCTTCTCCCGTCAACAACTTCCACTTATTATAAAAGGTTGTCCGGCTCATGCACATCCTGGAGGCAATATCATCTACTGTCAAATCCTCTTTATCCATATTCTCCATAATGTAAAGCTTCACTTCATTCAAAAATGCCAGATTGGCATCCTGCTGAGCCCGCTCCATAGGTTTCGTTAAAAAATCTTCTCCAAAAACTTTCTGAAGAAATGTCTTCCGAAGAAAACGGCTATTATTTATCAATATGGATATTTCCACTTTAAGGTCCTCCAGATTAAAGGGCTTACATACAAAGAGATCAGCCTGAGAAGAACAACGCTTTTCCCGCCGTTTCACATCAATGTGCGCCCCCATCAATATCACCGGAATAAAGGAGGTGTCCCTCGACGTCTTCAGTTTAGAAGAAAGTTCCTCACCGCTCATACCTTTCAACATGATATCACAAATCACCAAATCCGGATACTCTTCACATATTACCTCCAATGCTTCCTGACCGTCATCAAAGCTCCTCACTACAAAACATTCCGATAAACGTTTCTCAAGATAATCCTTGAATCCCTTGTCATTATCAGCAAGTATCACTAAAGGTCTATCCATATTTTTTTTCTTCGAGAAACCATGGAAAGCCATTTCCGATTCATTCACCTGAAAAGTGTCCGGAATATTTAAGGATGTATACCCCCCCGAAACCGCACACGAACATCTTATGGGAAATCGAAGCAGAGCCTCCTTTTCCAAAGTCAGTATTTTCCCGTCACATATATTCATCAACTTGTCAAAAAACACACCGCCCATGCCATACTGCTTGCCATGCAGAGGTCGCAGAATAGGAAGCCGCGACGAGTACCATCTGCAACATTTCAGAAATCGCTTGTTGCCTGTATCCTTAATCCTGATTGCCCAGTAATCTCCCTTCAACGAAACCTGCATCGAGAGATGCGTTTCCGGCAGAGAACACTCGATGGCACTCAATACAAACCGGTCGATAACCGGAGATATCTTTCCCGGATCAAACCAAGCGCTTGCATAGTCAAAATCCGGAACCAAATCCAGCTTCATCTGCAACCCGGCCACATGAGACTGTAAAAAAGACACTTTCTTCCTCATAAATGCGCCGATTTCATGTTCTGCAACTACCAGGCTACCAGAATTGCCAAATAGTCGTTTCAACTCCATCAACGCTATCAAGTGCTGCTCCAGCCCGCCTATATGATGAAGTGCAACAGCCAGTTCCTTCTTTATGTCTTCCGGACAGTCTCCTTCGTAAACTGCCCCTAACGGTGTCTTAATCAAAGAAATGGGATTACGTATGTTTTGAAAGGTATCAATGAAATACTGATTTCCCTCTTTCAGTAAATCTCTTTCTTCACTGATACAGAGTAAATGGAACAAAAGCCAACATAATATACAGATTCCACTAGCCACTATTGGCAGAACAGACCAGGGAACCTTATGATATACGCCGATGGATAGCAGGAAAACGCATAATGACACTACTATTATTATTATCGATAAATGTTTCATACTATTATAAGTTTAAGTAATAATGATTCATACTAATATATACCCGAGTTTTCAGTCAATAGCAGGATAATCCCAAGTATGTCATCAGGAGGCGGTCTAATGGGGGAACGGTAGGTTCCTTGAGTCATCGAATTCACCTTACCAACCCTCGTTTGCTAGAAGAGCCTGCATTTCGTCCACCTGTATTTCATACCCAGCAACTCTCTAAACCATTCATTTCCCATGCCCAACGTATCTTTAAATATCAATACAACATTCCGCTTATCCAAGATAGCTCCAATCAATTATTCTCAAACAAAATAATAGTATAACAAACGGAAAGGCTAAAAAGATGATACCACTTCACACATATTCTTATCATACTCACATATCTTGCGCATGAAACAGAAAGACATTATCTTTGCAGCATGAAACAAGAACTGAAAGAAAACGGAGGATTACCGGCACATATACTCTGGACACTTGCTATCGTAGCTGGCGTGTCCGTAGCCAACTTGTATTACAATCAACCCCTGCTTAATATCATGCGGCATGAATTGGAAGTTTCTGAATTCAAAACGAACCTCATTGCCATGATTACACAAATCGGATATGCGCTGGGATTATTGTTCATCGTCCCATTAGGAGACCTCTATCGACGCAAGAATATCATCCTAACGAATTTCTTCCTACTCATATTTTCCCTTCTAGCCATTGCCATGGCACCGAACATCTACATCATCTGGGCAGCATCACTCATTACCGGCATCTGCTCCATGATACCCCAAATATTTGTACCGATTGCCTCGCAATTCTCACGCCCCGAAAACAAGGGACGGAATGTAGGTGTCGTCATCTCAGGATTACTGACTGGAATACTTGCATCACGTGTTGTCAGCGGATTTGTGGGTGAAGTGCTTGGCTGGCGTGAAATGTACTTCATCGCCGCTGGAATGATGTTACTATGCGCTATCGTTGTATTAAAGGTACTACCGGACATACAACCGACTTTCCAAGGCAAATATTCCGGGCTGATGAAGTCTCTTTTCTCATTAGTAAGAGAATACCCCTCTCTACGAATCTACTCGATACGTGCAGGACTGGCCTTTGGCTCATTCCTTGCCATGTGGTCCTGCCTTGCATTCAAAATGGGAGAAGCCCCGTTCCATGCATCCAGCGATGTCATCGGCATACTAGGGCTCTGCGGCATTGCCGGAGCCTTAACCGCATCTTTTGTAGGAAAATATGTAAAAAAGGTAGGCATACGCAATTTCAACTTTATCGGTTGCGGAATGATTCTGCTTGCATGGGCCTCGCTCTTTTTCTGCGGAAACAACTATGCAGGTATCATTACCGGTGTCATTCTTATAGACATAGGCATGCAATGTATCCAACTCAGCAACCAGACCAGTATTTTCGACATCTACCCGTCTGCCTCCAATCGGGTAAATACGATTTTCATGACCACTTACTTCATCGGCGGCTCTTTGGGTACCTTCCTTGCAGGAAGCAGTTGGCAGACTTGGGGATGGAGTGGCGTGGTCGGCACCGGCGTTATTTTAACAATAATATCGTTGTCCATCACCCTTTACAGCAAGAAATAACAAGGATACTATCATTTTTCCAAGCAAACGCAAAGATTTGATAATTTTTATTTGTCATGCAAAGGATAAGGAAGATATTGAACAGAATTGTTATACCTTTGTCGCATCAAACTATAAACGACAGATTGATAATAGATTCGTCAACCAAGCATAGTCAAAAACAACCCTATGAATTCAGCAAAGAAAATACCCTCTCCACTCGTTTCTCTATTTCCCATCGCTTTTCTCGTAGGAATGCTGTTCGCCACCATCCATACTTTCGGAAGTGACGCCTTGAGTGGAGGAAGCCAGATTTCCCTGCTTGCCACCACTGGTATGTGTGTCTTTATCGGCATGACTTTCTACCGCATCCCTTGGAAAGATTATGAACTTGCCATCACCAACAACATTTCAGGTGTTGCCACAGCTATCATTATTCTATTGATTATCGGTGCTTTGAGCGGCACATGGATGATAAGTGGGGTGGTACCTACCCTTATATATTATGGTATGCAGATTATCCATCCGAATTTTTTCCTTGCTTCTACCTGCATTATTTGTGCATTGGTATCAGTAATGACGGGAAGTTCATGGACCACTATCGCCACCATCGGTATCGCCCTTTTGGGCATAGGTAAGGCACAAGGTTTTGAAGAGGGATGGATAGCCGGTGCCATCATTTCGGGAGCCTATTTCGGAGACAAAATTTCACCGTTATCGGATACCACGGTCCTTGCCTCATCCGTAACGGAAACACCGTTATTCAGCCATATCCGCTATATGATGATCACCACCGTCCCCTCTCTCCTCATCACCCTTGTCATCTTTACAGTAATGGGACTCACACACGAAACGAACAATACACAACAGATCGCGGAATTTACGGCAGCATTGGACGCCAAATTCAACATTACTCCCTGGTTACTGGCTGTTCCCGTGATTACGGGAATACTGATTGCCCGGAGAGTGCCTTCCGTCATCACACTCTTTCTCTCCACTCTGCTGGCAGGGATATTCGCCTTCATCTTCCAACCGGGACTACTGAATGAGATAGCGGAAGGTGGGAATATGTTCAAAGGGATAATGATGACATTCTATGGCAGTACCAGTCTACAAACTGACAGTGACATGTTGACAGAACTGATTGCCACACGAGGTATGGCAGGAATGATGAATACCATCTGGCTCATCATCTGCGCCATGTGTTTCGGTGGAGCCATGACGGCAAGCGGCATGCTAGGAAGCATCACTTCCCTATTCGTCCGCTTCATGAAGAATACAGCCAGCATGGTAGCATCCACCGTATGTTCCGGATTGTTCCTGAACCTTGCCACGGCAGACCAGTACATCAGCATTATCCTCACCGGAAACATGTTCAGCAACGTTTACGCAAAGAAAGGCTACGAAAGCCGGCTACTTAGCCGTACCACGGAAGATGCCGTTACCGTCACCTCCCCGCTTATCCCATGGAATACCTGCGGCATGACGCAAGCCACCATTTTGAGTGTACCCACACTGACCTACCTTCCCTATTGCTTCTTCAACCTTATCAGTCCGGTAATGAGTATCTTTATTGCTGCTATCGGATATAAAATAATTAAAAAACCGGTGAACAATCCTGGATAGGCATTGTTCTTGCAATAAACTTATAACGAACAATTTATTTAAACCTAAACAAAAAAAGATTCGATTATGAAAAAGTTTATTGCATTAGCAGCAGTAGTATTGGTAAGCATGGCAACAACGACCATGTATGCACAAGAGAGTAGAGCTGAAAAGCGCGCAGACCGTAAAGCCCAAAGAGACGCAGAACGTGCACGCCTGAAAGCTGAAGAACAAGCACAGGATGCCATTTCGTACGATGACGCAATGGCGGCCTTGAAAGCTCACCAGTTCGTAATGGAGGCAGACCAAGTGATGTTCCGCAACGGACAGACCGCATTTGTAAACTCCAACACCAACTTCGTATTGGTCAACCAAGGACGTGGCACCGTGCAGGTAGCCTTCAACACCGTATACCCAGGTCCTAACGGCATTGGCGGTGTAACAGTAGACGGAACCGTATCGGACATCCAAATGACTACCGACAAACGGGGCAACGTGAATTGTAACTTCAGCATCCAGGGTATCGGCATTTCCGCCCAGATATTCCTTACGCTGACCGATGGCGGGAACAACGCAACCGTAACCATCAGCCCGAACTTCAACTCCAACACCATGACTTTGAGCGGGAACCTGGTTCCGCTGGAACAATCCAACATATTCAAGGGACGTTCCTGGTAAAACCCTTATATAAATATATATATTCCCACTCCGCCACAAATCACACTAAAAAGTGTACATTTGTAGCGGAGTTTTTTATATACCAATGTCATGAGAGAATTTATCATTGCAGACAATCAAGATATCACCAAAGCAGGCATGATGTTCCTATTGGGCAGACAGAAAGACACCTCCCTGCTGCTGGAAGCCGACAACAAGGCAGAACTGATACAGCAACTACGCCTGCATCCCACCGCCGTTGTCATTCTGGACTATACCCTTTTTGATTTTTCGGGAGCCGAAGAGCTAATGGTACTTCACGAACGCTTCAAGGAAGCCGATTGGCTACTCTTTTCCGACGAATTGAGCCTACCGTTCCTGCGCCAGGTATTGTTCAGCAGCATGGCATTCGGCGTAGCGCTGAAGGATAATTCCAAAGAAGAGATACTGACCGCACTACAATGCGCCTCACGCAAGGAGCGATTCATCTGTAATCACGTCAGTAACCTGCTGCTCGCAGGCAACGGTTCCTCCTCCCCCACTCATCCTACCATCAAAGATGATTTACTGACTACTGCCGAACGGAGCATCCTAAAAGAGATAGCCCTGGGGAAAACAACCAAAGAAATAGCTGCCGAACGAAACCTCAGCTTCCATACGGTAAACAGCCACCGGAAGAATATCTTCCGGAAACTGGGTGTAAACAATGCGCACGAAGCCACCAAATATGCCATGAAGGCAGGCATCGTAGACTTGGTGGAATATTATATATAAATCTCCCCGCTCCCGACACACAGCCGGGCATCAGCATCATACACCACTCCGAACTGGCCCGGAGCAATGCCTTGCAGCTTTTCTTCCGAAACAATGCGGTAACCCTCCGCCTCCTTTTGCAACCTGCCTTTGACAAACTCCGGCGTATGGCGTATCTTGAAAGTCACCTCCACCTCTTCCTGCGCTCCCTTCCAGGGATTATCCGTAATGAAATGAAAATCGTACATACGGAATTCATAGCCGTATTGCAATGCCGTATCACATCCGCGGGACACGTAAATCACATTCTCCTCCACATCCTTGCGGACAACAAACCACGGTCCTCCACCCAACCCCAATCCTTTACGCTGGCCGATGGTATGAAACCAATAGCCCCGATGCTTGCCCAACTTTCTACCCGTTTCCAACTCCACAATATCCCCTTCCCTTTCGCCAAGGAAACGGCGCACAAAATCATTATAATCAATCTTTCCCAGAAAGCAGATGCCCTGACTGTCACGACGTCTGGCGCTGGGCAATCCGGCACGCAGGGCTATGTCACGAACCTCATTCTTCATCAGTCTGCCCAATGGAAACATCAGTTTGGAAACTTGCAGATAATCTATCTGTGCCAGAAAGTCGGTCTGGTCTTTCACGGAATCGGCAGCGGTACCGAGCCATGTCTTTCCATCCCTCAACACCGTAGTGGCGTAGTGCCCGGTTGCCGTGATATCGAAATCCTTCCCCACACGTTGCTCAAAGCACCCGAACTTTATCAGCTTGTTGCACATCACATCCGGATTGGGAGTCAAGCCACGTCTTATTTTATCAATGGCATAAGCCGCCACCTGGTCCCAATACTCCCGGTGCAGGTCCACTACTTCCAACGATAATCCATAACGCCGGGCAATGGCAGAAGCCATCTCCATATCCTCTTCCGCAGAGCAGTCCATATAATCGGCATCGTCCCTCCCTATTTTGATATAAAATAGAGAAGGACGGTAACCTTGTTCGCAAAGGAGATGTACCACCACGGAGCTGTCTACACCTCCCGACAATAATACAGCAATATTCATTCTATCGTATACTGTTATTCTTTTAAATTCTGTCAAATGCCTGGGACAAGTCGTCCAGCAAATCATCGATATGTTCTGTCCCGATGGAGAGGCGGACCGTGCCCGGTTTGATGCCTTGTTCTTCCAATTCCCGTGCACTCAATTGGGAATGGGTAGTGGTGGCAGGATGGATAACCAGGGATTTCACATCAGCCACATTGGCAAGCAACGAGAATATCTGTAAACTGTCAATAAACGTCTGCGCTTCCTTCACACCGCCCCGCACCTCAAACGTAAAGATAGAACCGCCTCCATTCGGAAAGTATTTCCCGTAAAGCGCGTGGTCAGGATACTCGGGCAGGGACGGGTGGTTCACGGCAACCACTTTGGGATGCTTCTTCAAGAATTCAACCACTTTCAAGGCATTCTCCACATGACGTTCCACGCGAAGCGACAACGTCTCCAATCCTTGCAACAGAATGAAAGCATTGAAAGGACTGATTGTGGCACCGGTATCACGCAACAATACGGCACGGATACGGATGGCATAGGCAGCAGGACCGGCAGCGTCGACGAAACGTACTCCATGATAACTCGGGTCCGGTTCCGTCAGTTGGGGAAACTTCCCCGAGGCCACCCAGTCGAACTTGCCGCTATCTACAATAACACCACCCAAGGACGTACCATGCCCTCCGATGAACTTCGTTGCCGAATGGACTACAATATCTGCCCCATGCTCTATGGGACGAATCAAGTAAGGAGTACCGAAGGTGTTATCTATAATCAGAGGAATCCGGTGACGGTGTGCTATTTCAGCAACGGCATCAATGTCAATGATGTTGCAATTCGGATTTCCCAGCGTTTCAATGAATACTGCCTTGGTATTCTCCTGAATCGCTTTCTCGAAATTGTCCAGATTGCCCGGGTCCACAAAAGTAGTGGTAACCCCGTAGGCAGGCAATGTGTGGGCCAGCAGATTATACGTTCCGCCGTAGATGGTCTTAGCTGCCACGATATGGTCGCCTGCACGGGTGATATTCTCAAAGGCATAAGTGATGGCTGCCGCACCCGAGGCTACGGCCAATCCGGCAACACCGCCTTCCAGAGCCGCCACACGTTTCTCGAACACATCCTGGGTGGAATTCGTCAACCGCCCGTAAATATTCCCCGGGTCCTGCAAGCCAAAGCGGGCTGCCGCATGGGCCGAATTACGAAATACATACGAAGTTGTCTGATAGATAGGTACGGCGCGGGCATCAGTTGCCGGGTCGGGTTGTTCTTGTCCAACGTGAAGTTGTAGAGTCTCAAAGTGCAATTTCTTTGTTTCCATTGTCGTTTGTATTTTAGGTGAATAAACCGTTTCTCATTCGGATGTTGCAAAGATAGAGCGATAAGCCGGGGCAGACAATGACACAGATTAGGGAATTTTATACCACAATTGTGGTAGATAAGCAAGCAATTTTCTATCTTTAGATAAGATAGACTGCATTTCGGCAAAACTTTTTCATGCAAGCATGAAAGTTCTGCACTCAATTTGCACTATCTTTGCCCCCATGAAAGCAAGAAATATACTGATACTCATATTGGGAACCCTGATTCTTCCCATTTATCTGACTTCCTGCGGGGTGGACCGCTGGAAAGAGTATGCCGGACAGACCCAGACAGACCGCTGGATTGACGATACCATGCGTGTGTGGTACTATTGGGTAGACGCTATCCCCCATACCAACGACCTGAACTATTTTCAAGCCCCTTTCACTTTCTTTGCCTCGCTCAAATCCGAAGAAGACAAATTCTCCACCATCGACAGTCTGGTCAGCGTCACCACTACCCGCAGCATCCCCTATACGGATTACAGCTACGGATTCCAGTTCACTACCAACCAGATAGAAGTAGAAGGAGAAGAGAATGCCATTGTTGCACAGATTCTTTACGTTGCCGACGGAAGCCCGGCCTCGGAAATCGGGCTGAAACGGGGTGACTGGATTATGAAGATGGACGGGAACTTTATTACTGAACAGAATTATAAGAAACTGTATGGAAGTAGTGCCATGGAACTTACAGTAGGTTATTACGACGTGGAGAAAAATGCCATCGTTGCTTACGACAAACCCAGACAGATAGCATCGGCGCGTCCCGTCAACGACAACCCGGTGCACTATAAGAATGTATATACATCAGGCAGCAAGAAAATAGGTTATCTGGTCTACAACCACTTCAGTTCCGGCCCCACGGACAACAGTAATGAATATGACAACGACCTGCGCAGCGCATTCCAATATTTCGCATCACAGCAAGTCAACGAATTCATCCTTGACTTGCGCTACAACAACGGTGGATTACTGAGTTGCGCAGAATTGCTGTGTACCATGCTTGCACCTTCCTCCGCCTTGGGACAAGAGTTGGGGTACCTGGAATTCAACAACCGCTTCAATCCGCAGATAGTACCGTTCACCCTGAACTCCGGACTCATCGGAAACGGAGCAAACCTAAACCTGAATACTCTCTACGTACTTACCAGCAGCCAGACTGCCTCCGCCTCCGAAATGGTGATTAACTGCCTCGACCCGTATATGGATGTTGTCATCATCGGCGGTACTACCGTAGGCAAGAATGTAGGTTCCAGGAATTTCTCCAGCCCCGAACTGATGATAACGATGAATCCCATCGTCTGCAAGATATACAATTCGGAAGGGAAATCTGATTATGAATCCGGATTCCAACCGGCCTACTCGGGATATGTAGTGAATGAGATGAGCGACATGTCACGTTTCCTGCCCTTTGGAGATACCAACGAAGCCTTATTGAGCACTGCACTCGGCGCCATCGACGGAAGCATACAACCGCCCGCACAAGAAGATACCCGTTCTTTAAGAGTGACCACTCTCGCAAACTCCATTGAACGTCGGGCAAGCCATGCCGTACGCATCAAATAAAAAGACCAATAGGATGAAACTAAACAGAAGAGTTACAATCATCACCCGATTTTCGGGAATCATGTTCAGCCTGCTGTTGCTCGGCGGACTGGCAGCTTGCAGCGATGATAACAATGGCAATGATACGCCAGAACCGGAGCCGTCAACCTACCCCACCACTCCTTTCTCCAAAATCGAACTCAAAGAAGTGATAGAGAGCGATGCGCAACCGGTTACTGCCACCCACACCTACCTTTACAACAGTGCAGGCAGGCTGACCAGCTACACCGGCAAACAGAGCTTTACAGCAGGAGACGAACTCTTCGAGATAGAGAATACCACTACTGTCGAATACAAGGACCATCAAGCCGTGATAACCGACGAAGCAGGTACAGTATCAACCTACACGCTGAATGACAAAGGTTATGCCACCACTTGTACCAGTCAGGATATGGCAGGAAATACCCGTACTTACACCTTCTCCTACCTCATCAACACCGAAGACAAATACTATCTGGAAAACATCACAGAAAAGCTGGACGACGGAAAAGAATACTCATTCATTACAATAGACTACAGCAACTTCCGGGCATTGCGCATACAGCAAAAGGTTGACACTTTTGAGCACAACAGTACGGCTACCACACCATCAGGCAATGAAATTGCAAATATCTCCGAAATACCAAGCCTATTCATTACGGACATGTATCCGCTTTCCATGCATGCGGTTGCCATATACGGGAAGATATTGGGAGAACCTGCAAACTATCTGATTACCCAACTCATCCCGGACAGCAACGGAGAAAGTGAAGAGACCACCACCTATACTTATAGTTAGATAACCGGGGTATCGTCACTTCCTGCCATGCAGTCGTCAGGCATATAAGGAACGGCTACAAGCAGGACTACACACGCACCGTGAACTATACCATCGAATAATAAGTTACTTACTTCTTAAAGAACTTGTCGAAGAAAAGGACGTGATAGTCTATGGAGTTGTTCCAATACGTTCCGGTATGTCCACCGGGACGGGTGATGAAGTCATGGTCTATCTTCCTTGCCAGCAGCCGGTTGTGCAAGTCCTTGTTCACTTCAAGAAAGAAATCGGCCTCACCGCAGTCGATGATTAGCGCCAAGTCTCCATTTACAATCTTATCCAGCTGGTTGACCACCGTATGCGCATCCCAAGATGCCTTGTTGGCAGCAAACTCTCCCAACTGCTTGTTCATTTCCCAATTCTGGGGGAACGGCCGTATATCCACTCCTCCACTCATACTGCCCGCTGCACCGAACACATCCTTATGACGGATAGCACTCCACAAAGCACCGTGGCCGCCCATACTCAATCCACTGATGGCACGCGCCTTTCTATCGGGAATGGTAGCATAGTTCCCGTCTGTATACTTCACCAATTCCGAGGTGACAAAAGTCTCATAACGGTAGGCAGGATTCTCCGGACTGTCCCAATACCAACTGTTCTTGCCGTCCGGACATACAAATATGATTCCTTTCTCATCTGCCATCTGCGGCAATTCCGGCTTCAGCTGCACCCAGCTCCGCGCATTGCCGCCATAACCGTGCAACAGATAAACCACCGGACAAGCCTGCTTGCCGATAGCCTTATCAGGCAATACATACACAACTTTTACATCCTTATTCATGGCTGCACTTCTTACCAACACCGTGTCTACACGTGCCGCCTGCAACATCACGGCAGACAGACACCACAAAAGCCCCAAGGCAATAATTCTTTTTTTCATCTATTTATTGTTTATTTTTTCTAACGGATGGCAATATTAACAATAAATACTGAAAAATCATTATCTTTGCCTCACAAACTATTCAAAATCCACTATGGAGTTTATTATCATTCTACTTTTACTTATTCTGAACGGCATTTTTGCCATGTATGAAATCGCTTTAGTCTCCTCAAGTAAAGCACGCCTTGAAACTCTTGTCGGAAAAGGGAACAAAAGAGCCAAAGGAGTATTGAAACAACTGGAAGAACCCGAAAAATTCCTCTCCACCATCCAAATCGGTATTACTCTTATCGGTATCGTATCCGGTGCCTATGGTGGTGCCACCATCGCTGATGACGTAGAACCGCTGTTCGCCCTCATTCCGGGAGTAGCCGCCTATGCCAAGACTCTCGCCATGATTACCGTAGTAGCCATCATCACCTATCTGTCGCTCATCATAGGCGAACTGGTGCCCAAGTCCATCGCCTTGAACAACCCGGAACGATGGGCCACCATGCTCAGCCCCTTCATGATTGTGCTGACCAAGATTTCCTATCCGTTTGTATGCCTGTTGAGCGCTTCCACCAAACTGATGAACAAACTCATCGGACTGAACAGTGGCGAGGAACGCCAAATGACACAAGACGAACTGAAGATGATTCTGCACCAAAGCTCGGAACAAGGCGTCATCGACAAAGACGAAACGGAAATGTTGCGTGACGTGTTCCGCTTCTCGGACAAAAGAGCGAATGACCTGATGACCTATCGCCGCGACATCGTTGTGCTCCATCCCACAGACACACCGGAAGAGGTGCTGCGTATCATCCACGAAGAACACTTCAGCAAATATCTCCTGGTGGAGCGGGGAAAGGACGAGATTATCGGTGTGGTTTCCGTAAAGGACATCATCTTGATGATGGGCGGCGAACAACCCTTCAACTTACGTAGTATTGCACGCCCTGCTTTGTTTATTCCGGAAAGTTTGTATGCAAAGAAAGTTTTAGAGCTGTTTAAGAAGAACAAAAACAAGTTCGGAGTTGTTGTAGACGAGTATGGAAATACAGAAGGTATCATCACCCTGCACGATTTGACGGAAAGTATCTTCGGAGACATCCTCGAAGAGAATGAAACGGAAGAAGAGGAAATCGTTGTTCGTCAAGACGGTTCCATGCTGGTGGAAGCTTCCATGAATCTGGATGACTTTATGGAGGCGATGGGCATTATGAACTATGATGACCTGAAAGAAGAAGACTTCACCACCTTGAGCGGTCTTGCCATGTTCTTGATAGGACGGGTGCCGAAAGCCGGAGACTTGTTCAGCTACAAAAACCTGGACTTCGAAGTGGTGGATATGGACCGCGGACGGGTGGACAAGCTGCTCGTCATCAAGAAAGAAGAAGATGAATAACAAACGCTATTGCGTCTTTATAATTAACTTAAACCATTAAAGCAATGAAAAAAGTAATGATGATTGCAGCCCTTGCCGCTGCATTGGTATCCTGCCAATCAAAAGGAACTCAGAACAATGACGCCGTCGCCATGGACGAAAGTGTAATGGCTGTTACCGGCAATGACTCGTCTGCCGTAGCCGTATACGAAGGAATCCTTCCCGCCGCCGACGGTCCGGGCATCCAGTATGTATTGAGCGTAGACAGTGTAGGTCCCGACGGAGAAAGCGGCTACACGCTGGTAACAACTTATCTGGATGCCGAAGGCCCCGGAAAGAACAAGAGCTTTACTTCCAAAGGAAAGAAAGAAGTTATCCAGAAAGACGTCAATAACAAGAAGAAAACAGTCATTAAACTGACTCCAGACGACGGCGACACTCCGGTGTACTTCGTAGTAGTGAACGACACAACCCTGCGCCTTGTCAACGACAGCCTGCAGGAAGCAGTGAGTGACTTGAATTATGACATCATCCAGGTGAAATAGTCCATCCTTGCTTATAAGAAAGAACGGTATAGCCGGAATTACTGGATTCAGTGGTTCCGGCTACTGTTTTTTCAATGAAGAGGCATTTCAAACAAGAGAACAGAAGGCTATATCAAAAAGTTAGTGTTATCTTTGTAGCTTCATCAAAGTATATATAAACATGAAACATTCTTCCGAAAAACCTTTAGCACCTGCCAACTACTCACGCTGTTTCAACAACCAATGCCCGAAAGCCGACAACTGCCTGCATCGCTTAGCTGCCCTTCGCGATACCCCCGAGTACCCGTCCATCCGCATCATCAATCCACTGTGCATTCCAGAGGATAGCAGTCAATGCGCCTATTTCCAATCGACACAAAAGATACATGTTGCGTGGGGAATCAGCCACTTGCTCGATGAAGTTCCCTACAAGAATCTCCAACCTCTGAAAAGCCAGTTGATAGCCCATTTCGGCCGCGGAAAATACTACCGCTTCTACCGGGAAGAATCTTACCTTTCCCCCGAAGACCAGAACTATATCCGCAGAACTTTCCACCAATACAACATTCCGGGAGAACCGGCTTTCGACTCTTACAGCGAGGAATACAAATGGTAGAAAGGTAATCTTCAGCCCCCTTTTCATGTCATTTTATCACTGAAAATATAGATAACACTTTAGTTCACAACGGTGAACACTTTGTTACAACAGTAAGAAACAAAGTGTTCACATACTATGAAACAAACTGTTCACACTCAATAAAACAAACTGTTTTCTTTAACGGAACAAACTGTTTCCTACTAATGAAACAAACTGTTCTCCATATTGAAACAAACCGTTCTCCTTAGGGAAACAGACGGATTCCCTTTTGAAGCCCTACAAGGGGAATAATTATCGCCTGCGAAAATATAGGAGGAAATACAGCGACATAGTGCGATACCTATTCTCTGCAAAACGGGTGAACGTGTTCGGGAGGATATTGCAGCAACACGGGATGAGGTAAAGGAAAGAGAGGGGGAGATGATATATTGTGTGGTAAAAGTGGAGAGGTAGAAAAGACGGAAAGGATTACAGTTGAAATAAATTCTTTTTCTTAACTTTGTGAAATAGAAACATCGAATATGACGATGAAGAAAATAAAAATATGAAAACAGCACTATCTATAAATCAACCGTTCAAGGATTGGGTAAACCACCTAAAACAAGACATTCGTAGTGCACAGATTAAAGCGGCTGTACGCGTGAACAGCGAACTGCTTCACCTTTACTGGCAACTGGGGGCAGAAATTATAGAACGGCAGAAAGAAATGACTTGGGGAAGCGGATTTCTCGAAGAGTTGAGTCATGAGCTGATGGCAGAATTTCCTGATATGAAAGGGTTCTCATATAGAAACATACGCAGTATAAAGCAGTGGTATCTATTTTATAATGAGCCATATACAATTTGGCAACAAGTTGTTTCCAAATTAGGTGAAGAGAAATTTTTCTCCATCCCTTGGGGGCATCATCTCTATATCATCTCCCAATGCAAGGAAGTGGATAAGGCTCTATTCTATCTGAATGAAACTGTAGAAAACGGCTGGAGTCGTGCCGTTTTGCTCAACTTTCTTGATACCAATCTCTATGAGCGGCAAGGCAAAGCGGTAAACAATTTCAGTCGTCTGCTACCAAAACCGCAAAGTGACCTAGCTCTACAGACACTCAAAGACCCCTATAACTTCGATTTCCTGACCATTACCAAAGATTTTCAAGAATTAGAGTTAGAAAAGGTTTTGACACAGAATATCACTCGTTTTCTGCTTGAATTGGGTAAAGGATTTGCATTCGTAGGACGTCAAATGCCTTTGGAAGTAGGCGATGAAACAATCTATCCCGACTTGCTTTTTTACCACTTGGAACTGCGTTGTTATTGCGTAATCGAGCTAAAAGTGCAGAAGTTCAAACCTGAATTTATAGGTCAACTCGGTACTTATATCAGTGCCGTAAACCATCTAAAATGTAAACCTGGCGATAACCCCACCATCGGCTTGCTTATCTGCAAGACAAAAAACCAAGTAATGGCGCAATATGCACTGGAATCAACAAATCAGCCTATCGGCATATCAGAGTATGAGCTGTCTAAGCTGATTCCCGAAGATATTAAAAGTCAACTGCCTTCGATTGAGGAAATAGAGGAACAAGTAAAGAGAATTCAAGGAAAAAAGGAGGAAGAGAGATGAAGGCTTGTATCAATATAGTGAACTTATTCGGAGAAAAGACAGTTAAACAATAAAACCGGAAACATATATGGCCGATAATTATCTTGAAAATCAGTACGAGCAATACCGGGCACGCAAAGCAGCTTGGGAGAAAGCGAAAAAATCCGGTAAGGCACAAACGCTACATAAGCCGACACTTCCTCTCAAAAAAGGCGGAAAGAAAGTGTTCGTTACCGGAGGTGCAGGGGGTATTGGCAAAGCCATTGTAGAAGCTTTCTGCAAGCTTAATTACCAAGTAGCCTTTTGTGACAAGAATGAACTGGAAGGACAACAAACCGCCCAAGCCACCGGAGCACAATTCTATCCCGTCGACCTAAACAGCAAAGAAGCATTGGAACTTTGCCTGCAAAATATTTTCAAGGAATGGGGGGATATTGACATCATTATAAACAATGCCGGCATCAGTGAATTCTCTCCCATCACAGAAACGAGTGTGGAGACGTTCGATAAAATATTGTCTGTGAATTTACGTCCGGTGTTCATTACTTCACATGCGTTGGCAGTACACCGCAAAAGTCAAAACAGCACGAATACCTACGGAAGAATCATTAATCTCTGTTCTACCCGCTATCTGATGAGTGAACCGGGCAGTGAAGGATATGCAGCTTCCAAAGGAGGTATCTATTCATTGACGCATGCGTTGGCTTTATCGCTTGCAGAGTGGCACATCACGGTCAACTCCATCTCTCCGGGCTGGATTCAGACACACGATTATGAACAATTACGGGCAGAAGACCATTCACAACATCCCTCCGGACGGGTTGGCAAACCGGAAGATATTGCCCGTATGTGCCTATTCCTATGTCAAGACGAGAACGACTTCATCAATGGCGAAAACATAACCATTGACGGAGGCATGACCAAAAAGATGATTTACTGGGAATAGCCCTTTTATAAAACAATCTGCCCAACATAATAATTATAGGATATGAACATGAAAAAGTCTTTTATAGGAATCCTGGCAGCAACCATCATCCTCAGC
>ENA-OZAK01000110-OZAK01000110.1-human-gut-metagenome-genome-assembly--contig:-NODE-110-length-34070-cov-5.292988_pt1 | contig 34070 bp, 24 predicted proteins | sample MGYA00244209_ERZ653502 | MGnify/ENA primary metagenome ERZ653502 (study PRJEB26926, sample SAMN06164928) | human gut metagenome | biome: ENVO:00009003; feature: ENVO:2100002; material: ENVO:00002003... | reverse complement strand
ACTTGATGACGACGATCTTATCCGAATATTTTTGGATATAGGGCAGCGCCTGGATGAGGACGCCGGCCTTATCGGTGGTGGAAAGTGTCATCTTGCATCTCCTTTAGGTACGGTAATCGCCGTTGATTTTCACATAGTCATAGGTGAGGTCGCAGCCGAAGGCTTCCGCCTCCGCGTCGCCGCTGTTGAGCTCCACCAAAATGGTAATTTCCTTTTCATGCAGCACCTTTGCGGCTTCTTCCTCGCTGAAGTTGATGCCCGCACCGTTCACGCAGACATCTACCTGCCCGTACGCGCTCTTAAAGGACACGTCCACCTTGTTGATGTCGAGCCGGTAGAAGTCCAGCAGGCTGTTCACCAGCGCCAGCAGATGTTCCGACGACTCCTTCATGTTGTGCAGATACAGCTCTTCGCGCTTGTCGCCGGTCAGGCGCGAAAGCAGGTCGATATAGCCCATCACCGAACCCAGCGGCGCCTTGATGTCGTGCGTGATGGCCAGCATCAGCTTCTCGCGCGCCGCCAGTAGCGCTTCGTTGTCGCGGTTGGCCCGCTCCAGCGCCCGCCGGTAGCGGTTGCTGCGGTTGATGTCGCGCCACAGGATGCCGACGAACAGCAACATGAGCACCACGGCCGCGACGGCGATTACGCCCAGCGTCAGCGACGAACGGCGGCGGATGGCCTCCGTCTGCTCGAAGCGGTTCATCAGAAAAGCCGTATCCTCGGCTTCGAAATCCATGATAAGGCGGTATATCTTCGTGTTCACCAGCTCGTTGCTGTACCGCAGGCGCATCCCTTCGTTCCACGCCCGGTCGTAGATGCCGATGCGGTCGCTGGTCACCCGGTCCTGCAGCGTCCGCAGCACCACCGCGATCGTATCCTTCACCTCCGGCGCAGGCAGCGAATCCACGACCCGTTCGTGGCGGGAAATGATCATCCCGGCCTCCTCCTTCGGCGGGCTGAACAGGTCGGCGAAGCGACGGAAGAACTTGCGCTTGCGCCGCGGGACGGTCACCGTATCCTGCACGACCACGCGCGAAGCGACGGTGTCCGCCGCCCGTACGACGACGCTGTCCCCGCGCGCCGCGCTGTCCGCCGGACCGATCAGCTCGCGGATATTCTTGTCCAGCAGGCTGGACGTGGCGGCCGAACGGATCGTCCGCCGCAGGCTCATCGTCCGCCGCTCCTTGTCGGCCAGAAGACGCACGATGCTGTCCAGACGCATCGTCTGCAGCGAATCCTCCGCAGCGGTCAGACCCCGCAGCGAGTCGATCAGGCCGCGCACGGTGCGCAGTTCGCGTTTGTAGCGGGACTCGTAGGACTGGTATCCGGCGATCATCAGCTGGCCGTAACTCTCGGCCTGATAAAGATGGTAGAGCGTCTGTCCCGCGACGCTGCGTTTGGTGTGAAGCAGGGAATAGCTGCCGTCGGGAGTCGAAAAACGCACCACCGTCCGGTAGACATAGCCTACCGAAAGGACGCAGACCGCGATCAGGATCGCATATCCCGCGAAAATCTTGGTTTTGACGAATTTCGACTCTTTCATGCCTTCAAAGACAAGGGATGCGGAGCGACATTCGGCGGAAATCTACGTTTGCACACTCCCCGATCGCCGGACCCTTCCGGACAAAGATACGAAAAACCCGCGAATCCGGAATCTCTTTCGTTCCCGAAGCGCAAATCCGCCCCGTCCCGAAAACAAGCCGGGCCGTACGACATCGTACGGCCCGGTATTTTCAGCGATCGCGGTGCGGACTAATACTTATACCGAATCCACTTGTAAAGTTCCTTGAACGTCGGCTTTTTGCCGTACATGAAGATTCCCACGCGGTAGATCTTGGCCGCCAGCCACACCATCGCGGTAAACGAGGCGTAAAGGATCGCCAGCGAAAGAATCACCTCCCAGAGGGGAATGCCGTACGGAATACGCGCCATCATCACCACGGGCGAGGTGAAGGGGATCATCGAGAACCAGAAGGCCATCTGTGAATTGGGGTCGTTGATGACGGTTATCATCACCAGCAGGGCGAGGATGATCGGAATGGTGATCGGCGTCTGCAGCTGCTGGGCGTCCTGAATGCTGTCCACAGCCGAACCCACGGCGGCGAACATCGCCGAGTAGAAAAGGTATCCGCCGAAGACGAACAGCAGCAGGTAGGCGAAGATACGGAGGATATAGCCGAAGTCGGTCACGGCGGCCATCACCTGCAGCATCTCCGGATTCATGTCTATCGACGCCGCGGCGTCGGGAACCCCTTGCTGCATGGCCTGCACCCCGGCCAGCACGTCGGCCGGCATCATGTGCACCGCCGCGGCCGCGCCGACGGCGCAGAGCACGCCCCAGATCAGCACCTGCACCACGGCCACCGAAGCCACGCCGAGTATCTTGCCCAGCATCAGGTCGAAGGGCCGCACCGACGACACCATCACCTCCAGCACGCGGCTGTTCTTCTCTTCGATGACCGACTGCATGACCATCGACCCGTAAATGAGCAGGAACATGTAGAGGATCATGCCCAGCACGAAGCCGACGCCGGTGGCGATGACCGACGACTTGGCCTGCGACTCCTCCTCCTGCGACTCGTCGTTGCGGAAGGTCTGCATGCCGACCGTGGTCTTCACCTCCTGCAGAATCTGCGAGAGGTTCTCGATATTGTACGACTTGAGTTTTTCGGCCTCGATGATCTCTTCGAGCTGCCCCGTGATATTGCTCTCGACCGTCAGCGACGACGACGAATTGACGTAAAGCTTCACGTTGTTGGGGTTGGTGAGGATGTCCGAGCCGATATAGAGCACGCCGAACTTGTCGGTCAGCTCCTTGCGGGCCGCTTCGGTCGAGAGGTCCGTAGTCTGGAAGACCAGCTCTTCGCCGCTTTGCAGCTGCGGGGCGATCAACCCGCTATCGTCGATGACGGCGATCTGCTTCTCGTCGCCGCGCGAATACTTCATGATGAGCATCGGGGCGAACATCAGGCCGATCATCAGCAGGGGCATGAGCAGCGTGGTGATGATGAAGGATTTTTTGCGGACGCGCTCGTTGAATTCGCGCCCTATGATAATGCTGACTTGTGACATGATCGTATCGTTTTAAAGGTTTCCGTTTACGGCGCGGATGAAAATATCGTTCATCGAGGGAATGATCTCCTGAAACGAGCGCAGTTCGACGGCGTCGTTCACCGCGGCGATCACTCCGCGCACCTCTTCGTCGCGCTCGACGTGCAGTTTGAGCGAGGTGTAGACCGCCTGCGCCTGCGAGCCTTCCAGAATTTCGCAACGGCCGTCGACGGCATTGCGCAGCGCCTGTTCGTCGCCGCGGTAGAACACTTCGAAGATGTTGCTTCCGTGACGGCGGCGAATGTCGTCCACACGGCCCGAAAGGATATTGCGAGACTTGTTTATCAGCGTGATATGGTCACAGATCTCCTCGACGGACGACATGTTGTGCGTCGAGAAGATGATCGTCGCCCCCTTGTCGCACAGCGCCAGTATCTCGTCCTTCAGCAGGTTGGCGTTGATCGGGTCGAAACCCGAAAAAGGCTCGTCGAAGATCAGCAGTTCGGGTTCGTGCAGCACCGTGACGATGAACTGCACCTTCTGGGCCATGCCCTTCGACAACTCCTCGATCTTTTTGTCCCACCAGTCCTGAATGCCGAACTTCACGAACCACTGCTTGAGCCGTACGACGGCCTCGCGGCGCGAAAGGCCCTTCAGCCGGGCGAAAAAGACGGCCTGTTCGCCGACCTTCATCTTCTTGTAAAGTCCGCGCTCCTCAGGCAGGTAGCCGATGCGGTAAACGTCCTCAGGCGAAATTTCGCGGCCGCCGAACATCACACGACCGCTGTCGGGCGCCGTAATGCGGTTGATGATGCGGATCAGGGTCGTCTTTCCGGCGCCGTTGGGACCGAGCAGGCCGTATACCGAACCCTTGGGAATGGCAAGCGATACGTCGTCGAGGGCCTTGTGCCCGGCGTACTGCTTGGTGACATGTTCTACTGTAAGTAAATCCATAGTCGCTGCGAGTTATTTTTGGGGTTTGTTCGGCGACAAATATAACAACAAATTTTGAATATCAAAAAATATTTATCGTTTTTCGATAATTCACATCCGCCGCATATCCGACCGCCACAAGGCGGCGGACCGGAGAGACCGGCCGTTCCCTCTGTAAAAGAAATCCCTATAAAAAAAGGCGGCCGGGACTCCCGGCCGCCTTCGATCGCAGGATGTTTCATCCCGCCGGACGATACCCTACCAGACGATCACGCGCTCCTGTTCGGGCATGAACATGGCCCCGTCGGTAATGTCGAACGCATCGTAGAACGTCTGCAGGTTGCGCAGCGTGGCGTTCACGCGCCATTTGCCCAGCGAATGCACGTCGAGCTTGGTGAGACGGGCGATCTCCTCGTCGCGGATGTTCTGCGCCCACAGCGTGGCGTAGCCCAGGTAGAAACGCTGCTCGGGAGTGAATCCGTCGATCGGGGCGGGAGCCTCCCTGCCTGCGAGCGAATTGCGGTAGGCCGTGCGGGCCACGCGCAGGCCGCCCTGGTCGGCGATGTTCTCGCCGAGCGACAATGCGCCGTTGGCGAAGATCGCAGGCTGTCCCTCCTTGGCGGGCAGAACCTCGATCGCGTCGAACTGCTTGACCAGAATGTCCGTCTTGGCCTTGAACGCGGCGGCGTCCTCGTCGGTCCACCAGTTGTTCATGTTGCCGTCCTTGTCGAAATTGCGGCCCTGGTCGTCGAACCCGTGGGTCATCTCGTGGCCGATCACCACGCCGATGGCGCCGTAGTTCACCGCGTCGTCGGCGTCGGGGTTGTAGAACGGCGGCTGGAGAATGGCGGCCGGGAAGCAGATTTCGTTGGTCGTGGGATTGTAGTAGGCGTTCACCGTCTGGGGCGACATGTGCCACTCGTCCTTGTCCACGGGCTTGCCCAGTTTCGAAATGTTGTCGGACGTATACCAGGCGTTGGCCTCGACGATGTTCTCCCAGTAGCTCTTCGCAGGGTCGATCTTCAGCGTCGTGTAGTCCTTCCACTTGTCGGGATAGCCGATCTTCACGGTGAAGGCCGCGAGTTTCTCCTGCGCCTTGGCTTTCGTGGCGTCGGACATCCAGTCGAGGGCGGCGATGTGCTGACCGAGGGCCGTTTGCAGGTTCTTCACCATGTCGAGCATCCGGGCCTTGTCCTTCTCGGGGAAGTACTTGGCCACGTACATCTCGCCGACGGCTTCCGAAAGGGTTCCGTTGGGCACCGACATGGCGCGCTTCCAGCGGGGTTTCTGCTCCTGCTTGCCCGACATCACGCGGCCGAAGAAGTCGAACGACGCGTTGATGAAGTCGTCGCTCAGGTAGCTGGCGGCTGCGCCGATGTACTGTGCGGCGAGGTAGTAGCGGATGTCCTCCAGCGGAGCGGTTTTCATCAGTTCGTTGGCGTTGGCCAGGGCCGAGGGGGTCGTCACGATGATCTGCTCGAAATCGCCGATGCCCATTGTCTTATAGTATTCGGCCCAGTCGATGGCGTCGTAGGCCTTCTCGAAATCGGCCTTCTTCGTGGGGTTGTACATGGCGGGGATGTTGCGCAGTTCGACGCTCGACCAGTTTTTCTCGGCCAGTTTCGTTTCGATCGACAGCACGCCGGCGACGGCCTTGTCGATGTCGGCCTCGGGAACCCCCGACAGCCGGAAGATTTTGCCCAGATACTCCTTGTAGGCGGTGCGGATCGACTCGTTCTCGGGATCGAGGTAGTAGTCGCGGTCGCCCATGATCAGGTCGGGCTGCGAGGCGTAGAGCGCGTTGATGTCGCTGTTCATCAGGTCGGACTGCACGCCCACGCCGAAGAACGGATTGGCGATCGAGGAGTGGAGCCTGGCCACTGCGGCGGTCAGCTGCGAGCGGTCGCCGATGGCGAGAATTCCGTCGACGGCGGCCTTGATCGGAGCGGCGCCCTCGGCGTTCAGGCGCACCGAGTCGAGCCCCATCTTGTAGAGGTCCGAAATCTTCTGCTCGACGCTTCCCGGCTCGGCTTTCTGCTGCGTCATGCCGGAGAACAGCTCGTTGATGCGCTTCTCGTTGTTGTCGCGCAGGATGTCGAACGAGCCGTAGCGCGCATATTCGGGCTTCAGGGGGTTGTTCTTCTGCCAGCCGCCCGTGGCGTACTCGTAGAAATCGGCGTTGGGGGCTACCGACAGATCGAAGTTCGCCATGTCGAGGGCCGGGGTCTTGGGGGTATTCTGACAGGCTGTCATGCAAGCCATTATTGTTGCGAAAAGAATGATTTTTTTCATGTCGTTCGGGGTTTGATAAAACGGGGACTTCCGTGAAAACCGGAAATCCCCGCCGTTGTAATTGTTACGGTATGCCCGGTTAGTCACGGATGGCCGCAACGCCCGGCAGGTCGCCGAATTCGATGTATTCGAGCAGCGCGCCGCCGCCCGTCGAGATGTACGACACCTGGTCGGCCAGGCCGAACTTGTTGATGCAGGCTACCGAGTCGCCGCCGCCGATGAGCGAGTAGGCGCCGTTCTTCGTAGCCTCGGCGATGGCCTGGGCCACCTCCTTGGAGCCGGTTGCGAACTTGTCGATCTCGAACACGCCCACGGGGCCGTTCCAGAGGATGGTCTTGCAGCCCAGGATGTGCTCGCGGAAGACCTTTTTGCCCTCCGAGCCGATGTCCAGACCCTCCCATCCGTCGGGAATGTCGTTGGCCGGCGCCTCCTTGGTGTTGGCGTCTGCCGAGAATGCGTCGGCGATCAGCGCGTCGGGCGACATGACCAGCTGCACGCCCTTCTTCTTGGCCAGCTCGAGGATCTCGAGCGCTACGGGGAACATGTCGGGTTCGCAGATCGAGCCGCCGACCTTACCGCCCTGCGCAGCCGCGAAGGTGTAGGTCATGCCGCCGCCGATGATGATCGAATCGACCTTCTCGATCAGCGCCTTGATCACGCCGATCTTCGACGAAACCTTCGATCCGCCCACGATGGCGCAGAACGGATGGGCCGGGGCCTCCATCAGCGAGGAGATGGCCTTCACCTCTTTCTCCATCAGGTAGCCGAACATCTTGTCGTTGGGGAACTGTTTGGCGATCAGGTAGGTCGAAGCGTGCTTGCGGTGGGCCGTGCCGAACGCGTCGTTGATATAGCAGTCGGCCAGCGAAGCGAGTTTCTTGACGAACTCCTTCTGCGGACCCTCTTTCAAGGCCTTCTTGGCGGCGTCCTTCTCCTCTTTCGAGGCGTCTTCGGCCAGGCCGCGGGGCTTGCCCTCCTCCTCGGCGTAGAAACGCAGGTTTTCCAGCAGCATAACCTGTCCGGGCTTGAGGTTTTTGGCCATTTCGGCGGCCTTCTCGCCGATGCAGTCGCCGGCGAACTCGACCTTCGTGCCGAGGTTTTTCTCGACGGCGGGAACGATCTGCTCGAGCGAGTATTTGGGATCGGGATTCTTCTTGGGACGTCCCATGTGCGACATCAGGATCACCGAGCCGCCCTCGGCGAGCACCTTCTTGATGGTGGGGATGGCGGCGCGGATGCGCGTGTCGTCCGTCACTTCGCCCTTCTCGTTGAGGGGTACGTTGAAATCCACGCGGATGATCGCGCGCTTGCCTTTGAAATCGTAGTTGTCGATCGAGATCATAGCTGTTTGATTTTTAAGTATTTTGTTGAAATGATTTTCGGTAAGTCCTAATTCGGGACAAATTTATGAAAATATTTTAAGAATCTGTTATTTTGATAACAGAAAAACAGGTGCCAATTTTTAATTCTTAATTTTTCATTTTTAATTGACGCCCGGCGTCAGTACTTGTACCGTATCCACTTGAACAGCTCCTTGAGCGACGGTTTCTTGCCGTACATGAAGATGCCCACGCGGTAGATCTTCGCCGCGAACCACACCATGCCCACGAACGAGGCGTAGAGCACCACGAGCGAGAGAGCGACCTCCCACAGCGGAATGTCGTAGGGGATGCGTGCCATCATAACGATCGGCGAGGTGAACGGAATGATCGAGAACCAGAAGGCCAGTTGCGAGTTGGGGTCCTTGATGACGACGAACATCATCAACAGCGCGAGGATGATCGGCAGCGTGATGGGCATTTGCAGCTGCGAGGCGTCCTGCACGTTGTCCACGGCCGAACCCACGGCGGCGAACATCGCCGAGTAGAGCAGGTAGCCGCCGAAGACGAACAGCAGCAGACTGACGAAGATCTTGACGATATAGCCCAGGTCGGTCATGGCGGCCACGGCTTGCAGCATCTCGGGGTTCATGCCGGACATCGAAGCCGCGTCGGGCATGCCCTGCTGCATGGCCTGGGCGCTCGCCATCACGTCTTCGGGCATCAGATGGGGCATCACCAAAGCTCCGACGCCGGCGATCAGCACGCCCCAGAGCAGCACCTGTACGATAGCCACCGAGGCCACGCCGAGGATTTTGCCCATCATCAGGTCGAAGGGGCGCACCGACGAGACCATCACCTCCAGCACGCGGTTGTTCTTCTCCTCGATCACCGACTGCATGACCATCGAGCCGTAGATCAGCAGGAACATGTAGAGGATGAATCCCAGGACGTAACCCACGCCCGTGGCCACGGCCGACGACTGTGCCTGCGTGTCCTCCTCCTGCGACTTGTCGTTGCGGAAGGTCTGCATGTTGACCGAGGTCTTCACCTCGTCGAGGATCTGCGAGAGGTTTTCGATGTTGTAGGCCTTGAGTTTCTCGGCTTCGAGGATGCGCTCGATCTGCCCCGTGATGTTGCTTTCGAGGGAGAGCGACGACGACGAGTTGGCGTAGAGCCGGACGTTGTTCGGGTTTTTCAGGATGTCGCCGCCGATGTAGAGCACGCCGAATTTGTCGGTCAGCTGCTTGCGGGCCTCCTCGGTCGGGAGTTCCGTGGTCTCGAAGCGGATCTCCTCGTCGTTTTCGAGTTTCGGGGCCACCAGCCCGCTGTCGTCGATGACGGCGATGACCTTCTCGTCGCCCCGCGAGAACTGCATGATGAGCGCCGGGGCGGCCATCAGCCCGATCATCAGCACGGGCATCAGCAAGGTGGTGATGATGAAGGATTTTTTACGTACGCGCTCGTTGAACTCGCGCTGGATGATGATGGATATGTTGGACATGACAGGATGTGATTAAGTCGTTTGTCGTTGGTTTTCGAAACTCCTCCCCTCTTCAAAGGGGGATTGTCGTCTGGCCGGAACGGCTTTTCATAACGAGCCGTTCACGGCTCTGATGAAAATGTCGTTCATCGAGGGGATGATCTCGCGGAACGAACGCAGTTCGACGGCGTCGTTGACCGCGCTGATGACCCCGTGCACGTCGGCGTCGCTCTCGACGTGGAGCTTGAGCGTCCGGTAGACCGACTCCTCCTGCGTGCCGTCGAGGATTTCGCAGCGGCCCGCGACGGCCTGCCGCAGGGTCTGCTCCTCGCCGCGGTAGGCCACTTCGAAGATGTTGGAGCCGTGGCGGCGGCGGATTTCGTCGACCTCGCCCGAGAGGATGTTGCGCGATTTGTTGATCAGCGTGATGTGGTCGCAGATCTCCTCCACCGAAGACATGTTGTGCGTCGAGAAGATGATCGTCGCGCCCTTGTCGCGCAGCGCCAGGATTTCGTCTTTCAGCAGATTGGCGTTGATCGGGTCGAAGCCCGAGAACGGCTCGTCGAAGATCAGCAGCTCGGGTTTGTGCAGGATCGTGACGATGAACTGCACCTTCTGGGCCATGCCTTTCGAAAGTTCCTCCACCTTCTTGTCCCACCACTCCTGGATGCCGAAACGGATGAACCACTGTTTGAGCCGCGCGACGGCTTCGCGGCGCGAAAGGCCCTTCAGACGGGCGAAGAAGACGGCCTGTTCGCCGACCTTCATCTTCTTGTAGAGACCCCGTTCCTCGGGCAGATAGCCGATGCGGTAGATGTCGTCGGGAGCGATCTCCCGGTCGCCGAACAGCACGCGGCCCGCGTCGGGCGCCGTAATGCGGTTGATGATGCGGATCAGGGTCGTCTTGCCGGCTCCGTTGGGTCCGAGCAGTCCGTAGACCGAACCTTTGGGGATGGCGAGCGATACGTCGTCGAGCGCCGTGTGCGAAGCGTAGCGTTTGGTGACGTGTTCTACTGTGAGTAAATCCATAGTCGCTGATGTTTTGTTTTTGGATCGTTACGGCGACAAATATAGGAACAAATTTTGAATATCAAAAAATATTTATCGTTTTTCGATAAAGTTTTTCGAATGTCTCTTTGCAGGACATTCGTGTGGCGGGCGGGACCCCATGCAGGGGTTATGATCCGGTTCGCAGGACGACGGGGCGGACGGGGCTTTCGGATCGGCCGGAGAGGCGTCGGGCGGGTTTCGGAGATGACGAATTTCATCCCGGGGAGCTGCCGGGAGGCGGAAATTTCCGGTGTCGGAGTGCGGGCGGTTTCGGTTTCGGTTTTGGCCGGGGGGTGTTCTTCGGGTTTCGCCGGTTTGGTTTGTTCGGGCGGTCGGTTTTGCCCGTTAATCGGGGGACCTTGCCTGTATATAGTACGAAAAAAGACCCCGGCATACGTAACGGACGTTGCGATTTTTTATCTGGGAGTGTTGCATTTGCGCGAAAATTCGTTACATTTGTACGGGCCTTCGGACGATTTCGGTTTTCGTTCGCGGAGATAGGGCCGGGTGGGTGTTCCGCATGGTTTTGCGGAGCGCTGTTTTATGTACCTTATTTAACCCAATTTAAATTTCTAAAAATGAAAAAACTGCTGATCCTTTTCGCCTGCCTTCCCCTGCTCGGGGCCTGCACGCAAACCGAACCGGTTTCCGGAAACCGCGCTGCGGCGATCGTCGCCGAAATCCACAACCCCCGCTCCAAAAACGTCGTCGTGGCTTCGCACCGGGGCGACTGGCGCAACTACCCCGAGAACTCGATCGCCGCCATCGAATCGGTGATCGGCATGGGCGTGGACATCATGGAGCTGGACCTGAAACTCACGAAGGACAGTGTGCTGGTGCTTTGCCACGACCGGACGATCGACCGCACGACTTCGGGCAAGGGCCGCGTCTGCGACATCACCTACGACTCGATCCGGCGGTGCGTGCTGAAGACGGGCCACGGCGTGAAGACGACGCACCGTATGCCGACGCTCCGCGAGGCGCTGGAGGTGTGCAAGGACCGGATCGTGGTCAATGTCGACCAGGGTTACGAGTACTACGACCTGGTGCTGGCCGTCACGGAGGAGCTGGGCGTCACGGACCAGATTCTGATCAAGGGCAAGCGCAGCACGGATGCCGTGGCCGCGAAGTTCGCCGAGCATCCGCGCAACATGATGTACATGCCGATCATCGACATCCTCAAGCCGCAGGGCAGGGCGCTTTTCGCCGAGTATCAGGAAAAGGGCATCGCGCCGCTTGCCTACGAGGTTTGCTGGAACAAATACACCCCCGAGGTGAAGGAGTGCATGGACAAGGTCGTGGCGGGCGGCTCGAAACTGTGGGTCAACTCGCTCTGGGCCTCGCTCTGCGGCGGGCTGGACGACGATGCGGCCTTCGGCGGCGACCCGGCGGAAGTCTACGGGAAGCTGGTCGACATGGGGGCCACGATGATCCAGACGGACCGTCCCGAACTGCTGATATCCTACCTCCGCTCGCGCGGGCTGCATAATTAAGGAGTTGCAATGAACCGCATTTCCCGCTTCTATCGCATCAGCGCCCCCGCTCCCGCCCGGGAGATGGATGAGGCCGCCCGCGACAAATACTACCGCCGCCTGCGCATGCAGGCCTTCATCGCCGCCACGCTCGGTTACAGCCTCTACTACGTCTGCCGGACGAGCCTCAACGTGATGAAGAAACCGATTCTCGACAGCGGCTCGCGGGACGCCTCGCAGCTGGGCGTTATCGGCTCGGCGCTGCTGTTCGCCTATGCCATCGGCAAATTCGTCAACGGATTCATCGCCGACTACTGCAACATCAAACGCTTCATGGCCACCGGCCTGATCGTCTCTGCGGCGGCCAACATGCTGATGGGCGTGTTGGGGCTGATGCACTCGGTCATCCCCACGGCCGTGATCTTCATCGCGTTCGCCGTGATGTGGGGCCTGAACGGCTGGTCGCAGTCGATGGGCGCCGCCCCGGCGATCATCTCGCTCTCGCGCTGGTATCCGCTGAAAGAGCGGGGGACCTACTACGGTTTCTTCTCGGCGAGCCACAACCTCGGGGAGTTCTTCTCGTTCCTGTTCGTGGGTTCGATCGTGACCTTCGCAGGCTGGCAGGCGGGCTTCTTCGGCTCGGCGATAGCCGGGGCCATCGGCGTGGTCGTGATCCTGCTGATGCTGCACGACACCCCGGAATCGAAGGGTCTGCCTCCGGTGGAGGCGCTGGCGCACGAGAAACCGGCGGCCTCGGCCGACAAGTCGGTGAAGGAGATTCAGAAGCAGGTGCTGCGCACCCCCGCGGTATGGATTCTTGCCGCTGCGAGCGCCTTCATGTACATCTCGCGCTACGCGATCAACGGCTGGGGCGTGCTGTTCCTGCAGGAGGCGAAGGGTTTTTCGGACGTCGAGGCGATCTCGGTGGTCTCGATCAACGCGCTGCTGGGCATTCTCGGCACGGTGCTCTCGGGGTGGTTCTCGGACAAGCTCTTCAAGGGCGACCGGAAGGTTCCGGCGCTGATTTTCGGCGTGCTGAACGCCGCGGCGCTGGCGCTGTTTTTCTACGGAGGCAACGCCATGTGGGTCAACGTGCTGTCGATGGTGCTGTTCGGTATCGCCATCGGCGTGCTGATCTGCTTCCTGGGGGGCCTGATGGCCGTCGACATCGTGCCGCGGAAGGCTACGGGCGCCGCACTGGGCGTCGTGGGGATGACTTCCTATATCGCTGCGGGCATTCAGGACGTGGCGAGCGGCTGGCTGATCGACTCCAACATCACCGTTGCCGCCGACGGGGTGAAACACTACGATTTCGGCCCTGTGGCGATCTTCTGGCTTGCGGCGGCGGTCATCTCGTTCCTGCTGCCGCTGTTGAACCGCGGCAAGGTCAAGGAGTTTTAGAAAACCCGGAACAGATTCGAAAAAAACGTTGCAGGGCCTTTGCCTGCAACGTTTTTTCGTTTGTGCGGAGCGGACCGCTTTATCGGTCGACGCCCTGTTTTCCCTGCTCCGCAGGCCGGACGGTGATGATGCTGTCGACGACGAACTTCGTGAAGCCCCGCCAGGGCAGCGCCCCGAAATACTCCTTATAGTGCAGTTCGAGCGTCTTTCCCCCTTGCAGCATCAGCTCGCGCGCCAGCGCTTCGTTCTCGACCGAGAACTCGAACTCGTAGGACTGGATCGACCCGGCGGCTTTCGAGCGGATGCCGGTCTGGATCAGTTTGCCTTCGTAGGTCTTGAAAAGCACGCCCTTGTAGACGACGTAGTTCAGTTCTCCGCTCTTGACGCCTTCGCCGAAGACGAAAAAGAACCGGAAGTAGGCAGCCGCCGCCAGCACGGCGGCAATCGTTATCGTAATCAGTACCCAATGCTTTCTCATGGTTTTCGTGCGCCGGTTTTGTCCGTGCCCTCGCCGCAAAGATAAGCATTAAATCGTGCCGCCGTGCATTTTCCGCACGCGGGTTTCCGGGCTTTTTCGTATATTTGGGCCTGTGAAGGAGTCGAAATTCGTCAAAACGAAGATCGTGGCGGGCTATCTCCTGCTGATTGCGGTCTGTATTCTCTCGGTGGGCTACGTCTACCGGGTGGCGGTCCGTTTCTCGGCGCCCGACCGCAGTTACGCCCTGCTGCATACCAAGCGCAGCGCCGTCAACCGGACCCTCTACCACCTCTACCAGGCCGAAAGCTACGGGCAGCTGATGATCGCCGGATACGCCTCTTACGAGGCGCGTTACAGGCGGGAACTGCGTACCGTGCGGGCCTCGATCGACTCGCTCCGGGCGCTGACCGTCGGCGGGGATTCGTTGCAGACGATGCGTCTGGACAGCATCACGCGGCTGATCGCCGACAAGGAGCGCCGCACGGTGAGCCTGCGCCGTTCGATCCGCGCCGGGGCCACGGCGGGCCTGCTGGACAAGAACATCCGCAGTCTGATCGGTCCCCGGGAGGCCGTCGTGGCCGATACGATCCCGTTCCGCAGCATCGTGCGGCAGGACACGACGGCCGTGCCGCGCGCCAAACGCCGCTTTTTCCAGCGGCTGGGCGATCTGTTCAGTCCCCCGGAGGCCGATTCGAGCCTCGTGATCTCGCGGCGCGAGACCATCGCCCCGGTCATCCCCGTCGACGCGGTGAAGGACACCATCGTGCTGGTGCTGCAAGCCTTGCAGGACAGCGTCACGAGCAACCGGCAGGGCATCTACGACCATGCGTGGCAGGAGGGGCTGCGGTTGAGTTACAGCAACGAACTGGTCAATACGAAGATATACCGCCTGATCATGGACTTCGAGGCCGAGGACACGGCCTACCTGATGCAGCGTATCGAGCGCAACGAGGCTTTCCGCAGGCGGTCGTCGCGCATCCTGGGCGGCGTAGCCATCGGGGCCGTGGTGCTGATGCTCCTGTTCGTCGGGATGCTTTGGCGCGACATCAATCGCAGCAACCGCTACCGCCGCGAGCTGGAGCGCGCCAACCGCGACAAGGAGTCGCTGCTGGAGGCGCGCGAGAAGCTGATGCTGGCCATCACGCACGACATCAAGGCCCCGCTGGGATCGGTGATGGGCTATATCGACCTGCTTGCGCGGCTGACGGGCGACAAGCGGCAGGAACTCTACCTGCGCAACATGAAAGGGTCGTCGGAACACCTGCTGGCGCTGGTCAACAGTCTGCTGGATTTCTACCGGCTGGATATTAACAAGATCGAGGTTTGCTGCGTGGCGTTCAGTCCCGCGCAGCTGTTCGAAACCATCCGTGCGGGATTTGCCGCCGCGGCCGCCGCAAAGGGGTTGGAACTGCGTCTGGAGGCCGAACCGGCCGCCGCGGGAGAGGTGTCGGGCGATGCGCTCCACATCCGTCAGATCGCCGACAACTTGATTTCCAACGCCTTGAAATTCACCGACGAGGGGTCGGTGACGCTCCGCGTGGACGTGGTGCGGGGGCGGCTGGTCTTCTCGGTGCGCGACACGGGCCGCGGCATCGGCCGCGAGGAGAGGGAACGCATCTTCGACGAGTTCGTGCGTTTGAGTTCGGCGCAGGGAGTCGACGGATTCGGGTTGGGACTGTCGATCGTCGACCGTCTCGTGAAATTGTTGGACGGTACGATTTCGCTCGAAAGCCGTCTCGGAGAGGGGAGCAAGTTCATCGTGTCGGTCCCCGTCGGCGAAGCGGCGGCCGGGAGTGCGGCTGCCGGAGCCGAAGAGTCTGCGCCCCAGGCGGGACTGCGCGTGCTGCTGGTCGACGACGATCCCCTGCAACTCGAAATGACCGCCGCGATGTGCCGCCGCGCGGGGATCGGATGCGAGAGCTGCCAATATCCCGAGTATGTCGCCAAACTCGTCGGCGAGAGCCGTTTCGATTTGGTGCTGACCGATTTGCAGATGCCGTCGGCCGACGGGTTCGGCGTGCTGGAGGCGGTGCGCGGGGTCGATCCCGGGCTGAAAGTGGTCGCCGTGTCGGCGCGCGGGGACCTGGGCGCTGCGGATTTCGCGGCCCGGGGTTTTGCGGGGTGCCTCCGCAAGCCGTTCACTTACAGTGAACTGGTGGCGGCGATACGGGCGGCCTGCGGCAGCGGGGAGATCGTTCCGCAGGGCGGGGACCCGGAGATCCCGTTGGCGGACGGGGCCGATTTTACGGCTCTGACGGCCTATGCCGGGGACGATCCCGAGGCGGCGCGAAGCATCCTGCGCTCGTTTGCCGAACAGACGGCGGGAAATTGCGCGGAGCTTGAAAGGGCGCTCGGCGAGGGGGATGCCGCGACGGTGAAGACGCTGGCGCACAAGATGCTGCCGATCTTCACGATGCTCGGGGCGGCGGAGGTCGCCGAGACGCTGCGCCGGGGCGAGACGTGCGAAGGGCCGTTGCCGGAGGCCCTTTGCGGCGAACTGCGTGCGGCGGCGGGAAAAATCCGCGCGATTGTCGCGGAAGCTGAAAAAACGCTATCTTTGTGAAGCCTATGGAAGAGCGGATTCTGATTGTCGACGACGATATTACTTTTGCCCTGATGCTGCGCACGTGGCTCTCGAAACGCGGTTTCGGAGTCGGGACCGCCTCGTCGGTGGCGGCGGCGCGCACGGCCCTTGAGGCAGGAGGCTTCTCGCTCGTGTTGAGCGACATGCGCCTGCCGGACGAGGACGGCATCGCCCTGCTGCACGCCATTCAGGACGTTTACCTCGACGATGAAGTGACCATCGCATAATATCCGGGTCCCCGAAGACGTTTTTATATTAAAAAAGTGCAACTATGAAAATAACGCTATTCGGCACGCAGCCCTACGACCGGGAGTCGTTCGACCGCATCCGCGACACCTACGGGTTCGACATCTGCTACCACCGCAGCCACCTGAACGCCAATAACGTGGCCCTTGCGCAGGGTTCCGATGCGGTCTGCATCTTCGTCAACGACACGGCCGACGCCGGGACCATCCGCCAGTTGGCCGGGATGGGCGTGAAGCTGATCGCGCTGCGCTGTGCGGGCTTCAACAACGTCGACCTGAACGCCGCGGCCCGTTACGGGATTCCCGTGGTGCGGGTTCCGGCCTATTCGCCGCACGCCGTGGCGGAACACGCCGTGGCGCTGATGCTGGCGCTCAACCGCAAGATACACCGCGCCTACTGGCGCACGCGCGACGGCAACTTCTCGCTCCACGGGCTGATGGGCTTCGACATGTACGGCAAGACCGCAGGGATCGTCGGCACGGGCAGGATCGCCCGCGAGCTGATCCGCATTCTCAAGGGGTTCGGCATGGAGGTCGTGGCCAACGATCTGTTTCCCGATCCGCAGTACGCCGCGGAGGCGGGCATCGCCTACGTGCCGCTCGACGAGCTTTACGCCCGTGCGGACATCGTTTCGCTCCACTGTCCGCTGACCGACCGGACGCGCTACATGATCGGCGACGCGGCCATTTCGCGCATGAAACCGGGCGTGATCCTCATCAACACGGGCCGCGGTCAGCTGATCCATACCGAGGCGCTGATCGACGGACTGAAAGAGAAGAAGATCGGCGCTGCCGGACTGGACGTATACGAGGAGGAGGCCGGGTACTTCTACGAGGACACTTCCGACCGCATCATGGACGACGACGTGCTGGCGCGCCTGCTGTCGTTCAACAACGTGATCGTCACCTCGCATCAGGGCTTCTTCACACGTGAAGCAGTGGATAATATAGCACGCACCACGATGCAGAACATCAAGGACTTCAGCGAATGCCGGCGTTTGGAGAACGAGGTGCGCGCCGAACCGGAAAACGCAGTCGGACAGTTATGAAAAAGATCGTTTTGCTCCGCCACGGCGAGAGCGTCTGGAACAGGGAAAACCGGTTCACGGGGTGGACCGATGTGGATTTGAGCGAGAAGGGCGTCGCCGAGGCCGTCAAAGCCGGGGAGACGCTCCGCAAAGAGGGTTTTCATTTCGGCCGCGCCTATACCTCCTATCTGAAACGGGCCGTGAAGACCCTCGACGTCGTGATCGACAGGATGGACCGGGACTGGATTCCGGTGACGAAGACCTGGCGGCTCAACGAGAAGCACTACGGCATGCTTCAGGGATTGAACAAGCGCGAGACGGCCGAAAAATACGGCGACGAGCAGGTGTACGTCTGGCGCCGCAGCTACGACGTGGCCCCCGCGCCGCTTCCGGAGGACGATCCCCGCAATCCGCGCTTCGATCTCCGTTACGCCGGGATTCCCGACGCCGCACTGCCCCGCACCGAGTCGTTGAAAGACACCGTGGCCCGCACGATGCCCTACTGGGAGTGCGAGATACTCCCGGCGCTGGCCCGCCACGACGAACTGCTGGTGGTGGCCCACGGCAACAGCCTGCGGGGCATCATCAAGAACCTGAAAGGGATTTCGGACGAGGCCATTTCGGAGTTCAACCTCCCGACGGCCGTGCCCTACGTCTTCGAATTCGACGAGGGGCTGGGCTGTGTGAAGGACTATTTCCTGGGCGACCCGGCCGAGATCGCCTCCCTGATGGAGGCCGTCGCCAATCAGGGCCGGCGGGACTGACCCCTTCACTTCCGGTGTGCGAGACGCCGGTTTCGGAGGCAGTCGTCTGCCGATCCGTTTTTGATCCGGTTCTGTGTCTGGGGCGCAGAACCGGTTTTGCGTGCAGACGGTCTTCACCCGACCGAAAATGACGCCGCTCCGTAATAATGGTATGCCGAACCGTAATCGGGGTACGGAACCGTTGCGCGAAATACCCTATTTTTGCATCGTGAAACCATTCTTTTGAACCGATGAAACGAATCCTCTTCGCGGCCCTGACCGCCGCAGCCCTCTTTTCGGGCGGAATCCTGCAATCCTTAAATGCTCAAAATATGGAAATACCGAAAAAAGTCAGCCCGTTTCCCGTGGGCGACAAACTGCCGGAACAGTTTTCGAAGTACTTTGTCGGGCAGGCCTGGCTCGCTCCGCTGACGGACGACAAGCGGCTGAACGCGCCCGTGTCGAACGTCACCTTTTCGCCCGGATGCCGCAACAACTGGCACAGCCATACGGGCGGCCAGCTCCTGATCGCCGTCGGGGGCCGGGGCTATTATCAGGAGAAGGGCCGTCCGGCCCGGGCGTTGCTTCCGGGCGACATCGTGGAGATCGCGCCCGACGTGGTCCACTGGCACGGCGCGGCTCCCGACAGCTGGTTCTCGCATCTGGCCGTCGCGTGCAATCCCGCGACCAACGAGAACACATGGCTCGAACCGGTCGACGACGCGCAATATGCGGCAGCGACGGCTTCCGTCCCGGCCCCGGCCTCCCGCCTGGGTGAAGACGCCCGACGCCGCCTGGCCGAATTGTTTCCGGGCGGAATACCGGAACTTGGGGATGCGGACCCCGAATTATTTGAAATTTTTGGTAACTTTGCGCTCGGCGAAGTGACCGCCTACGGCCAGCTCGACACGCGGACGCGCATGCTGTGCATCCTGGCCTCGAACATCGCCTCGCAGGGCCGGACCGCCTACCGGACGACGCTCGAAGGCGCGCTGAACGCCGGAGTGACGCCCGTCGAGGTGAAAGAGGCGCTTTATCAGGCCGTTCCCTACGTCGGCATGGCGAAGGTCGCCGACTTCGTAGGGATTACCAACGGGGTGCTGGAGGCGCGCGGCGTGACGCTGCCGCTTGCGGGGCAGTCGACGACCTCGTCCGCGGACCGCTTCGAAAAGGGGCTGGCGGTGCAGCGGTCGATTTTCGGCGCGGAGCGTATCGACGGGATGCGCGAGGCGGCCCCTGCGAACCAGAAGCACATCCAGCGTTACCTGTCGGACAACTGCTTCGGCGATTTCCTGACCCGCGGAGGCCTGGACGTGAAGATGCGCGAGCTGCTGACCTTCTCGATGCTCGTCTCGCTCGGGGGCTGCGAATCGCAGGTGAAGGGCCACATCGCCGGAAATGCGAACATAGGCAACGACAAGGCCACCCTGCTGGCCGTCGTGACCCAGTTGCTGCCCTATATCGGTTATCCCCGCACGCTGAACGGCATTGCGTGCCTGAACGAAGTTTTGCCGGAAAAATAAAAAAGTAGTGAGGTATGGAATACGTAAAATTGAACAACGGCGTCGAAATGCCGGTCCTCGGCTTCGGCGTTTATCAGATTTCGGACCCGGAGGTTTGCGAACGGGCGGTCGGCGACGCCCTGAAGATCGGTTACCGCTCGATCGACACCGCCGCGGCCTACGGCAACGAGGAGGCCGTGGGACGTGCCGTCCGCCGCAGCGGCATTCCCCGCGAAGAGCTGTTCATCACCACGAAACTGTGGATCAGCGACGCGGGTTATGAGCCTGCCAGAAAGGCGTTCGAGGAGTCGATGTCGAAGCTGGGGCTGGACTATCTGGACCTCTATCTGATCCACCAGCCTTACGGCGACGTCTACGGTTCGTGGCGCGCCATGGAGGAGCTTTACCGCGAGGGCCGCATCCGCGCCATCGGTGTGTCTAACTTCTACCCCGACCGCCTTCAGGACCTGATTCTGCACAACGAGGTCGCGCCGGCGGTCAATCAGGTCGAAACCCATCCGTTCCACCAGCAGACCACCGCCGCGGAGTTCATGCGCACGAAGGGCGTGCAGATCGAGTCGTGGGCGCCTTTCGCCGAGGGCAAGAACGGGCTGTTCTCGAACGAAGTCCTGCTGGCGGTCGCCGCCCGGTACAAAAAGACGGTGGCGCAGGTGGTGCTGCGCTGGCTGATTCAGCGCGGTGTGGTCTGCATTCCCAAGTCGGTGCATGCGGAGCGTATCGCGGAGAATTTCGACGTGTTCGGCTTCGCGCTCGATGCCGAGGACATGGCTGTGATCGCCTCGCTGGACCGTCCGGAGAGCAGTTTTCTGGATCACCGCGATCCCGAAACGGTTGAATGGTTGAGTAATTTGCATTGAAATCAATCCGCTGGCCCTGTTCGCCGCCGGTGGCGTCGCTCCCGAATCCGGTCCACCTCCAAAACCCCGTCTCGGGCGGCCCGGCGGCCACGGCGACGGCCCGATACGACATGAGTTCCGAAATAAATTCACTTGATTCAGATTTGAATCTATGTTACGAAAAATCAGAATTGCGGCCGCGGCCTTTTTCTTCGTGCTGACGACGCTGCTGTTCCTCGATTTTACCGGAACGCTTCACGCGTGGTTCGGCTGGATGGCGAAAATCCAGTTCCTGCCCGCCCTGCTGGCCCTGAATGTCGGCGTCGTGGCGTTCCTGGTGATCCTGACGCTTCTTTTCGGCCGCGTGTACTGTTCGGTCATCTGCCCGCTGGGGGTGATGCAGGACATCGTTTCGTGGGCCTCCGGGAAGCGCAGAAAGCACCGGAACCGCTTCGCGTACTCCCCCGCCCTCACCTGGCTGCGCCGGGGGATGCTCGTCGTGTTCGTCGCTGCGATGCTGGCGGGTGTCGGTTCGCTGCTCGCGCCTTACAGCGCCTACGGCCGCATCGCCTCGAACCTGCTGGCCCCGGTCTACGCGTGGGGCAACAACCTGCTGGCATACATCGCCGGGCGCATGGACAGCTACGCCTTCTATTCGGTCGACGTCTGGATGAAGAGCCTTTCCACGCTGCTTGTTGCCGTCGTGACGTTCGCCGTGCTGTTTGTTCTTGCGTGGCGCAGCGGCCGCACCTATTGTAATACGATCTGTCCGGTGGGCACGGTGCTGGGATTCCTCGCCCGCTACTCGCTGTTCAAACCGCGTTTCGACACCTCGAAGTGCAACGGATGCAAGCTCTGCGCCCGCAACTGCAAGGCGTCGTGTATCGACCCTGCGGCGCATAAAATTGATTACAGCCGTTGCGTGGCCTGTATGGACTGCCTCGAAAACTGCCGCCAGGGGGCCATCACCTATACGCTGCGGCGGCGGAAACCGGACCCGGCTCCCGCGCCGCAGAGACCGGCGGCCGACACCGCAAAGACGCCTTCCGACGCTTCGCGCCGCCGGTTCCTCGGCCTGGCGGGCATCGTGGCCTACTCCGCGCTCCGGGCGCAGGAGAAGAAGGTCGACGGCGGGCTGGCGGTGATCGTCGACAAGAAGATTCCGAACCGTGCCACGCCCGTCGTTCCGCCCGGAGCGCAGAGCCTGCGGCACTTCAACGCCCATTGCACGGGATGCCAGTTGTGTGTTTCGGTGTGTCCCAATCAGGTGTTGCGTCCGTCGGGCAAGCTGATGACCCTCATGCAGCCCGAAATGTCGTTCGAGCGCGGATACTGCCGTCCGGAGTGCACGAAGTGCGCCGAGGTGTGCCCCACGGGCGCCATCCGCCTGACCGACCTCGCCGGGAAATCGTCGATCCAGATCGGCCATGCCGTGTGGATTGCGGAGAATTGCGTGGTCAACACCGACGGCGTCAGCTGCAACAACTGTGCGCGCCATTGCCCTGCCGGGGCGATCAAGATGGTGCGCCGGGACCCCGACGATCCCAAGTCGCCGCGCATCCCCGCCGTGAACGAAGAACGCTGCATCGGCTGCGGGGCCTGCGAGAATCTCTGTCCGGCGCGTCCGTTCAGCGCCATTTATGTCGAAGGCCATTCGCGCCACAGAACCGTCTAAACGCAAGAAAACATGGAGAAGAAAAAGATAGACCGCCGGAAATTCCTCAAAACGTTCGGTGTCGGCGCGGCCGCCGCAACGGCCGGCTTTTACGGCTGTAAGACGAAAGGTACGGCGCCGAGCGCTGCCGCTGCGGGTGAGGTCCCGACCGATCGGATGACCTTCCGGACCTGCCCCTCGACGGGCGACCGCGTGTCGCTGCTGGGCTACGGCTGCATGCGCTGGCCCCTGCTGGATTCGCCGGCGGCCGACGGCAACCCGATCGACCAGGAGACCGTCAACGAGCTGGTCGATTATGCCATCGCCCACGGGGTCAACTATTTCGACACGGCCCCCGTCTACATACAGGGCTTTTCCGAAAAATCGACGGGTATCGCCCTCAAACGCCATCCGCGCGAGAAGGTGTTCATCGCCACGAAGATGTCCAATCACCGTATGGCAGGGCGGGGAATGTCTCCCGCTCGGATATTCAAGGATTCGGAGGAGATGTACCGGCGGTCGCTTCGCGACTTGCAAACGGATTATCTGGATTACTATCTGCTGCACGCTGTGGGCGGCGACAAGGGCATCGAGACGTTCAACGAACGTTTTATCGACTGCGGCGTGCTCGACTTTCTGCTGCGCGAGCGCGAGTCCGGGCGCATCCGCAACCTCGGGTGGTCGTTCCACGGCGATCAGAAGGTCTTCGACCACCTGCTGGCCATGCACGACAGCGGTGAGGCGCGGTGGGATTTCGTCCAGATCCAGATGAACTACGTCGACTGGAAGCATGCTTCGGACAGAAACGTCAATGCCGAATATCTCTACGGCGAGCTGGAGAAGCGCGGCATCCCGGCCGTGATCATGGAGCCGCTGCTCGGCGGGCGCCTTTCGCGGCTGAACGACCATCTGGTCGAACGGCTCAAGGAGCGCCGTCCGACCGAGAGCACCGCTTCGTGGGCCTTCCGCTACGCGGGTTCCTGGCCCGGAGTGCTGACCGTGTTGAGCGGCATGACCTACATGGAGCACCTTCAGGACAATATCCGCACCTATTCGCCGCTCGAACCCTGCACCGGCGAGGAACTGGCGTTGCTCGAAGATACCGCGCAGCTGATGCTCAAATACCCCACCGTGCCCTGCACCGAGTGCCAGTACTGCATGCCCTGCCCCTACGGGCTGGACATCCCGGCGATCTTCGCCCACTACAACCGCTGCGTGAACGAAGGCAACGTGCCCAAGGACCGGCAGGACCCCGGCTACCGGGAGGCCCGCCGGGCGTTCCTCATCGGTTACGACCGCTCGGTTCCCAAACTCCGGCAGGCGAGCCATTGCATCGGCTGCAACCAGTGCGTGTCGCACTGCCCGCAGTCGATCAAGATTCCGCAGCAGCTGCGGCGCATCGACCGTTTCGTCGAGCAGCTCAAGCAGGGTACGCTCTGATTCCGGCTTGCGAGGCCCCTCCAGAAAACGCGGAGGTTTTTCGTTTACTCCTCGACAGCCTCGAAGTCGGTCTTGTAGAGTCCGCAGATCGGGCAGGTCCAGTCGTCGGGAATCTCCTCGAACGGCGTCCCCGGCTCGATGCCCGTCTCGGGATCGCCCTTCGCCGGGTCGTAGACGTAGTCGCAGGCCGTGCACTTATACCGCTTCGGGATGCAGCGGTCGGCGACCTTTTGCCAGTCGATCAGCTCCCAGAACGCCGCCAGAAAATCGGGACGACGGTTGCGGTAGTCGATGTAATAGGCGTGCTCCCAAACGTCCACGGTCATCACCGGACGCAGTCCGTCGGTCATCGGGTTGCCGGCGTTCGGCTTGGCGACGATCGACAGCTTCCCGGCCTTGTCCATCGCCAGCCACGCCCATCCGGAGCCGAACAGCCCCACGGCGGCCTTGGTGAACTGCTCCTTGAAAGCCTCCACCGAACCGAACGCCTCGGTGAGTTTGGCGGCCAGCTTCGCGGGCATCGGCTGCTGCGCGGGAGTCAGCATCCGGAAAAAGAAGGTATGGTTCCAGGCCTGGGCGGCATTGTTGAAAATGCCCCCGTCTGCCTTGCGAACGATCTCGTCGAGCGGCATCTCTTCGTAAGGCGTCCCCGCGATCAGGTTGTTCAGGTTGTTCACATAAGTCTGCAAATGCTTTCCATAGTGGTAATCGAAGGTCTCTTTGCTCATCTTCGGAGCAAGCGCTTCCGGTGCATAGGGAAGCTCGGGCATTGTATGTTTCATGGTCGTATGAATTAAATTCGCTCCAATATAGCGAAATTTCCGGTCGGTTCTTCCCGACAGCCGAAAATGATCATCAATTAAACGAATTGTCGTCTTTCGCGAGGGGCAAAAAAACGGGGGCTTTTCGAAAAAGCCCCCGTTCCGGAAAACCGCTCCCGGCGGAAACGGTTTCAGAAATTGGCCTTGACGCCCACCGTGAAATTGGCTCCCAGTTCGGGATACCAGGGGTATTCGTACAGGCGGCGGTTGACGAGGTTGCGGCCCTCGGCGAAGAGCGTCACGCGGCCCGAAACCTTCCAGTCGAAATTCACCCGCAGGTCCACGCCGAAGGGCGCTTCGAAAGACGGACCACAGACCGGTTCCGAAACGTCGGTCGTAGCCGAAAGGTCGATCACCGTCCAGCGGCGCACGCCCTGCATCAGCGCCTTCACCCCGAACGAGACCTTGCGGCCCTCGTAGGCGACGCCCACGTTCCCGGCGAACGACGGAGCGCCGTTTTTCAGGTCCGTCTCGTCGTTATAGAGGTAGCCGTGCACGCCCAGGTCGAATTTCAGCGCGCTCACGGGCCGGAACTCGATCTCGCCGTTGAACGAAGTGACGGTCTGCCGCGCCATCACAGGGACCAGAACGCCCTGAAAAACCTCCGAAAAAGCAGGATCGTCCGACAAACTCCGGTACGTGGTCCAGAAAAGATGGTTGTCGCGGACCGACACCCCGGCGTAGACACGGTAGTCGAAGCGGCTGCGCCAGAGACTGCCGCCCAGTCCGAGACGGAAATTGTAGTCCACGGAACTTTTGTCGAGCCACGTCGAGGAGGCGACATAGGGATTTTCCTGCGTCAGCGCCCGGAAGTCGTTCGGCGTCACCGCGCCGTCGGCCTCGAAGAAGGGTTTCAGCCCCGGCGTTCCGAGATTGAAATCGAGCCGGGCGAAAGGAATGACATAATTTTCACTCTTCACGAGGTTCGAGGGTTCTCCTTCGAACTCGGTCCGGTCGCGGTAGTAGTCGGCCCCCACGTCGAAGCGCACGACCCCGCCTGCGAAACCGTAGCGCAGGGCGGCGTGGATCAGCTGCTGGCTGCTACCCTCCAGCGATTTCTGCCCGGACCGCAATTCGTATCCCGCTTCGAGCGAGAACCTGCTGCGCCCGAATCCCCGGGCGATCTTCGCCCTGGCCTCAAGTGCGGTCTGCCGGGCCTTGTCGCCGTAATCCGGCCACTCGGAGTGGTCGAAGAACATCCCCCCGCGCAGGGCTATTTCAAAGTTCGTGCGGCTCAAGTCCTGAAAATTGTCGCCGAAACGCACCGCGACGTTCGCATCGCCGTAGTCGTTCATCCCCCCGATCCCGAGGTCCGCGCCGTCTCCGTCGGCCCAGGCCCCGTAACGGTGATACATCCGGTTGTCGTAGTAAATGTCGCCTTCGAGGATGTGCCGGCCGAAATACTTGCCCGCGGCGGCCCCGATGCGGTTGAACATCCGCGTCGAATTGTTCTTCACCCCGAAATCGTTTTTAATATCGGCGTACCGCCCCTCGTGGTTGACGTACCCCACGACGTAGCCCGTCGACGGATTCTGCGACGAGGCGTAGAAGTCCAGCACCGAGTTGAGCGGATACCCCGCCCCGGCCTTCAGGTAGAAGGGCAGCGGTCGGTTGAACTCCCAGTAGGTCACCGTCGCGGGGCGGATCGGACGCGGCGAGAGCGTCGTGCGCAACGACAGCGGCGTAATGGTGTAGTCGATTTCGGGGCGCATGCGCGCCGTGTCGGTCATGTCGGGCTGGACGGCCAGTTTCGAGGCGCTCTCCACCTTCGGGACATAGGCCTTGGTCACTTCGACCTGCTTTTCGACCTGCGCCGCAGCCAACTGCGGCAGCACCGCCGCGAGGGCGGCCACTATCAGCATCTTCTTCATCGTCAGTTGAGTTTTGCGATTCGCGCCTTCGCTTCGTCCACGATGCCGTCGTCGGCAGGCGAATAACCGTCGGCGACACTCTGCCACGTTGCCCGGGCCTGGAAATTATCCCCTTTCTTCACATACACGTCGCCCAGCAGGATAAAGGCCTTGGCCAGCCAGTAAGCCTGCGGCTCCCGTTCGGAGAAGGCGAAGACCTCCTTTTCGGTCTTGTCCATGTCGCCGCTCCCGAACGTGGATTCAATCACGTAATAGGCAGCCTCGGAACCCTCTTTCGTGCGCACGTCCTTCGCCAGTTCGCGGTAGAGCTTCACGGCCTCGTCGCGGCGGCCTTCGGCGCGCAGCTGCCCGGCCCAGGCGTACTTCGCTTCGCGGAGCGCCGCGGCCCCCGCATCGTCGTGCCCGCAGACGTCGGCGGCCATCGCAGCGATCTTCGCCCCGTCGCCCCCGGCCACCGTCGCACGCACATAGCCCTTCATGGCCTCCTCGCGGCCCGTTTTGGTCGGCGCGGCGTCGTAAAGCCGGCGGTAGGCCGAGGCGGCTTCGTCCCAGCGTTCGTCGGCATAAGTCATCTCGGAGAGCTTCTCCAGCACGGCGACCGTGTACTGGGTCGTCCCCCGGTCGGCGAGCGCCGTGAGCGTCTCAATGGCCTCCCCGCGCTCGCCCGAGCGGAGGTAGCAGTCGCTCAGATAGTAGAGCGCGTCGGTCAGGTAATACCCCTTCGGATAGCTCTGCACATAGCTGCGCAGCGACTTCGCGGCAGCCTCCTGCTGTCCGTCGAGGTAGAGTTTCTGTGCCGCGGCGAACGACAGCGAGTCGCGCGAAAGGGCCGTCAAGTCGCTCTCCAGTCCGGCCTTGGCGGCGTAGTCGAAATAGGCGTCGGCATCGCCCTGCGAAACGTAGATCTCGCGGATCGACTGCATCGCGCCCCTGGCTTCTGAGGAGTGGGGCGACGCCCCGACCACCCGATCGTAATACTTGAGCGACTTTTGCTTGTCGCCCAGATTCAGGTAGGCCAGCCCGAGGTCGGACAGCGCCTGCGTGCAGCGCGGCGACGACGGATAGGCGGCCACGAACTTTTCGAGCTGCGCGGCGCCCTCGGCATACTTCTCCTGCGCGATGTAGCTGCGTCCCAGCTCGTAGGAGGCTTCGTCGGCATAGTCGCCGCCCGAAGCGGCGATCTGCCGCAGGGCCTGCTGCTTCTGGTCCGTGCGGCCCAGGATGCCGAGCGTCACGGCCCGTTTGTAGCGGGCGTACTGCTGTTCGGGCGTCGCCAGGGCGATGGCCTTGTCATACTCCCCCACGGCCTCCTCGAAACGGCGGTCGGAATAGGCCGCGTCGCCCAGCCGGTTGTAGGCGTCGGCGCGGTAACGGTCGCGCGGCGACCAGGCGGCGAGGAACTTTCGGAACGAAGCCTGCGCCTGCCCCAGATCGTTGCGGTCGAAGGCGCAGTAACCGAGATTGTACCACGCCAGCGCATACTCCCGCTCGGTGCGGGGCGCACGCTTCAGATAGGCGTTGTATTTGGCCGCCGCCACCGGGTAGTCGCCCTGTGCGAAGGCGATTTCACCCTGCCAGAAGGCATTCAGCGCGGTGTACTTGGGGCTGACGTTCACCGCGGCGGATTCCGTGAGGTAACGCTGCGCCGCACGCATGTCGCCCGCCTTGTAGGCCTCCAGAGCGCGGAAATAGGTGATCTTCTGCAACGCCGCACGGATGTCGGCGTCGCCCGAGGGCATCTGTTTGATGGCCCTGTACGCGGCATCGTAGTCGCGGGAGTTGTAGTAAGCGGCGATCAGCAGCGCACGGGCCTCCTCCGCGCGCGGCGACGAAGGATAGCGTTCGACATAGCGCGTCAGCACGTTGATCGCGCCGTTGAAGGCGCCGCCGCCCAGTTCGTACTGCAATTTGGCGTAGTTGAACAGCGCGTCCTCGGCCACCGTCGCGTCGAGCGATTCGTCGGAAGCCATCGCGAAAGCCTGCATCGCCGACTCCTTGTCCCCGGCGCGCAGGTAACAGTCGGCCAGGTGGTAGGAGGCGTTCTGCGTCAGCGCGTCTTCGGCGCCGCACGCCTTGCGCAGCCACTCCGCAGCCTCCGCATAGCGGGCCGTGCGGTAGAGCGAGAAGCCCTCCAGGTAGCTGGCGTCCCGGTCCATCTCCCCGCCGGCCTTCCGGAAAGCCGCGAGGTGCTCCAGCGTCCTGTTGAAATCCTCCAGCCGGAACCACGATTCGGCGACCACGCGCTCCAGCTCGGCGCGCCGCTCGGGAACGGCCCGGCGGGCCAGCGTCTCGCCGTTTTCGACCACATAGCGGTAGTTGCCCTCGCGGAACTCGATCTGCATGAGGTAATAGGGAACCACGTCGCGGTAGGCGTCGCTGCGCAGAAGCGCCGTGAAGGCCTGCTTCGCACGGCCGTAACGCCCTTCGGCATAGTCGATATAGGCCTTGTAGTAACGGGCATGATCGGCGTATTCGCTGCGGCTGCCGATGCGGTCGAAATAGTCGTACGCCTTCCGGTAGTCGCCCCCGGCGAACGCGACGTAGCCCATGCGGATGTCGTACTGCTCGCGGCGCGGCGCGCTCAACGCCTTGTAATCGGTCTGCGCGAAAGCCTCGCGGGCCTTTTCCATGTTCCCCGCGGCGCAGTAGAACGAACCGAGCGCGAAACGCACGTCGTTGGCGTAGACCGATTCGGGATAACGCTCCGCGAATTCGCGCAAGGCCCCTTCGGCATCGGGGCTGCCCAGCTCCACGGCGCAGGCGGCCAGGTAAAAATCCGCCTCCTGGGCCAGCAGGCGGTCCGAAGGCGTCAGCGCCGCCCTGACGCGCAGGAATTCCTGCCGGGCGTCGCTCCAGCGGCCGTAATCGAACAGGTCGCGGGCGCGCCCCGCGAGGGTCTCTATTTCAGGCCCGGCAGCCTGCGCGCCGAAGGCGCACGCCGCAAGGGCAAGGGTCAGCAATGAAATCCGGAATTTTCGCATATGCATTGTTTCACTAAATACGGGCAAATATACGAATTTTTGCCCATCCGCACACTACCAAAGGAACGGAATTTGCCCCCGGGTTATTGTTGAACACAAAAACCGAAATCCATGATTGAAAAAGTAACTTTACAGATGTCCGGAAACGGGAAATTCCGGACCGAAAACGGCACCGGATGCGACGCGATGAATCCCAAGACCCTGATGCTCTACGCCGCGGCGCAATGCTCCGCCCAGACGGCGCTGATGATCATGCAGAAAGAGCGCATCACGCCCAAACGCTTCGAAATCAGCTATTCGGGCGATTTATCCGCCGAGACGGTTCAATCCGAAAGCGTATACCGCTCGTTCCATGTGGTTTACAACGTCGAATGCAGCTCCGAAGACGACCAGGCGAAGGTCGGCCGCGCACTGGAACTGACACACGAAAAGTACTGCGGCATGGTGCAGATGCTGCGCAGGATCGCACCCGTGTCGCGCGAGATCGCCGTGGTCAGCACCCAGCCGGCGAAGGCGTAGAACGCCCGGCGGCAGGAAAAAACGGCGGAGAGATTCTCCGCCGTTTTTCTATTGCGCCGTGATGCGCTGGTAGTCCGACACCGCCACGGCATAGTTGTAATGCGCCCGGATGGCGTTCGAATAGAGCTGAATCCAGCTCAACTGGGCTTGCAGGACGTCGAGGATCGTCGCCAGGCCTTCGCCGTAGGAATAGGTGCTGATGGAGAGGTTCTCGCCCGCGATGCGGAGACTCTCTTCCGAGGCGTCGACCTGCGCGCGGCTCTGCACGAGGGCCGTCCAGCCGTTCATCTCCTCGCGCACGATGTCGTCGTGCACGAGCGCGGCGTTCCACTCCTGCTGCAACTGCACGGCGCGCGCGGCCCCCACGGCCCGGCGGCGTTCGCCCCAGTGGAAGATCGGCACGGAGAGTTTCACGAAAGCCGATCCGTCGACGTAGGTCGCCCCCGTGCTGTTGGGGTAATAGGGCTGCCACATGCCGCCGACACCCACGCTCAACTGCGGATTGAACGGCGCGCGGACGGCCCGGATTCCCGCCTCGGCCTGCTCCGAGCGCAGCCGCGCGGCGGCATAGTCGGGACGCCGCTCCAGCGCCTCGGCCGCCACGACCCGTCCGGGCATCGGCAGCGAGTCGCGGATGCCCTGCGCGAGCTGTACGCCGAGCGCGGCGTCGGTTCCGCGGAGGATGTTGAAGTTATGGAGCGCGACCTCGTAACTCTGCTCGGCGCTCACGAGCGAGTATTCGGCCTCGCTCAACCGTGCGTCGATCATCAGCACGTCGCCCTTGGCGATATAGCCCTCCGAAAAGCGGCGGTCGACGACCTCCTTGAGCGAACGGATGATCGCGACATACTGCCGCATCGAGGTGGCATAGAGTTCCACGGCCGAGAGGTTCCAGTAGGCGTAGTCGGCGGCATAGCGCACGTCGAGGCGCGAAAACTCCTCGTCGCACAGCGCGATGCCGTAGCCCAGTTCGGCCTGCCGGGCCGCGGCCCGCACCGCACCGCCGCCGTAGACGGTCTGCACCAGCTGCGGCAGGAGGCTGAACGTCCAGCGTTCCACGCCGTCGAAATGGCGCACGGTCGCCGTGAAACTGCCGTCCATCGCGAGCCGCGGTAAGTAGCCCGTACGGGCCTGCCCCGCCGTCTCGGCCGCCGCATTGCTCTTCGAGGCGGCGATCTTCAGCTGCCAGCTGTAATCGGCGACGGCAGCGCGGTAGTCGGCGAGCGAGGTCTGCCCCAGCGCCGGGACGCAGAGCCAAAGGGCGATTATCGAAACTGTTATCTTCATGGCTTGCGGATATTGTAGAACAGCGCGTAGACCACCGGCAGGACGCAGACCGTCAGCAGCGTGGCGACCAGCAGTCCGCCCATGATCGTGGCGGCCATCGCGCCGAACATCGAGTCGAACAACAGCGGCAGCATGCCCAGAATGGTCGTTCCCGAGGCCATCGCCACCGGGACGATACGGCTGCGTGTCGCAGAGGTCAGGGCCTCGTAGGGGTCTTTGCCCGCGGCCCGCAGCACGCCGATCTGCTCGACGAGCACCACGGCGTTCTTGATGTTCATGCCGACGAGCCCCAGCAACCCCAGCAGGGAGAAAAAGTTGAACACCTTGCCCGTGACGGCCAGTCCCAGCACCACGCCGATGAAGATCAGGGGGATCATCAGCAGAATGACGACCGGCTCGCGGTAGTTGCGCAGCAGCAGCAGCAGGACGATGAGGATGAGCACCAGCGTCAGCGGCATGTATTCGGCCAGCGCCTCGTTGGACTCCTGCTGGCTCTCCTGCTCGCCGAAGACCTTCATCGAGTAGCCCTCGGGAAGCACCACGGCGCGGTCCACCGAATCGCGCAGCGCGGCGAAAAGCTGCATGGTGTTGACCCCGCGGCCCGGGTCGCATTGGGCCTTCATCACCCGCTGGCGGTTGAAACGCTTGATGACGCCCGGCCGGAAATCGAAACGGAATCCGTCGGTCGCCTGCTCGATCGAAAAGACCTTGCCCGAAGGATTGAAGATCGGCAGGGCCTGCAAATTGGTCAGGTTATACGAACCGATGTTCTCGTCTTTCAGAAGGATCGGCATGAACTGGTCGCCCTCGCGGTATTCGCCCAGCGTGTATCCCTGCGTGGCGATGGTGATGCCGCGGGCCATCTGGCTGCGGGTGATGCCGATGCGCTGGCCCTTCATCTGCGAGTAGACCGGCTGCCACATCGGCACGCGGTTGCCCCAGCCGTTGCGGATGTTTACGGCTCCGGGGGTGCGCCACATCACCTCTTCGGCCCGGGCCGCGAGACGGCGCAGCGTGTCGACGTCGTCGCCGATGAAGCCGAATTCGATGGCCGCGTCGGGCACGGGCGAGAGCTTGAAGAGCGACGAGCGCAGCCACACGTCGGGAAAATTCGCGGTGACATAGGCGTTGAAACGCTCCTCGACAGCCTCGGTCTGCCGCTTGTCGTGCAGCTCGACGAGGATGTTGCCGAAATTGGGACGCAACGAAATGCTGCTGCTGGCCAGATAGTAACGCGGCGGCGTCGACCCGAGCGTCATCGAGACGGTCTTCACCTCGGGCTGCGCGCGCAGCCACTCCTCCATGGCGAGCAGATTACGCTCCGTATCGCGGATATTATACCCGTCGGGCAGCAGTACGTCGGCCCGGAAATAGGGTTTGTCGAGCGACGGAAAGAAGTTCTGGGGCATCAGCCCCATGACGGCCAGCGACAGGACGAACAGCCCCGCGACCGTCGCCGCGACGGCCCACCGCCACCGCAGCAGGGCGGCCAGCAGGCGGTCGAAGGCGCGGTAGAAGCGCGTGTCGTAGGGATCGCCGGCGACGGGTTTCACCTTGAGCATGAAATTGCCGAACAGCGGCGTCTGCGTCAGGGCCAGCACCCAGCTCAACAGCAGCGAGAGAGCCAGCACGACGAACAGCGGCTTGACGATTTCGGCCACCGACGAGGGGGCAAGGTACAGCGGCAGAAACGAGAATATGGCGATCAGCGTGGCCCCCAGCAGGCTCCACCGCGGGGCGTTGGCTCCCTCGACGACGGCCGTGCGGCGTGCCACGCCCCGCAGCATGGCCTGTTGTGCATTGTCGGTGACGACGATGGCGTTGTCGACGAGCATGCCCATCGCGATGATGAAACCGGCCAGCGAGGTGCGGTTCAGCCCCTCGCCCAGAAACTGCATCAGGAGCAGCGTGCCGCCGATCGAGAAGAGCAGCGAACTGCCGATCAGCACCCCGGCGCGGAAGCCCATGACGAGCATGATGATCAGAATGACGATCGCAACCGACTCGGCGAGGTTGAGAATGAACGTGGAATTGGCCTCCCGGGCGATGCGGTTCTCGGGATAGAGCACCGTCAGCTCCATGCCCAGCGGCATCTGCCGCGTGAGCGAAGCCAGCAGGGATTCGATCTCCGCACCGGTCTTCACCACGTCGACGCCCTCCTCGGTCGAGACGCCGATGCCCACGGCGCGGCGGCCGTCGACGCGCATCATCGTCTGCGGCGGCTCGGCGTAGCCCCGCTCGACGCGGGCGATGTCGCCCAGGCGGTACTGTTTGCCCGAAGAGGAGATCAGCAGCTGGTCCGAAAGATCGTCGAGCGTCTTGTAGGTTCCGTCCTCGAGAATCTGTATCTGGAGTTTTCCGGCCTGCTTCTCGCCGCTGTCGACGATGGAATTCTGCTGGCCGATGGTCGCGACGATGGTTTCGGGACGGATGGCGAAATTGGCCAGCGTCGCCATGCTGACATAGACGTTCACCACGGGCGTCTGTTCGCCGTAGAGGGCCACCTTCTGCACGCCGTCGACCGTCACGAGCGCCGTTTTGAGCCGCTGCGCCCAGTCGCGCAGTTCGGACCAGGTGAAGCCTCCGTCGACCGAAAGCCCGTAGTAGATGCCGTACACGTCGCCGAAATCGTCGGCGACGGTCACCGCCGAAGCCCCCGCGGGCAGGCGCGGCTGGACGTTGAGCACCTTGCGGCGCAGTTCGTCCCACAGTTGCGGAATTTCGGCGGCGGGTGTGGCCGGGTCCAGTTCGACCTGTATCTTCGAAAGCCCGTAATAGGATTCCGAAGTGATTTTATGCACGCGGCGCATCGACTGCACCTCGCGTTCGATGGGTTCAGTGACAAGCTCCTCGACCTGCTGCGGCGTGGCCCCCGGATAGGAGCAGACGAGCGACGCCGACTTGATGACGAAGACCGCATCCTCCTTCTTGCCCAGCGTGGCGAACCCCAGGGCGCCTCCCGCCAGCAGCACGGCGAGGAAGAACCAGATCACCTTGGCGCTGCGCAGCGAATATTCGGGCAGGTTCATGGCTGTCTCTTATACACATCTGACGCTGCC
>ENA-OZAK01000070-OZAK01000070.1-human-gut-metagenome-genome-assembly--contig:-NODE-70-length-43234-cov-6.085597_pt1 | contig 43234 bp, 48 predicted proteins | sample MGYA00244209_ERZ653502 | MGnify/ENA primary metagenome ERZ653502 (study PRJEB26926, sample SAMN06164928) | human gut metagenome | biome: ENVO:00009003; feature: ENVO:2100002; material: ENVO:00002003... | reverse complement strand
AGTTCAGGTGCTCCATGCCTTCGAGGTCTTCGGCCGTATAGGCGCCCTTGACGGGGATGCGCTCGGCCGTCAGCCACGGCTCCACCTGTCCGCAGCCTTTCGAGGCGCAGCAGCTCTTCTGCCCGCCTGCTTCGTATGTCAGTTCTGAAAATTTAGCTCTCATGATCAGATGCCCATTTCTTTAAGATAAAACTTCAGAGTCTCCAGGACGTTCGACTTCACCGAGATGAAGTTCGTGATGCCCTGGGCCTCCAGTTCGGGTGCGCATGCGGGAGCGCCTGCGACTACGAGAATGGCTTTGCCGGCGAGCAGCTCCTTCACCTTCGGTGCGGCCTCTGCGTAATCGTCGTCCGAAGCGCAGACCACCACGATCTCGGCTTTCGATTCGAGTGCGGCCTTCACGCCCTCCTCGATCGACTTGAAGAAGGTGTTGTCCTGCACGCGGATTCCGGCGCAGGCGAAGAAGTTGCACGAGAACTGGGCGCGGGCGCGGGCCATCGCCAGGTTGCCGCAGGTGAGCATGAACGCCTTGGGCTGTTTGCCCGAGCGGTCCACGTGCAGGCGCATCGCCTCGAAGGCCATGGCGCCGCGGTAGGGCGTGAGGACGTTGCCTTCGGCAGCGGGACGGGTGACGGCCTCGGCGGTGATCTCCTTCGGGGCCACCTCCGTGAAGTTGGGGAACTGGTTGGCGCCGAGCAGCGTCTGGCGGCGCGTTGCGATGGCCTTGTCCTTGGCGGCGGCCGAAGCCTCCACGCGCTCCTTGATGAAGCCGGCCTTGTAGGCCTCGGCGTAGCCGCCCTTCTCCTCGATTTCGAGGAAGAGCTTCCAAGCCTCGGCGGCGATCGACTGCGTGAGGTTCTCCACGTAGTACGAGCCGCCTGCGGGGTCTACCACCTGGTCGAAGTGCGATTCGTGCTTCAGGAGCAGTTCGACGTTGCGGGCGATGCGCTTCGAGAACTCCGTGGGGCTTTCGAACGCGGCGTCGAACGGCGTCACCTCCAGCGAATGTACGCCGGCGATGGTGGCCGACATGGCCTCCGTCGTGCCGCGGAGCATATTGACATAGGGGTCGTAAACGGTCTGGTTCCAGTCTGCCGTGCGGGCGTGGATGTGCATTTTGCAGGCGCAGTTCTTCGAGGGGTTGTAACCCTTGACGATGTTGGCCCACAGCATGCGCGCCGCGCGGAACTTGGCGATTTCGAGGAAGTAGTTCGAGGTGACCGAGAACGAGAAGCGCAGCTTGCGGGCCGCCAGCTCGGCGTCCACGCCGGCGTCGGTCAGGCGCGCGATGTAATCGTTACCGGCCGAGAGGGCGAACGCCAGCTCCTCGACGATGGTCGATCCGGCGTTCGAGAAGATGCCGGCCGAGACGGTCACGATACGGATGTGCTTGTACTCGCGGGTCTTTTCGATCAGCGAGGCGATCTTCGCGAAGCACTTTTCGCCGTTGGGCGAGCAGAAGTCGCCTTTCTGCGACAGTCCCTTGACCAGCGGGTCGATCGAGAAGGCCACGTGCGCCTCGGAGGCAGTGCCTTCCTTTTCGAGCTTGGCGATCACCAGTTCGGCGATGCTGCCCGTCTGCGCGCCGCAGAAGACCATTTCGATGGCCGGGATCGAGATTCCGGCGAGCAACTGATCGAGTTCTTCGGCCGTGAAGCCTTCCTTCGCGATCGAGAAGCCCAATGAATCGACGCCCGAGTTGAGGAGTTTCAGCGCCTCGGCGTTGGCCTCCCTGGGACATTTTACCTCGACGGTCTGATGCACGCGCCAGCGGTTGTGGCTGCGCGTACCTCTGACGTACGGGAACTCGCCTGCCTGCGAGCCCAGAAAACGGATGCCTTCGAGGTTTTCGGCGCGGTAGTAGGGGCGGACGTTGAATCCTTCTCCCGTACGCCACACCAGCTTGCGCTCGTAATCGGCTCCTTTCAGGTCGGCTGTAATCACCTCTTCCCACTTTTCGGTCGGGACCGGCGGGAACTCGGTGAACAGCTTTTCACGTTTGGTATTTGCCATGACTATTTAGAGATTAGTATGTGTGTAGTTTCGTTCTGTTTCAAAATTGCACGTAAAGTTACAAATTAATTACCGAATTGTAACAAGAAATTGTTACGAAAATAACAGTGCAGCGGAATTTTTCCGGATTTCGCCGCCCGCCGCATTTCCGGACGGCCCGGCGCGGATGCTGTCTCCGGTGTGGTTGAATGGTTGAAAAATGGTCTTTATTTCTGCTTGTTTTGAAAAAAAACGAAAAAATGCATTTTGGGGATTTTTCGTGAAAAAAGAGGCTATTTTTCGAAAAATGACTGAAATTTTCGGGTGTGTGCGGCGAAAAACGGTTGTTTTTTCGGGAAAATGATGAAAAAATGGCTGTTTTTTGAAAAAAACGGTGATTTTGTAAAAACAACGTAACGGAATAATTCGTACATTTGTAGCCGGAACGAAAGATGTACCGCAGCGGGGGAGCGGCCCCGGGTTAGTTAGGTCGGCAGGTCCTGCCGGGAGGCAGTTGTCCGGTTGAATTTCAGGTTAGGTTTTAGTTTGCAATTATCGGGTCCTTCCCCGCGCGGTTTTTTCTACGAACACTAAATCCTTAATCAGTCAGGTATATGTCATCATTACTCAGATTCAAGATGGTCGATGCGGCCATAAATCACACGGCCGTCGAGGTGAAAGTTCCCGAGGGACGCCCGTCGGACTACTTCGGAAAGAAGGTATTCGGACGTGCGGCCATGCGGAAATATCTCGACAAGCGCACCTATGCGGCTCTGCTCGGTACGATGGAAAAACGCACGCCGCTCACGCGCGAAGTTGCCGACAGCATCGCGGCGGGTATGCGCCAGTGGGCGCTGGAGCACGGTGCGGACCACTATACCCACTGGTTTCAACCCCTGACGGGCGGTACGGCCGAGAAACACGACGCTTTTGCCGAGCCGGACGGTCTGGGCGGTGTGCTGGAGGAGTTCTCCGGCAAGCTGCTCGTGCAACAGGAGCCCGACGCCTCGTCGTTCCCCAACGGCGGCATCCGCAATACGTTCGAGGCCCGCGGCTATTCGGCCTGGGACCCCACGTCGCCCGCCTTCATCGTCGACACGACGCTCTGTATCCCTACCGTCTTCATCGCCTATACGGGCGAGGCGCTCGACTACAAAGTGCCCCTGCTGCGCTCGCTGACGGCCATCGACAAGGCCGCCACGGAGGTGTGCCGCTATTTCGACAAAAATGTCGAGAAGGTCTTTTCCTATTTGGGCTGGGAGCAGGAATATTTCCTCGTGGATGAGAGCCTCTGGGCCGTGCGTCCCGACCTGATGCTCACGGGGCGTACGCTCATGGGACACGAATCGGCCAAGAACCAGCAGTTGGAAGACCACTATTTCGGGGCGATTCCGACGCGTGTGATGGCCTTTATGAAGGACCTCGAATACGAGTGCCTGAAGTTGGGAATCCCGGTCAAGACGCGCCACAACGAGGTGGCTCCCAATCAGTTCGAGTTGGCTCCGGTTTACGAGGAGGCCAACCTGGCCAACGACCACAACCAGCTGTTGATGACCATTATGGACAAGATCGCCCGCCGTCACCAGTTCCGCGTGCTGCTGCACGAAAAACCCTTCAAGGGGATCAACGGATCGGGCAAGCACAACAACTGGTCGCTGGGAACCGATACGGGCGTGAACCTGCTCGGTCCGGGCAAGACCGCTTCGGAGAACCTCCAGTTCATCACCTTTCTGGTGAACGCCATTTCGGCGGTTTACAAGCACAACGGCCTGCTGAAGGCGTCGATCATGAGCGCGACGAACGCCCACCGGCTGGGCGCCAACGAGGCGCCTCCCGCCATCATTTCGACCTTCCTCGGAACGCAGGTGTCGGCCGTGCTGGACAAACTGGCCGCATCGAAGGGCGACGACGCCATCCGTTTCGACGCCAAGAACGTCTTCAAGATGAGCGGCATTTCGCACATCCCGACGCTGCTGCTGGACAACACCGACCGCAACCGCACCTCGCCGTTCGCCTTCACGGGCAACCGCTTCGAGTTCCGCGCCGTGGGTTCGTCGGACAACTGCGCCGAGGCGATGATCGTGCTCAACTCGGCGATGGCATACGAACTGACCGAGTTCAAGAAGGCCGTGGACGCCAAGATCGAGGCCGGGGCCAAGAAGGAGAGGGCCATTTACGAGGTGCTCAAGCAGATGATCAAGGCCTGCAAGGCCATCCGGTTCGACGGCAACGGCTATTCGGACGAGTGGAAGGCCGAGGCGAAGCGGCGCGGTCTGGACTGCGAGACGTCGACGCCGCTGATCTTCGACCGCTACCTGGACCGGGAAAGCCTGAAGATGTTCGGCGACATGGGGGTTTTCACCAAGGTCGAACTCGAAGCCCGCACCGAGGTGAAGTGGGAGACCTATACCAAGAAAATCCAGATCGAAGGCCGCGTGCTGGGCGATCTGGCGATGAACCACATCGTGCCGATCGCTTCGAAATACGAGGCGCAGTTGCTCGACAAGGTCTATAAGATGCATCAGATCGGAGGGCTGAACGCCTCGTCGGACATTCTGCTTATCAAGAAGATTCAGGACCATACGGCCTCGATCCAGAAACTCACCGGCGAGATGATCGACGCCCGCAAGGTTGCCAACCGGATCGAGGACCCGCGTGAAAAGGCCATTGCCTACCACGATACCGTGGCTGTCTGCTTCGACGAGATCCGCCGCCATATCGACAAGCTGGAAGAGATCGTCGACGATCAGATCTGGCCGCTGCCGAAGTATCGCGAACTGTTGTTCCTGCGCTGATCGGGCTGATTACGGCATAGAAAAACCGGGAACATTCCTTTCGGAGTGTTCCCGGTTCTGGTTTCATATCTTGCGGAAATTATTCGTCGTCGCGGTACATGTGTTCCACGTAAATGGCGTGCTGCATCGCCTCGCGCTTCGCGATCGAAGGCTTGGTGAAGTACTGGCGGCGGCGAAGCTCCTTCAGGACGCCCGTGCGCTCGTATTTACGTTTGAACTTTTTCAGGGCGCGCTCGATGTTTTCGCCCTCTTTTACCGGCATGATAATCATAATATTCTACTTTTTTATTGTTTTTTAATTCTTTCGTTTACTTAAAATCCTCCGGGGCGCATATCTTCCGATACCTTTCCCCCTTGCAATGTCGCTTCGTCTACTCGTCGTCAGGTCCGCTTCGGGCACCGAACCGCAGATAGGGAACCAGCCGTGCTGCCTCCTCGCGGGTCAATATGTTCTGTTCCACCAATTCTCCAGCGGTACTCCAACCTCCTTTCAACTGTCTTGCTTTCAGCAATTTTCGTAATGCCTGCGGTGCTATGTAGGGGTGTTTCCCCAGCACTTTCGGGCTTGCAAAGTTAATATCAATTTTCCGAATTTCACAACTATCGCAGTAAATTTGTTTCAAAATTTTTTCATAATTGCGTTCCCGCACTCCCGGAACCTCTGCGAGTTGCTCCGCGCGGACGAATCCGCCGAGCCGTTCGCGGTAGTGCATGATCGCCACGACGGTCCTGGGACCGATGCCCACAACCGAGCGCAGCGTCGCCGAATCGGCCGTGTTCAGCTCCACGGGCTGTTCGATCGGCCGCGCCTTCCGTTCCGGGAAGATGACGTAGGGTTCCAGCGCCGCGGCCACCGAGTCGCTCACGACGTAGCATTCGCGCAGGTCCTCCATGTCGTAGATGCCGCTCAAATCCCGCCAGCGGATGAACGCCTCGGCCTGACGCTTCGACAAGGCCCCGATGGCGCGCAGGTAGCGGGCGCTCACGGTGTCGATGCGGAACGGCCCGGGTGCGAGCGGTTCGGGGAGAATGCGCCCCGTGCGGTACTTTTCGGGTGCGATGGCGTATTTGCGGCCGATGCGCACCCAGGGTTCGAGCCGCCGGTAGAGCGAGTCGCTGATGCCGTAGCAGAGCGTCAGGTCCTCGGGAATGCGGAACACTTTGCCCGCGGCGCGGTATTTCAGCAGGCTCACCGCTTCGTGCTTCGTAAGCCCGAGTCGCCGCAGGTCGTCGAGCGAGGCCGTGTTGGGGTCGAAATGCGACATCACGACGCTGTCCGCGGGCAACGCCTCCTCCATCTCGGCCTCGGCGCGGCGGGCCGCTTCGGGGTCGGCTGCCGGGCGTACGAGCATCAGGGCTATGATCAGCAGCCCGGCCAACGGCAGGAATACCGCAATGGCGCGTATTTCGCGGTCGGAAAAAAGTTTAGCCATTGTTCTGTTTATGCGGTCATATGCTTTATCGTTTCAACTGCCGGGAGCATGCGTCGTCTCCCTTCCGGAGGGAGGCCGGGGCGGGGCCATGCTTGTAGATGGCTCCGCAGGCGGCAATGACGGCGGTCGAAAGCGATTTGTACGTCGAAGTGTGTATTCGTTTTGTCTATTTTCCGATCTCCTCCAGTGCCCGCTTCACCGAGCCCCAGCGCAGCAGCAGTTTGCGGGCCTCGGTTTCGTCAAGCCCCGACGCTTCGGCGACCATCCGCGTTCCGCGGGCCACGAGCTTGTCGTTGGTCAGCTGCATGTTGACCATGCGGTTGCCTTCGACGCGTCCCAGCCGGATCATTACCGCCGTAGACAACATGTTGAGCATCAATTTCTGGGCAGTTCCGGCCTTCATGCGCGTCGATCCGGTCACGAACTCCGGTCCTACGACCGCTTCGAGCGCATACTCCGCTTCGGCAGCTACGGGCGACGCGGGGTTGCAGGTGATCGAGCCGGTCAGCAGTCCGTGGCGGCGCGCCGCGCGCAGTCCGCCGATCACGTAGGGCGTCGTTCCCGATGCCGCGATGCCGATCAGCACATCGCCGGCTGTGGGGTGGTAGGGCGCCATGTCGCGCCAGGCCCCTTCGGTGTCGTCTTCGGCGTGCTCCACGGCCCGCCGCAAAGCGCCGTCGCCTCCGGCGATCAGCCCGATCACCCGGTCGAACGGCACGCCGTAGGTCGGGGGCAGCTCCGAGGCGTCGGTGACCCCCAGCCGGCCGCTCGTCCCGGCGCCGATGTAAAACATCCGGCCTCCGCGCTGCATGCGCTCGACGATGCGTTCGACGAGTAGCTCCATGACGGGGATGGTCCGCCGCACGGCTTCGTGCACACGGGCGTCCTCGCGGTTGATGCCCGCCAGGATGTCGTGCACCGACATCCGTTGCAGGTCGTTGTAGGCCGAATCCTGTTCGGTGATTCTATCTTCCATAGTGGTATTTCAAAAGCCCTTCGGCGGGCGATTCTACGATGGTTTCCACGCGGCGGCCCTCCGCTTCCAGCGCCTCGCGCAGCAACGCCTCGAAGTGGGCAGCCACGCCGCCCAGCAGCGATACGGGGAGTTCCGCCGGATAACGGCTCAAGTTGCGGGACGCAAAGTCGCGGAACGACCGGAGTACCAGCTCCCGGATCTCCGGGCGGTCGATATGCGCGCGTATGAAAGGTGCGAACGAGGCCAGAAAGCGGTTGGCGTAAGGCTCGCGGTAGACGCGGCGGATGATCTCCTCGTAATTCAGCCCGTGCGCCGCGAGAAACTCCTCTTTCAGCGGAATGTGCCCCTTGAAGATGCCGTTCACCAGGTTGCGCCCCAGCACGGCCCCGCTGCCCTCGTCGCCCAGCACATAGCCCAGCGGGGGGACGTTTTTCAGGATTTCGCCGTCGCGGCACAGGCAGGAGTTCGATCCCGTGCCGAGGATGCAGGCGATGCCCTCTCCGCGGCCCCAGAGCGCCCGCGCCGCGCCCAGCAGGTCCGATTCGACCGTAATGTCCGTCGTTCCGAAGTGCGCTTCCAACTCCCGGCGCAGCTTCTCGCTCGCTTCCGGGAAGGTCTCGCCGCACCCCGCGCCGTAGAATCTCACGCTCGTCACGCCGTCGCATGGCGGCAGTTCCGCGAGGGCTTCGCGTATCTGTTCGGCCGAGTGCTGCACGGCGTTGATCCCCCGCGTGCGCACGTTTGTCGTCCGTGCGCCGTCGCTGGCGATCCACGTGCATTTGGTCGATCCGCTGTCGGCTATAAGTACCATAATTCAAAGATACGGATTAATCTTCAAATTCCGGAAAAAAGCCATAACTAAATTTTTTAGTTTAAAAACTATGCAAAATAGTTGTATGTGAATTTTTTTTAGTTACCTTTGTCCCCGGGTGCATGAAAAAGGACCGATGAAGCGATGGGCGGCTGTTCCGGAGGGAGCATTGCCGGCCGGGCGTGTCCGGGAAGTCGTGGAACGAATCCGGTGGGATCGTCGGCCGCGAGGGCGCCGTTCGCCGCATCGGGACCGGACCGGGCGTTTTGCTGCGCCGCCGTATGCTGGAATGCCTCCGTTTCAACTGAAAACGATACCTGATAACGCTTGTTTGAGTGAAATATGAAAGAGAATCCTGAAAAACTGACACGCAGGGAAGAGGAGCTGATGCGCTGCTTCTGGGAGCACGGTCCGCTGTTCGTACGCGAACTGGTGGCCCTTTCGCCCGATCCCAAACCCCATTTCAACACCCTTTCGACGATGGTCCGCGCGCTCGAAGCCAAAGGCTATGTCGCCCACAACTCCTTCGGCAGCACCTACCAATACTATCCGGTGGTGAGCGAGGAGGAGTTTTCGCGCTCGACGCTCGGCAGCGTGATCAGCCGCTATTTCGAGAATTCCTACCTCGGGGCGGTCTCGGCGCTGGTCGAGGAGGAGAAGATCTCGCTCGGCGAACTGCGCAGCCTGATCGACCGCATCGAAAATCAAAACCGGTAGCGCCATGTACGACCTGATGATTTACAGCCTGAAAGTCGGCGTCTGCCTGGCTGTCTTCTACCTCTTTTTCAAATTGCTGTTGAGCCGTGAGACCTTCCACCGCTTCAACCGGATCGTGGTTCTGGGGGCGATGTTCCTCTCGTTCGTGCTGCCGCTGTGTGTGATCACGGTTTACCGCGAAATCCCCGTCCTGCCGGAAATTCCGGACGGGGAGGCTGTTGCGACGGCCTTCGCCGAACCGCTTTCCGAACCTTTTCCGTGGGAGATGCTCGCCGGGGCGGCATTCCTGCTCGGGGCGGCCGCCACGCTGCTGTGGACGCTTTGTTCGCTCATCGGAGTCCTGCGTCTGATCCGCGGCGGACGTCGCGAACGGCTGGAGGACGGGGCTGTGCTGGTGCGCACGGAACGGCCCGTGACGCCTTTCAGCTGGGGACGCTATATCGTGATGTCCGAGAGGGACCTGGCGGAAAACGGCGGGGCGATTCTGCTTCACGAACGGGCGCACCTGCGGCTGCGCCATTCGCTCGACCTGATCGTGACCGACGTTGCGGGCTGCCTGCAATGGTTCAACCCCGCGATGTGGCTGCTGCGCCGCGAACTGCGGGCCATCCACGAATACGAAGCCGACGAGGCGGTGCTCGACAGCGGCGTCGACGCCCGGAGTTACCAGATGTTGTTAATAAAGAAAGCTGCCGGCGGGAGGTGGTACTCAGTCGCCAACAGCTTTAATCACAGTAAACTTAAAAACCGTATTACCATGATGTTGCGTAAAAAATCGTCGCGGTGGGCCGGGGCCAGGGCGCTCCTGCTCCTGCCGCTCACGGCCGTCGCCCTGGGGGCTTTCGCCGAAACCGCTTATGTCTTTCCGGAAGACAAAGGTAAAAAAGAAACCAGTACGATTTACATTCGGGGGTCGAAATCTTTTTCCGATGGGCAACAACCGCTGATTCTGGTCGACGGCCGGGAGGTGAAGTCGATGGACAGCCTCGCTGCCGACCGGATCGAGTCGATCACCGTGCTCAAGGATTCCGTTTCGATGGCTGTGTACGGCGAAAAGGCCGCCGACGGCGTGATTCTTGTAACGCTCAAAAAGACCGGAGAACCGGGCGATGGGGCGCAGGTCCCGGGACTGAAAGGCAAAGTCGTGACGGTCACCCGGGCGGACAGCGCCGGGACGAACGAGTCGACAACCGTGCGGGTGATCGGTCACGGTACGAGGCCGAAAGACGGAACGGTTGTGGTGAATACGGCCGGAATCGCGAAATCGTATCGGTTCAAGGTCGAGAACGGCTCGTCGGTCGAGTCGAATCCTGTATTTATCGTCGACGGCGTACAAGTGTCTGAAATCGAATCGCTCGACCCGGATCAGATTGAAAGCATGTCGGTGATCAAAGGCACGAATCTCCCCGGGGAGTTTGCCGACAAGGGGTATGAGGGCGTGATAACGATTACGACCAAACAGGCGGCTGCCGCGCAAAGAGCCGCCGCGAAGTCGGCCCGGGAGGGTATCGAAGCCGGGAGAGCCGGGATCGAAGCCGCCCGCGAAGGGTTGAAACTGGCCCGCAAGTATATGAGTTCCGATGACTGGAAGCAGGCCCAGAAAGCGCTCGACAAGGCCCAGAAGGAACTTGAATCGGCCCGCAAGGAGACTTCGGCACAGCTTTCCGAAGCGCAGAAAGCGGTGGGAACGTCGCTTAAACTTTCGGCGGACGCCGGGCATGCCGATAAGGTGACCATTCAGGGCACTCCGGAAAGTTCGGTGTCGGTTTATAAGGGACAGGTTACGCTGAAAGGCGGATTTCCCGACGGCATGCTGATCCGTATCAACGGCAGGGAGGCCTCGAAAGAGGATGTTGAACGGCTGGAATCCGGGAAGATCAAGCGCATGGAGGTCTATAAGGGCGACGAGGCCGTGAAGCGTTACGGCGAGAAGGGGCGCAACGGCGTGGTCGAGATCCGCGCCCGCAGGTAAAGGCTTAAAGGAAAAACCATAAGCAGATAAAAAGTTCACGAAGGCGGGGGATTCCACGGAATCCTCCGCTTTTTTGTGCGTGCCTATTTGAATTCGACGATCTCGGGCCGCGTCGGTCGGTAGCGGTACTGCTCCATGCGTGTCGGGTTCGAAAGGCGGAAATATTCGCTCTCGACCAGTCCGCGTTTGCCGAAGGCCACGCCCAGCCGGATCTGGATCGTGTTGAACACCAGCCGTTCGTTTCGCAGCCGCACGCCCAGTCCGAACGAGGTGAAGAAGTCGTTTTTGAAGATATTGGGCGAATAGCCGATCAGCCCGAAGTCGGCGAACCCGAAGACGGCGATGCGGAATCCCAGCGGCTGGTAGGGGGTGAATACCACCGTCTCGGTGTTGAGGATCATGCGGTTGGTTCCGATGATGTACTCCTTGAGGGCTTGCAGGCCGTCGGTGCGCGTGAAGCGGATGCTCTCGTCGCTGCCCGTCGCACGGTTCCAGCCCTGCGTGTAGTTGAAGGCGAGGAACTGGCGGATGCGGCTGCGCTTGAACAGGAAAAGGTTGGAGAACCACCGCAGGTCGACATCTACGGCGCTGCGCTGCCACATGCCGTTTTCGAGGTCTATGTAGCTTCCGAGCGTGAAGCCGCCCATGATGTAGCCCAGTCTGCGGAATCCACCCGTTTCGTAGCTCGCGCCGAGGTAGAGGGCGTCGTTGAATTCGCCCCACGAATAGCCCGTCGTCACTTCGGCCTTGTAGCCCGTCGCGAGATACTCGCGCGTACCGAATCCGTAGATCATGTTGGCCGTGTAGAATTTTTCGCGGTAGAGACCCCCGCCGACCAGCAGGGCGTCCTGGTCGTGCAGCGCGGGGTTGTAGTCCGGGGCCACGAGGGGCCTGCGGCTCACGCGCCGGTAGTTGTAGCGTCCCGAGAGATAAACGCTCGATTTGATCCCGCGCAGGTAGTGCGAGTAGCCGCCCCAGACGTCGAGGTTGCGTTCCTTCACCAGCAGCGACGTGTCCTGTTCGATCATGTAGCGCTTGGCTTTGATGTCGCTGTATGTAAGGCCTATCTCGTAGTCCGTGGGTTTGAGGAACTCTTTGCGCAGCCCCATGTTGAGCGTCGAGTTGTAGAAGTCGCGCCCTCCGCCGATCTCGGCGGTGTAGAAGGTCCCGAGCAGGTTGGGGATTTCGTATTCGACCATGTTGCCGCCGTAGGAGAAGTCCTTGCGGCTGAAGTTGGTCATAAATTTGAGTTTGTTGCCCGATCCGAAGATGTTGGCGTCGGAAAGCCCCACCATCGTCCGGCCCTCGGAATGCCATCCTCCGTCGACGGAGATGGTCCAGCTGTCGCGCGTGGTGATCAGGAGGTTCACGCGTGTCGAGTCCACCGCGTCGGGGAGCACCGTGACGTCGATGTCCGAGATGTAGTCGCGCGAGCGGATCAGCTGCTTGTTGCGCACGATGAGCTGCGGGTCGAGCTTGTCGCCCGAGCGGAACAGCAGGTCGCGCCGGACGACGCGGTCGCGGGTGAGCATGTGGGTTTTGTTGGCCATGCGTTCGAGCCGGTTGCCGCCGGGGTCGAAAACCTGCTGGCGTTCGATGGTGATGTCGCCGATGGTTTTCCCGGCGTAGGGTTCCAGCAGGCGGCTCTCGTCGGTGACGCGGCCGCTCATCGTGGTGTCGAGCACGGGTTTTACGAAGAGCATCCGGTAAAGCATGCGTGGCACGGCGCGCCGGCTGGTTTTCGACTGGATGCTGTCGTAGAGGCGCTGGTTGCGCGCCGATGCGTCGGGATTCGCCACGCGGGCGCTGTCGGGCGTGAACCGGTCGGGGGCGTGCGTGCCGGGTCCTGCGGCACGGACCGAGAGGACCGTTGCCGCCCCAATCAGGATCAGGGAAAATATGCAGAACCGGGCGAACATTGTGTCAAAGATAACGGATTTTTTCGGCAAAAAGTGCGACACAGGGGCCTAAATTGAGGATTCGATACCCATATCCCGATTATTCCGTCTCGGCGGCGGGTGCAGCTCTCCGCATGGCTTATAATCGGTGTTTTCCATCCCTCTCTTTTCTTTGCCGCGACGCCCTCCCCCGGAGAAGTGTGATTCATAAAACGAATGGGTAAGAGTAGAGAATAACGGATAGTGAGTGTCAGAGAGTTACGAATAGACAGAAAAAACGAAAAGGTGAATTTTACCGAATTTTGCCGAATTATTCGGAGGTGAAACCGAATTCCGGAAGGCGAAAGTGGCAGTACAGCGGGGTCTGGACCGAAGATTTCCGAATTCAGGCCCAAAAGTTCGGCGAAATTCGGCGAGGCGGCTCAAAATGCCGCTTTTTTCATGCCGATTTCTGCACAGCGCAAGTGGCTGACACAACGTATCAAACAACGTTGCACAAGCTCCAAAAACCGCACTTTTACGGCCATCGTGAGCCCACTACGACAACCAGGTCGATCCGGTGTGGAAAAGCCGCCAAAACGGCCGAAAAACAGTCTTGAAACAAGCCATGAACGGAGGAAAATCGCCTCCGTTTTTTTGTGCCTAAAAACGCGCAAAATTGCAATGGTGTCACAAATGGTGTCACAAATGGTGTCACAAAACCGTGTAAAAAAGTGCCTTGTTTGCAGGGGGCAAATGTATAAAATAAGGCTGTTTTCGGCGGTTTTGTGTCGTTTAGGGGGGGGGTAAATGTGAGTAATTCAGGGTGATTAACATGCTAAATTACTGGTCTACTGATGTTTGGTGTTGTTGTATTGACTGCCAGCGCATGAAGACCATAAAAAATACCATTTCGATCTACTTCTCGAAATGGTATTTGTCCGATACTTATATATGTAATTATGGCTTTTCGTACCGAGATAGGCGTTCTTTCAAACGACCGATTAATTCTGCTTGTTCCACCAATTGAGTTTGTGATGACTGGATAAACGCGAGTATATTCTTGTCCAAAATGCCAAAATCATCAGCATTTTGACAATACATTTCGCCAGACCCAAGTATAAGCCATTTTAGCGATATTTCGGGGAACTCTGCGATAAATTTCGCCAACACATCTTCTGTTATGCCTGTTTTTGCCTCCAACGTACCTCTGGACACACCAATTCGGGCATAAAATTCCCGTTTGCTAATGGGTAATCCATCAGCGAATTGCAAAATTCTTTGTTTTATTGGCGAAATTTTTACGCTCTTCTCTTGCATATTGGCGAAATCTTTTGCTATATTTGCCTTGCCGTTCAAGATGAAACTTGCGGCAAATATAACAAAAAAGCGAACAAATGACAATAATTGTAGTAGATCGTGGCGAATGCAAGTACCTTGGGCAGTTGTTCAACGTGTCCCAGCCTACCGTCCGCCGCGCCCTTCGCGGTAAAACCGACACAGACCTTGCCAAAAAGATTCGCCACACGGCTATTGTCCGCGGCGGCAAGGTGATGACCGAAGTCGATCCCGAAAACACAATCACCAAATAATATGGAACAGGCAGAATTCGTAATCGTGACCTACACGCGCAAGAGCGTTTGGTCGTATGTTCGGAATGCGCTGTGGCGGTATCAGTACCGCGCACGGCGGACCGCGATCCGCAAGCTGGCTTTACTGGTGCGGCGGATCACGAAATAGCGACTTCCCAGCCGTGAGGCTCGGTGGATGGCGGGTAACAGCATGGGAGCATGCAACGTTCTTTTGGTTCTTCATCTATTGCATTTTAAGTTTGAGTTAGCAGAAGGTTCGAATCCTTCTCCCGCCTCAAAGGCCCGCGAGATGAACGCTATCAGCTTTTTTTTGAATGTGACAGCCGGAAAGAGACCGGCGGGGCCGGCAGATCCGCATCGCGGACGGCTGCTTCCGGGTTCGAATCCCGGCGGCCTGCAAAACGTTTTTTTAATAACGAATTACAACCCAACATGAAACAGGAAATGATTACGATCATGGCATCGTCGGACTACACGGCCTACGACATTGCGGATATGATCGACATTCGCTATCACTACTCTGTAGCCCTGATAACGCCTCGTGACGAGCTCCACGCCACGCTTTCAACCGCTGACGACTGGATGGACGTCGTGAAGTCGGACATCGAGATAATGGCGCCTGGCGTGAAGTTCGAGCCGGTGGGTATGTGGCAAGAGAATTGCTGAATCTCCGAAAAAGCCAAATTCTTAAAATCCGGATCGGTCATGGCCGCAGAAATGTATTCGGCAACCATAACTCAAACTATAAAAGACAATACGATGAAAACTCCGACAGGCAGATGGTTTCAGCCTTTCAGGCTTCACGAAAACAGCAACGGCGAATTAATCGCCTATCCCATCCTTGACCCCGACGTAAAGGTTTCCGACTATCGCAGCGTATGTATGAAATGCGCTGATGATGTACGTCGCTCTTTTGGCGGACGCCGGCAGGTTGACATAGAACATGTCGGCGGCGAAATGCGGATTCGGGTGGGCGTTCGACGCGCTCTTTGAGCCGGGGGTCTCTGCGTCCCTCGTGATTCAAGAATTCAATAGCGATTTTCGGCGTCAATACGCCGCCCGTCGACAGCCGGTGTTCCTCGGGTTCCGAGGCGGGGTTCGAATCCCCGGACGGGGCAAATTCATAAAAATGGAAGTTTACCAAGGCATATTGTGTATAAGCGGCGCTGAACTGACCGATCCCACCGAATTCTCGGGGGGGGGAAATGCATCAGTTTAAGCTACTTAACAAATTTGGTAGCGGGCGGAAAGATCAACCGACTCCGTCGCGCTTCCCGCGGTACACCGGCCCTTTATGAATATGCTTCTCTTCCGCTTTCTATCCGCAAAGCCTGGGAACTGATTCACGGCGATCCCACCAGGCAGCCGGTCAAGGCCAAACTCATTGATTTCGTCCATCACGATCCCGACGCCTATGCCTATTACAGCGAAGTCGTTCTTCCCACGGGCGACCTTCTGCTTTCGGCGGATGCCGGTGCCGTCGCCAAGTACACGACGAATGCCTCGGTGCTGAACGGAATCAAGGACTACATTGCATCCAAGCTGAAGGCCCGGGGCTTCGTGGGCAAGCGCACGACAAAGAAGGAGCTGTGGGAGGCGATCTCCGCGGCGATCTCCGACCAGGAGTTCCGCCGGGAGTGGAACCACACGCTGCCGGTTTTCCCCGCGAAGCTGCGTGCCCGTTACGAAGAGTACGAGAAGGAGGGTTATCTGTCGCTTGTACACAAAGGCTTCGGCAACGACAACAAACGCAAGGTGACAGACCGCATCGAACGTCTCCTGTGCGCGATCTACACGCTTCCGAACAAGCCTTTCGGCTGTGAAGTCTGGGACATGTACCGGCTGTTCATGCGCGGGACGGTGGAGATCTACGACAAGGAGAGCGGCGAACTGTACGACCGGAACGAATTCCTCAAGAACGGCGCTCCGATGGAGCTGTCTCCGGCGACAGTCCGGCGTTACCTGAACATGCCGCATAACCGTGCGGCCGTTGACAAGCGGCGCAACGACTCGCTCTACTACGACCGGGTTCACCGTCCGCACGTGAGCCGTTACCAGGCGAAGTTCTCGCTGTCGAAGCTCACGGCCGACGACCGCGATCTCCCGACGCTGGACAAGAACGGCAACCGGGTGAAGGCGTACTACGTATACGACATTCACTCGGGAGCCGTGGTGGGCGCCGCCTACTCGCGCCGCAAGGACGACGCTCTGTTCCTGGAATGTCTGCGCGACATGTTCCGCAACATCTATCGCGCCGGTCTTCCGATGCCAGCCGAGATCGAGCTTGAGCACCATATCGCCAGCGACTTCCGCGACGAACTGGAGGTGATGTTTCCCTTCGTTCAATGGTGCCGTCCGGGCAATGCCCGGCAGAAGATCGCCGAGCGTCTGCACGGCGTGAAGAAATACACCGTCGAGCGGCGCAACCACCCGAACATCGGCCGCTGGTGGGCACGTTCGGAGGCCTACCTTACCAAGCGTCAGCGCGACAGCGAGAACGACGAGCTGCTCGAAAAGCGCGGCGAATACGACAAGATCGTCGCAGAGGACCGTTTCGATGTCCTGCAATACAATTACGAATTACATTCGAACAAGAAAACCTACGCGGGCCGCTCGCGCTGGGAGGTGTTGACGGAGTGCTACAACCGTGAGCTTCCGATGCCCTCCCCGGCGCTCATCGCGCGCTGCATCGGCGACCGCACCGTCACGTCCATCCGCAACAACCAGTACGTCGTGGTTGCCGGGAAGTCCTTCATGCTTCCGACTCCGAAAGTCATGGAGCGCGTGGAATCCAACAACTATAAGGTCGAGGCCTACATGCTGCCCGAGGAGGACGGTACGGTGACCGAGGTGTATCTGTATCAGGGCGGGAATTTCCTGTGCACGTGCGGTCCGAAGGGAGAGTTCAACGCCGCGCGCGTGGAGCAAACCGCGGAGGACGTCGAGATTATGAACCGCCAGCTGGGATACATGAGCGAGTTCGACGGGGATGTCCGCGAGCGTCTCTCGAAGATCGGCCGCGTGGGCATCATCCGTCACGAGGAGATGCAGGCCATGGAAGAGGTCGACCCGGTCGAAGTCGAAATCAGGGACATCGCCGAGGAGATGCCGGAGGCCGTATTCGACACGGAATCCGATCTTGAGGCCGCGCGTCAAAAAGCGATCAACAACCTTTCAAAAATAAGCAATTATGGAACAGCACTCTAAAGAACGTGTACTCGCGGCCTTGCGTGAGCAGCGCCAGCTTTTTGGCGGCAGCGACAAGCAGTACGCCGTATCGCTGAACATCAATCCTGCCCAGCTGTCGCGCCTGCTGAAGGGCGACATCGAGGGCGTCATCAGCGCCCAGAAATGGGAGCATCTCGCCTATACGTTCGGGATCAGCGAGTCGCGTCCCTGGAAGGCTGCGCACACGCAGGTTTACGAATATGTGACCCAGCAGTTGGGCGCCTGCCAGCGCAACAGCCTGTGCGCGATCCTCGTCGACCGGGCCGGTATCGGCAAGACCTTCGCGGCGAAGATCTACAAGCGCTCGAACCGCAATGTGGTCTACATAGACTGCTCCCAGTGCAAGACACGGCGCAAACTGCTGCGCGCCATCGCCCGGCAGTTGGGTATCGATGTGATCAAGACTTACGACGAACTCTACGACGCCGTGGTTTATGCTCTGAATACGGCTTTCGAGAAGCCGCTGGTGATCCTCGACGAGATGGGCGATCTGAAGCGCGATACGATCCTTGAGGTGAAGGCGCTGTGGAATGCCACGCAATACCGCTGCGCCTGGTTCGCCATCGGTGCCGACGGGCTGCGCACACGCATCGACTCGGCCATCAAGAACGGCATTGTCGGGTTCGTAGAGTTGTTCAGCCGCTTCGGGGGCCAATACAACCAGGCGACGCCGGAGGAGGATGTCGAGGCACGCAGCTACCTATACAAGGACTGCCTGCAGATCGTGAAGCTGAATGCCGGTCCTCATGTCGACGCCGCGAAGCTGATCCGCGCATCGCAGGCCAATCCCCGCATGGTTTACGATAATATGCAGCAGGCGGTATGAAGACCCGGAAGTATTTGAGCGTCTCGGAGCTTTATTCCAGGAAGTTTCGCACGGCAAATATCGCACCCGAATGGGTCGAACATCTGGGGACCGTGGAGTTAGGCGCCACAATTCTGATCTGGGGCGAGAGCCGTAACGGAAAGACCTCCTACGCCCTGCAAATGGCCAAGGCCTTTGCCATGGGAGGACACCGTACGCTTTATATGCCGCTGGAGGAGGGACCGAGCCTTTCATTTGTCATGGCAATGAAACGGGTACGTATTGAGGAAGCCCGTAAAATAATCATAGCTCCGTCGGCCATGAGCATGGAAGATCTCGACGCTGCCCTTTCCGAGCGAAATGCTCCAGTGGTCGTGGTTATCGATTCGCTTCAGTATTCCGGGTTGTCGTATGCACAATATAAAGAACTGCGAGCGGCGCATGAATCCACGACATTCATCATCACCAGTCACGCCGACGGCCGGGATCCCCGGGGAACGACCGCGCAGTCCATCAAGTATGATGCCGGCGTCAAAGTATTAGTCGCGGATTATATCGCCAATGCCGGCAGCCGCTACGGCGGCGGTGAGCCGTGGACGATATGGCCTGATAAGCTCGCAGCAATGGAGTTATAACCACACTTAAATTTATATTAAATATGGCACGACAGAAAAAAACAATCATCTCCGGCATCACCCGTGAAGCCATGGAGGACGCGTTCGGCGAATACGCCACGGCCGACGCCCGCATTCAGAAGATCCAGGCGGACATGGACGTTCAGTTTACGAAGATCCGCGAGAAGTTCGCCGACGAATTGGCCGAACTCCAGCAAACCAAGGATCGCAGTTTCGAGATTCTGAACGTCTTTGCCTCGGAGCACCGCGAAGATCTTTTCCAAAAGAAAAAGAGCCTCGATACGGTGCATGGCACGCTCGGATTCCGGATCGGCATGCCGAAACTCGTGACCCGCAAAGGTTATAAGTGGGCTGCGGTCATCGACTTGCTCATGCGCCAAGGTAAAGAATATTTGAATACGGCGGTTACAGTCGCCAAGGACAAGTTCATCGCCGCCCGCAACGATGAGAAGGTACAATCTCTGATGCATGACTGCGGTATCGAATGTGTTCAGGATGAGACCTTCTATGTAGAACCTAAAAAAGAGGAGGCTCCGGGCCTGTAAGCCATGGATCGCGCACCCTACTATAAACGGATCTATACGATGCTCGGTCAACTCGACGCCCGGGACCACAAGGAGGACCTCCTTGAGCCGTATGGCGTCGCACGGCTGCGCGACTTGAGTGACCGGGCATTGCTACAAGTGCATGAATTGCTCCGCTTCCGCGTACAGGAATCCCTGCGTCACCATCGCAGCGCCGTCCTTGCCAAACTCACAGCTATGGGACTGTCGCAGCAGGCCGGGGAACCTGCCGCGGGCTATTTCGCACGGGTTGACGCCTATGTATCCCAGCCCCGCATTGCCGGCAAACGGTTTCGGGAACTGTCTATTGGTGAGTTGCAGGCTTTGCGGCGCAAACTATGCGCCGTGCATAACCGCAGCGGATTCATCGCCGGGCCTGTTCCATCGCCGCCCCGCATAACTTCTGTAAAACCATCCTGACATGACAAACAGTTCATTGATCTATCTACTGCGCGTGCAGGAAGTCCAACGCCTCGTGAAAGAGTACACAAAGAAAGGACACACCCAGAGCTGGACCTACCGTAACGTGATCTATCCGCGTTTTATGATGTCGAAATCGACATTCGACAGTTATATGTCCGTGCAGAGAGTGCAAGGACGCATCGATGAAATTAAAAATGCAAAAAACGATGACAGACAAGATTAAAACAGGAATCTATATCCCGGATTCAAACAATAACCTCTGTTCCCTGGAGGCGTGGAAAATGCAGGGGAACCCGACCGAAGCCCAGTCGGTGGTGCTCATTACATCTACAGGCGCCCTTGAAATCTACAAACGCGATTTCGTGTGTTCCTGCACGTTCTTACGTGCGCAGCGTGCTGTGGAACAGGCCGGCGACGAATTCCGGTGCCCGACACGCTATGAAGCGATGATGATGCACGACGCCCTGGCCCAAGATCTCGAAGAGGCCCTATTGCTTGTCGGAGGCCACCGGATCGCAACCGGGATGACTTGGACCTGTGAGAAAGCTCCCGTATGCTCGAACCGCATGCGCGGGGATATGGCGTTCTGCTTCGACTGGAGATTCGGAACCATTGCGGCGAAATCCTGCTATGCCACCTCGTTTGCACGCCCTGTAAGATCCTATAATACTATGCCATGACCGGAATCAAGATCACTCCAACCGAAAAGGGGCTCAACATCGAGGCCCGCAACGTAAAATTCAACCTCTCCTACGACGAGGCACGCCTGCCCTGGCGCGACGGCAGAAAGTGGTGCAAAAAGAACGGCGGCACCCTGCCCTCTCTTGCCCAGCTTGCCATCCTCTACGAGTTCTTCGAGGAGATCAACGCTTCGCTGCGGGAACAAGGGAAAACAGAACTGTCCCGTACATTTTATTGGTCTTCTTCCGAGAACGGCTCGGCGACCGCATGGTACGTCCATTTCGGGAGCGGCGGCATGGGCATCAACGGCAAGTTCAGCGCCTGCCGTGTTCGCGCGGTTGCAGCATTTCAGTAACTATTTAATAATTAAAAAAGAATAACATGAAAAGCAAAATCTATTTCCGAGGTTCCCAAAAGCATTGTAAGGGGCAGAACGAAAACTCCAAAAGGGATAAAAGAGATGAAACGATTGTAAAGTAGATAGTTAGGATAGAACGGCCAAATTTTGGCTGCGTAATTTACCGTAATTTCAGTGCAGGAATTTCAAGGCGAAACGCCCCAATTCAATGCGTAACCGCAATATTCAGTGGTAATTCACCACAAAAACGAGCCCGCACAGCCATTTAAACGTGGTTTGTGCGGGCTTTATAGTATAATGACCGATCTGTCCCCTATTTGAGCGAGTTCAGACGCAGCGACGCCTTGATAAAAGCAAGCGCCCGGATGCGGTTGATGTGTATCTCCATCGGTTTGTGGTGCTCGTTATAGCTGACCAGCACGATGTGATCCGGTGTATCTGATTTTTGCAGGTATTTCACCGAAACGTACTCGTCTCCGTCAATGTCGAACGAAATCAGATACATTTCACCCCATATAATGCTGTGCATGATGTCATGTACCTGCTTGTAAAACACGATGTCTCCGCTTTTCAGCAGCGGGTACATCGAATCCCCTACGATACGCAGTCCTCCGTCGCATTTGGGGATCAGTGTCGTCTCCATGACCTCGACGATCGACTGGCTGTATTGATCTGCAAACAGAGGAACAAGGCCAGCGACGGCCTCCATGTCATATATAGGTATCTGCTGGCGGTCAATCAGACGATCGGTTCGCAGTTTGAAAACCTTATCTACGGTAACATCGGCGACATTCTTCTCGAAGCTTTCTTCCCCTTTCGGGTATTCTGTATTTGATGGTGTTTTTTGGAGTTTTCGTTTACCATCAATTTCCCCATCAATTTTCCCATCATTTGATTTGATGGTGTTTTTTGGAGTTTTGGTAAGCAAAATTTCTCCCCGACCTGTCAGTACCCAATCTATATTCAAAAATTCAGAATATTCTGACATTGCCAGTTTATTAAAGAAGTCGAAACTGGGCGCTGATTTCCCATTCACAATATCGTAAATAGTTTGCGAGCGGTTATATCCTAACGCAAGAGCAAATGCATTAGGCTTAATCCCCAATGCTTCAATTAGTTTAGAAATCCTTTCAGAAATTTCTGTATTTTTATGCTCTTTTTTTTGCATTTCAGAATATTCTGCAATATATTTGCGTAAAGTTTAATGCACAAATGTATTTAAAAAATTCGATTATGAGCACAGAAAACCGAGAAAAACGACTTGAGGCCATTCGGAACGGTCTCCGGCGCGGGGATAAGAAGCATATCGCCCGCCTCGCAGGCGTGCATCCGGTGTGGGTCTCCTACGTGATCATGGGACGCGGAGTAAGTGAGCGAGTTCTGACGATCGCCGAGAGGGTGATCGCCGAACGGACCGAGGGTGCCAGGAAACAACAAAATTTATTCAGACTGTGAAAGTCATCGTTACCTTTTCGGGCGGGAAAGACAGCCTTGCGGCGCTGTTGTGGACCCGGGAACATATCACCCGGAATTTCACGACCGTATTCTGCGATACAGGTTGGGAACACCCGCTGACTTACGAGTACATCCACCGTATCGCCGACAAGCTGCATCTCGACCTGGTAACGCTGAAGTCGAAAAAATACGACGGGATGGTCGATCTTGCGCGGCAGAAAAAGCGCTGGCCCTCGACGCGGGCACGGTTCTGCACGCAAGAGTTGAAAACAATGCCCTGTATCGACTATGTGCTGGATGAGGTTCAGGACAATATGCTGATGATTCAGGGCATCAGAGGCGCGGAATCCCCGGCGCGGGCCAAGCTGTCGGCGCAATGTAGGTATTTCAAGTACTATTTCGAGCCTTATGGATACGACAAAAACGGCAAACCGAAGACGCACACCTATCGCGGCAAGGAGGTACGATTATTCCGGGAAAAATTCGCCGATGATCTGCTGCGGCCCGTCTTCGATTGGTCGGCGCAGCAGGTGATTGATTATATCCTCGCCGCTGGACTGGAGCCGAACCCGCTCTATCGGATGGGCTACAAGCGTGTCGGTTGCTGGCCGTGCGTCATGGCCAACCAGCGGGACATTCTCAACATCGCGCGGCAGGCACCGGAGCGTATCGACGATATTGCAAGCCTTGAAACGGAATTGCACTCCTCTTTTTTCGGGCCGGACAAGATACCCGCCCACGCAATCACCAGCGGCGAGAAATACGGTAATATCTATGACGTGGTTCGCTATGTCAAATGGCAGAACGCCACGGGCAGTTTGTTCGACGACGACACGGCGACCAGCTGCATGAGCTATTACGGATTATGCGAATAGGTTGCGAATTTAAAAATTGCAAGGGATGAAAACACGTCTACTGAAACGACTGCGGCAACGCCATAGTACCGCAGGTAGCCTTGCAAATATTCGAAACGATAAACATAATCAGTACTATATAATTATCCCGTGAATGCAAAGGCATTGTTTCGGAGCGATACCGACACGGGAGCAACCTTACCGCAGGAAGCGGACATACGGTGAAGACGGCCAAAGGCCGGGCGAATGTCGCCATGATGCGGGCCGGGGAATACGCCCCGGCCCATAGTAGGGCAAAAACAAGGTTTTAAACGGATTTAAACACGGTTTTAATGATACTGCCAAACGACATACTGATACGCGCGACCTCGGACGGGCAAACCGTCTGGGTGTCGCAGCGTATGGTATGCGAGGCATGTGGTATAGATGAGGACTATTTTGAAAAAGCCGGTCGGCCACGTTACAAATCCTCCCTATCACCCTCGTGGCAGAAGGTCGCCGATCAGTCGGAGTTCTTCCTGGGCAAAAAGGAGGGCAAGGCGTGGCGTTGGGGCCGCAAGGGCGGGCAGTATTACTACGACATCGACCACGTCCCGAACCGGAAACCGACCTGCTACCGGGACCAGCTGCCGACCAAAGAGGAGCTGATCGCCGCCGTCGAGGGGCAGAACCTTCGGGGCAGTCGCGAGCGCCAGGCCGAGCAGCGCCGGATGATCCGGGAACAGGTGCAGCTTCTGATCGACAATACCGACATTGCCTATTACGAGGAGTACAAGGTCGGAGACCTGGCGGTCTACACGCAGGATAAGGCCCGGCAGATGGCTGTTTCTGTCGCTTGGTGCCGTTTTCTGAAACGTGCCCTGTCTCGGAACGAATACAAGCAGCTCGGATTCCCTACGCAGGCCGATTTCCTCGCTCTGTGTGTCGATCTTCTCGCCGAAGCGTCCCTCGAGGGGCTGCGGATCAAGAACGCTGACAGTTTGCGCAAGAAGATCGGCGGCATTCCGGAGGACCCCGGCCAGCTCCGGGAGTGGCTCGTCTCGGGCAAATACGGCAACGATAACCGCCGGATCATCGGCAAGTTCGAACTGGTAGACTACACCACGGGCGAAGTGATGAAGATGGACGCCCACGAGACGGCGATTATGACCTACTGGCTGAATCCCGGAGGCTCGGAAAAGGATACCAAGCGGGAACTGTGGCAACTCTATGCGGGAGACATGGAGGCGATGGGTATTGTTCCCGTGAAGCCTTCGACGTTCAATCACTACACGAACGCATGGAGCCGGAAAATGCTGTCGGCGAAGGAACGCCACGGCAAAAAGCATTTCAAAGATACCTATCGGCCCTATGTTCCTGCCAAACCGCTTGAGTTTGCCAACTCGCTGTGGGCTTCCGACGGTTCGGGCGTCGTACCATACCGCTATCAGGACCAATATGGCAAGTGGCGCATGATGAAGATATACGTGATGCTGATCTCGGATGTTGGCAGCCGCTACATCGCAGGTTATTCCGTGAGCCGGAAAGGTTTGCACCTCGAGGACGGCACGATGCTGCGGCAGGCGATGCGCATGGCGCTCGTCGACAACGGCAAGACCGAGGTGCTGGACTTCATCAGCGACAACCACGGCGCCTATACGGGCGAAGCCTCGAAGGCTTACCTGCAGCGCGTTTGCCGGAACTTTCGCACGATCGCACCGGGGAACTCTCAAGCGAACCCCGCCGAGGCCATGTTCCGGCTGTTTAAACGCCGTTTCAAGAGTTATTTCAAACTGCCTGAAACCTCGTGGAACGCCAGGAGCCTCGAAAGCATGGCGAATCCGGACTACTACGACATCATGGCCCTGCCGACCTATACGGAAGCTATCGAGAAACTGACGGTCGCCATCCGTGAATGGAACAACACGCGCCTGGAAAATGAACTCACTCCTTCGGAATGGTTCCATACACTGAAGAACGACCGGGCCGGACAATATACCGATCGGCAATACCGCCGGATCACGGGTGAAATGTCGAAGCGGGATTTAAGCTATCTACGGTCGATTTTGACGCTCGAACGCGACGGCAAGGAGTACAAGTTCGACATCCCGACGGATGCTGGCACTGTGGCCCTGATCGCGCAGCACATGGGGTATGCTTCATCGTTCAAAACGCATGTCTATTGGAACTCCGAAGGGGCTGATGTCTACACGACCGACGAGGTTTACATGTTCACCTGTTCGCCTGCACCGCTGGCGTCGAAGTCCATGACCGAAGCAACCCCCGACAGTCTCCGGGCCTTGGCTTACTACAACCGCAAAGGTGCAGAGTTCGAGGAGATGGTCGACGGGTTCGTCGAGGATGTCGAAGCGGCAAAGGCGGTCATGGTCCGCGGCTATGACTTCAACATCCGGGACAACGCCACCAAGGAGGATTACAACGCCATGCACGAGCAGATCAGCGCCGCCGAATATGAACGGGGCCGCGCGAAGCTGGAGGCCAAGAAACAACGCGCCCGGGAGCGGGAGCGAAAGAAGGCAGACCAGGTCCAACAGCAGGCAGTGATCGACTACCACAAAAATCACATTTCCGATTTGTCAAAATACATCAAATAACCGCCTTATGGAAAAAATCAAGAAAGACGAAATCATTACTGCCGCCAAGCAGTACATGCAGCGGCACGGCATGTCGCAGAATGCCTTGGCAAGGACTTGCGGAATCAGTGCGTCGTATCTTTCCAACCTGCTGAACGGGGTCTATGAATACAAATCCGGCCCTGACAAGGTTACGGAGATCGCCGACCGCTATTTCATTACGCTTGCATCGGTGATCGGCTTCGAGATCGAGCAAACCTTTTGGAAGGTAGAGCCTACGCCCCAGTTTGTGATCGCCATCTCGGCTCTCGAACGTGCGCATCTGAACTGCACCGCACGTTTCGGCGGCGTGAAGATGATCATCGGCGAAAAAGGCTGCGGCAAGACCACAGCGATCGACCAGTACTGCAAGGCCAATCCGACCAACACGTTTCGTGTGACGATCAACGCCGAGGACGGCATCCGAGACATCCTCGAGGAGATCGGTCGCTTGCTCGACCTCGACCTGCCGATGCAGAAAGGTGCACGCCTGCGCTTGATCGGTTCCGAGTTCCGGCGCCGTGCGCTGTGCGGGGAGCGCAACATGCTGATCCTCGACGAGGGCGAGAACACCAAACTGCCGGGTATCCGGGCCTATAAAGCCATCTATGACATGATCAAGGGATATGCGGCCTTTGCGATCGCCGGAACCGCCGATCTGCTGAAACTGCTCGACAGGCTCGAACTGCGCGGTGTCAACGGCGTGCCGCAGTTCAAAAGCCGGATGAAGGCGAACACAATTATTCTGCCGCCGATCGACCGGAAATTCGAGAACTTCATGTATAAGGTCAAGGATGAAAACCTCCGCAAAATCCTCGTCGAGCTCTGCACCGATTACCGGGAGCTCAACGACTACCTCGAGCCTGCGATCATCGCCGCGCACAAGGACGGCGTGGCGCTCACGGACGACTATTTCAGAACCATGTACGGCATAATGAAAAACAACAACAATGGGACAGCAAAACGGTATTAAAATCAGCCCGGAACTGATCGCGGAATTGCGCAGGTTTGCCGGGACAGTCGCCCAAACCGGGGCAAGCATCAACGAGATTATGAGTGTCGCGGATGCGATGCGGCAGACCTTCCTCGACAATTATTCGAAGGAGGCCCTGAAAGCGATCAAAACCATCAAATCGTAATCAGTATGCCCGAGATCATCGAACTAACCAAATCATCGGCGGCAAGTCTGGACTGTCTTTCATACATGATCGAATTGCGCCGTAAAAACATTCTCAAAGCAGAAAGTTTTCTGATGCAACACAGGGACAGCCTGTCCCCGGAGCGGATCGCGCAGATCGAGCAAGACCTGGAAGACATGCGTTCTGGCCTGCATAACATGGAGACCGACTATTGCAGTATCGCCGGGGAACCTTACACCGACAAACGTAATTCTTAATCAATATCACTATGAAGGACGAACTGAAAGACATGACCGCCGACCAGCTGGAACAGCTGCTCGAGCAGAAGCGGGCCGAGGAGCGCCAGGCCGCAGACAAACGGCGCCGGGACTATGAGGAGACGCGGGCCGACTTCGTGAAGCGTATGGCAGCCGAAACCCGTAATATCACTGGCCGGGTGCGCGAGTTCTACGACCTGGTCGTGGCCGAGACCGATGCTTTCCGAAAAATCATGCAGGAGTACGGAGCCACGCGCCGGGACGACCAGCTCGGCTACTCGGTGCAGGAGGGAGACTTCCGCCTCGAGGTGAAATGCAATCGGGTAAAATGCTTTGACGAACGGGCCGACGTGGCCGCCGCCCGGCTGATCGACTTCCTGAAGGCATGGATCGGCGGACGGGAGAAAGGGGCCGACGATCCGATGTACCAGTTGGCAATGACGCTCCTGGAGCGTAACCGCAAGGGCGATCTGGACTACAAGTCCATCAGCAAGCTGTATGATCTCGAGGCGCAGTTCGGCGATCCCGAATACTCGCAAATCATGCAACTGTTCAAAGAGAGCAACGTCGTTAACGGCACCGCCATAAACTTCTACTTTCACCAGCGCGACGAGCGCGGTGTATGGCACAGAATCGAACCATCATTTAATCGCATGTAAACTATGAAAATCGGATTTCCTGGAGCCTTGTTTATCGTGTTCCTTATTCTCAAATTGACGGGCGTGATCGCCTGGTCCTGGTGGTGGGTAACATGCCCGATGTGGATTATCCCTCTTATCTACCTTGTTCTTTTCGCCGGGTTCTTATGCGGAGAGATTTATAAAAAAATCAAATCCTAATTCCCGAACGGTTTTCTGCGGCGGTTCGATTCCGCCGCCGGGAGCAACATGATTAAATTAAATATTGTAACAAAATGACCGAATTCGAACGCGGCGCAAAGGTTCGCCGGATCAATACCCTGATGTCGGCCTGCCGCCTGATCCCCAATCGGGAGGACATCCTGACGTTGTGGAATGCCCGCAGCTATGACGAACTTACCGACGATGAGATCGTCGCCCTGCAGGCATATATGGAGTTTGCCCACCGTGCCAAGACGACCCCGGCCTCTGACGCGATCCGGCGTCTCCGGTCGCAGGTCCTGGCACACCTGACGAAACTCGGGATGTACGCTTTGCCCGAGGATTGGACGAAGGTGAACCGTTTCCTGCTGCAGCGGCGGATATGCGGGCGTCTGCTCTATATGCTCGATGCGCAGGAACTGCAAGCACTAGTGCGCAAACTGCGGGCCATCGGAGACAAGAAGCCCGCCACGACCTCACGGCCTTCGGTTCAGGTGACGCCGATCTACATCATTCCGGGAGGCGGTCCGACCGTGGTGAACTGACATAAAAAAGCCCTGCAATATTGCTATCACAAGGCCGACCTGCTACAAAGATAGTCAATAATTGCGGAAAATGGCATACAACAACAAAAATCACATCCGAAAACGTGAGCATGCGGTGCGGATCACGAAGCAGTACTATGAACCCGGGCGGCAGGATAGGTGTCTGAAATGGGTGTGGAAAAAGTACATCTACGACCAGTTTCATGTCGAATATGCTGCCTATTTGTCCTGGCTCCGTAAAGAACGCGAACGCACGCAGCAGGACATCCGACAACCAACTCTGTTCGATTGATTTTATTCAGGGCTTTCGATCTGCTTCAGGTTGAAAGCCTTGTATTTTTCCAATTCACTCACAACCTCCGGATACTTTATTGGCAAACCGTCAATGAAACGATCAATGTCTTCTATTAAGTATTGCCGTCGCTTTAGGATAGCTGATTTCCGCACCAGTTGAGCGATGGCACTTTCCCAGTAGCGGCGGTAGTTTGAGGCGAGAGAACAGTATTTCTCACGGATCATCTCGTCAATATCCATTTTATCAGGGTGTTCAAGGTGTTCAAATTCCTGCGGGGTGATGGTTGTCCGCCAATTCGTCTCAAATTCGTTGATCCCTTTTTTTAGAATTGCAGAATAGTTGGACTGTCCGGATAGCCCTTTGAGTTCTTCAATGATATTACGAAGATTTTCCGCTTTCTTGAGTAGTGTGTGGTCCGAATTACACTCTTGAAACTCGCGCATAGAGGCAAGTGCAACGTGTACGGTCAGCCAATGATCCCGGGAACTGCTCGGATTACATTGAACTGCAGGGGTTATCGAAGTCGGAGTATGCTCTTTCGGTTTAGGGGTGTTGACGGGAGTTGTCAAGATTTTCCAAATTTTGCTCCAGTTGGACATATACGCTTGTTTTGTTTCAAAAATAGTAAAAAAAAGCAATCTTATGCAAAACAGCCCGGCAAATTGCCGGGCTGTTTCGTTACGAGCGTTCCGTGGTGATGTCGATCTGGACGCCTTCGGCCTTTTTTCGCGGCTTATAGGCTGCGTTGTCCGTCCCGCCGAACCGGAACTGCATGACGTATTCACGGATCGCATCTTCACGTTTCACCCGCCGCAACGATGTGCGCGTAAGGCCCGAAAACCCCTCTCCGGAGAGTCCCTGCAGCTGGGTGTAGATCAACCGCAGCAGGACGAACATGCGGAATGCTTTGTTACGGTTCGGTGCGAGGGCTGAAATGTTTACGGGATCGAAGTGCGCCACCCGCACGGTCAGGATCGCCTCGCCCAGTTGCACCTTTCGCGTGCAGTCCGAGAACTCGGCCTCGGCGATGTCGATCAATACGCACGGGAAATTGACGGGCGGCCGCTCGTTGTAGAAATCCAGCTGTCCCCAATCCTCGGCCAGATAGGCGATCTTCTCGGGGAGCAGTTCCAGCAGTCGGTCCTGGACTGCAATCATTGCATTTTCAATCATTTTAAAGACGTTTAAACGGTGTTTTACCGAGGTTGCAGGACTTTTGCGAGTTCCCGGAAAGCGCTCTGCAGGTTTTGGTGTATGACCTCCCGTACCGCCTGCCGGACACGGGGATGGTCGCCGATAAATTGGCGTTGTGGAATTGTTATATGATCCTTTTTTGTCAAAGCCATATTTTTCCAGAACTGCGCCTTCGCTGACAGCATTCGATTGCGCTGGGTATTGTTGGCCTGACGCTTCTTGATTGAGTAGGTAATACTTTCGGTATTTTGGCGATACATGTACCAAAAGTATTTCCGCATCCGGGGTGTGATCTTGATCTTTCCGCCCCGGTTGTGCAGCCCCATGTAGGGCGTATCGGTCGAGAACTCGACGCCGTTCTGCCGAATGATCCCCCGAATACTGTTACGGCCATATCCTGTATCATTAAGAAGCTTGTCACCGTTCCCCGGAGATTTCCGTCCTGGCCAGGGGCGGTCGAAAAAAGCCCGGCGTTGGAAGTTCTGATCGAACTCGTCGAGCAGTTCGATCTTCAGATCGGTCAGGATTTTTCGCTTGAGGTCACGCATTTTTTTTCGGTTCAAATACAACGTCGTTCTTCTGCCGTGATAGCGGCTTGTCGTGCGGCCGTCCTCCGGAGAAAATCTCGTTGGGGATGCCGCGAGGAAATGCTTCGCAGAACTTGTAACCGTCATAGTGCTTGCATAGCAGGCACGTCAACACCAATTTTAGTCCCATTTTTCAAATATTGTAAGTAATTCGTCCGGCACGCCATCCTTTCCGTTCATTTTGTAGGATGCGAACCATTCTGCAAAATATTCAGCACGTGTAGTCTCCCCATACACACTGATGGGCTTATTCTGTTTGAAATACTCCGGCGTATTGGAATTATGGTCAATGTAGTGTCCAAGTTCATGGTATACCGCACATTGTACTTGTGATTTCACATCCTCAAATAGACACGTGACAACATCAGGTATTGGCTGTTCGCCCCGTTTGATTTTGTCGTTGATCCTCTCGATCTGATAAGTCCAATCCGAGATATTACTTTGTTCCTTCTTGATATATGCCTTCAATTCTTTATCAAGTCTCGTATTCTTCCCGAGCTTTTCACGATACTGCTCGATCGACTTCTGTGCCTGCTCGATCTTGTTTTCGCGGATGGCTATGCCTTCCTTGAACGGTATCGGCTTTTTGTAAATGCTGTTTTTGAAACATTCGAGATTGATGTATATCTGCTTCCTGCCGTCATTGTAATGGCCTCCGATCCTCTGCTTAATTTTGGTGCTACCCGCGCCCACATTATACCCAAGTATCAATTCATTGAGTTTGAGGCGACCATTTTTCCCGACATCTTCGATTGCTTCAAGGAGGACATTCGCCTGTTCGATGGATGCTTCTGAAATATCGGCATTACGAATGCCGGCCTTTTTCAGCCGTTCCAACACCTGATCCTTTGTTTTTGCACTGACGAAGCGGTTGTCTGCAAGCCTTTCAACGGCCTCTTTCGCCTTAATCGAGAGGTTGTAGTATGGGTGATGTTTCGGGAATATCACTTTATCCATACCGGGGTTGAACCGGAACATTTCGGCGCGGTTGCGTCCGTGGCTGTCGAGGTCTGTGGTAGCTTCGCGTACAAGCTGCGGAACCTCGTTCCGATCGGTGTAATCGTATTTGCCCTTACGGACCTGCACGACCCTGCACCGACATTTCCATCCGTTCGGCGGCATAATCTCCGACCAGCACGGATCGTCCTGCGGACGGGTCAGTCCTTCGAGTTTCGCATGCGCGGGCCGTACTTTGCCGTCGTTGGCCGTGCGGTATTGCAGATCGTAATCATTCCCGTCTCGCTCGATTTCGGCCCATTGCGCCGCCGCCTGTGCGGAGTGTACGGCAAACTGATGTTCTGCCTCCAGATAGCGTTCGTTGTACTCGGGGTGTATCTGTCGGACCTCCTCGAAAAACTTTCCGAACGGTTTGACCCGTCCCCGATCATCGCGCAGGAGCTGCGAGGCCTCACGCAGTTCGTGATAGGTCTTGCAGCCCGAAAACACGAACACGTCGCGCCCGAGCCTGTCGGCCATTTCCGTCGGAATTTCAGCATCCTTCAGTCCGATGTTGACCCCTTCCATCAGGGCGTCGGTTATTTCGTCGATCAGCGTCCGGATCGGCTGATCCTCGAGCATGTCGGGGCGGAAGTCCCCGGCCTTCTGCAGGTGCTTTGCGGCATTGCGGAATGTCGACAGACGCACGACAGGCTTTTTGCCTTTGCCGCCATCCGCTGCCAGCGTCACCGGATCACCCAGTCCGTAGACCGCCGCCAGTCTTTCGTGCAGCCCCCTGTACGCGATCAGGGGGCGGTTGCGAAAAAATCGACTTCCCGGGGCTGCGGCACGGACAACGTTTCCGACAGCTGTCCCGGCACGGTGAAGGCCTTATCGGTGCAGACGATGCCGAATTTCTCCTCGATCCAGTCGTTCGGCACGTCCTTGAACTGAAGGAGCTGCACGACCATCGCCCACAGTTTTTCGATGTCCTCCTCCTGTTGCCAGGAGAACACGCTTCCCTCGGGCAGAATGCCTATGTACACCAGGGCGGGGATCACCGTGGAGTTCCAATATCCCGCCAGCATCTTACGGTCCGCCATCACCAGCTTCTCGAACAGCCGGATGCTGCTCTCCTCTTTGGAGCGGTTGCCGTTCACGGTGTCCTGTCCGATCACGGCTCCGTTCACCAGCACCGAGACCGCCTCCTTGCACAGGGCGATCAGGTTGTTGTAGACATCGCCGTTGGTGTCGGCTCCCTTTGCGAACTGGAACTCCTCCGTGCGGTCGATGATGAAGTAGGCCGCCGCCCCCATGTCGCGCAGCATGGCCTCGGCGCGGTCGAGCATGGCGGGGTCCTGCGTGTCAGTCTTCATAAACCGGGGCGGGATGCCGTATATCTCGCAGAGCTCCGACCAGCAGGATTGCGCGAAGCGCATGAACAGCACGTGCGGCACGGCCTTGTTCAGCAGGCCGTAGTCGTGATCCTTGCCGAACTCCAGGATGAAGTTCCCGAACTCCCGGACCTCGCGGTACTGGAGGCCTTTACTGTCGTCTTCCCGGAACAGCAGCATTCCCTTCTCGGGAATCACGTTCTGCCGGGGCAGCAGGGTGACGGCCACGGGTTCGGTTGTGTTCCCGGTCGTCGTGAGTTCCACGAGCGTATGACCGTACATCACGCTGTCGAGGATGTGGGTGTTGAGCTCCGTGACCCATGATGCCGCATTGAGGGCCGCCGTAGCCTGGTCGTCGATCTCGTCGCCTACCTTGATCTCGAAAGGTGTCAGGAGCGTCGCCTTCTGCCGCAGTTCGATCTGCGAGGTGAGATGCGCGCAGAGCATCACGTCGTCGTAAAGATTCATCAGCCGTGCCCGGCGCGGATTGTCGACGTTATCCGCCGCGCGCAGCGCCGACCGCCAGGTGGCGATGTCGGACCGGGTCCGCGACAGGGTTTTCGGAACGATACTGCGGATGTAGCCCTCGCGCCGCCTGGCTGTTTTCGGACTATTCGTTTTTACGGCCAAATTCGCGGCCTTATTCGTGGCGTCGTGGGTTTTCCTGCTTCTGTTCTTTTTCTGCATTGTGTGAACGATTAAAGGGTATTTAAACGGTGTTTAGTCATCGAAGCCGTGGCGGAACTTGCGGCGGCTACCCATCCGGGCAGTGATGCGGACCTCTCCGTCTTCAGTCTTGAGCAGCGGCAAACCGGGTGCGAGGGGCTTGTCGGTACCCTTCAGGCCCGCAACCTTCTCGAGCCAGTCGATCGCCGCCCGGCGGTATTCACTGACCTGCTCGAAGATCAGATCGGTGTTCGCCCGGCGGCATAGGTTCCACACCGCGATATTCTTGCAGTGCTCCAGAAGCGTGGCGTGGCGATCTTCTCCCGTGGCCGAGAATATCGCCTCGCAGTCGTATTTGGCATTCAGGTAGCTCCGCGCCTCGTCGATGGCCGCCAGGATCGCCATACGGATCGTGACGGCGCTTGTGGTGATGTTCTGCAGCTGATATTCGCAGATCGCCGTGTATAAGTCCTCCTTTTCGATGAACATGGCTTACAGGCTTTGATATTCGTCGATGGCGTCGAAACACGGGCAGGCCTTCATCCACTCCCACGGCTCGATGATCCCGTCGCCGTTCAGGTCGGGCGAGAAGTCGCGGTGTCCGCAGATCATGGCGTCGGGGAACTGTTCGCGGAGCTGTTGCAGCAGAAAGAACAGCGACGCCTTCTGTTCCTCGGTGCGGGTATCTTTGGGCTTGCCGTCGGCGTCCAGTCCTCCGATGTAGCAGATGCCGATGCTGTTGGCGTTGCTGCCCTGCACATGGGCCCCGACCTGGGCGATGTCGCGGCCCTTGCGGATCGTACCGTCAAGCAGGATCACGTAGTGGTAGCCGACCTTGCGGAATCCCCGCTGACGGTGCCAGCGGTCGATGTCTTCGATGCCGAACGGCACTCCCTCTTTGGTTGCGCTGCAATGCAGCACGATGTACTTGATTTTACGCATGTTGTTGAATATTGGATTAGTATTTACGCTGTGCCCGGATGCCGACGCGGTAGGTCCCCTTTGCCTGCCGGAATACGGTATTGAGTTTCGAGAGTGCGCCTTCTCCCGCATCGGGGCCATCGACGGCTGCGCCTCCGCCCTTCTCGAATGCCAGGTACTGATCGACGAGTTCCTGGAAGTCGGGGCTGTCCCGCTCGTCGATATTGAACCACACATTTCGGCGCTCGAAATAAGACTGCGTAGCTTCGATACGGTCGTATTTGTCAGCCTTCGGGCGCTTATCCGCCTTGACGGGGATGTAGTATCCGCGGGCATCGCCCTCGGCATCGAAGTCGTTGACGAACTCGTCCATCGAGAACAGACCCTCGATCCAATAGCGGACCTTGCGGCAGTTGTGCAGCTCCGTCGTTTCGTACAGATCATAGAGCCATTTTGCCAGGACCGTGCGGGACTGCTGACGCAGAAAACAGTAGATGAAATGGAACTCGCGGCCTTTCTTGCCGACGAGGATCATCCCCTTATGGCATGCCTGGGCCTTGTAGGAAAGGTCTCCGTAGAAGACCAGGGCGTCATACTCGTTCAGGGGCAGCATCTTCTTCCACTGAATGTCCTCGGCCTTGAACACCTTGCCGTCCTCGACGTGGACGTGCATATACTCGCGCATGAACGACCGCGAGGGGATGCTGCGGTACTTTTTGCGCCAGTGCTCTGCCGAGGTCTTCTCGGGCCAGTTCGGCTCGAAGGTCGTCAGGTCCTTCACGGCGGGCACCGTCAGTACCCGGTGTATGGGCTTTTCGCCCTCCTGCCGGGATTTTTCAGCCAGGACTTTGAACTGCTTTTTAAGGCGGTTTGTGATGCTGTTCTTATGAAAGTTGTTGTTGGCATACACGAACCGCCGGGTCGATCCGTCCGCCTCGTCGAAACATCCCATCAGATCCTCGAAGATCCACTCGACGGCCTCGCGCATCAGACGGTCGTTGTTGACATGACGACGCGTGTCGACATCATCCACGGCGATATAGTCGGGGCGCTGCTCCTCCTCGCGGACGCCGCGCGGGTCCTGACCGAAACCGAGAGCCGTGAAGCGCACGCCGTCGGAGGTCAGGAACTCCCCGGACGACCAGTCGCCCTGTTTGTAGCGGCAGCCGTAATCGTTGATCAGGCGTTTGTTGTAGATAAGCTGCGCCTGGCATGCCGAGAGCAGTTTATGCGCTTTGTCCTCGGTCTCGCCGATCAGCAGCATGTAGCGTAGGCGGCCCGTGTACATCAGGTACAGGGGAATACCCATGTCGACGTGTACGGACTTCGCCCCGGATCGGTAAATCTCCCACAAGGCCATGATCACATCGTTGTCGATGATCTCCTGCGCACCCTGACGGTGGAACCACGCGCAGGGCACCTTGGCATAGTTCGGAAAATAGTACTCGAACCAGGTGACGTAATCCTTCTCGATACGTTTCACGCGGGCGATCTTGTCCGCGGGGCGTTCGTGGATGTCTATGACCGAAGCTTTCGCGATGCGTCGGCAGTGCTCCTCGTAGTTGTCGATGAGCTTTTGAAATTTCTTGTCGATGTCTGCCATGTGCCGTTACTTTAAGGAATCGACCTGCGCCCGGTGCTGAATGAACATGCGGTGGTATTCTGTGATCTTCACGACCTCCTGGGGGTTGATCTCGGCAACGAAGTTGTCGACCTCCTTCAACACGGAGATCACCACCGACAGCGGGACCTTGCCGTCGAAGTATTGCAGGCTTTTGGCTACTTTCGAAAGTCCGTCGGTATCGAGACGGGCCTTGTTTCCCTCGGCGATCCATTGCATCTCGTCCAGCAACAGTTCGCGGATTTTTCCGGGGGCCGCCAGGCTGGCCTTGCGTTTTTCGTCCCACTTCATACCGCGTCGCCATTCGGACAGCGTGGCCTCACGAATGCCGAGCAACTCGGCAATGCCTGCACAGGTCATTCCCTGTTCTACAAAACAGTTGTAGGCCGCCGTATATAATTTGTGTTTCGGGGTTGTCATATGCTCTTTTTTGTGCAAAGATGGTACGCCGAAACGCGAATGCGAAAAATAGTTCAATACCTTGACAACCTTTTTGTTGCGTCGGATTTTAAAGCCTATGTTTGCATCAAAAATGAGGCGCATGGCTTTACCGAAATTCATTTTTAACGACGAAACGAAAAAGAACTCGCACGGTTTTTTCCTGCTTAACGGCGGCGGCAAGTTCGAACGCTTCCAGGAGTATTCCCCGATGCTCGACAACCACGATCTCAACCGTCTGATAGGGCGCTGGGACAACCTGCATGTCGAGGGGGCGCTGCTTGTTGCCGATCCTGTCTTCGACGACGGGATCACCCTGGGTGCGGAACGCAAGGGCCAAGTCGAGCGCGGGTTCCTGCGCGGGGCATCGCCCGGCATCGTCATCCTGCGGGCCGAGTATCGCACGAATCCGGCAGGCGGTGAGGACCTCTATGTCACCGAGTGGGAGCTGTTCGAGGGTTCCGTAACCTCCGTGCCGTCGAATGCCGGGGCCGTGACGCTCAAAATCTACACGGGCGACGGCCATCTGGTCGAAGATGGCGACGTGCGTCTTCATGTCGACAACATCGTGAAACTCTGCGCGGAGAGTTCGCCGCAGGGTCGAAAACCCAATATCAAACCAATGGAAAAAATCACCCTTTCCGCCGAGGCATACGTCGCGCTCGGCATCAATCAGGACGCGGACGCTACGGCGATGAGCAAGGCTATCGTGCAGCTGGCTGCCGACCGCAACAAACACAAGGAGACTGCCGATGCCCTGCAGAAGGAGATCGACGCAGCTCGTAAGAAACGCGCCGAGGACATGGTCAATCTGGCCGTTGAACAGGGCAGGATCGGAGCTCCCGCCCGTGAGAAGTACGTCGAGCTCGCCATGAAGGATTACGACCTGGTGTCGGAAACCCTGAAGGCCATCCCCGCGAAGGTCTCGCTGGCGGCTTCCGTCACCAAGATCGCCGGGAACGTGATTCCGGCCGATCGCCAAAACTGGACGCACCTGCGCTGGCTGAAGGAGGACCCCGAGGGCCTTGCGAAGATCAAAGCCGAGAATCCCGAGGTTTTCGAGACCATCCGGAAAAAGCACAACTAATCAAAATCAGACAGATATGCCTATTGAAAAAGAACTGTGGGTTGACATCATCAAAGAGCAGCCCATCCAGGAGGGTGACTTCCTGAACGAATCCGAAGACCTCAGTGCCCTGGTCGACAACAACACGCTGCACCTGGCCGAGGCAGGTGTCGAGCCGGAGGTATTCATCGACAACGACACTTATCCGGTCGGTATCGTGCAGCGCGAGGATGTGCCGAAGGACATCCTGCTGCATACCCTCGACACGAAGAACACCGTCGTGCGCAACATCGAGCAGATGCAGGCCGCCTACGACAAGATGCAGAGTGTGACGCGCGGTCATGTGAACGCCCTCACGCGCAAGCGCCGGGCAATGGCCGCCTACAACTGGTGTCCGCTGCAGAACGGTGAGTTCACGCCCGTCCTGGTGACGACCGGCGAACTGGTCAACGGTCGCCGTCGCCTGACCTTCGACGACCTCGACCAACTCGAGGCGAAGTTCAAGGCAATGGAGGTCGACATGACGCAGCTGTGCCTGGTCCTCACTACGGAGCATGAAGCCGACCTGAAGTCCGAGAACCGCAAGTTGTACAAGGAGTACATGCGTGACGGGAAGATCGGCAATTTCAAAGTCTTCAGCTACCCGCATCTGCCTCTGTTCGACACCACGACGGGCAAGAAGCAGGCTTTCGGCTCGGCCAAAGGCGAGAACAGCGCGATGGCGTCGATCGCCTGGATTCGTACCGAGGTGATGCGTGCGACGGGTACGGTCGATGTTTTCCACCGCGAGAAGGACCCCGAAGCCCGTGGCGACATCCTGGGCTACCAGCAGCGTTTCTCGGCCCTGCCTCTGCGCAACAAGTACATCGGAGCCATCTATTCGGGTAAGTAGTCATGGAAGGAGCTGTGCAGTATCTCGGTCAGTATGCGATCAAGGCGTCCCTGGTGGCCGCAGCCTATTTCGCACCATGCCAGGAGGTAATCGGCATTGTGTTCCTGTTCTGGCTCGCCGATCTCGTCTTCGGTGTTCTCGCCAGCAAGAACCGCCACGCACCTCGATCGTCGCGCCGAATGCGCAAGAGCGTAGGCAAACTGATCGGCTACATGGCCGCGATACTGCTGGCCTTTCTGATCGACAAGCTCGTCCCGAATCTGTGGATCATTCCGCACCGACTGATGGCGGCCTACCTGTGCGTCTGCGAGCTTATCTCGATCCTCGAGAACCTGGCGATCATCACGCAGGCCAAAGCCTTCGTGTCGCTGATCAAGCTGATCCGTGGCAAGAACGACGAAAACGTAATTTACGATTTGATCAATGAGAAAAATGCTGATTATTCTGCTCGCAGCCCTTTTGGCCGCGTGCAGTCCAAGCCTCAAACTGCAATCTTCGCAGACGGAGGCGACCGATACGGTGACCGTGACCGAACAGGTCCGGGATACGGTGGTGGTCCTCGAACGCGACCAGTCGATGCTCCGGGCGCTTCTCGAATGCGACAGCGTGGGTCAGGTGCAGATGCGCCGACTGATGGAGTACCAGGCGGGGAACCGCTTGAAGCCTCCCGACATCGAGGTCCGCGATAATGTCCTGACGGCTACGGCCCAGGCCGACAGTATGGCTATTTACCTGACTTTGAAAGACCGCATCGAACGCCATACGTCCACCCGCAAAGAGTTTCAAGTCGTCGAGGTCAATCGCCTGAATACCTGGCAGCGGACCTGGATGCGTATCGGACAGGTTTCAGCCGTGTCGCTGATCCTGTTCGGGGTCTATAAAACCCGCAAACTATTAAAAATCTGAAAACATGGATATTAAAGATATGAGCGCCGAGCAGCGCAAGGAGGAGCTGGCCCGCCTGGCTGATGCCGTGAAAGCCGCAAAAGCCGAGACCAAAACCGCAAAGGCACGGGTCGCCGAGGGTAAGAACGCCGTGAAAGGCGCTAAAACCGCCGAGGAGAAGGCTGCCCTCAAGGAGAGCCTGGCGGCCCTGGAAGCGGCTTGTCAGACCGCCACGGCGAAGGTTGCCGAGGCCGTAGCCCGGGAGGCTGATTTCCGCGCCAAGGCCAAAGCCATCGAGGATGCCGAGAAGGCCGAAGCGGATCAGACCCGCAGGGAAGCCGAGGAGGCTGCCGCCGAGCAGGCCCGTAAGGCCGACCCGTTCAAGGCCCTGGCCGAGAAGTATGCGAAAGCCTATCCCGACTGCAAGGCCTTCCACATCACCAGCGACAGGCAGGTGTTCCTCGACAAAGACAAGAACCTCGCGCAGTACCATCAGAAGGGTCTCGGCGAGGGCGAAGTACGAACCATTAACGTGCGATAACCATGGCATTACCTAACGTAACCATCAACCTCGAGAACGGGAACCTGGGCCGTATCGCACAGAGCGACGACGGTGTCGCCGGGCTGATCCTGACGGGCGCCGCCGTCTCCGACAAGCTCGCGCTGAACGAGGTCTACCTGATCAACTCCTCGCGGGACATCGCCCGGCTGGGCATCACGGCTGAAAACAACCCCCTTGCACACAAGGAGCTGACGGCCTTCTATACGGAGACGGGCGACGGCGCCGAGCTGTACCTGCTCGTCGTTTCCGAGGCCACGCTGCTCTCGCAGATGTGCAGCATCGAGGAGGGCTCGCCGCTGAAGAAACTGATCACCTACGCCAAAGGCCGCATCCGCCTGGTCGGCATCAACCGTCTGCCGCCCGACGAGTACAGCGCCGACACCACCGATACGGGCATCGACAAGGATGCCGTGACGGCGGCCACCGCGGCGCAGTCCGTCGGCGAGAGCTTCGCCCGGAAGGTGATGCCTTTCCGGTGCCTGATTCCCGCCGCTGGCTGGGACGGCAAGACCGACAAGCTCTACAAGCCCCGCGAGGGTAGCACCAACCGTGTAGGCTTCGTTATGGCCTGCGACGATCGGACGAACAAGACCGCTGCAATCGGGCAGATGCTCGGACGCGCCGCACGGATTTCCGTAAACCAGTCTTTGGCCCGCGTGAAGTCGGGAGCGATCGCCGCCGAGGGATGGCTGACCAACGGCAAGACCCCCGAGGAGTGCGACGCGATGCTCGACCTGCTGGACGAGGCGGGTTACATCATCTACCGCTCCTTCTCGAAGAAGAACGGCTACTACCCGAACGACGACCACATGGGGGCCCCGCTGTCGGACGATTACAGCAACCTGAACTACGGACGTGTGGCGGACAAGGCCACGATCTACGCCTATACTGCCTACATCGAGGAGATTCAGGACGACATCGAGACCGACGACGAGGGCAACATCCCGCAGGAGATGTGCTCGTACTACGAACGTCTGATCGACAACGCCGTCGCAGTGGCGATGCAGGGCGAGATCAGCGACTTCAAATCGTATGTCGATCCGGCGCAGAATGTCCTCTCGACCCGGCGCATGGCGGTTTCGTGCAGGATCAGACCGCGGGGCACGCTGCGGTACATCATTGTAAACCTCGGATTTGAGAATCCGGCAATCAAGCAGTAGCAGCATGAAAATACGAATCAACGGAAAAGAGTACGACTGGGGCACCATCAAGATCATCATGTGGGGCCGCCCGGTGGTCGGAGCGACCAGTGTCGACTACAAGCTCGCCAAGGCAAAGGAGCCCCTGTATGCTGCAGGGCGTTACGCCAAAGGCATCCAGCACGGTCAGCGGGCCGCGTCGGGAACCCTGACGCTGCTGCAGAGCGAGATCATCGCCATGAACCGCGCCGCCCGTGAAAAAGGCTACAAGGACATCCTCGACGTGGATGTGGATATTCTGATCTCCTACATCCCCGAAGACAGCACGGCCATCACGGTCGACCAGATCATCTGCGCCTCGTTTTCGGAACTCCCCTCGGGCATGAAGGCGGGGGACATGAAAAGCGAGCACGCCATGCCGTTCGTCGCTCTCGACATCGACTACGACATCGCGTCGAAATAAAACAAGCCCACGGCATCGGACCGTGGGCTGTTTAAACACTCTTTAAAACCACACAAAAGAGCATTATGGAAAAGACGGATATGACCGCGAAAATCGCGGCATGGAAGAAGAAACACGGCGACGTGTTCGCCTATGAGGTCGACGGTAAGACCTGCTACCTGCATCGTCCGGGACGGGATGTGATCGCTGCTGCATCGGTGGTCGGCAAAGAGGACCCGTTCAAGTTCGCCGAAGTCATCCTGTCGAACTGCTGGCTCGGAGGCGATGAGGAGCTGCGTGACGACGACCGCTATTTCATGGGGTTGTCGCAGCTGATTTCGGAAATCGTAGAGATCAGGGTCGGGGAAATAAAAAAACTTTGAGCGGCACCGAGGTCGTCAAGGGTGACGGGTGGCTGCATGCGGGCAACGCCCTGATCCGCTCGGTGCTGCACATGGACCCCGACACGCTGTCGGACGAGGCGTGGGGCTTTCAGGTGAGAATGGCCGAATGGGTGGAGAATGAGCGGGTACGCAGATATACGCCTACCGCCTGATTTGCCACAGGTCGCGCCACTTGTCGATGTGCATGGCACATTTGAAGCCCTCACCCAAAAGGTTAAGCAAAGCGGCAGCCACAAAGATCAAGAATATCCAACCTGCAACAGTCATAGCAATACAGTTTCTGCAAATATATGGATAATCGCGCAAATTACCAAGTAGATATCGGTGGGAATGTTTTCATCGCGATACAGAATATGTTTGCGGAGTTCACAAAGATCGTGCAGGTCGTCGAGAAAGTTGACGAATCCGTGCAGAACTCGACCCGGCAGATTACGGAACACGTTGACAAGTCGGCCAATGCATTCGGCGGTCTGCAAAAACAGATCGAGCGAATCAGTCTGACCTCCATTATCGAGCAGGTCAAACAATTAGCCGAAGGTGTTGCGAATTTAACAGGTCCCGGCATCGGCTTCGAGCAGTCGATGGCCGACCTGTCGTCGATCACGGGTATCGCGGGCGACGAGCTGCGCGACCTGGGGAAAGTCGCCCGGCAGACGGGTAAGGAGAGCGGACTGGGTGCGCAGCAGGCGGCGAATGCCTTTGCCCTGCTGGCCTCGCAGATTCAGGTGGACAAGATCGGCATGGAGGGGCTGAAGGCCCTGCAGCAGAACACCATCACGCTGTCCCATGCTGCAGGGATGTCGATGAACGATGCCGCCACGGCCCTGGCCGGAACGATCAACCAGTTCGGTCTTCAGGCTACGGAGGCCAACCGGGTGATCAACATTCTGGCGGCAGGTTCGAAGTACGGAGCCGCGGAGATCGTCGACCTTTCGCAATCGTTCAAGGTCGTCGGTGCGGCGGCCAATGCCGCAGGCCTCACGGTCGAGGACACGGCAGGTGCGATCGAGGTTCTATCGAAAAATAACCTGAAGGGAGCCGAAGCGGGTACGGCCCTGCGCAACATCATGCCCCAGATCGGCAACAACCTGATCATCAACATCAAGGACACCTCGGTCATGTTCATCATCGGCTTTACCGAGTTCTTCGCCCAGCACCGGAACATCGTGGGGGTCAACAACCTGTACCTGTCTCTTATACACATCTCCGAGCCCACGAGACCGATCAGTATCT